>Ga0209013_10000230_pt1 | contig 47521 bp, 54 predicted proteins | sample Cruoilmetagenom2_FD_187291 | JGI IMG/M metagenome (GOLD analysis project Ga0209013, IMG submission 187291) | Oil polluted marine microbial communities from Coal Oil Point, Santa Barbara, California, USA - Sample 2 (SPAdes) (version 2) | ecosystem: Environmental > Aquatic > Marine > Oil seeps ...
GTCGAGCCGGGCATGATTCCGCCCGGGGCATTCGTGCCGGACGCGGCCTAATGGCAGATGTCAAACAGCCCGGCCGGCTCATGGTCGACCGGGCCACGAAACCGTTGATGCCCCGCTATTTGAAGCTACGCCACGACGCGGGGCGAGACCGTTGGGTGCTGCTTGCGCCGGAACGGATTCTGACACCGGACGCCATCGCCGTGGCGGTGCTGAAACTATGCGACGGCGAACGCACCGTGGACGATATTGCCGCGAACCTGGCCGCGGAGTATTCCGCGCCTGCCGACGTTATTGCCGCGGACGTGGTCGAGTTACTCCAGGACTTGGCCGACAAAGGATATATCAAGGGATAATGGGATGACCGAGGACCTCAAGATTGACGGACATGTCGACGCGATTGCCGTCGACGACGAACCGACGACAGGCGTTATCGGCAGCACGGAAGAATCCGACATGCTTTGCGCCGTCGCGCCGGTGGGTCTGCTTGCAGAACTCACTCACCGCTGCCCGCTGCAATGCCCCTATTGTTCGAACCCGGTCGAACTCGAGAGCGTGAAGAACGAGCTCTCGACCGAGGAATGGTGCTCGGTCATGCACCAGGCCGGCAAGATGGGTATCTTGCAGGTTCATCTGTCAGGTGGAGAGCCCACCGCACGCAAGGACCTCGAAGAGATCATCAAGGCTGCGGCGGACGCCGGGCTCTACACCAATCTCATCACCGCCGCCGTCAACGTAAAGCGCGAGCGGCTGGAGAAGCTGCAGGAGCTGGGGCTCGATCACGTCCAGGTCTCGGTCCAGGATGTGGACCCGGCGGGCGCAGACCGCATCGGTGCCTTCAAGAATGCGTTGGAGAAGAAGCTTGAGTTCGCGCGCTGGGTCACCGAGCTCGGCATGCCGCTAACCGTCAACGCGCCCATCCATCGCCACAACATCCATAACGTGCCGCGCTATATTGAGTTGGCGGTGGAGCTCGGCGCGCAGCGTATCGAGATCGCCCATGCGCAGTACTACGGCTGGGCTTTCCTCAACCGCGCCGCGCTGATCCCGACCTACGAAGAGACAATCACCTCAATCGAATATGTCGAGGCCGCGCGCGAGCGTCTGAAGGGCGTGCTCACCATCGACATGGTAGTACCCGACTATTACGCGAAACGGCCGAAGCCCTGCATGGGCGGCTGGGGCAAGGGCTTCATGAACATCACGCCCGCCGGCAAGGTGCTGCCCTGCCATGCGGCTGAAAGCATTCCCGAGCTGCAATTCGACTCCGTGCGCGACAAGAAGCTGCTCGACATCTGGATGGACTCCGAGGCGTTCAACGCGTTTCGCGGTACCGACTGGATGAAGGAGCCGTGCAAGTCATGCGCATTCAAGGACGTGGACTATGGCGGCTGCCGCTGCCAGGCCATGGCGATCACCAAGGACCCCCGCAACACGGACCCGGCCTGCTCGCTCTCGCCCTATCACACCGAGATGGTGAAAGTCGCCAAGTCCGAAGCGGCGAAGCCCGCGACGGCCTTCGTCTACCGCAACACGCGCAACGCTGCGCAAGTCGGCAGGGCGCATGACGAGCCCCTCGTCCCCGCCGAGTAACCAGCCACGGTAGAATGGCTCATAAGGCGCCCCCCGTCGCGGGGCGCCTTTGTTGTTTCAGAGATCAGGTTTGAGCAGCCTCAGACGTCGATCCGCGCATCCGCTGGCTGGATCTGAGCCGCGCCCCCGGACAAGAGCCGATAGGCGTAGGTGTATGCGAGTCCGACGATCGGCGCGGCGACGATAAGCCCGACACCGAGTGCCAGAATACCGACGATCAAGATGAGCGCCATGAGGAGGATGAACCCGAACAAGGGCCAGCGATTGCCCTTGGTCATTTCCATACTCTCCTTCAGCGCGTCGATCGGACCCAAACCGCGATCGATGACCAGGAACATCGAGAACATGAACAGCACCATGGCGATGAGGCCTGGCACGATGAGAAGGAAAAGCCCCACTGCCACCGCTATCGACGCCAGAAGCGAGGTCCCCAAGAACTTCCAGTAGGGTTGCGGATGCCACAGCGCCGAGAACTGCACCCTGTCTGGGCTGTCGTATGCGGCTAGGAAAAAGGCTATCGCCCCCATGTTGAGCAGGACGGTAAGACCGTAGTTGACGATGCTGCCCGCGACGCTTGGCTCCTCAAGCGAGCCGCCTGTCGCGCGGTCGATCGCGCTACTCACGATGTTGATGGCGATACTCGCCAGAAGCAGTATCGCCACGGCGCCAATGAAGAACCAGGGACGTCCCTTGAACGTCTCCCAACCAAACCGGATTGCATCGCCTGGTGAGAACTTCATAGGCCCAACCTATCATTGAAGCGCGAGACTTTGGAAATGGAGCGCGATTCGCCAACAGAATCCACATTTTCCTGGAGTGGGATGAATTCACTCAAAAGATTACCGCTTCATCCCGGTGTCGTTTCCAACTTGCCATACTGGTTTTGCCATTTGTACCATGCCGAAAAAGAGCTTGGCCCCCTGAGAAAGCTGCCGGCAAGGGGTGAACCTGGCTCTGAGGAAACGCACTCCCGGCGTCCAAGGTCTCGCCATGCGCACCGACACGCTTTCAGAAGCACTTGCCGGAACTCTCGCCCGTGCGGCGATGGTCGCCGCAGGCCTGCTTCTCGCCGTGAGCACAAGCCCGGTTTCTGCCGCCGACAAGCGCGCGCCGTCGCATGAGCGAGAAGGTGGCTTTTCGGTTCGAGTTCAGCAGACTCCCGAGATGATACCGGTCGATATCGGTTATGTGCGCGAGGAGGTTGAGGCCCCGCAGCCTGCATCGCGCTTGGATGTCGAGGCGGAGGATGCGGGCATTGCAGGTGCCCAAATGGGCATCAAGGAGAACAACGCGGGCGGCCGCTTCGCGGGCCATCTTTATGGGCTCGACGTGGAGACGGTATCCTCGCCCGAGGAGGCGGTGAACGCCCTGAAGAAACTCTATGAGTCCGGCCACAGCTACATTGTCGTCGATGCCTCGGCGCCCACCCTCCTGAAGCTCTCGGACTGGGCCAAGGACAAGGACGTACTTCTGTTCAACATCCGCGCTGAGGATGTCTCACTGCGCCAGGAAGACTGCCGCGCGAATATCATGCACGTGGTGCCGGACCGCTACATGCTCGCCGACGCGCTCGCTCAATATCTCGTCAAGATGGGTTGGACGGACTGGCTCGTCATCCATGGCTCGACGGATGCGGATATAGCCTATCGCGATGCGATCGAACGCGCGGGCAAGCGCTTCGGCGCCAATATTGTCGACGTCCGTGAATATGTCGACGTGTCCGGCGGCCGCCGGGACGGCGTGGGGCCGATCCCGCCCGCGAAGCCGCACAAGGAAGCAAACGCCGACAGCACCATCGTCCCGCCGGCGGCTTACGATGTCATTGTGGTGGCGGACGAGGACCAGCAGTTCGGGCCGCTGATGCCTTATCGCGGCGGCGGGCAGTCGCGTGTCGTAGCCGGTACGACCGGCCTGATGGCCACCACATGGAGCCCCGGCCATGAGAAATGGGGCGCGACCCAAGCGAATAACAATTTCGAAAAACGCTTCAAGCGGATCATGCAGCCGATCGATCACATGGCCTATGTGGCAACACGGACCGTCGGAGAGGCGGTGACCCGCAAGCCGAAGAACGATTTCGCCACCGTTTCAGCCTTCATCCATGGCCCGGACCTGCAGCTCGCACCCTTCAAGGGCATCAAGCAGCAGTTCCGTCCCTGGGACGGTCAGTTCCGCCAGCCGATCCTGATCGCGACTGAGAAGGTGCCGGTCTCCGTTTCCCCGCAAAAGGGCTTCCCCCATGCGAGCCATCCGGAGATCGAGGTGGACACGCTCGGCATCGACGAGCCGGAGAGCATCTGCAAGATGTAGGCTGACGCCTAGCGGCCTGCCGGCGGCGTGCCGGCGGCGGCGGCAAGCTGCCCTTCCCGGTCCAGAACCGGGACATCGTAGTCCTGCAGGATCGCGGTGATCTCGGTCCGGTTCTCCGCCAGCACCTTATTCACCCGATGCTTGAACTGCGGTTCGTTGGGACGGACACCCAAGGTGATCCCGTAGAACGTGGCGGGCCCCACGCTTTCCCTGACCAACGGCGCAACCGTCAGCGGAACGCTTGACTGGGACGCGTAGTAGCCACCGATGGGGCCCCATAGAAGGCCCGCATCGAGTTCGCCAGACTCGATCGCGGCTATCATCTCCCGTGCGACGTCCGCCGGGCTCTCGCCGGAGCGATCGTCAAACGGTTTTGCATTGGCAATCAGCCCATGCATGGCCAGGATACTCGCGGGTGGGGTCCGCGCGACAAGGCCGATGCGCTTCGACGTCAGCCGGGGGTCCGCTAGAGAGGTCACGCCCTCTAGGTCGGCATCCTCCCCGCGCGTGATCAGAACGTAGGAAGCGAAGTAGTAGGGGTTCGTATCCTCGATGAGCCCCGTGCCTTGCGCATAGCCCATTACCAAATCACAGGCATTGCTCCCCGTCGTGTTCGGCACGTAGCCGGTGTTCTCCGGGAACCACGTATAGACGAGCTCGCGCCCCAGACGGTCGGCGACGAGCTCGGCGAGCTTATTCTCGAAACCTTCGCCCTTGTCGTTGGAAAACGGCATGTTGTCGGGGTCGGCGCAGACGCGCAGCACTGGCACGCCGACGGCAGCGGCGGGACCCGTACAGCAAAGCGCCGCGATGGCAAACGCGGCTGCGGCCCAAACCAAGACCTTCAACCTTGTGCCCATCCACACCGTTCGTGGCTCACCTTCTGTCAATGCCGTCTCTCTCGCTGTTCGAGCGCCTTCTCTTCGCATCCGGAGCTGGATAAACAAACGTCGCCGCGCAATCAGATACGAGATTGCGACTGTAAGATATGGCGCTTGCAAACGTCCTACACAAAGACCGCCGTCTCTGGTAACGGCTTAAGGGTCGAGCCGCGCGCAACGGCGGATCGTCTCGACGCGTTCCAGGCCTGTCGGGTAATGAGCGCCCGTCTGTTTTTCACCAAATTCGGCCATCGCGGCAGCACCCGCATTGATACCAGCTCGTTCGCGGCGTTCGCGCAAGAGCCTCACGGCACAGCAATCCGCTTCCAGCTCCAGACGCTTCAACTCAGGCCCAATGTAGAAAAAGGCTTGCGGCCCCACATGGCCGAGTCCCTGCTTGGATTTGGCGACATGACCGAGCGTGTGATGGCAGCACTCGTGGGCCAGAAGGAACTGGCTGTAATTCGGCTTGTCGCGCAGCGTCATTGCATTGACCACGATGACGGGGCGCCCGCGCCGATCCGTCATGGACGAGGCCAGTTCCACCACACCGCGCAGCTTGTAGGTCTTGACGCTGCAATAGGGGTTCTTGACCTCGGGCAGGAAGCGCCCTGCCCGCGCGGGCGTCGAAACCTGCGTAAGCCATATCGTGGCAAGAACGCCGGCCACGGCGGCCAAGAGGGCCGACAGCCGCAAAGCCGAGAAGGCGACCCGCCGCAAAGTGGTGTCGTTCCGTCTAAATGGGGCAGTGCCCCGATAGCCCCGAAAAAGGGGCCGCCGGTTCTCCGGCATTCTAATCTGGCGCATTTAGACGATTTTAGCGCAAACGCGCCGTCCGCACGATAAATACTGCGTTATTCGTCGCCGACAGCCTGCTTGGCCGCGCGCTGGCCTCATTGACCCTGCGCGGCCCCCCCACCATGTAAATCGAAGCCCCAACCGCCCATCGGCGCCTTTTCGCCCCGGAGGACCTGATGATGATGACTGAAATGCTGAAACAGCTGACCCTCTCCGTCTTTGGCCTCGTTCTTGGCGTGGCCGTTCTGGCTGCGAATGCCAACACGGCCTTAGCCGACCGCGGCAATAACCGCTGGGTCGAAGGCTCGCCGCGCTATTCCAACAACGTCAGGGTGACCAAGCGAAGTGCGAAGAAAGTGCAAAAGCGCAGCTCCCAGCAGAGGTTCCAAGACAATCTCGACTTCGAAACCGAAGCCGTGTGGCGCAATTTGCGCCCCTCGCGGTTCTCGGACTAACGCATAGCGAAACGCCCCATTTCGGGGCGTTTCCTTTGTTGGACCAACCGACTGCTCTCTGTCGCGCCAATTGACAGGCCCGTGTCAACGGCTAGGGTCTGGCCGCTGCGGGCTCCTCGCCCGGCGAAAACGACAGAATACGAGCGGCATGGGTCCACGTTTTCTCTATAGCCTCATCGTGGGCGCCGCGATTTTGGCGTCCCTGGCGCTTCGCGTCTGGGACCCCACACCTGTCGCGCGGCTTAGATCCCTCGTTTTCGATTCCTATCAGCGTCTGGCGCCGCTCAAATTCGACCCCGAGCTGCCGGTTCGCATCGTCGATATCGACGAGGAGTCGCTCCGACGGATCGGCCAGTGGCCCTGGCCCCGGACGATCTTAAGCGATCTCCTGTCCAAGTTGCGCGACGCGGGTGCCGCCACGATCGGCTTCGATATGGTGTTTCCCGAGCCGGACCGGATGTCTCCGGCAAACGCCATACAGTTTTGGCCGCAGTCGGACCAACTTGCCCAGCTCAAGACCGAGCTCGATCAACTCCCCTCCAACGACCAGGTCTTCGCGGAGACGATTGCGACGGCACCCGTGGTGATGGGCTTCATCGCATCGCCCAGCAACCAGACCGCCTTGCCGGAGTCCAAATCCGGGTTCTCCTTTGGCGGTGACGATCCGCGCCTGTTCGCACCCCACTATCCGGGAGCAACCTCAAGTCTCAAAGCGCTGCAAACCCCCGCGATCGGCGCGGGCGCGCTCAACTGGGTCCCCGAATACGATCAAATCATTCGCCGGATGCCTATCCTGGTAACTTTGAAGGAAAGTCTGTATCCCTCCTTTTCCGCCGAACTCCTGCGCGCCGCCCAAGGCGCATCGACCTATATCGTCAAGTCCTCGGGCGCGAGCGGCGAGCAGTCTTTCGGCGAGCAGACCGGCATCGTGAAGGTGCGCGTCGGCGACTTCGATATACCCACCGATGCCACCGGGCAGATGGTTCTACGCTTCTCGCCCCAAACCCGCGATCGTTACCTGTCGGCCTGGAAGATCCTGAACGGGGAGCTCGGCGAGGATGAGATCGCCGGGCGCATCCTATTGATCGGCACGAGCGCGGCGGGCCTGCTCGACCTGCGCGCAACGCCGCTCGAGGCCTCCGTCCCCGGTGTCGAACTGCACGCCCAAGCCGTGGAGCAAATCATTCGCGGCAGCTATCTGATGCGGCCGGACATCGCGACCCCTGCCGAATTTCTATACATCCTGGTTCTCGGCCTCCTGATCGCCGTCCTCATCTATCGTGCCGGCGCGCTCGGCAGCGCCGTACTCGCGGGACTCGCCGTTGGCTTAGTCGTCTGGCTCTCGTGGTACGCCTTCAACAGCTGGGGCTGGCTCGTCGACCCCGTCTATCCGACCATCGCCTTGACCGCGATTTACCTCACCGGATCATCCTTCGTATTCTTGCGGACCGAACGCGAGCGCAACCGTGTGCGGAACGCCTTCTCCCACTACATGGCGCCCGCACTCGTCGAACGGCTGGCAGACGAACCGGACCGGCTAAAGCTCGGTGGTGAGACCCGCGACATGACGCTCCTCTTCAGCGACGTTCGCGGCTTCACAACCATCTCCGAAGGTCTCGACGCGGAGGAGCTCACACGCTTTCTCAACGAGCTCTTCACGCCGCTGAGCAACATCATCCTCAACGAGGAAGGCACAATCGACAAATTCATGGGCGATGCCTTGATGGCCTTCTGGAACGCACCCCTCGACGACCCTAACCATCCGGGCAATGCTTGCGCCGCCGCGCTTCGTATGGTCGACAAAATGGCCGTGCTAAACGATCGCTGGAAACAGGCCGCCGAACAGGCCGGACGGACCTACAAACCGGTCAAGCTCGGCATCGGTCTGAACACGGGGCTGTGCTGCGTCGGCAATCTCGGTTCGGAGACACGATTCGACTATTCGGTGATCGGCGACAATGTCAATGTCGCCTCCCGCCTCGAAGGCCAATCGAAGACCTACGACCTCGTGATCATCGCCGGCGAGGAGACCGCAGCACGCGCGACCGACTACGCCTTTCTCGAACTCGACCTTTTGAAGGTGAAAGGCAAGACCGAGGCTACCCGCGTATTCGCCTTAATGGGCGACGACTCAATCCGTCAAAGCGACGCCTTCAAGGCGCTAGCAGCCAAGCATCAGGACTTCTTGTTCGCCTATCGCAACAGGGACTGGGACGGTGCGAACGTGTTGCTTCAGGAATGCGAAACGATGGGCGGTCAGAAACTCGAGGGCCTTTACGCACTCTATCGCGACCGCGTCAAAGCCTTCCGTACAAATCCGCCGCCAAAGGACTGGGACTTCACCGCGCAAGCGACATCCAAGTAATCCGCCCATTGCCCGTTCAAACCATCGTCCGTTCAAACCCGGAAGCCTCTTAATCGAAGGTGCTCATGCGCGAAATTGCCATTCTCTGTCTCGCCGCAGTCGCAGTCTTTCTTGTCAAGCACAACGCTGCGGACTTCTTCCTTCAGACGCCCTACTAGTTCTACAACAAGGGCACCTACGGCCATCCTGGCGGTTTTCTCCACACAGGCATTCACGTCGCGCTGACGCCATTCATCTATATGGTGCCGGTGCCCGCGTCCTTGCTGCTCGTGCTGGGGATCGCAGTGGGCGAGTTCGCGATTCACTACCAAGTGGATTGGGCCAAGGAGCAAGTCGGCCGCCGCCTGCTCGCGACCACACAGACCGCGTGCTACTGGCATGCGCTCGGCATTTACCAGCTCCTACACGAGTTGACCTATATCGGGATCGTCGCGGTACTGATCTGGGCAATGCGCTAGTGCAACGCCGAAATCTCACGGTTGGCGAATTCGAGCCGGTCGGACAGCAGCCTGATTATGAGCTTATGGAGCGCGGCCGCGGCGGCTGAGTCCTCCTCCTGCATCTTGTCGAAGGAGTCGCGGGTTAGGATGTACACGACGCTCGCTTCCTCGGCGACCACGTTCGCCCCCCGCGCCACGTCGCGATAAAAACCCATCTCGCCCACCACAGTATGGCCGAGCATACGCCGCAGACGGATAGAACGTCCGTACTCGCCCGTTATCGTGATGGCGATACAGCCCGAGGCCTGGAACACGACGGAATCTGACGGCTCTCCCTGCCGGAATAGCACGACGCCTGAGTCCAGTTCCCTCCGGGTCATGTAGGGTTCGACCCGCTCGAATTTGATGTCGCCGCCGAGTTCGTTCTGCAGCCACGACTCGAATGTATGAGACGAGGCATCGCCAACCTCGTGATAGAGAAGCACCATGTCCTCGCACCATTCGACCGCCTCGTTGCGCGTGGCAAAGGCCTGGTGCGGCCGGTCGGCGCCGAAGAAGCCGGCGTCGAGGAATGCGTCATGCATCGAATCGCTCAGACCACTGAAGACAAGCGTGACGTCCTTCTCTTCGCAGTAGTTGCGCAACTTGACCAGGCTCAAAACTGCCGAGGTATCGAGCCCCTGCACGGCGCTGAAATCGAGAACGATATAGCCAACTGGCCTCTCCTTCTGGCCCTCGATGACACGCTTGATGCGCTCGAACAGGCCGTTCGAGGACCCGAAGAAGATGAAGCCCGACAGCCAGAAGACATGCACCCGCTTGCCTTCCTCCTGGAGAAGGCGCGTTTGCTCCGGCGAGCGGTCCACGCTGCTCGACAGCTCGTAACGCGTCAGGTGACGCCGGATCACACCGATCCGGCTGTAGGACACCGCAAAGAGCAGGCAGGCACCGATTACGCCGAGCACCACGCCGACCAGATAGCCGAAATAGAGAATGACGAGCGCGATGGCAATCGCGAGCGCCAAATCCGTCCGGGACCGCTGCGCCGGCGAATGCACGAGCGCCTCGATCAGTATCATCGTCCCGAGATAGGCGAGCATCCCGCCGAGGAGCGCTTTTGGCACGAACGCGCCCACATCGGCGCCCGCAAACAGCACCAGCCCGCAGATCACCGCGACCGACACGCCGCTGATGCGTGTGACGGCACCGGCCTGTTGCAGGAGCAGACTGTTGTTGAGGGAGAGATTGCCCGCGACGCCGCCGAGAACCGACGCCAGTACGTTGGCCAGACCGTTGGTGCGAAACTCCTTGTCGAGATCGGCCGATTTCTGCCGCGCGACTTCGAGGCTCGAAACATCCAGCAGCATCGAGATTGCGGTCACGCCGCAGACGGCGCCGATTTCCGCACTGCTCATGGCCATGACACCCCAATCGATGTCATGGGTCGCAACCGCTTCGATCGGCCACCAGAGTTGCAGTGCGCCCACCGCTGCCAGATACCAATCCGCTTGCGTCGTAGGATCGGTCACGAACCAGAGCAGAATGACGTTCAGTACGACCAGGAAGACCACGAAGGCGATGGGTAATGTCAGATAGTCGTCCATCCACCGTTTGAGCAGAACGATGAAAAAGGCAAAGGCGAGCCCCACGCCGATTTGCGGCGCGTAGCGGGCGTCTCCCATGACGGCCCAGCTCGACGGCGACAGGGTCAGATTGCTGCCGGTGATAACCTCGACGCCACCGGTGATGAGCAAAAAGCCCGATGCAGACAGAAACCCGCCAATCACCGGGAACGGAACGAACCGCAGCCATTGTCCGAGCTTCAGCCCGCCCAGGCCAAACAGAACAGCGCCGGTGAGAAACGTGCTGACCGTGATGGCGACCATCACGTTGATGATCATCGTCTCGGTGTCGGCGCCCTTCGCGGCAAGCCCCGCCGCCACCGTAGTCGCCAGAACGCTCATAACGGCGACCGCGGGCGTGTCCGGCCCGGCATCGGCGGGAACGAGTGTCGTGGTCAACGACACGACAACGCCGGTCACCATGGTGCCCATGATCAGCGCGGCCAGTCCCAACGGAAAACCGGCAGCGATAGAGCCTTGGAAAATCAGCGCGCTAAAGGAGATGCAATAGGCGATATTGACGATCGCGGAGATCGTTCCCGCCATCGCGTCGCGCCCAAGCGTCGCAACGTCGAGATTCTGCGGGCGCTTCGGCGCGAAATTTTCCAATAAAGACAATAGCGTATCGGGAATTTACGGGTTTGATTTGGGACCGATCATGGCCGGGCAAGATGACAATGCAAGCAAAAATGCCGTGACCCGGGCTTTCTTCGCCGCAAGGCGCCTGCGATCCGCAGCGGCCGGCATTGGCGCTGACTGCCTCCAAAAGGCCCCGTCCACAAGGGCCGGTGCAAACCCTTAAGCGCAAGCCGTCAAGCAGATGGGGGCAGCGTCACGCGGTCCTTCATGCGAGACCGCGTCGTCGCCTTGCCGGTGCCGACGTATTTCGGATTCCAGCGCGCGGCGTCCAGCCCGGTTTCGACGCTCCACTTGCCGAAGCGGGTGGGAGTCGGAATCGCCTTGGACAGGAGCCCGTTGAAGGCAAAGCGGGGGACGACGACGAAGCCGAGCTGGCTCAGATGACCGGCCATGCGTTTGCCGTCATTGAGCTTGAAGCCCCAATGCTGCAGATGGCAGCTCAAGGTCACGAAGCCGACATTGGCGGCATCGCGCTCGCGCGAAAACAGGCCCTCAGTGAAGAAGGCTTGCCCGACCGACAGCCCGAAAAGGCCGCCCGCAAGACGTCCGCTGCGGTCCCAGACTTCGACCGAATGGGCATACCCGCCCTGATGCAGTGCCAGGAAAGCTTCCGCGACGGCGGCTTCGGGCGCGCAGCCACGCAGCACAGCAGCGAAGTCCGCATCGAAGGTGACGCCATAGGCTTGGGTTTGCAGCATCCGCCACACGCGTTGAGAGATGCGGACATTCTCAGGGAATGACACGGCGCGCTCGGCGGGCGCCCACCACTTCGTCTCCAGCGGATAGAGCCCCTTCGCATAGGCTGCGACCATGGTCGGAACGTTGAGGGACCCGCAGCGCCCGACAAGTCCTTCGGGCTGACGCAGAGCCTTCTCAGGATCTGGCAGATGCGGGCCGAACCCCACGAATTGCTTGGCAAGCATGGCGAGCGCCGCCGGCTTGCTGTACAGCCCCGACGACACAAGGCTGTCTGAGACCTGCTTGAGGACACTCTGTCTCGCGGACACCGGCAACTCCAACGCAATACTTGATGACGCGGCGGCAGCGGCCACCCGCTACCACTCCTCGCGCCAAGCTTGCCCGCAAAGGATTCCTAAGGCGTTAACGCGGGATGACGACTTCGACGAGGCATGGCGTTGAGAATGTTAATTGACCGACGCTTGGCTGCTGCCGACGCGCGCCACAGCTTCGAGCCAGCCCGCGTAACGGGCCTCGCGCTCGTCCGCGGCCATTTGCGGCTCGTAACGCCGCGCCGGCGCCCAATTCCGCGCAAGCTCCGCATCGTCGCCATAAACGCCGACCGCTTGACCTGCGAAATACGCCGCCCCCAAGGCGGTCGTCTCCGGGATCAGGGCGACCTCGACGGCTTCGCCGAGGATGTCCGCAAGCCGCTGCATAGCCCAGCCATTGGATGTCATGCCGCCATCGACCCGCAGCGTATCGATCTCCCCGATGCCGGCCTCCGCCATGTCTTCGCGCATGGCCCCGAGAAGATCCCGCGTTTGAAAGGCCACGGACTCAAGCCCAGCAGCGACAATGTCCGCCTTGGTCGATGCGCGGGACAGGCCGAGGATGGCCCCGCGCGCACCCGCGTCCCAGACCGGCGCGCCCAGCCCCTGGAAGGCGGGCACCAGATAGACTCCGCTGTCAGGATTGGCGTCCTTGGCAAGAGTCTCGCTGTCCGCGGCGTCCGCGATCAGGCCGAGATTGTCGCGCAGCCATTGAATGGTGGCACCGGCCATGAAGATCGCGCCCTCCAAGGCAAAGGTTCGCGCGCCCTGCTCCTGGGACAGAATGGTCGACAGCATGCGGTTGGCCGATTGCGCCTTGCTATCCCCCGTATTGGCGACAACGAAGCAACCGGTCCCGTAGGTTGCCTTGATCATGCTTGGCCGCACACAGGCCTGCCCTTTGGCGGCGGCCTGCTGATCGCCCGCGACGCCGCGAATGGGCAGCACCACGCCGAACGCCTCTCCGTCCGTCTGACCAAAGTCGCCAAGCGTGTCGCGCACCTCGGGCAGCATGTCTGGCGGAATCCCGAACCGGTCGAGAAGCTGCGGGTCCCAGAGGCCTTTGCGAATATCGAACAGCATTGTGCGGGCCGCGTTGGTCGCATCGGTGGTGTGCAATTGCCCGCCCGTCAGTTTGAACAGTAGAAAGCTGTCGATCGTGCCGAAGCAGACCTCGCCTCGCGCGGCCTTTTCGCGAAGGCCGGAAACGTTGGCCAGGAGCCATGCCAGCTTCGTTGCCGAGAAATACGGATCGATCAGCAGGCCGGTGACATCGGTGACATGCGCGCCCCACCCTTCTCGCTCGAGCTCCTCGCAGAGCGGTGCGGTCCGCCGGTCCTGCCAGACAATGGCATTGTGCAGCGGCGCGCCCGTCGCGCGATCCCACACCACGGTCGTCTCGCGTTGGTTGGTGATCCCGATCGCGACGATGTTCGCCGCACCCACCTCACCCACGACCGCGCCGCAGACCTCGCGTACGGCGCGCCAAATCTCGTCCGGGTCATGTTCCACCCAGCCCGGTTCGGGGAATATCTGCTTCAAGGGACGCGAGACCGAAGCGCCCGGCTGTCCGGCCTTGTCGAATACGATCGCACGGGTGCTCGTAGTCCCCTGATCGATTGCTAGCACATGCCCCATTACGCCCTCCCGCCTTGGGCTGCAACTTGCGTCTCCTCGACAATCCAAGCGCAGTAGTCCGCGCTACCCCCTTGGGTGGGCAACACCAGCAGCGCAGGTACATCGTAAGGATGCAGCCGTTTGACCTCGGCGATGACCTCGTCCTTGAGGCCGGCGCGAGTCTTGACGATCATCGCCACCTCGTCGGCCGTCTCCCGCACGCCCTCCCACTGATAGATGGAAACCATACCCGGAAAGACGTTCACACAGGCTGCCAAGCGTGCATCGACCAGCGCGCCGCCCACGGTTTGGGCATCGTCGAGGCTGGCAAATGTCGTGTAGATCAGGACCGGCAGTTCGGTGTCTTCCATGATCGCTCCCTAGTCGCCCTTCTTGAGAGGCGTTTCATCACTGTCGGACATGGCTCAAGATAGAGATACTTGTAAGAGGCACTTGCACGACTTTAACACCACAGCTTTAGTGTGGCGTCTCTCTTTAGGCGATTGGAAGCGCAGCAGGTTTGTTATGGCAAATTTCGAAAAGATCGCCTTCTTAGCCAGCGAGACGCGCGATGCGGGAGACGCATACGCCGCGCTCGTCAAACGCTATGGCGATATCCCGCCCGAGGAGGCGGACGCGATCGTCGCGCTCGGGGGCGATGGTCTGATGCTCCAGACCATGCACGACCATCTTCACAGCCGCATCCCGATCTACGGCATGAACCGCGGCTCGGTGGGCTTTCTGCTCAACGACTACAAGGAAAACCAGCTCAAACAGCGCTTGGCGGCGGCGGAGGTCACAGCAATCCATCCGCTACGCATGCTGGTGCGCGACGAGAATGGGAACAGCCACGAGGCCCTCGCGATCAACGAAGTGTCGCTGTTCCGGCAAATCCACCAGGCGGCAAAGCTCAAGATCGGCGTCGACGGGACCACGCGGATGGACGAGCTAATCTGCGATGGCGTCCTTGTCTCCACCCCTGCCGGCAGCACCGCCTACAATCTGTCGGCCCATGGCCCCATTCTGCCGATCACGGCACCGCTGCTGGCCCTCACGCCGATCAGTCCGTTCCGGCCCCGGCGCTGGCGCGGCGCGCTGCTGCCCAATGACGCGCGCGTCTTGATCGAGGTCCTCGAACCTGAAAAGCGGCCCGTCAGCGCGGTGGCCGATCACACCGAATTCCGGAACGTGGTCTCCGTGGACATCGCAGAAGCCAGCAACGTCGATATTTTCATGATGTTCGATCCCGGCCACACACTCGCCGAGCGCATCCTGGCCGAACAGTTCGGCTACTGAGAGCCGCCGAGTTCGAAGACCTCGTCGATTACCGCATAATCGCGATAGCCCAGCCGGGCTATGGGCCGCAGCTTCGTGATATCGACTTTACCGGCGACCAGCGCTTCATCGTCGATATGGATGCCCACGACCTGGCCCAACACAATGGCATGGGTCCCCGCTTCGCCTTCCGCCCCTGGAAGGTCAATCGTCCGCCAATATTTGCACTCGAACGCAACGGGGGACTCGGCCACCCGGGGCGGCGCAACCATTGAGGACGGCGCCGGACTGAGGCCGGCCAGGGCCATTTCGTCCACATGGGATTCCACATGCTTCGACGTGCGATTCATCGCCTCGCGCAGCTCGTAGGTCGCAAGCGAACAGACGAACTCCCCGGTTTCCTCGGCGTTGCGCTGGCTGTCCTTGCGACCGCCCGAGGAGAACATCACGAAGTGCGGGTTGGTCGAGACGGCGTTGAAGAAGCTGTAGGGTGCCAGATTCACCACCCCGTTTACGTCCAGGGTGGAGATCCAACCGATGGGCCGCGGGCTCACGAGGGCCGTGAACGGATCGCGCTCCAGACCGTGCGTATTGGAAACTGCGTCGTAGAACATGAAGCCTAACGTAAACCCGGCCCAGGCCGTTTCAACATCGATCCGGTCAAAAACACGCACCGGCAGAATCCGGCGCTCTCGAGCCGGAATACCATCAGGCCTGCCACACCGACACAACCTCGCCCAGGGCCGGACGCGGCCGTTCCTTAGGCGTCTCGTTGGCGGTGCCGATATAGACAAAACCGGCCACCTGCTCGCTTTCCGTCAGTCCCAGTACCTGATTGACGCCTTTGCTGTAGGCGTACCACTCAGTGACCCAGTTGACCCCAAAGCCGAGCGCGCTCGCGGCCACGACCAAATTCTGGCACGCGGCGCCCGCCGACAGCACCTGCTCCCATTCGGGCGCCGGAGACGGCCTGGCCACGCGCGAAATCACGGCGATCACCAAGGGCGCGCGCAAGAAGCGCTTGGCTTCCATCTCGAGCCGGAAGGCGCTCGGCTCGGGCTGCTCCTTGCGGCAGATTTCGGCCAGCTCGTGTCCAAACGCCTCCCGGGCACTGCCTTGGAAGAGAATGAAACGCCAGGGCACCAGCTTCTTGTGGTCGGGAACCCTGGCCGCGGCGGTCAAAATTTGATCGAGCTGGGCGGAATCGGGCCCCGGTTCGCCAAGCGAGTTGGCCGAAACGGAGCGGCGTGTCAGCAGGTGTTGAATAGTGGGCTGGGACATTGAATGCGTTGGATTAGCTAAGTCTGCGGTGCATATCGCGAAACGGGGAAGGTCACAATGCCGCCATTTGTACCTCCGTATGGGGAGAGCCTTCCAAAAATCGGCCTCATTCCGTGTCAATTTACAGGAGCGGCGCACTGACAAAGCCTATACTAGAGAGCCGCACGGTAGAGAAATCTGGAAGAGAATTAGCATGCGGGGAAAGGTCTTAGCGGTGCGAAAGCTTTTGCTTTTGCCTGTTCTCGCCCTCGGCGCCGTACCCGCGGCCGCCGAAGACCTTGCCGCGTCCGCTCCTGAAGCCGCCGTGATCGTGCTCGATGCCTCCAAGAGCATGAACGATAAAGTCGGCGACAAAGCCAAGATGGACACCGTTCGCCGTGCACTCGCAAAGACGATTTCCGCTGATGCAGACGCACGCACGCTGGGGCTTGTCGCCTTCGGCAACGGCAAGAGTGCCAGCTGTACCGATATCGAAGCCCTGGCCGAACCGGGCACGCTGAAAAGCGCGACCGCGGCCGCGCTTCTTGACGGCATTCAGCCCAAAGGCAAGGCACCCGTCGCTTCGGCGATCGGCGCGGCGGCCATGCTTGGCGGATCCGGAACGCCGCTCAATATCATCTTGATTGCCGATGGCGGGGATAGCTGCGACGCGGATCCTTGCGCCACAGCCGAAACGCTGAAGCAGAAGCACAAAGACTTGCGGATCCACGTAGTCGGTTTGAGCGACAAGCCGGACGACGTCCAGCCGCTTGCCTGTCTGGCGAACACCACCGGCGGCAAGTTTGTGGCCGCAACCAACGGACCGGGATTTGAGATCGCCCTCGGCGCTGTGTTCGCGGCAATCGACGCGCCCGCTGCCGCAACCACGGTCACCGCGCCGCCAGCGGCGACAACGCCGAGGACGTCGTCCGCACCCGCCATATCGCGCCCGAGCGGCCCCGGCGAATCCGCCGTGTCGAAGTCCGGCGGATCGAGCAGCGTAAACACCGCCGAGAGCATCATTGCCGTGTTGCCGCCAGCCCCTTTGCCGACGCCACCGGCCGAGCCTGTGCCGGTCAGCTTTCATGCGCTCGTGACCGAAGGTGGGCCGAGGCTGCGGTCGGGCCTCATCTGGCGAATCTACAGCGCCAAGACCGAGACCGAGGGCGACGGCGGCTTCACGCTGATCAGCACGCACCGCGAGGCGGCGCCCGCCACGACGCTGCTGCCGGGCGAATATCTGGTGAACGCCGCCTATGGACTTTCCAACCTCACCAAGAAGATCAAGGTCGAGGGCGTCGACACGCAGGACGAGGCCTTTATCCTCAACACGGGCGGGCTGACGCTAAAGGCCGTCCTTGCTAGCGGCGAGGAATGTCCCGAGAGCGAGGTCGAGTTCGACATTCAGTCCGACGAGCAGGATCAGTTCGGCAAGCGCGATACAATCCTCGCGGACGCCAAACCGAACGGCGTCGTGCGTCTCAACGCGGGCGCCTACCACATCAAGAGCCTTTACGGCGACGCAAATGCCAATGTGGGCGTGAATGTCACGGTGGAACCGGGACGCATTACCCAAGCCACCATCAAACATACCGGCGCGAAGATCACGTTCCGGCTGGTCCAAAGCCGTGGCGGCGAAGCCTTGGCTGACACCAAATGGCAGGTCCTGACGTCCGCCGGGGACAATGTGAAATCCAATGTCGGCGCACTCCCGACCCATATCCTCGCCGCCGGCAGCTATGCCGTGGTCGCCGAGCATGGCGGCCTGTCCTATTCGCGGAAGTTCTCCATCGAGCCCGGCAGCGACAAACAGATCGAAGTGGCCATCGACGACGGCCCCATTTCGGCGGAAGCCCTCCAAGCACTGCTCGATCCCCCCGAAGCCCCACGTCCCGGGACGGGCGGACTTGCCGGCGAAGGTCCGGGCGGGTTCGACGGTTTCTCTAAACCCGCCGATCCCAACGCACCGCTTCTCAATCCAGGCGCATTGTTGCGCCCGTCACGTTAACGCAGCCTGACCGGACGCGAGCCTTAAGCGGCTTCGGTTGCCTGCGGGTTGCTCCGCATATCCGGCGGCACCGCCTCGGCGGCGATCATCGCGATCGCATCGTCGAGGCTCATCACATCTTGCTCTCGCGAGCCGAGCCGCCGCACGGAGACCGTCCGCTCTTCCGCCTCGCGCTTGCCGGCCACCAGAATCACCGGCACCTTGGCCACGGAGTGCTCACGGACTTTGTAGTTGATCTTCTCGTTACGAAGATCCGCGCCAGCCCGCAGCCCCGCCGCCTTCAACCGCGCGAGCACGGTTTCCGCATACTCGTTCGCATCGGAGACGATCGTTGCGACGACCGCCTGCGTGGGTGACAGCCACAGCGGCAGATGTCCCGCATGGTGCTCGACGAGAATGCCCGTGAACCGTTCCAGCGATCCGAACATGGCGCGATGGATCATCACGGGCACGGTCTTCTCGCCATCGGCACCGATATAGTAGGCGCCGAGCAGCTGCGGCATATTGAGATCCACCTGAACCGTTCCGCACTGCCAATCGCGGCCGATGGCGTCGCGCAGAACATATTCCAGCTTCGGCCCATAGAAGGCGCCCTCGCCCGGGTTCAGCTCGTAGGTGAGCCCGGCCACCTCGACGGCGCGCTTTAGCGCCGCTTCCGCCTTGTCCCAGACCGCGTCCTCGCCCACGCGCTTCTCGGGCCGGTCGGAGAACTTGATCCGCACGTCCTCGAAGCCGAAATCGCGATAGATCGACAGCACTTGCTCGTTGAGCTTCACGCATTCCTCTGTGATCTGATCTTCCGTGCAGAAGATGTGCGCATCGTCCTGCGTGAAATGCCGGACCCGCAACAGACCATGCAGCGCGCCTGAGGGCTCGTAGCGATGCACCTTGCCGAACTCGGCGATGCGCAAGGGAAGATCGCGATAGCTCTTCAATCCGTTCTTGAAGATCTGCACATGACCCGGGCAGTTCATGGGCTTGCAGCAGAACACGCGATCGTCCGGCGTCTCGGCGATGTACATGTTCTCGGCGAACTTTTCCCAATGGCCCGACTGCTCCCAGAGCGTGCGTTCCATCATGTCGGGCGAGTTCACCTCCACATAGCCCCAGTCTTGCTGACGCCGGCGCATATAGCCGATCAGCGACTGGAACAGCGACCAGCCCTTGGCATGCCAGAACACCGCGCCGGGCGCCTCCTCCTGAAAATGGAACAGGTCCATCTCCCGGCCCAAGCGGCGGTGATCGCGCTTCTCGGCCTCCTCGAGCATATGGAGATAGGCTTTGAGCTGATCGTCGGTCGCCCAGGCCGTGCCATAAATGCGCTGAAGCATGGGATTGCTGCTGTCGCCGCGCCAATATGCGCCCGCGATCTTTTGCAGCTTGAAGGCCTTGCCGACCTTGCCCGTGGACGGCATATGCGGGCCGCGGCACAGATCGAACCATTCGCGCTGCGAATAGATCTTGATGTCGTCGCCTTCGGGGATCGCGTCGATGAGCTCGACCTTGTACGCCTCACCCATGTCACCGAACATCTTCTTCGCCGTGTCCCGAGGCATCACTTCGTAAGAGAACGGCGAGTCGCGCTGGATGATCTCGCGCATCTTCGCCTCGATCTTCGGCAGATCCTCCGGTGTGAATGGTTCCTCGCGCGCGAAGTCGTAATAGAACCCGTTCTCGATTACCGGGCCGATCGTCACCTGGGTGCCGGGATAGAGTTCTTGGACGGCTTCGGCCATCACATGAGCGGCGTCATGCCGGATGAGTTCGAGCCCTTCCGGGTCCGTCCGCGTGATGATGCGGATCTCGGCATCGGCCTCGATGGGATCGTAGATGTCCCGCACCGTGCCATCGAGCGATACCGCCACCGCCTTCTTGGCGAGCGATTTCGCAATCGAGGCGGCAACGTCGAGACCCGTGACTCCGGATTCGAAGTCGCGTGCGGAGCCGTCTGGAAACTTAAGGGAAATCATTATGTCTCTCCTCTCACTCCTGCGTACCGGCGCAGGTAAGATGGAATCTTCGGATAGGCGGCGCGTTTTAACGGGAATCGCCTGCCGCGTCACCAGTATTTAGGGGCTCGGGGCGAAGATGCCAGCGCCCGTAACGCCAGGGTGCGAATAGATGGCGCTCGGCACAGATGTCCGGCACGGGATCGTGCCCATGGCTTCCCCATGGATTGCAGCGGCAAAGCCGCGCCAGGGTCAGCCAGCCGCCTCGCCATGCGCCGTTCACATCGATGGCTTCGCGCGCATAGTCCGAGCACGTGGGGAGATGGCGGCAATGGCCGCCGACAAGGCCCGAGAACGTGTAGCGATAAGCCATGATCGGGGCGAGCATGACGGCCTTCGCCACCCGCCGCCCCCAAGTGGACGGCGCGTTCATGTCGATGGCGTGCTCATAGCGGAAGGCTGCGCGGCCATCGCCTGCTTCTCCTCGATTTGGGCGATCGCATCTTCGACCGCATCGAAGACTAACAGCGTGGACGGCTGGCGTGCCCTGTAGTCCCGGACGGATTCAAGCAGGGCCAGGTCCGCCCACCGGCCTTCGGGTGGCGCACCGGCCGCTTTCAGCATCGCCCGCATCGCAGCACCCACCGCCCGCAACTCCGCTTTGGTCGAGCCCACGATCTCCCGGCCCATGATGGAGGCCGCCGTCTGGCCCAGGAGGCACGCCCGCACTGTCTGCCCGTAATCGGTCACGACGTCGCCATCCATGACCAGATCGATCTCGACTGTGCTGCCGCACAGTTTCGAGTGCGCCTTGGCGGTGGCTTGTGGCGATGCCAGCCGTTCGCTCCGTTGCATCGAAGCGGCCAGAGCAAGCAATCGATCGCTATAAATGTCCTCGGGCCGCGTCATTCAGATCCTCTTCAATAAGCCTATCGTCTCGTTCGCCACAGTCCCTCGGCTTGCAGGCCAGGGGTACGCACTATATATGCCTGGAAGTTTTTATCTTCTATGCGCCCCATGACGCGCTGCAGCACCTTGCGTCATTTGCCTTGCGCGATTTTTCTCTTTGAAAGAATATCAAGCACTTAGACAACTTTAAGGATCAGTCACGTCATGGCCACGAAGACCGATGACCGCCAAGGTCGAAAACTCTATGCGGGCATCGAGATCGGCAAGGGACCGCAAATCACCCGTCCCTCGCGCGAGGAAGCCGAGCGGGCCGTGCGGACGTTGATCGCCTATGCGGGCGACGACCCGGCACGCGAGGGCCTGCGTGATACGCCCAAGCGCGTGGTCGGCGCCTATGAAGAATTCTTCGCCGGTTACAACGACGACCCGATCGAGGTTCTGTCTCGGACGTTCGACGATGTCGGCGGCTATGACGACATCGTCATGCTGCGCGATATCGAGCTCAACTCCCATTGCGAGCACCATATGGTCCCGTTTATCGGCAAGTCGCATATCGCCTATTTCCCGACGGACCGGGTTGTGGGGCTCTCCAAGCTCGCCCGTGTCGTGGAGGTGTTCGGCCGCCGCCTGCAGACACAGGAAACCATGACTGCGCAGATCGCCGAGACGATCGATCGCGTCCTGAAACCGAAGGGTGTCGCGGTGATGATCGAGGCGGTCCATCAGTGCATGTCGATGCGTGGTGTCCGTAAGCCGGGCGTCGCCACCATCACCACGCAGTTCACCGGCGTCTTCAAGGAAGACCCGGCGCAGCAAGCCCGTTTCATGCAGCTGGCATTGGATCGCGGACGCTCGTAAAGGCGCGCGCCGGCCGCAACAGGAAGACATTGCGGTGACCGAAGCCAAACGTTTCCCCAAAATCGACGACAATACCGCGCTGGAAGAAGGCGATATCTTAGCTCCCGCCTTCGACGCGCATGGTCTGCTGCCCGTCATCGTGACCGCGGCGGAGACCGGCGAGGTCTTGATGTTCGCCTATATGAACGATGAGGCCCTGGCCCGCTCTATCGACACGGGCGAGGCGCACTTCTGGTCGCGCTCGCGAAAAGCACTATGGCGCAAGGGCGAGACCAGCGGCAACACGTTGCGCATTGTCGAGATCCGCACCGATTGCGACCAGGACGTGCTCTGGCTCAAAGCCGAGATGAAGGGCGCTGGCGCCTGCTGCCACACGGGCCGCGTCTCCTGTTTCTATCGTAGCGTACCTTTCGGCGCGGAGGCCGGGGGCAAACTCGTCGCGGTACACACCGAACGCCATTTCGACCCAGACGCCGTTTATGGCAATTCCTCCAAAACGAAGCTTTAAAAGCCTCGCAGGATTGTTCTAATGGAAAGACGCTGCGACTCGCGGGCCGCGTCGAGACAGGTTGGCGCGCGTTTTGCGATGGGTGCGTATGATCGTTGCGACGTGTCGATACGCGACCCATATCTCCCGTAAGAGGCTCTTAGAATGACAAGACCTACAGTCGGTATAGCGCTTGGGGGCGGCTCCGCCCGGGGGTGGGCGCATATCGGCGTCCTGAACACTTTGATCGCTGCGGGACTTGAGCCCGACATCGTCGCCGGCACGTCGATCGGCGCGGTCGCCGGCGCCTGTTATGTGACGCGCAACCTGGACCGGCTCGAGGGCTTTGCCAGGAGCCTCACGCCCCGGCGGATTTTCGGGTTCCTCGATTTTAACCTCGCCGGATCCGGGCTCATAACCGGCCAGCGCCTGTCCAGTGAGCTGGAAGACCATCTCAAGGGTCTGAGAATCGAAGAGCTCGATCCCAGATTCGTGGCGGTCGCGACGGAACTAGGGTCGGGGCACGAAGTCTGGCTCAACAAGGGCGACCTCGTCACGGCGCTAAATGCATCCTTCGCGCTGCCCGGCATCTTCAAACCGGTGCAGATCAACGGCCAGTGGATGATCGACGGCGCCTTGGTCAACCCTGTGCCGGTTTCGGTTTGCCGGGCCCTTGGCGCCCGCATCGTGATCGCGGTCAACGTCACCAGCGACCCGTTCGGCAAGGCGGGCGTGATCCACGACCACGCCTCGTTCAGCGAATCGTCCGATATGGAAGTGCCCGCCATTCAAGGCAGCGACGGTCCGACCGAGGACGGGGGTGCCTTGCGCCTTCTCCATCGCCAGCTCTTTGGCCGGGGCAAGGGCGCGCCTGGCATTTCGTCGGTAATGATGGACGCGATCAACATCACGCAAGATCGCATCGCACGCTCGCGACTCGCCGGCGATCCGCCGGACATCACCATCAGCCCAAAGACCGGCGACATCAAATTGTTCGACTTCCATCGCGCGGAAGATGCAATCACGCTGGGGTCAAAGGCTGCCGAAGCCCAGTTGGACGAGATCCGTCACGCACTGAAGGCGGTCGCAGCCTAGACAGTCCTGGTAAAGTGGCGGCTCTATCGCTCGGGGGGCGGCCAATCAGCCGGTGGCGATGTATTCCCGCATGGCGGCGGCTTCCATCTCGGCCTCGGCAATGCGCATCCGCACCACGTCGCCGATCGATACCAGACCAACCAGACGGCCCCGCTCGACGACCGGCATATGGCGGAAGCGGTGGGCGGTCATCTCGCCCATGAGCTGATCGGTGGTATCGGCTTCGCGGCAGCTGACGACCGACTTGGTCATGCAAGCCTCGACCGGCGCATCCATGACGGCTGTGCCGGCGCGAGCCAATTCCTGAACGATGTCCCGTTCCGAGACAATACCGGAGACACTGCCATCTCCGTCGACAATCACAATGCAACCGATCTTGTGCTCACCGAGAAGCCGGGCAATCGCCAACAATTTGGTGCTCGGGGGCGCCGTCAGGACGTCCCTGCCCTTTAGCTTCAAAATCGCTGCGACGTTCATGGGAGTGTCCTCCAGCACGGCTCCACAAAGTTCGTTTGCGGTAGCATTGTGTCGGCAAGTCGGAGCGCGTGCAAGCCGTCTGCAAAACACCGGAAGATTCCCGATGCTTACCGCAGTTGCGAAACGTCTGGCGCCGGCCGATTGGCGTCAAAGAACCCAAAAACCAAAAGCCCGCAGAGAAACCCCCCGATATGGGCTTCCCAGGCTATCTCGCCATCGGGTCCGGAGCCAAAGGAAACGGCGTTCATCCCAAAATAGGCGTTGAGAATTAGCCAGAAGACGATGAATCCCATCACCCTGCCGTCCCGCAGCACCTCAGTCAGGGACGCGAGCGGGACGTGTGCGAAGTCTGGAACCTGACCGGGAGGCCCGCCGCGCGCAAAGAAAATGAACCGCAGCGCCGCCGCCATCTGTCCCGAAATGGCAGCCGACGCTCCCACCATGGGAGACATTTCGCCCCAATGAAGGACAAGATGGGTTAACGCGCCGGCGATCCCGCACAGGATCGAAAACGAAAAGAAGCTGGCCATCGACATCCGTCGGGCCACGGCCGTCCCGAAGGCCAGCATCCACAACACGTTCACCGCCAAGTGCAGCCAACCTCCATGGACCAACATGTAGGTCACGAACGAGGTGACGGCGGACAAGTACCCGCCTGGCAGCTCCGAGACCGCGCCTGAGTAACGCGCTGGAATCATTGCAAAAGTTAAGAAAACAGTGAGCCCCGTATCGACGGGCAGCACGCTCATGACGAGCTGCATCGCGATCATCGCGCCGGCGGCAAGCGTGACCGCGCGCGGTACGTTAAAGATTGGTTCTCTTGCCGACATCTGAAACTCCGTGACGACTAGCGCGGGCAGCAACCTTAACGCCAAGACCGCAGCGGCCTCACACCCCTGGACCCGCCCCGCTGGCACGCTCCCTGCTTTCTTAAGTCCCTATCGCGCCGGGCCAACTGCGCACAAACCCGCAAGGCACGGCCGAGCGCGCCAACACGCATTTCGCTTTAAATTTTTGTCGGGTAACCAATGCAGCAGCGAACCACCAAAGAGCTTTACGCGTATTGGGACGCGATCCGCAATGGAAGGATCGCGCCGCGCCGCTTCGAGATCGAGCCGGCAAAAATATCGCAGCTATTGAGAGACACTTTCATCGCCGAATGCAGCTGCCTGCCGGCTTTTCGTTTTCGCTTGGCCGGAACCCAGGTCTGCCACTATTTCGGACGCGAGTTGCGTGGCATCGACTTCATGAGCCTGTGGTCCCTTGAGGACCGGAACAACATTTCTTCGACGCTCGATAACATTGTCAACGACGGCGCCGTCGGGCACGGGAGCTTCATCGCGGTGACCGAGAGCAATCGCGAGGCGGTGTTCGAATTCGCCCTGCTACCCCTTATCCATACCGGCTCCGCGATCAACCGCATCCTGGGGGCGATCACCGCGATCGACCCGCCATTCTGGCTTGGCGCAGAACCGCTAATTGCGCTGGAACTCCGGGATATCGGCCTTCACTGGCCCGACGGAATCCCTGATTTCCTGGTCCGAAGCAACGCAGAGGCCGCCCATCAAGCCCGGCAGAGATTCCGCGTTGTGCAGGGTGACCTGTCAAGCAACAACCATAAATAAACCCTGTGCGGATAATTGTCGCTGCTTGCAACTTTCGAGCGACCCAAGATTATGGAGGAGCGCCGCCGCTTCAAGCGGATGGACGTTTCGCTCAACGGACGCTTCATGGTCGAGGACACCAAGGAATATCCGTGCGAGGTGTTCAACATGTCACCGGGGGGCATGGCGGTGAGAGCACCTTTCTCTCCGCGCGTCGGCGAACGGGTCATCTCCTATATCGATCATCTAGGCGGCCTGGACGGCAAGGTCGCGCGGACCTTCGACGGCGGCTTCGCGGTCGAATTCAAGATCAGCGCCCCCAAGCGGGAGCGCTTAGCCAACGTTCTCACCTGGTATGGGAGCGGTGACCATAATGTCGAGGACCGGGTGCACGAGCGTTCTGCGCCACGGCACCCGTCCCAGAAGCTAGTCCTGCCGACGGGCACCGTCAGCGATTGCCGCGTCATCGACGTGTCCTTGAGCGGCGCATCTGTCGCCACACGCTTAAGACCCGACCTCAACACGCTGGTGGTGCTTGGACGCCTTCGAGGACGCGTGGCGCTTCACCACGACCATGGCTTTGCGATCGAGTTCGTCGAGGTTCAGGACCCGGATAACCTGGCCCGGACCTTCGGCTAGCCTAACGCAAGACTAACCTTTCCCAATTCTTTAGGCGCCAAAACGCCTCCCCTCGCGCCCGCGTGGGGAGAAAAACTCATTTATTTCAATACTTAAGGCGCCCCGCCCCGGGCTGCCTAAAAGCCTGAGTAACTAAGAACATTCAGGTTTGGGTAGGCGCCGCTAAAAATTCCCTACCAACAACCGTTCAAAACGCAGGCTTTCCTTATCGGGATCGCAAATTGTTTCTGGGATAGTCCTACCTAACAACAGGGGGACGTAATGAAACACTTTGTATTAGGGGCCGCATTTCTAATGTTTATTTCGTCGTTGCCAGCTGATGCGACAAATAGACATGCAATCACACTCAAGACTCCGTCCGAGTCACACCGGATGGTCTTTATGCAATCCTTCGGCGAAACCTTGCCGCCCATTGGCTATGTGAACTTCTGCCGGGCGCGCGCAGCCGAGTGCCGGCCGTCTCGCCGCTTTGCCGATCGCATCCAGCTCACCCGCGCCAAGGCTGCCGAGCTCCGCAAAGTGAACAACAGCGTCAATACGGCGGTCGCGCCGGTCACGGACATGGATCTGTATGGCGAGGCCGAAAGGTGGACCTACCCGGTGAAGAAGGGCGACTGCGAGGACTATGTCCTGCTCAAGCGCCGCATCCTGATCGAGCGCGGCTGGCCGGAGACCGCGCTCCTCATCACGGTCGTGCGCGACGAGAACAATGAAGGGCATGCCGTCCTGACCGTGCGCACAGACCGCGGCGACTTCGTGCTCGACAATAAGGTGAACCCGGTGAAGGCCTGGGCCGACACGCCCTACACTTTCGTGAAGCAGCAATCCGCTCGCAACCCGCTGGTCTGGAGTTCGCTGCTGCCGCCCGATTTGGCCCCGCAACCAGCGATGTCCGCTTCGAACCGCCACTAAGCGCGTTTTGCCTCCTGTATCCCCCTCAATAGGAGGCATTCAAAAGGCCCGGTGACTGTCCCCCACCGGTCCCCACCAAGCCGGGCCTTTTCCTTGAGCCGGTCCTCCTTAATTGGAGACCGGCTCCTTCTTTTTTTGAAGTACCTGAGATTGCCAAGCCTTAGACGGACAGCAGGATGTCGATTAGGAGACATCCGATAAAAAGGCTCCAGAACCCCGCAACCCCCGCCGCGAGCCAGAACCAGACCCTTGAGCGCTTTTCGAAGATCATGCCGCGCCAGGCATTGCGCATCAGAATCTCAGGGTCTGCAAAAACACGCACCAGAACGCTGCCGATCGATTTGCTGAAGGACCGGTGCTCGACCACCAAGCGCATTGGCTCACCGGAGACGAGTTGAATGAAACTCGACAGGAGGCCGGCCATTACGAAGCCGACCGCCATCACATAGGCAAAGATCAGTGCGTGGCTCATTGCCACCCCCATGGCGTGTCTCGATGAGACGCACCATGACCAGAGCGGCGCCGCAGGTGTCGCTTATTCTTAACGAGTGGTTAATTGCCGACCCGCTATTCGACACATCCTGCTACTGCAGATCGAAATCCAGAATAGCCATCTGGAACTGATAGGCCTTGTCGTCCTCGTCCTCGTCGTCCCGGAAGAGAATGCCGATGAACTCGTCGCCGATGTAAACCTCGGCGGAATCGTCCTTCTGCGGCCGCTGACGCACCTGGATGTCTCCCAGGCGAAACGTCTTCTGCAGATAGGTTTCGAGCTTCAGGATTTCGTCGCGTGTCACAGTATTTGCCCCCTTCAGAACCGCGCTAAGAGTCGTCGTCGCCGTGCACATCCTCACCCGGGACGAACTGATCCATGGTCAGTGCCGGTTCGGGGCATGTGTTGTCACCAATTTCGCGTGCGGGCACGCCGGCCACTGTCCGGCGCGCCGGAATGTCCTTGAGCACCACGCTGCCGGCGGCGATGCGTGCGCAATCGCCGACGTTGATATTGCCCAGGATCTTCGCGCCGGCGCCGACCATCACGCCGCGCCCGAGCTTGGGATGACGATCCCCATGCTCGTTGCCGGACCCACCAAGGGTGACGGCATGGAGTAGCGAGCAACTGTCGCCCACCACGGCGGTCTCACCGATCACGATCCCGGTGGCATGGTCGATCATGATTCCGCGGCCAATCCGCGCCGCAGGGTGAATGTCCACCTGCAAAAACCGCGACACGAGGCTCTGAAGGTAAAGCGCGAAATCCTTGCGTCCCGCCTTCCAGAGCCGGTGGCCGATGCGGTGCGTCTGCAAGGCGTGATAGCCCTTGAAATAAATGAGCGGCTCGATGATCCGGTCGCAGGCCGGGTCCCGTTCGATCCAGGCCATGACGTCGGCCCGGAATTCCTCAATGAGCGAGGGATCCTGATCGAGAATCTCATGGAAGGTCTTGTGGATCAGGCCCGGATCGAGCGCCGCGTGCTGCAGGCGGTGCGCCAGACGATGGACGACCGCATCTTCGAAGCTCTTATGGCTCAGAATTGAGGCGTATAGAAACCCACCGAGCGCGGGCTCGGCTGCACTGACCTCTTCGGCCTCGCGCCTCACCTGGATCCAGACCGGATCCCAACTTTCGATTTGCGGCTTCGCCGCCACTGCCCGCTTGTTCATGGTTCACCTATTCGGGGCTCACCTCAGTTGAGCCCCCGTAGCAGGAACGTTTGGCTTCGTCTAGCGCGGTTGCTGCTTTTGGCAAATCCAGCCTTCAGAGCCGCGATGCCAAAAACGCAAGTACGCCCTGCTTGAACTTTTTGTCGCCCACGGCCCTCATGTGGTCGCGATCAACGATATCAAGGAACTGGGCATTCGGAATCAATTCCGCAAGCGCCGCCCCCGACCCGCCGATCACATCTTTGCTGCCGACGGCCACAAGGACCGGAACCGTCAGCGCGCCGAGCTTTTCCGGCGGTAACTTTTCGCGAGGACCGCGCATACAGGCCGCCAGTGCCTTGAGGTCGCTGTTGGTCTGCTCGGCAAAGATGCGAAAGCTGCGGGCAGTATCGTTGGTTACATCTTCGAGCTTCGGGGCCTCCAGCGCCGCCGCCAAGGGCCCCGCGCCCACCATGCCCCGGACCATGTGGATTCCGAGCCCCCCGAACACGACACTGCGGACCCTGTCCGGATGGGCAATGGCGAGAAAGGCCGCGATCCGCGCGCCCATGGAATAGCCAAGCACATCCACGCGGTCGATCTTTAGGTGATCCAAGAGGCGGATGGCATCGTCGGCCATCTCGGGAGCGCCGTAGCGCGCAGGATCGTAAAGCTTGTCGCTCTGGCCATGCCCGCGATTGTCGAGCGCAATGACCCGGCGGCGGTCCTGCGTCAACGTGCGCACCCATTGCGGATCGACCCAATTAGTCGCCGCATTGGACGCAAAACCATGGATAAGAAGGATCGGCTCGCCCGCACCCTCATCCAAATAGGCGATCTGTACGCCGTCGGAATCAAAACTCTGCATTCTTTGGTCTACCGCATTGCATCCGGGGTCACTATGCTGGCCTTATCGTTCTTCAACCACAGGCGAACGGAACACCATGGCTCAAACGCTCGTGCCCCATTTCGTGAATGACATAGGCGTCAACCGGATCAAGGTCGGCGTCAAGGAATTCCAGTGCATGGGCGCCGCTCCGCCGCAGGACCATCCGCACGTTTATCTCGATATGGGCCATGACGACGAGGTCATCTGCCCCTATTGCTCGACGCTCTACGTTTACGACGCGGCTCTGGCCGCAACCGAAAGCGAACCCGATGGATGCGTCTACGTGGCCACCGCGCCTGCGGGTGCGCCAGCGGCCTAAGACAACAGCTCAATGAAAACTCCGAGGCCCGTCCTGATTGCAGGCGGGGGCATTGGTGGGCTCTCGACGGCGATCGCGCTGGATCGCGCGGGGCTTGAGGCCCACGTCCTCGAACGCTCTGCATTCGCCGAGGAGAGCGGCGCGGGCATTCAGCTCGGCCCGAACGCCACACGGATTCTGCGCAACTTGGGTGTGCTCGACGCGCTTCTGCCGCAAACGTTCCGGCCCGACGCCGTCTGGCTCTTCGATGGTCTGAGCGGTAAAAAGCTCGCGACCGTTCCTCTGGGCGAGGTGGCCGAGCGCCGCTATGGCGCTCCCTACGTCACCGTCCATCGCGCCGATCTGCATGAGGCCTTGAAAATCGTCGCCACTGCCGGCGAACGCATTGCCCTGACACCGGACTTCACGGTTGCCCACGTCGACGACGAGGATGGCGTGGGCGTCACCCGTTCCGGCGGCGAGACCCTGCAAGGCACCGCGCTGGTCGGTGCGGACGGACTCTGGTCCACGGTGCGCAACTGGGTCGCCCCCGGCGCGGAGCCGTCTTTCACCGGGGCAACGGCCTTTCGCAGCCTCCTGCCGCGCAAGACACTACCGGAACCCTTCTCGGCCCCGATCGTCGGCCTCTGGCTCGGACCCCGCAGCCATGTGGTCCATTATCCGGTTCGCGGCGGTGCGGCGCTCAACGTCGTGGCGGTGACCGAATCCGGCCACAAGGAACAGGGCTGGAACTGGTCGGCCACGCGAGAAACCGTGCTCGGCAAATTCGCCCGCTGGTGCGATGCGCCCCTCGGCCTGCTCGAAGCCGCACCCGACTGGCGGGCCTGGTCGTTGTTCTCCTTGCAGCCCCTGCCGCAATGGCATCGCGGCGCGACCGTGCTCCTCGGCGATGCGGCGCACCCAGTCCTCCCTTACCTGGCGCAAGGCGCCGGCCTCGCGATCGAAGATGCCGCCAAGCTGGCCGCGCTTCTGGGGGCCGCGCGCGAAGGCCTCTCGGCGGCCTACCCGGCCTACGAGACGATACGCCGCCAGCGGGCGAGGCGCGTTCAGCAGACCTCGCAGCGTCTTGGTCTAACTTATCACATGGGCGATGCGTTTCTCGGTGAGGTCTTCCGGAGATCGCGCAACGCGATTCTCAGATTGCGCGGTGAAACGGCGACCTTACGCAGCTTCGATTGGCTCTATGGCGGCCCTGGCTCCGAGGGATAGTGCGAATCCGGTTTCCGACGACTTTCGGCCTTGATACGTCTATGTTTGGATGACATCACACGAACCTTATTGGGCCGTCCCCGTCCCGAGTGGCCGCCCTCTCCTTAACTCCCGGTAGTCTCACGGATGCTCCTTGCCCTTGCCACGCTCACGCCGTTTCTCGGCGCGGTTATTCCTCTGCTGGCAAACCGACTAGGGCGCGACATTTGTGCCATCGCGACCGGCGCCGTCACGCTGACGGCGTTGCTGCTTGTGCTGTCTCAGGCACCCGCCGTCTATGACGGCGAGGTCGTCACATGGAGCGTTCCGTGGCTGCCCGCGATTGGGCTGTCTTTTTCGTTTTTCCTCGATGGCCTGGGGCTGTTCTTCGCGGGCCTGATTCTCGGAATCGGGCTGCTGATCATCCTTTACGCCCGCTACTATCTGAGCTCGAAGGATTCGCTCAGCCTGCTCTATTTCTATTTGCTGCTGTTCCAAGGCGCGATGGTCGGCATTGTCCTGAGCGACAACATCCTGCTGCTCATCGTGTTCTGGGAACTGACGAGCCTCACCTCGTTTCTGCTCATCGGCTACTGGCGGCATCTGCCCGAATCGCGCCAGGGCGCGCGCATGGCGCTTGTCGTTACTGGCAGCGGCGGCCTGGCGCTCATCGCCGGCATGCTGATCTTGGGGCACATCGCCGGCAGCTACGAAATCACTGAGATTCTTCAGCGCGGCGAGGCCGTTCGCGCCTCACCGCTGTTCCTGCCCGCGCTGCTGCTGATCCTGCTTGGCGCCTTCACCAAGTCCGCGCAGTTTCCCTTCCATTTCTGGCTGCCGCACGCCATGGCCGCGCCGACGCCGGTGTCGGCCTATCTGCATTCGGCAACCATGGTGAAGGCGGGCCTGTTCTTGATGGCCCGGCTCTGGCCCGTGTTTTCGCCAGCCGATGTGTGGTTCCTGATCGTCGCGCCGGTCGGTCTCATCACGATGCTAATCGGGGCGTGGATCGCTCTGTTCCGGAACGATCTCAAAGCGCTGCTTGCCTACTCCACGGTCAGCCATCTCGGCATGACGACGATGTTGCTAGGCTTCGCGACGCCGATGGCCGCTGTCGCCGCCGTGTTTCATATCCTCAACCATGCCACGTTCAAGGCCGCGCTCTTCATGAGCGCCGGGATCATCGATCATGAAACGGGCACGCGTGACATTCGCCGGCTTGGCGGTCTGATGACGCTCATGCCGATCACCGCAACGCTGGCCTTCATTGCCGCGGCGTCCATGGCCGGCATTCCCTTCTTCAACGGCTTCCTCTCAAAAGAGATGATGCTGGAAGAAGCCTCGCATACGGCCTATGCGGGGCATCCTTGGGTGTTTCCGGCGCTCGTAACTTTGGCGTCTCTGATCTCGGCCGCCTATTCGTATCGCTTCGCCATCAGCACGTTCTTAGGCCCGGTCCGGGACGACTATCCGAAAAAGCCGCATGACCCGCCCGTGGGCATGTGGCTGCCCGTCGCGATACTCGCCGCACTCGTCATCGTAATCGGGCTGTTCCCGGCACAGACCGCCGGCGCCATCGTCGAACGCACCGCGCTCGCGGTGGTCGGCAGACCGCTGCCGGAATATCACCTTGCTCTTTGGCACGGCTTCACGCCGGCCGTGCTGATGAGCGCCATCGCGCTCGTGGGCGGCGCGCTGCTGTTCCGGTCCTACGACGCCGCCAATCAGCTACGCCTCGTTTTTGCTGGGATCGATGCGAAGAGCATCTTCGATGCCGCGATCTCAGGCCTTGTCCGCGGCGCGCGCAGCTTCATTGGCGCGACCCATAACGGGTCGTTTCCCCGCTATGCGGGCATCATTCTGGTGACGATCCTCGCAGTCGGTGCCGCCGCCTACTTCAGTGCCCCTTATGGGAAGGGAACCCGGGCCGTCATCCCGGCGTCAATCCCCGCGACCGCCGCATGGGTCGTACTCGCGAGCTTGTGTGTCTCACTGCTGTTCTGGCACCAGAACAGGCTCCTGTCCTTGGTTATGACCAGCGGCGTCGGCTTGATCGCTGCCCTTTTCTTCTTGCAGTTCTCGGCTCCCGATCTGTCTCTCACGCAGATCTCCGTCGATATCGTCACGACGATCCTATTGCTGCTGGCACTCAATCTCTTGCCGCAAACATCCCCGAACGAAATCAGCACCGCCGGAAGATTCAGCCGGGGTCTGCTCGCCGCCGCTGTTGGACTTGGCGTGGCCGCCCTCGCCTATGCGATCATGACGCGCGATTTTCAAACGATCTCGGATTACTACCTGGCCGAGGCCAAGCCCGGCGGCGGCGGAACCAATGTCGTGAACGTGATCCTCGTCGACTTCCGTGGCTTTGATACCTATGGCGAGATCATCGTCCTGGGCATCGCCGCGATCACGATCTTTGCCTTGTTGGACAACGCGCTGCGAGGCGCCGCCGCGCGCACGCTTGCGTCCATGCGCGCAAGCAGGGAGCAAAGCATCAACGCCCATCCGATGATGCTGGTGATCGCAACCCGCGTACTGTTCCCGCTGGTACTCGTGGTGGCGGCATTCGTCTTCCTGCGCGGTCACAACGAACCGGGCGGCGGCTTCATTGCCGGCTTGATCGTCGCGATCGCGCTGATCATGCAGTACATCGCAAGCGGCTATAACTGGGCGGCGGAGCGCATGCGCGTGGACAGCCACGTCTTGATCGGCACAGGTGTCTTGATCGCGGGGCTGACCGGCGTCGTGTCTCTGATCTTCGGCTGGCCCTTCCTGACCAGCACCTACACTTATGTCCATCTCCCGATCGTCGGCGAGTTCGAGCTGGCCTCCGCCATGGCGTTCGACCTGGGTGTATTCCTCGCCGTGGTCGGCGTCGTCATGCTGTCGCTCGCGCAGATTTCCCGCGTCGAGGCCCGCGCCGAGCCCGAGCCCGTTCCCGAAGGACCCATGGACGTTCCCCTGAAGGACGGCCGGGTCGTCAGCTCAAGCAACGGGGAGAGTTGACATGGAACTCATCGTCGCCAGCGCAATCGGATTGATGACGGCCGCCGCCGTCTATCTGATCCTGCAACAGCGGACCTTCCCAATCGTGGTCGGCCTCACCTTGCTGTCCTACGCGGTCAACATCTTTCTGTTTTCCTCGGGACGGCTGGTCGTGGACAAGCCGCCGATCATCACCGGCACCGACTCCTACACCGACCCCTTGCCGCAAGCCCTCGTGCTGACGGCCATCGTCATCTCGTTCGGCATGACGGCCTTGATCGTGGTTCTTGCGCTTCGCGGGTTCCTCGAGACGGCTACGGACACGGCGGACCTCCCGGAGGATGAGTTCCCCGAAGACGAGCCCTCAAGCAAGACGGAGACCGGCACATGACGGCTTCGCCTCTCGCAACGACCTGGATTATCGCGCCCACCATCCTGCCCGCGATCACCGCAGCAATCATGATCCTGATGCAGCGGCGCGACATTGAGGTGCAACGCTTCCTTTCGGTGGCCTCCACGGTGTCCCTGCTGGGCGTTGCTCTGTTTCTCTACGACGCAGTCAGCGATGGCGAGACGGACGCCTACCGCCTCGGCGCCTGGCCGGCGCCGTACGGCATCGTGCTGGTGATCGACCGTCTCTCGACCACAATGCTTGTCCTCACCGCAGGGCTTGCGCTCGCGGTTCTGTTCTATGCAATCGCCGGCTGGGACAGACGCGGGCGGCATTTCCATGCGTTGTTTCACTTCCAGCTTCTGGGCTTGAACGGCGCCTTCCTAACCGGCGACCTCTTCAATCTCTTCGTCTTCTTCGAGGTCATGCTGATCGCCTCTTACGGGTTGATGCTTCACGGCGGCGGCGCGAAGCGCCTGCGGGCCGGCTTCCAATATGTCGCTATCAATCTCATCGCTTCGTCGCTATTCCTGATCGCTGTGGGGTTGATCTACGGCGTCGCGGGCACGCTCAATTTCGCGGATCTCGCTGTCAAGGCGCGCCACGTGGCACAAGCCGACCAAGCGCTCCTGCAGACCGGCGCACTGCTGCTTCTGCTGGTCTTCGCCATCAAGGCGGCCTTCGTGCCGCTGCACTGGTGGTTGCCCGCGACCTATGCCGCGGCATCCGCGCCCGTCGCAGCCCTGTTCGCCATCATGACGAAGGTGGGCGCTTACGCGATCATCCGCGTGTTCGGAACGGTGTTCGGCGATGGCGGCGAGGGTCTGGGCGCCGTGGCTGCCCCTTGGGTCGTTCCGGCCGCGCTCGTGACGATCGCTGTCGGTACAGCCGGACTTCTGGGCAGCCGAAGGTTGTTCGATCTGGCTGCGTTCAACACGATCGCCTCAATGGGAGTCTTGCTGATTGCTATCGGGCAGTTCAGCGTGGATGGCTTGACCGCCGCTCTGTACTACCTGGTCCACAGCACCATTGCGGGCGCCGCCCTCTTTCTGATTGTCGATCTCATCGCCGCGCGGCGCACCGTCAAGCTCGATGCCTTGGTACCCGGCAACCCAATCAGCCAAGCGGCAATTCTTGGAACGCTGTTCTTTCTCGTGGCCATTACCGTTGTGGGGCTCCCGCCGCTGTCCGGCTTTATTGGCAAGCTGATGGTCCTTGATGCGACCTTCGAAGCGCCGCGGGCCTGGCTGATTTGGGCCACCATCCTGCTATCATCGCTCATGATGACGATCGCGTTCGCCCGCGCGGGCAGCATTATTTTCTGGAAGGCGGAAGGACAGACCACCGGCCCAAGCTGGGGAACGGCGGCCGCTACGCCCATGTTCGTGGTGGCGCTTCTCGTGGGCGCAAGCCTGATGCTCGCCGTTTTTGCCGGCACCGCCGTCAAGGCCCTGCACGCGACTGCGAGCCAAGCGCTCGACACACAGCAATATGTCAACGCGGTGCTCAGCGGCCGTGAGAACACCGAGCCGGCGCGGCCGATTACCGAACCGGCGAGCGCAACGACGGCGCCGTCCACACCAACCGAAGCATCCGGGGAGCACTGACCATGTTCAGAACGCTGATTCCCCATCCTTTGCTGACACTGCTGATCGTCGCGGTCTGGATTCTGCTCAACGGCGTCTCCTGGGGCGCCGCCATGCTCGGACTCGTTCTCGGCATCTTGGTCCCACGCCTCACCAGCGCCTTCTGGCCGGACCGGCCAGTGGTCAGCAGCCCGCTCACCATCATCGAATATGCGCTGGTGGTATTGTGGGACATCGTCGTCGCTAATTTCCAGGTCGCCTATCTGATCTTGTTCCGCCGCGGGGATGATCTGCACTCGCAGTTCGTCACGGTGCCGCTCGATCTGAAATCACCCGAAGCCATCACGGCCCTGGCTGGTACGATCACCATGACGCCGGGTACGGTGAGCGCCAGCCTGAGCGCCGACGGCCGCGCGCTGCTCGTGCACTGCCTTGAGACGGACGACCCCGAAAAGACCGTGTCCGAAATCAAGTCACGTTATGAATCCAGACTGCAAAGGATCTTCGAGCGATGATCACACTTGCCTGTTCCATCGCCGGCGTCGCCATCAGCGCGGCGATACTATTGTGTCTTTACAGGGTTGTTGTCGGGCCGGACATGCCCACACGCATCCTCGCCCTCGACACGCTCACGATCAACGCGATCGGGCTTGTCGTTCTGGCCGGCATTTATTGGGGCACCGAGCTCTATTTCGAAGTCGCACTGCTCTTCGCGATGGTCGGCTTCCTGACAACCGTTGCCTATTGCAAGTATATCTTGCGCGGCAATGTGATGGAGTAGACCAATGACCGATTTTGGCGACATCGCGGTGGCGAGCCTGATCTGCCTTGGTGCATTCTTTCTGTTCGTCGGTTCGCTCGGCCTGGCCAAGCTGCCGGACCTGATGCGGCGGCTGCACGGCCCGACCAAGGCAACGACACTCGGCATCGGCGCGACGCTGATCGCCTCAATGCTCTACTTCCTCTTGAAGGGTGACGCCTTGTCGATTCAGGAATTGCTGATCACGACATTCCTGTTTCTGACGGCGCCGGTCACTGCGCTCATGGTCGCGAAGGCACATCTCTTGCTCGACAAGAGCGAACGCAAGAACCTGCCGTCAACCGGCCGCGATGTGGGTTGGTCCGTGTTCGATGCACCGGACCCGACGCCCGGTTCAGAAGATTAAAAATTAGGGCTGAACGTACGACCTGCGGCGAAAACTTTCGGGTCTTGATGCGACTCAACGCAAAGATTCGCCTGGGGCTGTGAGGTGCGACCCGAGAGGTGACGTCCTGAAGGTCGCTGTCAAACCGTAACCGGTTGCGGCCTCGTCGCAACCGGTGCGTCCTGGGACGCCATGTCACGGCACTGACCGCAGCTTGGCCCGCAAGATTGCCAGGACAAGTCGCACGCACTCCCTTAGGATTCACCCAACTCACCAAATTCAAGGAGTGCAGCATGTATATCGCCATGAACCGGTTCAAAGTGTTGAAAGGCGCGGAGAACGATTTCGAGCAGGTCTGGCTCACGCGCGAGACCCATCTCGAAGATGTACCCGGCTTTGTCGAGTTCCAACTCTTGAAGGGACCGGAGCGGGACGATCACGTACTCTACGCCTCGCACACCATTTGGCGCTCCGAAACCGATTTCGAAGCTTGGACGCGCTCGGAGGCCTTCCGCAAGGCCCACGCGCGGGCGGGCGAAGGCAAGCCCCTCTATCACGGTCATCCCGAGTTTGAAGGCTTCACGCCCCTGCAAGAGGTGCGCGCGAGAAACGTCGCGGCCTAGAAGCATACCGCCAGACCGCTGACGATCCCGTCGCTAGTTCACGCGCCTGACCTGCACCAGATTATCGGAAAAGGTTGGCGCGTGGCCTAGGCTGCCGAATTCAGCTGATGCAGCTCATCGAGCAGAGCGCGGACGTGGCCCTCCTTCGCGGTTTTCGTCTCTTCCAACTTGTCGAGATCGGACTCGCGCAGCGAAAACAGCGACGTCTCGGACATGGAGAACGTGGCCGAGGCGACGAACAGTCCGATCTGCAGGATCAGCCGGCCAATAATGACCGGGTCTCCAAGCGGGGCCCATTTCACATTCATCTAACGAAGTCCATAGGACGATCCATGCGATGGGCCGAACAGCGCCGGTTCGGCGCCCGTTCTCGGCCCTACCGAAGACACTAAGTCCGCGAGATGTAGGACTTATTGCGGACGATTACCGCGAGGGCCGTGCGTCGCGACGCCCCCCAAGGCGCGCATATAGGGGATCCACCCCATACAACGCAACCATGGGCGTCAGTAGGTTCCTTGTCAGTTCTGGCGATCAAGCCAGCACGCGAAAACTGATCACACGAAGGAACACATCATGTCCAAGATTTTTCAGACCACGACCAAGTTCGCTTTTCTTTCGAAGTTTGTTTGCTTGATCCTTGCGGGCTTCATGTTTGTCAACATCGCGGCGCCCGCTTCCGCAGAAGCCAAGTCTATCGAGCAGTGCTATCAGAGCGGCAAGAGCAAAGGCTTGAATGACGGCTATACGGACGGCTTTAACGATGCTTACAAAGCCTCATACCAGGACTCTCTCATCGGCAGCATGGACGTGGGCGCGGCCGAATGCGCAGAGGCTTACCGGCGCGGCTACGATGCGGGCTACCGGAAAGGCTACCGGAACGGTCAGCGTGAGGGTGGCCCGGCAGGCAAGGAAGATGCCCAGGATTGGAAGGACGACCTGCGCGATAAGATGCGCGAGTGCATGCGCACTGGTAAGAACTGCCCCTAACGGCAGCGTCCGGTCCGGCACTTCGGCGAGTCTCTCTAGGACCGGACAGGTCTTAGGGGGCCGAGCCTCATCTGCTCTCAAGCTAACCGAAAACCTCCGAGCGACAATTCCAAGGATCAGATCATGTTCAGAACTGTCATAGCCAGCCTCATTCTCCTCGGCGCTGTGTCGCCATCTTTCGCCACCACTGGCCCCGGCTGCCTCAACATCATGAACGTCGCGCCGGATGACGTCTTGAACATGCGCGCGAGCGCATCATCCAAGGCGCCGATCGTGGACAAAATCGCGCACAAAGGACAAGGCATTCTCCACTTGGACGGCAAATGCGTGCCCTTGAGCCGGCCGTGGGGCAGCCGGTGGTGCCCGATCACCCGTTACAGCGGAGACGGCACGACGAAGGGCTGGGTCAAGGCGCGGTTCGTGCGCGATTCGGATTGTCCATAGTCGTGTAAGTCGTGCGGACGGCGGAAGTCGAATCTCCTGCAACTTACCTTCTGAAATAGATGCGCTCATTTTCTATGTGAAGCCGTTTTGTGTAGCGCGTTGTGTAGCAAAGAGCTGATATCCAGCAGGCAACTTCCTTACAGAGAGGTAGGCCGACATAGAGACGCTCGGACGCAACAATACCGCCCGTCAGCTGTTAAGACTTAGCCGAACTCACTGTCCAAGCTGCGGCGGATGTCTGCTTGCGGTTGCAAAGCGATCGTGCCGTATCGGCGGCCTAAGGTCCGCTGGTGACCCAAAGCGGCCCATACTCGAAGTGGCTCCGGGCAAGGCACCTTGTGTTTCTCACTAGAAGCAGTCATATCAACGCATCGACATTTGGCCGGACAATATGGCCGTTTCGCCCTCGCTGATTGCCAGGCGCACGTTCAGACCCTCCAAACATCGACGAATAGGTTTTGGGCCGCGCTCCGGAGCGGCCTTGAGCGCAATTGCAACTGACTACAGCGAAAGGATGACCCCTGATGACTAAGGGCACTGTGAAATTCTACAACGACCAAAAGGGCTTCGGCTTTATCGAGCCGGAAGACGGTAGCAAGGACGTGTTTGTTCATGCCACCGCGCTTGAGCGCGCCGGTATCAGCGGGCTAGTCGAAGGCCAGAAGGTCTCTTTTGACACCGAATTGGACAGCCGCAGCGGCAAGACCGCCGTTTCAAATATCGAGGCTGTATAGTTCCGTTGGAACCAACAGACTCGGTGAACTCAGAGCCGTCCCCTAGGGGGCGGCTTGTTAGTCTCTAGAGGGTGACGTCTTTAGCTCTGCTGCTGGAAATTGGCCGACATGCTGAGGCCGAGCCGAACTTCCGACTCTGACCCAAACCACGCTCCAGAAATTTTGCTGCTGCCTCTCACTCCGCGGCGAGATTGGAGCGCTGGCAAGCTGACCCTCAAACCTACAAATAGCCGGGTCACCGCAACCGTTGTCAGCAACTGTGACTTTCCCACGCGTGCTACTCGTAATGCAGCCCCAGAAGGCCCATATGTCTCAACACTAGCAGGGCTCCAGGCACCGCATTTGACGCTAGCCGTGCCAACTCCCTGCACACCTTTGCCGATAAAATCAGCGCGAAAATTGTCCAAAAAACAGGGCCAGCGCTTTTCGGTCTGCGATCATCGCGCGCAAATCGGCTACTAAGTAAAATCAAGAGGCCGAACGATGAATGCCAAGCGTACTATTTTGCATGCCAAGTTTGCAGATCATCCCGCAAGCATCTCTGGCCCCTCCGACGATGTTCCTCTCGCCCAGCCAAGACCGGAACTGCGCGACTCCCGTTCCCGAATTCGAGGCCGCGCTGATTAAAGCGCGAGATGCTTGGCCAGGTAGGAGGTCACACTATTCCCGTAACGCCACTAACAGCGACCGCTACGCGCAGCGTCGGTAGAGAGTCTGTAGATTCATCGCCTAGGCCGGCGTGATGTGCGACCAAAGGATTGAATGAAATGAAATTTGATTACACAGCGATGGCGGAACTTTATCCAGCCAGAAGCTGCAAGCGCAGTATTGGGAACATTACCTATAAACGCTTCGAGGTTGCGGCTGAGGCTGTGCGTTTCGCTGTAGAAGAGCTTCCATCGCAGTTCCTCTTGGGCACTTACCTTGAGGTCGAAGAGGAAAGGTTCGATGGTCACCAGATACGCTTGCTATACGAAAGTAGAAATTATCCGCTTTCTCGCAAGGATGTCGCCTGACTGAACCTGCTGCAGCAAACGTTCCATCGCCGGTAGGTTGACCCTCACTGAAAAGGGAGTTCGAGTTAGCGGGGTAAACTCACGGCGGCAAAGAGGTCTGCTGCTGGTACATAGCAGACCTCAATGAAGAAGCCGCCGATGGCTGCTTATGGGTGTAAAGCGGAAGTGACCCGGCGCTAGTGAGGCGTGGGCAGACCGGATTGTATGGCATGACGTCCCGCCGCCACCGACAATCGGCCGGCAAAAGTTTTCGATTATCGCGTCTGTGGCGTTAAACTTTGTCTTCGCCCCTTCGTCCGTTCCGGAAAGTCTGTCGCTCACGCATGACCATCATCCCCATCCGCTATGTCGAACCCGTCTACCGCCCGCCGAGCGAAGCGGATTCGCTGATCCTGCCTGTGACTGACGGCTGTTCCTGGAACCGGTGCACATTCTGCGAAATGTACACCGCCCCGCAGAAGCGCTTCCGTCCCCGTAGCGAGGAGGAAGTGCTCGAAAACATCCGGAGCTGCGGCGAACAATTTGGCGACGGCGTCGAGCGCGTTTTTTTGGCCGACGGCGATGCGATGACGCTTTCAACCCGTCGCCTCGTGACCGTACTTGAGGCGATCCGCTGCGCTCTGCCCGGCGCACGGCGGGTGTCGAGCTATTGCCTGCCGCGCAATTTGCGCAAGAAATCGGCGGCGGAGCTTCGGGAACTGGCAGAGCTTGGCCTGTCGCTCGTCTATGTGGGGGCGGAATCCGGCGACGACGAAGTGCTGGCGCGGGTCAACAAGGGGGAAACCTTTGCGACTACGCGGGAGGCGCTCGAAAAGTTGCAAGAGGCGGGGGTTAAACGCTCGGTGATGGTCCTCAACGGCCTCGGCGGTCAGGCGCTGTCGCGTCAGCATGCGATGAACTCGGCGGCGCTGATGAACGCCGTGCAACCCGAATATCTCGCCACGCTTGTTGTGAGCTTCCCAAAAGGAGAGGCGCGGTTGCGCGAAAATTTTCCCAGCTGGGAGCCGCTCAGTGTGCTGGGCTTGATGCAGGAAATGGAGTTGTTCCTTTCCCAACTGGAGCTGAAACGGACCATATTCCGCAGCGACCACGCCTCGAACTGGCTGATCCTGAAAGGGACGCTGGGAGTGGATAAGCCGCGGCTGCTGCAAGAATTGCGTGCGGCTATAACCGCGCCTGAAGGGGCCCCGCTGAGGCCAGCCTGGGCGCGCGGCCTATAGCGGACATTTCCTCATAAGGGGCGCTCACTGCTGCGATGGCGACCTATGTTTAGGCTTCGGTGACTCCCTGCCCTAGACCGTGTTTGGCTTTCGCCAGCGCCACAATATCCATGGACCTGCCCGGACGATAGCAAGCTCCGTACAACCTGGCCCACGTCAACATCGTGAATTAAAATCTTCTCAGATGATCTAATTGGTGCGCACTTCCAGCTTGCCCCAAACTTTCTTGGCCAATGCCTGGTCTACATGGGGCAGTATGAGAGCCTTATAAGCGTCTTCGATCTGTTCGAATTCATCTTGGCACGCGTCCGCTCTTTCTTCGGGAAGAATTTTCTTTGATTTTAGGCTTGAGAAGCGCTTCGGATCTGCACCGAAAGCGAGGCACAACACGTTGTAGTATCTTTGTTCGGCTATTCCATGTTCGCTCGCATACTCTATCGTCGATTCGGACTTTTGCTCTTTTGACTCCGTCAGAAATGCGTAGGCCGTTCCTCTGATCAGGCGGCTTGCTACAGTCTTGTCGAGTAGGAGAATAATGTATGCAGCCAGTTGATCGGCTGCGTCTTCTTCGCGTCCAAAAATCGGAACGTTGTAAAGTTCGAAGACTGCGTGGGCAAACTCATGCAATGCGATACTGAAAAAGGGGCCGGCAACAGCATCGTGTGGCGTGAGCCCGTCTTGCGTCGTCTTCCTTGGCTTTGCCCACTGCAACTCGTCCACAAGCTCGTAGCAAAGTGTCACATCATAATCGAAGTAGAACGCATCATCCTCGCCGTCACAGCTTTGAAACGTAAATTTCAAGGGTCTGGGCAGTTTGAATGGACTGAGGAATTCCTGCAACCGTTCGAGAACACGGCGTTCTTTCATGTCCTTGTATATTATTTCAAGATCGCGCTCTTTCGGCGCTTCATAGGCAACTTGGATTTGATTGGTCTTGGCGGCAGCGAATGCAGACGTGTTTAAAATGGCCAAAGCAAGTGCGACCGGTACCATGGCCTTGCTGTAATCGATTAACATGTCATCCTTTCACTGCGCTTTCTGATCCTAGCCTCCAATGCCTGCGAGCATCATCCTCGTGGACCAGAGCCCCACATTCACAAAAAATTCAAACAGACTAAACAATGGGGCCCGTCAAGAGCGATGGTCTGCCGGCGCTCTGCCTCGGTGCTGTTGCGAAGCCACTATTTATTGCCCTCAGGTCGCTCACTGTCCAAGCTGCGCCGGATGTCTGCTTGCGGGTGCAAAGCGGTCGTGCCGTATCGGCGGCCTAAGGTCCGCTAGTGACCCAAAGCGGACATTCGAGTTGCGGCGTGACCTTTAGCGAATAGGTCGGGTGAAGAGCGCATGGAGGCGTTCAATCCGGCTTGGATCATTCTGCGAAGCTGGAGTAAACGCGCTGCGATGGCCGGTATAATGAACTAGCCAGGCACAGCTTCTCTCCTCCAACTCCGTCCCTTCGAAGCCCATTTCGGCAAATAGGGCGGTCACGAATTCCCTTCGTGATTGGTCTACTTTGTGGACATTCGCCGCGATTTCTGGGTCTTGGGCTGCCCAACTCCGAAAGGCGACATCGTACCGGTCGAGAGCGTTTTGCTCGATGATCTGCATGAGCAGAAGCAGCCTGCCGCTCGCATCCAAGCCGGAACTCTCCACCTCCTGCTTCACCCACTCCGTGAAGACTTCCGACCAGTAAACTGTCAGGCTTCGGACGAAGTCATCCCGGCTACTAAAATGGTGGTAAAAGCTACCCTTTGTGACGCCAAGCTGCGCGGCCAGATGCACAACCTCCAGCTTTGCCTGACCATCTCGCGCTAGGACTTCCAAAGCCGTTTCAAGCCATCGCTCCCGATCAAAACGTGGTGCCGGGAGCGGTCGGGTTTTTCGAGGCCATTTTAGCTCGGTCATTTGGCGCTCATGGGAATTTCGATGGACAACATGCCATGAGAGTACGTAGCATACTTGTAAGTATGTTGCGTACTTATAAGCATCTTTAGCGAGTGTCGTAAGCCATCAGGGATCGTCACTCAACAGACCTGTTCTTGGGAGGAGATCAAGATGCGAAAAGTTACGAGATACGTCTCTGCTCTTGCACTGATCGGTGCTGGAATTGCCATCGGCACTTGGCTGTCAGCGCCTGGAGAGAAGTCACGGCGTTTTTCTATCGATACGATAATCAGTTCAACCGTTGCCCAGGCAAAGGAAGCCGGTCAAACATTCTCTCCAGTCAAAGCGCTTTCAGAGCGCGATGCCTACTACCCGGGAACCGAGGACATCGCGCCGGATGAGATGCGTGTCACGGCTTGCGGCACTGGAATGCCCAATGCTCGGCCAAAGCAAGCAGCGGCATGTTTTCTGGTGGAACTCGGCAGCGGCGACAAATTCATTTTTGATATCGGAACAGGTTCGTTCGAGCGCTTAGCAGCGCTCGCGATCCCCTTCGACTATCTGGACAAGGTGTTCGTAGGTCACCTGCACAGCGACCACTTCGGTGACCTGGACGCCCTCTGGGTCGGCGGCGTGATCGGCAACCGCCAACGGCCTCTTCGCATCTGGGGTCCAAGTGGGGCGAAGCCTGAGTACGGCACCGCATACGCGGTTGACCATATGAAGAAGATGCTGACCTGGGACGCGGCATCGCGCATGGGCAACGTGAATACCAAAGGTCAGCAAATCGAGATGACCGAGTTCGACTATAAGGGTATCAACCAGGTCATCTACGACGAGAACGGGGTGGTAATTCGCTCTTTCCCTGCTGTCCATGCGTTGGACGGCCCTGTTAGTTTCACGCTGGAATGGAACGGTATGATGTTCGCGTTCTCAAGCGATACCTATCCGAACGAATGGTATATCGAGCATACGAAAAACGCCGACATATCAATCCACGAGAGCTTTTTGACGCCGAACCAGCTCGTTACGAAGTTCCAGTGGCCTGTCCAAGACGCCCTGAATGTGGGGACGCAGGTTCACACCGAGCCGTCAATGTTCGGAAAAGTGATGTCGCTCACGAAGCCGCGGATGGCAGTCGCCTATCACTTCTTCAATGACTTCGACACAGCCGCTGAGGTCGAGAGGCAAATTCGTAAGACCTACGATGGTCCACTTTCGCTGGCTGTAGACTACATGGTCTGGAACGTAACCAAGGACAACATCCGCACCCGAATGGCGGTCATAAACGAAGACGTTTGGCCGTTGCCATCGGTCACCGAAAAACTCCCTGCTGATCCAAGCGTGAGGATTGGCTTCACCGAGTTCATTGTGAACGGGCGCGAAGTCTTCACCGATGTAGTCCAGGACATTTACGATCAGACAAACGAGCTGTTTGGCACTGACGTTCCAGTACCTGAATAGAGCGTCAGCAAGCACTGTAGGGTCTGCCATTTTGACGACACAGGTTCAGGTCCGACATCGAGGCGGTGGGATCAGTCCCCTGTGCGCTTGAGGGCCATACTTGTGCCTAACCCATCGCAGACGTAAGACCGCGTCGATGTCTGCTTTTGGCACTTAGCAGACCTCGACTTCGACGCTGAGCACGTCCGCTCTAAGGCGGAAAGCAGATGTCGATGCACAACGGCGCGTGAGTGATGCTGTCCCGGCTCGCCTAAGTGGACCGCAAGCGCTCACTTGAGGTCGATTGGCGCAGAGTCAGGCAGGAAGCGATGATAGGAATTGATATACAGCGCGATCTTAAGCTCGCCCGACGAAATGCGCTGGACAATCCAGTCCTCGCCCACGATGCATTTGATCAGGCCTTCATCGGACGATCCCAAAGGGCGGCCCTCCCAATAGACGGCGCCTACCGCGTGGGCGCGCTCAGGGTCGTCGCATAGTGGCGTGATGTTGAACGGCTCAAGCACGATGTGCCGCTCGTCAGTCAGCTTCTGGTGAATTTCATAGTTGGTCTGAAGTGAGAGGTCCTCGCCATGAGGGATAAAGATACGCGGCTCGGGATGCAGGAAGAACGCCGCCTGATCTTCCGCCGTGCCCTTCTTAAACATGACCGTGTCGTGAAACTCATTCATCAATGAAATCACGTCGCCTTTTGATATTGCCAAGACGCGCCCTCCTCAATCATTCGAACTTCTCACAACAATCGTCCACATGCTGACCTTTGAAACTGAGATGCAAGGAAACCATAGGGTCCCCTACCATGATCATGGGGCCCCGCCCCACCATGGGGGAAGCACATGAGGGGCTTCCCAATGACAAACGACGACAAGGCGCGTGAGGCAGCGAAGGGATTGACCCAGGGCTACATCGGGCCGGACCACAAGGTGATCGACATCAAAGCTTTCTACTCGGCTCTGGTGCAGGCGCTGAGGGCGTCGAGGAAATGCCGATGCCCCTAACGAGCCCCGGCCATGTAGTAGGCTCGGTTGCCGATTACGGGATACGCAGGCCGCCGCCGTTGGTGATCCGTTTCACCTAGTCCTGAGGCGCCCCATCAGGCGGGTACGCGATCACGTGTTCCTGCTCATCCGGCGCATTTCGCGCGACGATCGCAATGGCCGGTTCCGTCTCGCTGAGATTGCGCGGCTGATGCGGCACATCCGCCGGAATGAAGATGAAGTCGCCCGACTCGTTCACAACGCTCTTCTTGAGGCCCGCGCCGTAGCGGGTTTCGACCCGGCCTTGAATCAAATAGACGGCAGACTCATAGCCTTTGTGGACGTGCGCCTTGGCGGTAGCGCCGGGCGGGATCACGACTTTCAGCAAGGAAAGACCTGTGGCGCCAGCGGTCTTGTCGGATATCCCCGGAAAAATCGGAAGCGCCTGCTTCGATCCGGTCTTTTCAATCCCACGTACCGTGACGATATCCGCACCATCCCGCTTGCCGATGATTCTAGGCTCGGCTGCGGCCGAGGCGGCGGCTCCGAGACCGACTGTTGCCACGAGGACGGAGACTCTGAAGAGATGTTCAGGGCGCATGGGAGCTTTCCTTTCGTTGCGTGAATGAACGCTACAACGGGGAAATGCAGACGCAAACAAATAGCGCCCAACGGCGCCCTAAGCCGGCCCCTCCCTGCCCGCAACAGCGCAACGGACGTGCTGACTAGCACGAGAGATAGACCACCACCTTCTGCGACTCCCTCTGGGTCCCATAGGGGCCTGGGGGAAGCACAACGCCGCCAGAGAGCCATCGGGATAGC
>Ga0209013_10000231_pt1 | contig 47520 bp, 45 predicted proteins | sample Cruoilmetagenom2_FD_187291 | JGI IMG/M metagenome (GOLD analysis project Ga0209013, IMG submission 187291) | Oil polluted marine microbial communities from Coal Oil Point, Santa Barbara, California, USA - Sample 2 (SPAdes) (version 2) | ecosystem: Environmental > Aquatic > Marine > Oil seeps ...
AGCCATTGCGCCTTTGACATTTCCCATACCGCCTAAAATAATAATTGCTAGTCCTTTAAGTCCCATAGACAAGCCCATTTGGGGGTTAACAGAGTTAAATGCCATACCGACCAAAATTCCTGCAATACCACCCATTGCAGAAGCAATGATGACTGTTGTAGTAATGGTTCGTTTCGTATTTACTCCTAGTAAACTAGCTGTTTCCAGGTTTTCTGCTGTCGCACGAAGTGCTTTTCCTGCTTTAGTTTTTGAAAGCCAGTAGGAAAGAGTTAGCATGAGTGCAATTGATATGACAAATATTAATATTTGTACGAGATAAACCGTAATTGAGCCGATTTGAAACTGAATATCTGCGAATGCATTTCGGAAAGGTTGGTTACCTGCTCCAAATAAATGGTGAGAAAGATTTTCCAAGATAATGGACACACCAATTGTGCTAATTAAAGGGGCAAGATGCGAGACGCCTTGCTTCCCACGAAGAGGACGTAAAGCAATACGCTCTAGTAGGTATCCTAAAGCTGCAGTTACAGCAATTGCTGCGATAAATGCAATCCACAGTGGCAATCCTAATACGCTGGTTGTCACAACTCCGATAAAAGCACCAATCATAAAGATTTCACCATGGGCCATGTTTATGATACCAAGTACCCCAAAAACTAGCGTGAATCCAAGTGCAACGATGGCATAAATGCTTCCAAGTGTTATTCCATTAATTAGTTGCTCTATTAACATGACATCACTTCCTCAGATTGATAGATTCATTGGGATAATAAAAATCCCCTTTAAAAGTTACGGCAACCTATCACACAAGTTTGGGTGGCAAGACGTTGCCACCTTTGACTTTGTGTCCAAGTTGCCGTTTTCATAATTAATTAGTTAATGTTTACTCAAATACCACGAATTTCCCGTCTTCAATGATAAGAACCGTCGGATCCATGATGACATCGCCTTCTTCATCAAATGAGAACTCGCCTAGAATTCCTTCAAGCCCTTTAATGTCTGCTAGGCTATCACGGAAAGCATCACGATCCGCTTCACCTGCATTTTTCAAAGCTTCTGCATAAATATAAAGTGCATCATATGCTTGTGCAGCAAATTGGTCAGGAGCCATCCCGTATTTAGCCTCATATTTTTTAACGAATTCTTGAACTTTCGGGTCTTCTTTTTCTGCAAACCAAGGAGTTGCAACGATCAGACCATCAGCTGATTCACCAGCAATTTCGATAACTTGTGGAGAGTTGAAGCCGTTACCTCCTAAGAAAGGAGTATCGATGCCCATTTTTCTTGCTTGACCCATAATAACAGCACCTTCATTATAAAGTGCAGATGCCAAAATTAGGTCAGGTTGAAGATCCTTAATTTTAGTTAATTGTGCATTATAGTCAGATTGACCTTTTTGGAATGTTTCAATTGTAACGATTTCAAGGTCCATATCTTCAGCTACTTCTTTCATCGTGTCAAAACCTGATTGTGTGAAAAGATCGTCATTTCCGTATAGAATCGCAACTTTTTTAACGTCATAAGCAGCTACTGCTTTTTCCAAAGCTGCTGGTATTGCCAAGGATTCAGGAATTGAGTTTCTGAAAACGTACTCCCCAATTTGTGGAATGCCTGCAGCTGTTGTAGAAGTACCTAAAATCGGAATACCATTTAAATCTGCTTCAGGTGCTACAACATTCATTTCAGTACTTAAAGTTGGCCCCAATATGGCAACAATCTCATCGTCACTCATTAATTTTTGAGAAACCGTCAAAGCTTGTTCTTGCTTACCTGCTGAGTCTTCCACGACAAGTTCAATGTTGACATCGCCTTTTTCATTTACTTCTTCCAAAGCTAAGTTAAATCCATTCGTGATTGCTTCACCATATGCGGCCCCAGGACCGGTTAAATAAGAGATGACTCCAATTTTTGCTGATACAGGTCCATCAGAATTACCTTTACTATCAGCATTGCTACTGCCACTATCCTCACCACATGCTGCCAATAAAACTAGCATTAATGCAGTAATTACAAGATATGACTTTTTAATGACACTTCTCATCTCTCTACCCCCATAATTGTTAGAATTTTTTAACTATAGGATATATTTAGACTATTGTAAAGGTCTTAAATAGAGAAATAGAATGATTTGTGAATTATATTTTTCACAACATAAATATAAGAGTGATTGAATTTGATTGAAAATATTTTTATTATTTTACTTTACTGTTACACCAACAATGAAAACGTTATCAATTTAATTGACTGAAATTTTTATAAAAATGTTGGTTGATTCTAAATTTATTTGTTGTAATATTAACGTCAATATCCATAATTCGATTTTTCAGAATACTTTTTTGGTGAATACTTTCATTTACATGAGAAAAGATTTTACAGAAGGTCGAAAATGGATTCATTAACAGACAGGAGCGGTTGAGTATGAGCAATCAATGGGTTTTTTCAGGTGGACAATTCGTAACTAAAGAGAATGCAGTAGTTTCCGTTTATGATCATGGATTTTTATACGGAGATGGGATATTTGAAGGTATTCGTGTTTATGATGGGAATATTTTCAGACTCGATGAACACCTTAAAAGGTTGTATGAATCTGCTCAATCCATCATGTTAGAAATTCCTTATACGAAAGAGGAAATGGAGCAAATAATTGTTGAAACCATTCGAAAGAATGAACTTTTAAGTGCCTATATTCGTGTTGTCGTATCAAGAGGAATGGGGAATCTTGGACTGGATCCATCTGCTTGTTCGCATCCAAGAGTAATTGTCATTGCAGAAGCTCTTTCTATGTTTCCACAGGAACTATATGAGAAAGGTCTTAGAATTGCATCTGTAGCAACTCGTAGAAACCGGCCAGATGTACTTAGTCCACAAGTTAAATCCTTGAATTATCTTAATAATATTCTCGTGAAACTAGAAGCTAATCAGGCAGGCGTGGATGAAGCCCTTATGTTAAATGAACAGGGGTATGTAACTGAAGGGTCGGCCGATAATATCTTTATCGTAAAAAACAATACGATTATCACTCCTCCGGTATACCTTGGCGCATTGGAAGGAATTACACGCAACGCCATTATTGATTTAGCCAAGAAAAACGGGTACGAGCTAAAAGAAACACCATTTACTCGACATGATGTGTATGTGGCAGATGAGGTTTTCTTGACTGGTACAGCAATCGAGGTTATTGCTGTTATTGAAGTGGATCAAAGAAAAGTAAGTGATGGTAAACCAGGAAAAGTAACGAATCATTTGTTATCCGAATTTAGACAATTAGTCACTACAGATGGTGTCCAATGTTATTCTCATAGTCACGCTGTAAGCAGTTAAGTGACATTCAATAAAGAAAATTAACAATTGTACTATAGATAAGAAGGGGCTGTCCCAAAAGTCATAGAAAATGACTTTTAGGGACAGCCCTCTCTTAATATGAAAATGACACTGTCGATTTCCGTTCCAGGCGGACGCGTTCCGCGGGGTATGCGGTGAGCCTCCTCGTCGCAAGCTCCTGCGGGGTCTCACCTGGCCCACTGATCCCGCAGGAGTCGCCGCCTTCCACTACAATCTATAAAGTGTGTAAAAGCTTTAAAAGTAAAAAATTGTCCAGTCTTGTAAAATGAAAATTACCACAGGTGGAGAAAAAAGAATTGTTTTTCTCCACCTGTTTTATATTAGGACTTATTAGACAGCCCCTTTTTTTCCTGTTTTTATAAGTTAGGAATATGCGAATCAGTGGAATGAAAAGATTGGATTTGAACATAATAAATCAAATGTAAGTGTAGGGATTTTAAAGTGTTAAACCGAACAAATAACGTTTGGTAAATTCTAATAGCAACTCTATCCATTAGAATTTTTCAATTGGGAGGTGAAAACTATTGGGGGATTTTCAAGATCAAGACGAATTTACGGTTGTTGGAACAAATATTGATGAAGTAAAGAAAAATAATGCTAACTCGGGCTTGACCTATAATGAAGTAAAGGAACTGCTCGCTAGTAATACAGGTACTCGAGATGAAGGTAGCTATAGTCAAACTGACATTGCAACTACAAAAAGGTTAAATAATTAGTCCTTGAAACAGAATAGGCTTATTTTTATATATTTAATGATGCAGGTACCTATTTTTTAGGTATCTGCTTTTAACTTTGATGGATTCTAGGATAGTATTAAAGAATGTGAGGTGTCAGTATGAATAAAACAATTGGTGTATTTGCGCATGTTGATGCGGGAAAAACGACCTTTGCTGAACAAATTCTATTCCATACTAAGAGTATTAAGCAACGAGGTAGAGTGGATCATAAAGATACCTTTCTTGATAGTCATGAAATAGAAAGACAAAGAGGGATTACCGTATTTGCAGACCAAGCCACATTTTCCTATAAAGATTCTACCTATTTTTTAATTGATAACCCTGGGCACGTGGACTTTTCTCCAGAGATGGAGCGCTCTGTCCAAGTGATGGACTATGCCATCATTATTATTAGCGCTGTCGAAGGGGTGGAAGGACATACTACTACCATATGGCAGATGCTCCAAAAACACCAAGTGCCTACATTTTTCTTTATAAACAAAACGGATCGGATAGGTGCAGATGTAAATAGGGTGCAAGATGAAATACGTTCAGAATTAACCGCAGATGTTTGTTATTTAACAGGTTCATTTAGACAGGGTGAAATGACTGAGGACCTGATTGAATTTGTGGCTGAACGAAATGAACTACTTTTAGAGCACTATATGGAAGAAGGGTACCAAAAGGATTTGTGGGTAAAAACCTTGATTGAATTGATTAGCGACAATAAAGTCTTTCCTTGTTCGAGTGGCTCTGCACTCCAAGATACTGGAATCATTGAATTCTTAGATCAATTCCATCAATTAACCGTGACGCATTACGAGTCTAGTAAAGCATTTTCTGGCCGTGTCTATAAAATTAGACATGATGATCAAGGTGCTAGAGTTACGTTTATTAAAGCACTAAGTGGAAACATGAGTGTACGAGATGTAATAACCTATCATGGAAATGCTGAAAAAATCACACAAATACGAGAATATAATGGAAAAAAGTACAAGTCTGTAGACCAGGTTAGAGCAGGGGAATTATTTGCCGTAACGGGATTATCTTCTGCAGCGATTGGGGATGGATTAGGCACCATTCATGAAAAAGCAGTGTATGAAATGGTCCCGACATTAAAGTCCAAGGCAGCCATTGATCCAAACGTGCATATCAAAGAAGCCTTGCGCTGCTTTCGACTATTGGATGTGGAAGATCCATCATTAAACGTCACATGGGAAGAACGTTTACAAGAGATACATATTCACGTAATGGGAACAATTCAATTAGAAGTTTTGAAAACACTGATTAAAGAGAGATTTCGGTTTGACGTCACTTTTGAAGAACCAGAGATTCTTTATAAAGAAACGATTGCCTCAACGGTGATTGGATATGGTCATTTTGAGCCACTGAAACATTACGCAGAAGTTCATCTTAAGTTGGAACCTGGTGACAGAAACAGTGGAATCACATTTGATAATGCTTGTCATGCCAATGATTTATCGATAGGGAATCAAAACTTAGTACGCAATCATCTTTTTGAAAAATCCCATAATGGCTTGTTAACAGGTTCGCCAATAACAGATGTGAAAGTCACACTACTAACAGGAAGAGCTGACATTAAGCATACATCCGGCGGTGATTTCAGGGAGGCTACTTACCGAGCATTGAGACAAGGAATGGAAAAAACAACAAACTATTTGTTGGAACCATTCTACAATTTCAAAGTGAAAGTAGACATAGATTTGATGGGAAAAGTGCTATCTGATATTCAAGTCGCCCATGGAAGTTTTGATTCGCCCAAAACAGAAGGGGATAAAGCCATTTTAACGGGGAAAGTACCTGTTGCAACATTCATGAACTATGCATCTGAGTTGGCTGCATTTACACATGGGAAAGGCGTACTCAACCTCGTTTTTGGCGGTTTCGAGCGATGCCATAACGAAAAAGAAGTCATTGAAAGAATCTCCTATAACAAAGATGCAGATCCAGAGTATAGCTCATCATCGATTTTTTGTTCAAAAGGTAAAGGGTACACGGTTTCTTGGGATCAGGCTGAAGCTGAAATGCACTGTATATAGAGTAAGAATAGAGGGGTAGCATGAATGAGAAAGAATACGATCAATTTCTTGGTATTAAGACGGTTGGTACGCTAGAACTACTGAGTCAATCGGCACACTATAATCGATACGAAGCAACTCCATACCAGGCATTGGCTGCACTTTCCGATGAATTTGAATTTACAAAGAAGGATTATGTTGTAGATTATGGCTGTGGTAAAGGACGCCTCTCATTTTATCTCCATCATCATTTTCAAACATCTGTTACTGGGATTGAGATGAGTGTACGACTGCATCAAGATGCACATACTAATTTTAAAAACTATTTGAAAACGGCCAAGCAATCAAACGATACTATAAAATTTGAAAATTGTCTGGCACAAGATTATGAAGTCAAATCTACAGATCATTGTTTTTATTTTTTTAATCCATTTTCCATTCAAATCTTTATGAAAGTAATTGAAAATATTCTACGCTCAGTCGATTCGCATATGAGAACGATAGACTTGATTCTTTATTATCCCACTACTGAATATATCCAGTTTCTTGAAACTCGAACTGCATTCAAATTTTTACAAGAAGTGAAGGTTAGCGGGCTTTATGAACATAATGAAAATGAACGATTTTTAATTTTTCGATTGTAAAAAGGAATCATGATAGAATATAGTTGAATCTATTCCAAATAAATGAAATGAGGACTACCACAATGAACGTACCGAATGAATTGGATGGAGCAAAAGTTTTAAAGTACACTCTGAATGAGGAAAGTAAAAAATTAAGTTCAATGTTTTTTGAAGAGAAAGATGGGTCAACCACTGAAATAACAATCACTGCCTTAGCAATTGCACAGTATGAAGAAGATAACACGTATTATTTATTTATGTGTGATCAGGATTGGACAATCCAAGACGATCAACAACTGGAAACAATTGAAGAAGCCGAAGCTTGGGCTGAAAAGCACTTTGATGTAATTGCTAAGGATTGGTTGTAAGGCATAGAATTTCACGAATTGCAGAATAAACTTCTTCTAAAACTTCCTATTGTGATTACAAGTAAAACGAGTTTGGAGTCTCATATAGTTATACATTAATCGAGCGTGCCTCCCTTCTTTAGTACGTCGATCCAATAAGGGACGTAAGCGTTCAAGAAACTCACAGTCACATTTACAAGTTGAACCATGCCTTTTATAACATTTGTCATGTGCTTTGCATGCTGCATCTACATCATTAATCGGGGAACCAGGTCCACTGCAACCTGGCCCACACCAGTTATACCCAGGGAAAATACGAAATCTTAAGCCAGAACGTTGGTTTCTATTAAAATGAGTCATATATAACCTCCTCTCATATTAGATTTGTTTATCAAACTGTACCGATGATAGTTTGGGTGCAAACTCTTATTTTCGGTTATAACAATATAATATGTAAGGTAATAGTATCCGTGTGACAAATTAAATAGAATGATATAAAGAACCATACAGAACCTGCGTCCAACGCAAATGCACGATAACCACAGGAACTCATTTTTTCAAAAATAGATGTTTAACTCTGTGAAAATAGGAAATACATATCAATAAAAACATATTTTGCAGACGAACAATATTGAGATTAACAGCGACTTATGAAATGTGGATAGTAAGTTTCCGTTCCTTAGTTTGTCATAAGAAAGAGGGATGAGGCCATGAATTTATCAGTAAAGATAATTATTGCTTTAGTTTTAGGAGCAATAACAGGAATTTTGATGAATATATTTACTCCAGATTTATTTACACCGTTCGATACATATGTGTTAACCCCGGTTGGGAAAATATTTATTAACTTAATTACGATGCTCGTAGTACCAATTGTTTTCATATCTATTGCATTGGGTACGGCTGGTCTAGGTGATCCGAAAAAACTAGGTCGTATAGGGTTGAAGACAATTGTATACTTCTTAGTCACAACATCATTTGCTATCGTAATAGGACTGGGCCTTGCCTATCTGTTTGAACCAGGTAATGTAGGTACATTCGAGACTGAAGGATTAGAATTTAGCGCAGAGGAAGCGCCACCAATTTCTGAAACTTTGTTAAACATTATTCCTACAAATCCTATAAAATCCTTTGCTGAAGCCAATATGCTTCAAATTATAGTATTTGCCATTTTTATTGGTTTTGCCTTAACGATGTTAGGAACGAAAGTGGACAAAGTTAAAGAAGTTCTTGAACAAGGGAACGAAATCATGATGTTCCTGGTAAACCTTGTCATGAAGTTTGCTCCATACGGTACGTTTGCACTTCTAGCTTCTGCCATTGGTAAGCAAGGATTTGATGCGATGAAAGCAATGGGGCTTTATATGATTGTCGTGTTATTGGCATTGGTTGTTCATGCTATAGTTACGTATGGTGGAACGATATTATTGTTAGCAAAACGTAATCCAATTGCTTTCTTTAAAGGATTTGCACCTGCAATGGGCGTTGCTTTTAGTACGTCCAGTAGTAATGCTACTTTGCCTATATCAATGAGCGTTGCACAAAAAAACTTAGGTGTACCTAAATCGATTTCAAGTTTCGTTCAACCTTTAGGGGCTACAATCAATATGGATGGTACTGCCATTATGCAAGGTGTAGCAACCGTATTCATTGCACAAGTATACAACGCTGAATTGACTTGGGTTTCACTTCTAATTGTCGTCTTGACGGCAGTGCTTGCAAGTGTCGGGACGGCTGGTGTCCCAGGTGTGGGGCTTATCATGTTGGCGATGGTTCTTACCTCAGTAGATCTCCCAGTTGAAGGGATTGCATTAATCATCGGGATAGATCGTTTACTTGATATGGCAAGAACAGCCGTGAACATTACGGGCGATGCTGCTTGTGCTGTATATGTTGCTGAAACAGAAGAGCGTGCTACGAAAAAAGCCGTGAAATTATAAAACTAACGAAAGAGTTGATTCCCCAAAAAGTGGAATCAGCTCTTTTTTCTTTTCAAACTAAATATAATTTCCGGTGTTATATTGTCTAGCTCCAAGCGCCAGCCCGCACCTAAGCTTCAGGCTCTCATGCGAAAGCAAGCTTTCGAATCGACCCTGCAAGCAGCCGGCGTCGGGCTAGAGTGGCGCTTTACGCTTTTCTTAATTAAATTTAATAAAAAAGCTATAAAAGGGAATACTCTGCATAGTAATTGAAAGTGGGAGGATTCTAATATTGAGTACTATAGAAAATGCATTGTCAGTGTTTGCCTTAGGCGGTATTAATGAAATCGGAAAGAATATGTATGTTTTACAATATGAAAATGATATTTTTGTAATCGACTGTGGCTCGAAATTCCCTGATGAAAGCCAACTGGGGATTGATTTGATTATCCAAGATATTTCATACTTACAAGATAATCAAGACAAGATAAAAGCTTTGATTGTTACGCATGGACATGAAGATCATATTGGCGGCATTCCCTATCTTTTAAAACAATTGAATATGCCAATTTATGCAACCAGATTCACGAATGGTTTAATTGAATTGAAGTTAAAAGAACATGGATTGATTAGAGACACGAAGCTAGTTAACATCACTTCTGATTCAGACTTGGAGTTTGGATCAGTTAGGTTAACGTTCTTCAAAACGAATCATAGTATACCCGATTGTTTAGGAGTTGTTTTTCACACGCCCGAGGGTGCCGTTGTTCATACAGGCGATTTTAAGTTTGATTTAACTCCAGTCAATAATGATTATCCTGAAATTCACAAAATGGCACAAATCGGGATGAACGGTGTACTTCTATTGCTATCTGAAAGTACCAATGCGGAACGTCCTGGCTTTAATCCCTCTGAAAAACGTATAGGCGGTCTAATTGAAGAAGAATTCCGCAAAGCGAATCGAAAAGTGTTTATCTCAACCTTTGCTTCAAATGTTCATCGTGTACAGCAAGTAGTAGATGCTGCCCAAAAAACAAATCGAAAGTTGGCATTGCTTGGTCGGAGTATGGTCAATGTAGTTACAGTTGCTGCAGAACTAGGCTATTTGGATCTTCCTGAAGGGATGTTAATTGATGCAAATGATGTTAGAGGGATGGATCCGGAGAGAGTCGCTATTCTATGTACGGGAAGTCAAGGGGAACCAATGGCAGCCCTATCCCGTTTATCCAGTTCGAATTTTCGCCAATTAGAAGTTTTACCGGATGATACCGTTATTTTTGCTTCATCTCCTATACCTGGAAATGAAAAAAGCGTTGCCCGCATCATCGATAATTTGTTCCAATTAGGTGCCAACGTCGTTTATGGTTCGGGAAGTGTAACTGGAATGCATGTTTCAGGACATGCTTGCCAGGAAGAACTGAAACTGATGCTGACACTGATGAAGCCAAAATACTTTGTACCAATTCATGGAGAATTTAGAATGCTGCGTCAGCACCAATTTTTAGCCGAATCCGTCGGAGTTGAGAAAGAAAACATCTTTATTATTAACAATGGGGATGTTGTGGATATTAACAATAAAATTGCAAGGCAGACAAGAAAAGTTCAAGCGGGTCAAGTATTCGTGGATGGAACTGGAATTGGTGATGTCGGAAATATTGTGATGCGCGATCGTAAACTACTTTCAGAGGATGGGATGTTAATTATTGTTATTACGATGAATAAATCGGATGGCAAGATTATTACAGGACCCGATACGATATCACGTGGTTTTGTCTACGCACGTGATTCTGAAGAACTCTTAAAAGAAGTCGATCGAATCGTTGTCACAACCATTACTAATTTACAGCGAGGAAATGGACCTCAACGTAATATCCAAAAACAAAGTATAAAAGATTCTGTTGGAAAGTATTTATTTGCGCAAACGAAAAGAAGACCAATGATTATCCCAATCATAATTGAAGTATAAAAACGGGCTGTCTAATAAGTCCTAATATATAAAACAGGTGGAGAAAAACGACTTGTTTTTCTCCACCTGTTTGGTAACTTTCATTTTACAAGATAGGACGATTTTTTGTATTTATAAGCTTTTACACACTTTATAGATTGTAGTGGAACGCGTCCGCCTGTTTCTGCATCGCTACGCTAGCTTCGAAACATTGAAGTGCTCTGCAACGGAAATCGACAGTGTCATTTTTTATAAAGAGAGGGCTGCTCCTCAAAGTCATTTTCTATGACTTTTGGGACAGCCCCCTTTTATAAGTGGTTAACAATCTTAAAATGGTACAATAAACGAAAATAAGCGAAGCTTCTTGACAAATTGTAGTTACAAAAATATAATTACTTACATAAAGTAACTAACAAACGAATTGTTACCAATTTAATTTAACATTGAAAAGATGATATAGGATTTTAATCAAAAGGGGAAGTTAATTATGAGTGAAACAAAGATTGTTCCAAAAGAAGCTTTATCTGTTTTAGAAAATAAAATAAAATTAATTAAATCAAATGAAGGTGCCATATATTTAGTAGGACCGATTCGACTACCCGTTAATTTATACGGAGAGACTGTTGTATTTCAATGGTATTGTTGGTTAAATGCCAAAGAAGAAAGTGAAAATATTCAACAAGTCATCGACAATTTGTCTTCAGCTAACTTAGCTGAGTATCAACAATCAAGTGTACTAGTCTATGGTGATTTTGAACACGAAGAAGATGCACTCATGAGAATGCACTCGATCTGTCATACAGGTGATATATTCGGCAGCAAGCGATGTGATTGTGGTTACCAACTAAAACAGTCGATGCAAATGATTGTTGACCACGGGACAGGAGCTTTGTTCTATTTAGCGAACCACGAAGGAAGAGGAATAGGACTATTTAGTAAGGCAATGGCCTATATCCTCCAGGAAAATGGCTATGACACCGTTGAGGCAAATGAAAAACTGGGATTTGTCGATGATTCAAGAAATTATCATGATGCGATACAAGTACTGAAAGAGTTGCGTTCAAAACCAGTAACGCTATTAACAAATAATCCTAAAAAACTCTCGGCATTAATGGATGCAGGACTTCCTGTTTCTGGACGAACACCATTATGGGGCGATGTTTCCGAATACAATGAAGATTATTTACAAACGAAAATTAATCGATCAGGTCATTTAAAGGATGAAGGGGAAAAACCACATGACGAATCATGACTTTTATATGGACCTTGCCATCAAAAATGCACAAGCAATGAAGGGTCAGACTGATCCGAATCCATTAGTGGGTTCAGTAATAGTCAATGACAACCGTATTGTTGGCGTTGGATCTCATTTAAAAGCTGGTGAGCCACATGCGGAAATTCACGCAATTCGTATGGCTGGCGACAAAGCAAAAGGTGGTACAATCTATGTCACTCTTGAACCTTGTTCTCATTATGGAAGAACAGGACCATGTGCTCTAGCCATCGTCGAAGCGGGAATCAAAAAGGTTGTCATAGCGACGCTTGATCCAAATCCAGTTGTCTCAGGCAGAGGTGTCAAGATTTTAGAGGATGCAGGTATTGAAGTAGTGATTGGCGTACATGAAGAAACATCAAAAAAAATGAATGAAGTATTTAATAAGTTTATTGTTGAGAACAAACCTTTTATCACCTTGAAATCCGGAATCACGTTGGACGGTAAAATTGCATCACATACTTCACACAGTAAATGGATTACATCTGAAGAAGCGAGATACGATGTCCATCGCCTGCGAAATGAAAATATGGCCATTTTGGTTGGTGTAAATACAGTAATCGCGGATAATCCAGAATTAACGACCAGAATACCGAATGGTCGCAATCCCATTCGCATTATTTTGGATTCCACGTTGAAAATCCCGTTAGATGCCAAAGTTGTGACGGACAATCTAGCAGATACATGGGTCTTTACTAGTATGAACTATAACAAAGAGAAAAAAACTGATTTAATTAATCAAGGGGTTTCTGTATTCCACACGAGTGGGATGAAGATAGTTAATCCAGTAGATGTCGTTAGAATTTTAGGTGAACAACTGATTTCATCTGTTTTAATCGAAGGTGGCGGGACAATCAACGCTGCATTTTTGGAAAAACAACTAATTGATAAAGTCATCCTCTATATCGCTCCGAAATTAATCGGTGGTCAACTTGCTCCTACTTTTTTAGAAGGCCAAGGCATTGATCACATGAGTGATGCAGTGGAGCTGTTGGATACTGATATCGTTAAAATAGGAAAAGATTATAAATTTGTGGGTTACCCAAGTTATAAAATGAAGGAATAGTTGAGGGATTATAATGAAATTTGGATTTGATATAGACGATACACTGATCAATTTAAGAGAACATGCTTTTCATATTTACAATAAGAACTTGAAACAAAATGTTCCGATTGAAGTTTTTCACGAAATTGCAAAAGTAGAAATTCATGAAGCATTTGGACTTACAGATGTGCAGGGTTCTGCCATGTGGAACGATACTTTAGAGGAAATCTATTATACTTCTTGTCCCGCATATCCTGATGCGGTGGAAACTTTGCAAGAACTGAGCGAACAAGGGCATGAAGTTTACTATATTACTGCTAGACCAAGTGAACATGGGGAACGAACGAAAGTATGGTTGAAGGAACAGGGATTTCCTGTTCAGGATGATAGGTTTTTTAGTGGAATGAAAGATCAAGAAAAGGTGAACATTATTCAAACATTACAATTAGATTATTATTTTGATGATAAACCAGATGTATTGAACACACTTTCTGAAGATACATTGAAAGTATATGTGAAGAATCAACCCTATAACCAACACTTACAAATTCCACGAATTACTAATTGGTCCGAACTGAAATCAATCATAAAATAGTAAAAGTGAATGTTAAAAAACTTCGAGCATAATTGTGTCGAAGTTTTTTGCTTTTTTTATCACTGGATAAGAATAAAACATAAATACATGAGGATAAGTCGTAATTCCTTGTTATAATGATTATTAACCATGATTAATAAAGCGTTCTCGTTAATCTCTATTAAGCGTTAGCTTGATAGTGTATATATAATAAGCAGTAGTTTCTGTAGATTAGTTATATGGCTGAGCAGTTCTCTAGGTTACGCATTCAATAAAAAGGGAATAATAAGAACACGTATTAAATTATGAAAAAGGAGATTGGAATATATGACACAACAAGAATCAAAAAATGAACTACCCGAAAATTATGAGGAACTAAAAAAAGAAGCAAATCGCTCGTCTAGTTGGAGAGCTCGCTATGATGCAGTAGAAGAGTTAGGTAAACATAAACATAGCAAAATTATTGATGTACTAACATCAAGAATGACTCAAGATCCTGTTTTCAAGGTACAGGAAGCAGCATATCGTCAGCTAAAAGGTTTTGGGGAGGATGTTGAAAAACCAAAACAAACGAAGTTCGACATCATAAAAGGAACGTCTAAAATCTTGTTACGCATTAAGAAAAGTCTTCCTGCAGATCACTCTTATGAAGAGTTCAAAGAGAAGTTTAAGAAAATGCGTCTCGATGTGTACGATGCGTATGAAGGTGAAAAAGGCACGGAATTTGACAAATGGCTTGAAAACGAATGGAATTCCCTATTAAAAAAATAAACTAAAAAGTTCTCATAAAAAAACCAATTGCCAAATTGTGCAATCGGTTTTTTTGTGTTTCATTTGGCATTGAATATTAAGGACTTACGGTCGATTCCATAACAGTGATTGTAAGGTTTTCTGTATTTAGATTCACAGTAGCACCAATTGGAACAGCGGCTTTATACGTACCGTGACCTGTTGCGAAGTTTGTCATTAGAGGCTTTCCTATTGGTACGAGGAATTCATCAATGAGTTGGTCATAAGTCACGCCATAAGCGGGCGCACAATTTGAACATTCTCCCATAATGATTCCAATACAATCAGTAAATTTTCCAGCTAATCGCAGGTTACTTAAGTAACGATAGACTGTATTGATAGGTTCATGTGTTTCTTCTATTAACAAAATCTTCCCGGCAGTATCGACTTCAAATGATGTACCTAATGTACCTATAAACGAAGTGAGATTTCCACCGACTATTGGACCAGTGACGTTGCCTGGTACTTTGCTGATGAGTTGCATTTCAAGCGGGTTGTAAATTTGCCATGGGACTGTCCGTTCAGAGGTGGCACCAAAAAATTGGTTGTAATTATACACTGGTGTATTACTATTGAAATCCAGTAGAAGTAGACTGTGTAAAGTGATTATATCTGCATATTCGTAAATGGCATTGAGCAACACTGTAATATCACTGTATCCTGAAATGAGTTTAGGGTTTGAACGAATGACTGAAAAGTTGAGATAGGGAAGAATACCTGCAACACCAACCCCACCCCTTGTTGGTAGGATTAATTTTACTGCATCATTTTCAACCATTCTCATGAAATCCGCAGCTCGTTCTTGAGGTGTGCCTGCAAGAAATCCATTATCTACATATACGGAACTTCCAGTAATGACGTTAAACCCTAAACCTTCAAGCGTGCTAATGCCTTCATTTATGACGCTTGCTTCGAGCGGACTTCCTAAGGTAACAATTCCAATGGTATCACCTGGTAGAAGTTGAGGTGGTTTGATTGCCAATTTCAAGCTCCTTTCAATGAGAATACGAACATACAATGTAGTATATTTATAATAAATAGGTGTTAGTACAATACTTACGAAGTAAAGAAACTTCATGTTCCATGACAACACATGTAAAATAAAGAAAAATACTTGAATGGGTGATGACATGAAACAACATATAAAATTAACCATAAAACCAACTTTTATAAAGAACCTAAAAACAGGCTATCCACTGATTATGGAGGATGCTATTCAAAATAAGAAAGAAGTCGTAAAAGAAGGGTCAATAATCGAACTTGTTGATGAAAATAATCGCTTCATTGCAAAAGGGTATTATGGAATTCAGAACAAAGGAAGAGGATGGGTATTAAGTCGAAATCCACAAGAAGAGTTCAATCAACCATTTTTCGATTCGAAGCTGCAAAAAGCAATCGCCCATCGTTCCACGCTTTATAATGATCCAAATACCACTGCATTTCGCGTATTCAATGGTGAAGGAGATGGAATTGGCGGATTTACTATTGATTTCTTCGAAGGCTATTATGTGATCAGTTGGTATAGTGAAGGAATTTATCAATTTAAAGACCTCATCATTGCCTCACTCACGAAAGAAGTGGATGTTAAAGGATTATATGAGAAAAAACGCTTTGCCTCCAAAGGGATGTATGTTGATGATAATGATTTCATCTCTGGCGAAGAAGCGCCATCCCCGTTAATCGTAAAAGAAAATGGAATCAACTTTGCGGTTTATTTAAATGACGGAGCGATGGTTGGTATCTTTTTAGATCAACGCGATGTGAGGAAAACAATACGAAATAATTATGCAAGAGGGAAGACCGTGTTAAATACGTTTTCTTATACAGGAGCATTTTCTGTTGCAGCCGTTCTCGGGGGAGCTGTGAAAACAACAAGTGTCGATCTTGCCAATCGAAGTAAAAGCAAGACAATCGAGCAGTTTAGCGTAAATGCCATCGATTTTGAAGCACAAGATATTATTGTCGAAGACGTCTTTAATTATTTTAAATATGCCGTTCGAAAAGAACTGAAATTTGATTTGGTCATTCTTGATCCTCCAAGCTTTGCACGTTCAAAAAAACACACGTTCAGTGCAGGGAAAGACTATCCGGAATTATTGCAACAAGCGATTGCGATTACTGAGAAAAATGGAATCATCGTAGCTTCATCCAATTGTAGTACGTTCAGCATGGAAAAATTCAAAGGGTTTATCGACAAAGCTTTTAAAGCGACTAAAGGAAAATATAAAATTCATGAGGAATTTTCTCTTCCTAAAGATTTTAAAACAATGGAAGAATTTAAAGAAGGAGACTACCTAAAGGTGGTTTTTGTTGAAAAGTTAGCATAATTTTCATGATAGTTCTGATATCTGAGAAGGCTTGTATTATTGGATATCAGTTTTTCATGTCTAAACTGTTTTTATAGATAAATTAACGGTAATAACATTCAGCTAACTCGTCAGCGGGGGGGAGCGACAGCACCACACATAAAAGCAAATCAATTGTTCAAAAAAGCAGATGAGGCCCTATATATAGCAAAAGCGAATGGAAGAAATCAAATTCAGTGTGCAATTTTACAAAATTAACGTACTGGCATACAAAGGCACACTACCATGGGCATGGTTGGTGTGCCTTTTTTTGAAATTCGCTAATTAAATATGGTGCATAATTTAATTAATAGAATTATTTAAACAATGCAAAAGATAGTGTATAGTGTTGTATAAAAGGTAGAAAATACCTTTTAAAACAACAAAATGAGGTATTCATGTGGAACTGACCATGCACTTTTTATTTAATCTATCCTTACTGATTGTTTTACTATTTTTTAGTTTACTATGGGTGGAAAAGTCAAACAATCTTCGCGCGTACCAAATAGCTGCTGTTTTATATTTTGTTGTTTCTATTATACTTTGCAATGTGTTCAGTTATCGACTAAATGAGGATATGGTACTCGATTTACGTATTGTTCCCTTCTTGATTGGCAGTCTTTATATGGGATTAAGCCCTCTGCTAGCTTTACTATTGGTTAGTATCCGTGGATTACATGGAATCGATCTAGGATTTTTTACAGGAGTCATATTTTATGCATTGTTCAGCATTTTATTATGGAGAATTTCTCCTTGGTTTCTCAATCGCTCGACTAAACAACGAATTATCTATTCTGTTGGGACTACAATGCTAGTCAGCCTCGTGCTGCTGATTGCAATGGAAGTTATTGATGCCCCTGGACAAACCCTGGATGTATGGTTTGCTTATTTAGTGGTACCTCCAATTGGAGTTGCAATGATCGCTTGCTGCATAGAACTTATCAATAACAATATATTAATACGCAATCACCTTGTTAAGTCGAAAAAATTAGAAGTAGTAGAGCAAATGGGAGCGGCGATTTCACATGAGATTCGCAATCCATTAACATCTGCAATCGGTTTTGTGCAATTAATGGAAGACGATTCGCTTGAAAAAGAAATTAGGGTGCAATACCTAGCAATCTTAAAAGCAGAATTAGAGTCTGCTGAAAGAGTCATACAAGATTATTTAACTTTCTCTAAACCTGAACTAGAATCTCTAGAAAAGCTTAACGTTAACGAGGAACTTAGTAATGTTTTAAAATTACTGTACCCCGTGGCAAATAAAAATTCTGTTGAGATCGAATCGACATTTGCCGCCCATGGAATCATTGAAGGAAATCGCCAGAAATTTCTACAATGTTTTATTAATGTAATTAAAAATGCAATTGAATCGATGCCTAACGGGGGTATTTTAATAGTCGGAACAGAATCCACTCCAAAGAGTATCGTGATTTTCGTTCAAGATACAGGTATGGGTATGACAAAAGAACAAGTTAATCGCTTAGGTGAACCTTACTACACAACAAAAGGTGGAAGTGGTACAGGTCTTGGTATGATGGTTGTTTATAGTATTGTGAAGGCAATGAAGGGCACAGTTCATGTAGAAAGTAAGATTGGCATTGGTACAGTTTTTGAATTTTCATTTAAGATGTGCGACCTTGAAATGGGTAAGCAGGTAACTTTTGAAGAACCCACAATCTTAGTGGCTACTAAATAAATAACGTGAATCTATAACTTTAGAATATACCAACAAACTCGTACATACATTTTTAGAGGTGCATAAAGAAAAGGAGAGTGATAGAGATGATGAAAGAAAATTGGAAAAGAAAATTATCCAGTATAACTTTAATGTTTGTATTGGTATTATCACTTGTAGTACCAAACGCCTCTGCAAATGCGGAAACAGTGAATTATTTGGCGTTGGGTGATTCATTGGCAGCAGGGGTGACTCCTAATAAAACGCTTGATAATGGGTATTCAGATTTTGCAGCAGCAGCTTTAAAAGAAAAAAATCTTCTTGGTAGTTATTCAAAGGCTTTTGCTGTGCCTAGGCATAAAACCGACGATGTGTTGGCGGACTTAAGGACGAATGCACAAGTCAGAGAAGCTGTGAAAAGCTCTAATACAATCACAATATCTGTAGGTGCAAATGATTTATTGAAGGACGCTAAGCTAGACCCTGAGAAAAAAGTTCTTGTCCTTGACGAAAAGAAAGTACCGGACAATTTAAAGAATGTTGCAGTAAATTACGCATTAATATTGGCAGCAATTAAAGAATTGAATCCAGAAGCAAAAGTCTATGTCATGGGCTATTATTTCTCTTTTCCATACGTTACGGATGTACAAAAACCGACATTAATAGAATTAACTAAGACGTTGAATAATACGATTGAAGGTGTATCTGTTGCACAGGGAGCGACATTTGTATCTGTATACGAAAAGTTTGGTGATGATCCGAAAGCGTATTTACCGAACCCAATAGATATCCATCCAAATGGGGAGGGGTATAAGATAATGAGTGAAGCTTTATTGGAAAGTTTAGCAAAACCACAAGTAACTGCCAAAGATGTTCCAGCAGGACACTGGGCTGAGAAGGAATTGAATTTTGTACTTGCTAGCAAAATTTACAGTCTAGATGAAAAAGGAAATGTTTATCCAGAACAAGCGATTACGCGTGGTGAAGTTGCCGATATATTGTTTGGATTAATTCCATTAACTAAAAATATCCCAGTTAATCCAGGATACAAAGATGTACCAGAAACGCACCCATCCTACATGGCGATTGCTAAGTTAACGGAAGCTGGAGTATTCACGAAAGATACAAATTTCAATTCTGATGCTCCTTTGACTCGAGTTCAATTAGCAAAAGTTGTTGCACTTGCCTTCCAATTAAAAGGGAATGGTACAACTCCAGCATACAAAGATATTAGCGAATCATACTGGGCAACTCCATACATCAGTGCGTTGACTTCAAATAAAATCATGAATGGATATTCGAACGGTACATTTGGATTACACGACAAAACAACTAAAGCACAATTTGCGGTCATTTTAGTGCGTGTTCAAGCCATGGCTACAGCAAAATAAAGCCATTTTCACCAAGGGTTTCGGGAGATTAGGAAACTACGGTACCACATCTTTATCTATAGAAAGACCAAGTGGGAGCAATGTGACTTAGTCACATGCTCCCACTTTGCGTTTCTTTCCCTTAAGGTTTATAAAAATTCTCCGTATAATAAGGCTGATTCTCAGCATTAAACGCGACCCCAACACCCAGTAACGTAAAATCACTTTTCAATAAATTTTTGCGATGGCCAATTGAATTCATTAACCCTTCATGTGCAAAAATGCTACTCGATTGTCCATAAGCTAAATTTTCACCTGCAACTGAATAGTCGATGCCATCTGAACTCATGCGATCAAATGGAGACTGACCTTTAAGATTTGTGTGGTTAAAATAATTTTGTTCGGCCATATCAAGACTATGCTTATAAGCTGTCGCTCGTATAGTGGATTCCCATCTGACAGGAGGGACTTTATGATGAACACGTGCAGCATTTGTTAAATCAAATAATTGAAATTCAAAACCTTGTTGTAGAGTTTCGCTTGTTTCGCCATATAGAGCAGGTTTTTGGTTCTCAAGCGACTCTGAAATAATTTGAATTGCAGTTACCGTATTGCTTTCGTGAATATCATAGAAAACCGTCACAAAGACATTTTCAATTAAGAATGTGTCCATCTCTCCATCATTATTCAAAATATAATTGACGTTTCCTTTCACGATGTGTTTAATCGGATCACCAAGAGCTTCTTGGACACTTGACTTTTCACTATTTAATTTAATGCCATAGGTTGACGCAATTAAGTCATTATTTGTAAATAAGCCATTCACACGAGAAGAGTCATCAAAAGAAACCATTAGAAAATTTTGATAGTCCGTGTGGAAGGTGTGCCACTGTGTACCATATTCGTTCGTTGTGATTCGTTTTGCCTTTCCCAGCTCACTAGCTACTTCGCTCATTGCATCACCGATTTGAACGTTATGTACTGAAAATAAACCATCAGTTGGTGTTGCTAAAGTGGGTTTATCTACTTTTTTTATTGGCTCATAAAGTGTTTCTCCTGGTTGCAATGTCAACTTTGCAGGAATCGTTGCAACTGTATTTGAAAAGTCATTTAATGTTTTCTCGATAAATGGTTGGTCTTTTATAAAGTTATATCCTTTGATTACTTGAGCATCAATGGCATCTAAAAAAGATACATCCACAAATTCGCTTGCTGTTTTTTCCCAGAGCGGGCTTGTTAAGTATGCGACAAAAAGTAAACTGAGGATCGTGCTAATGTATCGCATAAAATGCCTCCTTATTTGACTTGCAATTTAATTATAGAGAGTTTGAACTCTGAAAATGCTTTAATACTATTATAGTATCCATGTATCTGTAGATGAATACGTACAGTAAGTTCAATTAGTTTCAAAATTAAATTTTCATTCTCTATCGAAACACATTAGAATAAGAGTACTATAAGAAAGATATTAGGTGTACTTCTATGCATTCCATTCTAAGATATATCCAGGAAATGGGTTTCTATATGTTATTGATTTTACCCATCATCATTATCATCAGATTTATCCAAATAAAACGTAAAAGATTCAAGACGACTCTTTTACATGAATTGGGCATTGCCGGTTTTTTTATGTTTTTAACCGGTTTGTTATCACAGACAATCTTACCATCCGTATATACGAATGGGGGAGAAGTTGTACTTGTTAATGGAAATCATCAGGCGATTAATCTCGAAATATTTCGTGTGTTTACATATACGTTTAACGCCATCAAGTACTTGGATTTGTGGCAACCATTTTTGATTAACTTTTTAGGTAATATTGTGATTTTTATGCCAATCGGATTTTTACTTCCCTTACTATGGAAAAAGTATGATCGAGCATGGCGAACAATGGGAATAGGATTTCTTTTGTCAGTTTCCATCGAAATTTTACAGCTTCCTCAAATGCGAAGTAGTGATATAGATGATTTGTGGCTCAATACTTTAGGTGCAAGTATTGGATATATAGTATACAAAATGTTTCCTATTGCATTTAAGGACCGTTTTAAATTGCGATGAGACGGGTAAACAAGATGTGAATCTAATTTTTAAGGAGTTTGACATCATGTTTGCACCAACAGAAACAAAAATGGATAATAAAAAAATGACTGTGATTGAAGATTTAGTAGAACAAGGTGTTTTTAAAATTGAGGGAAAACAATTGTATGAACTAACTTTATATGAATTAATTAAGGAACATCTAGAACTAGATGAGTAAGAAAGCGTCAGAATAACAGGGAACATCCCTATTATTCTGGCTCTTTTTTCTATTAATTTGTTGAGCTGCAAAATCTATTAATAATAAATTAAACGACATTTGATTTGAAGTGTGTTTTATGGAGAAAATAATATGGAGAAATATAAATGATAAAGCAGAATTATTTAATAGTTTCAGCTAGTATATCTTTCTGTTATGTATTCAAAAACTCGTAGTGGAGGAAATTACATGAATTCAGAAAAACGTAAAAAGCTAATGAAAGAATGGTTAGATGAAGCAACGATTGCACAAATGCAAGAAAAAATGGCTTCCCATGAATTGACATCAGAAGATTTAGTTTTCATGTATTTAGAGATGATTGCTGAAAAAAATCCAAATTCTAATGCAATACTTGAGGTGAATCCTAAGGCTATACAGATTGCACAAGCACTGGATGATGAACGATTAGAAAAAGGTCCTCGTTCCATGCTTCACGGAATTCCAATATTAATCAAAGATAATATTGATACAGCGGATGATTTACATACAAGTGCTGGATCTTTATCACTTGCTGAGCACTATGCATTGAAAGATGCTACACTCGTGAAAAAATTACGAGATTCCGGAGCCATTATTTTAGGGAAAACGAATATGACGGAATGGGCAAATTTTATGTCGGACCGCATGACCAATGGATATAGTTCACGAGGTGGACAAGTACATAATCCTTACGGTCCGTTTGACGTAGGTGGTTCAAGTTCAGGATCCGCAGCGGCAATTGCATCGAATTTGGCTGCAGCCGCTATTGGCACGGAAACCTCTGGATCAATACTCAATCCTGCCGCTCAAAATGGATTGGTAGGCTTGAAACCGACTGTGGGTGCAGTAAGCAGAACTGGGATTATTCCTTTAGCTCATACGCAAGATACCGCGGGACCTATGACACGTACTGTAGAAGATGCTATACATGTTTTTACGAGCATTATAGGTAAGGATGAGTTAGATCCAATCACGCGTAAAAGTAGGCAATTTGAAAAGGTTGATTGGGTCAACTGTTTCGATTTGAATGCAATACGTGGTAAAAGGATTGGAATCGCTCGCGCTATTTTTGACAGGGAAGTAACGACTGAACGTGCTGAACTGTTCGAGAAACAGTTGTCTGTATTACGAGAACTCGGTGCGGAAATTGTGGACCATGTAGACCTTTCTTGCGTAGAAGATGATTTAGGGTTCGCAGTACTTACACATGAATTTAAAGCTGATTTAAACTCATATTTAGCAAAGACGAATCCATCTAATCCGATACGATCACTTGCAGATATTATTAACTTTAATAAACAACATTCAACAGAAACTCTTCAATATGGTCAAGTTTTACTTGAAAAATCGGAACGCACATCTGGTGCTTTAACAGAAAATGATTATATTGAAGCATTGGAACGCAATCGCTATTTAGCTGGAGAAATTGGTTTAGGTAAATCACTAGACGACCTGGAACTAGATGCACTTGTTTTCCCTCAAGACCATGGATGTAGTATTGGAGCAGCTGCTGGGTATCCATCTATAACTGTTCCGGCTGGATTTTCTCAAGCTGGTGAACCATTTGGACTTACTTTTTCTGGAAGAGCATGGAGTGAACCATTGCTCATCTCTTTAGCCTATGCATTTGAACAAAAAGTTAAAGCTCGCAGAAAACCATGAGAAAATTAGATAAGTAGCCTTGAATAACGTTTCGGCGCATTGTGGATGCCTCTCGCGAGAAGCCAGGCAGAAAATCACTGCCCGTCTTTTCGCTCCGGCTACCACTGGAAAGGCGCCTTCGCTTTTTAATCAATAGACCATGGAGCAGCAGTAATGCGTCCATAGCGATTTACAATCCTTAATGATTCAGTGATTAACTCCATAATAAATTACTAAAGGACCGGGCGCACTTTACCCGGTTTTTCTTAATCATTTACAACGAATGATTTGTACTTAAAAAGGCTTAAATAAACGAAATATGTTAAACTTAAATCACGTATGTATAAAGGTGGAATCGACCATGACATTTATCGAAAACTTAAAACCAGAACTCCAAAATAAATGGAAATTTGACTATGAAATGCCTGTTCAAACGCAGTTAATCCCAAGCATGCTTGAAGGGAAAGACATTGTTGCACAGTCTCCAACAGGATCTGGTAAAACGTTAGCTTTCGTTTTACCAATACTCAACCAAGTGGATGGCTCATTACAAAAAATACAAGCACTTATTGTTGCACCGTCACAAGAATTATCAATGCAAATTGTCGAAGTTTTACGTGAGTGGACAGCAGACACAGACATCACAATAGCTCAGTTAATTGGTGGAGCAAATATGGCACGCCAACTAGAAAAATTAAAGAAAAAACCTACAATTGTTGTGGGTACTCCAGGTCGATTAAATGAATTGGTGAAATCCAAAAAGCTTAAACTACACGAAATTCGTCATATTGTATTAGATGAAGGTGATCAACTTTTAGCAAGAGAACACCGCAATATTGTTAAAGCACTTATCGACGGTTCGAACCATGATCGTCAAATAGTCGTCGTTTCAGCTACGATTACAGAAGAAATCGAGTTAGTAGCCAGCCGAATAATGAAGGATCCGGTCCGTATTCACGTTACACACGAAGAACTACCGGCACAAGGCAAGGTCGTCCATTCATTTGTTAAAGTGGAAGAGCGTGACAAAACTGACTTATTGAGACGTTTAGCTTACGTTGAAGGATTACGTGGATTAGCTTTTGTTAACAATTTAGACCAGTTATTGATGAAAGAAGCGAAATTGAAATTCCGTGACGCTAAAATTGTTGCGCTCCATTCAGATATGAAGAAAGAGGAGCGGAAGCAAGCATTATCGTCGTTCCGAAAAGGAGAAGTAAGTATATTAATTGCTACTGATATTGCAGCACGTGGTCTTGACATTGAAGGATTGACCCATGTAATTCATGTGGATGTGCCTCATGCCATTGAGCCGTATCTACATCGTTCGGGACGTACAGGTCGTGCAGGAGCGGATGGTGAAGTATTGTCATTATTAACATACACAGATGAAAAAAATTATAAAAAATGGACAAAAGAGTTGCCTTCTAAACCTGTCCAAAAAGTGTGGGATCAAGGTCAATTAGTTGAAGGATCTTCAAAAACGCTTCAACAAAGGGGGAAAAAAAGATGACATTCGAAGAAAAATTAGAGGAATATGCTGATTTGGCGGTGCGTGTCGGTATTAATGTTCAACCTGGACAATACGTATTAATCAACACGACAACCGATACGCTTGATTTTACAAGAATAGTCGTTCAAAAAGCCTATGAAGCAGGAGCGAAACGTGTCCATGTGAACTTCACGGATGGACCTATCAGTCGAGCTTTTTATGATATGGCACCGGAATCGGAAATGAGTGAATTTCCAGCTTGGGTGGTGGCACAACGCGATGAATTAATCGAAAAACAAGGTGCTTTATTATGGATTGATGCAGAAGATCCAGATTTATTATCTGGAGTTCCTGCAAAACGTATTTCTACTCAACAAAAAGTAGCTGGACGTGCATTGGAAAAATATCGTGCAGCTGTTATGTCAGATAAAGTCGCTTGGTCAATTGTTGCCATTCCTTCTGAAAAATGGGCAGCAAAAGTTTTTCCGAATTTACCGAAAGAAGAGCAAATAAACGCTCTTTGGGAAGCAATCTTTAAAACTGTTCGCATTGGTGAGGGAAAAGCAGTAGAGCAATGGAAAACGCATATTGACGAGTTAGAATCCCGTGCCACTAGCTTAAATAACAAACGTTTTAAAAAACTCATTTATAGAGCTCCTGGAACTGAGTTAGCGATTGAGCTTCCAGAAAAGCATTTATGGATGTCTGGAGCTAGCAGAACTCCTGATCAAACAGCGTTTATTGCTAATATGCCAACAGAAGAAGTGTATACTGCACCATTAAAATTGGGTGTAAATGGGTATGTACGCAATACAAAACCGCTTGTCTATTCAGGAAATGTTATTGATGAATTCACCTTAACATTTGAAAACGGGAAAATTGTTAAAGCTCAAGCTGATGTAGGGAACGATTTACTTCAAGAATTAATTCAAAATGATGAAGGTTCCGCTTATTTAGGAGAAATTGCCTTGGTTCCACATGAATCACCGATTTCATCTTCGGGTATCTTATTTTATAATACATTGTTTGATGAAAATGCTTCGAATCATTTAGCTATAGGAGAAGCTTATCCTACATGTGTAGAAGGCGCTCGAGATTTAGAAGAAGCACAACTTCAAGCTTTGGGAATCAACACATCCATCACTCATGAAGACTTTATGATTGGCAGTGCCGAGATGGATATTGATGGGGAACATGAAGATGGAACAACCGAACCTATTTTCCGCAAAGGAAATTGGGCATTTTAGAAGGTGATATCATGCTGAAAAAACAAGTAGCGATTATGTTGGTAATCTTGGGAATGTTTCTGGCACCTCTTCAACCGAATGCGCGCGTATATGGGCCAGTATCGTATGTTGCAATCGGTGATTCCCTAGCTGCTGGTCAAACGCCGAATCGTGAAATTGATACCGGTTATAGTGACTTAATTGCTCAGGAAATTGACCGCCATCAACGACTCGTATTTTTTTCGAAAGATTTATCTTTTCCTGGGTTTACTACTGCCGATGTTCTCGAACGTATTCAATCTAAAGAGGCAAAACCTTTACTGCAAAAAGCAAATTTAATCACGGTTTCTGCAGGTGCCAATGATTTACTGAGGTTGATTCATTTTGATGCAAAATCTGGATCATTGTCATTTCAACAAATCCAAGCAGATTATTCGTTAAATGTTGTTAGAAAAAACATGCAGATCCTATTGGCAGACTTGAAAAAAACTGCTCCTAAAGCAGAGATTTACGTGATGGGTTATTACTTTGCTTATCCCTATGCACGTGAATCACAAAAAATAGGGACAGCTAAACAATTGGATCTATTGAATGAAATACTGTCTCAAGTCGCAAAAGAAGCTGGAGTAGCATTTGTCTCCGTAGACGAAGGCTTTGGCGACAAAGCCATTGAAAAGATTCCTAATCCTTTTGATGTCCATCCTAATGCAGAGGGCTACCGAACAATGGCAAACAGTTTCTTTACTGACTATGCAAAAGGAAAAATGCAAGTTCAAAAAAATGAAATACCCCCAGCGAATCCGATTTCATTTGAACAAATCATAGCACAGCAGAGTGCTACGGATCCAGGAGATGAATCAGCCGTCTTGCCTTCAACATTCTTAGAAGATGAGTTTTTAGCGCTAACAGAATTAAAACCAATCATTTAAAAAAGTTGGAACTCAGATTAGAGTTCCAACTTTTTATTTTTTTGAATATGTGGTTTTTGAATTCTTTTTAGAGTCCAATACTTTTTTGGCAATAGGAATTATGATAGGTGCAAATTTAATGGCTGATTTAATTAGTTTACCAATTTTCATATATATCGCTCCAGTCGGTGTTGATCTATCAATTGTAATTCCCGTTTTATGGTCTAGGTAAACCTAACGGAGCACTTTAATTCCTTGAACGATGTTCCAAATCAATACAATGAGTGAGAGAATTGCGTAAAATAGCATGAACAAAATAGGCAATCCAGCACTAAGGAAATCAAATGATGAACTTTCTCCAGTTGAGAAATTTGTAGAATTACTATACATCGAAAAAGAACCAATCATTAACACAATAAAACCAATTATTCCAAGTCCAACTGGGATTAAATGCGAGATGATGGACCGTTTGGCATGATATTTCACTTCTTTATCAGGGGAAATGAAATAAACGATTATGGGTAATAAGAAAGGAGCAAACAATACACTGAAATAACATAAAGCGGATAAGACTCGGCTATTCTCCATTTAAATTCCTCCTGTAAAAATTTATTTCCTATACATACGGTTTATCATTTAAATGGGTTCCAACTAATGCATGCTTCGTTAAAATGTCTGCGTATTGTTTTACAGAAGAAATTACCACATACTCTCCTGGTCCATGCCAGTCATCACCACTAGGACCGAATTCAATTGCGGCTGCTCCAGTTTTTGCATAATAGCGGGTATCTGCTGCGCCATGCTGGCCAAATAATACTGCTTCCTTCTGTGTGACATCGGCTGTAACATCAGCCAAAGTTTGAACGAATTTATTATTTTCAGTTGTCGTAATGGCTGGACTTTTCCCACGAACTTTTACACTATTTAATGGATTTATTGATTGCGCTAAATCCGTCATTTGTTGCAAAATGTCTTGCCATTTTTGGCCTGGTACAAAGCGAATATCATAGCCGACTTCGCAATGATCTGGCACGACATTATAGCGGTCCCCTGCTTGGATTTTAGCCAAATTAATGGAAGGATATTCATAATATGCATTGCTTGCCGTTGTAAAAGGCAAAGTCATAAGTTTTTCATGGAAGGCGTATGATGCTTCAATCGCATTCTTACCTTCCCATGGTCGTGAACCATGTGCAGCTTTTCCTAAGAAAGTAATATCTATTTGCACGATGCCTTTTGATTGAACGCTTAATTTTAAGTGAGTAGGTTCCCCGCAAATAACAAAGTCCCCTGAGTGACCTAACTCTACTAGATGACCAGATGTTTTACGGCCACCAGTTTCTTCATCCGTAACTATGTGCAAGACGATTCGTTGTTGTAATTTCTCTTTAGCTGACGATATGCGACGAAAGGCTTCCATCATAGCGGCAACACCAGCTTTCATGTCAGCTGTTCCTCTACCGTATAAGCGATCACCTTCTATATAAGGATTGAACTGCTCAATTTTTCCAGGTACTACATCCACATGTCCATTCCAAACAATAGTAGAGGGCCCTTGACCTACCTCAGTATGTATCATAAGTCGACCATCGTTCTCAATCACTTGATGTGGAATATCATGACTTGTCAACCACGTCGAACAATAACGAAGGGCTTCATTGGCTCCTGACTCTGTATCACTTTTTATGGCAACTAAATTCTTCAACATTTCGATCATGTACACTTCACAGCCTTTCCGAAATTCATTTATTCTAGTATACTACTTCTAAATTTCCAGAACTAATAAAAGTCTCTTGATTACCATTCCCTATTTGGGTACACTTAACACGTTAGATTAAATTAGATGTAAGTACCACAAGGGGAGCCTGTATTGGCTGAGAGTGAACGGAAAGTTCTAACCCTTAGAACCTGTAAGTTAATGCTTGCGCAGGGATGTGGATAGAAACCGACACCAACGATGTCAGGCTCTGTCCTGTATATCGTTTTTTTGTTGTTTTTTTTCACCCCCGACATGCGATTTACAGTACATCGCAAGAGGAGGAAGAAAGATGGGAAATCAAAAAAATTTATTACTAGTAGAGATTGCGATCTTTGCAGCGTTAGGATTTGTATTGGATTTTGTTGCGTTCAAAATGCCTCAAGGAGGATCCGTCAGTTTAGTGATGATTCCGATTGTATTAATGGCGTTCCGTAGAGGCGTACTTGCTGGTATTGTAACAGGACTGTTAGTGGGATTGTTGCAGATTGTGTCCGGATTAATATCTGTCACTCCTTTATCATTTAGTTTTGTTGTCATGCAAGTTATATTAGATTACTTAATCGCTTATGCAGTAGTGGGATTGGCTGGTTTACTCCGTTCTCAATATATAAGTTATGCACGCAATAAAAATAGAGGGAAGATGATTTTCTCCATTGTCATTGCTATCTTCATCGGATCTTTTTTACGCTATGTCACACATGTGATTACCGGGATCTTCTTCTTTGATATGTATGCAGATGAAGGTGCTAATGTGTTTATCTATTCAACTGTCTATAATGCGACGTATATGATTCCTGTATTCTTACTTACAGCAATTGTCTGTTCGTTATTATTCCTAGCTGCCCCACGTTTACTTGAACCTAAAAAAGTTTAAGGCGATTGTAGATAGGTTTTCGTAATGTTCAGAATGATTTTGATGAATGGGAATAGCCACTTTCTTATGGTATAGTATGTGGTAGATATTTTGAGAAAGAAGGATTTAACGCATATGATAGCCAAAACTACTGAAGACTTTGAGTCGTTAAAAAAAATAGGTCGTATTGTTGCTGAAATTCGCGATGTAATGCGGGCAGCTACAAAGCCTGGTGTAACTACAAAAGAACTTGATGAGATAGCTGGGCGTATGTTTAAAGAAAATCAGGCAATCTCGGGACCTAAAGGTGAATATGATTTCCCTGGATATACTTGCATTAGTGTAAATGAAGAAGTAGCACACGGAATTCCCGGTAAACGCGAAATAAAAAAAGGGGACATGGTGAATATCGATGTGTCTGGTTCATACAATGGCTATTTTGCTGATACGGGGATTTCATTTGTAGTAGGAGAAGGTTACGAGAAAAAAGAAAAACTTTGTGAAGTAGCTGAAAGTGCATTTAACCGAGCAATGTTGAAGGTAAAAGCGGGTGCACGCTTAAATCAAATTGGTAAAGCAGTTGAAAAAGAAGCCAAGCAAAATGGTTTTACAGTCATCATGAACTTAACTGGGCATGGTATTGGAAAATCTCTTCATGAAGCACCTTCGCATATTTTGAACTATTTTGATGCATGGGAACCAACCATACTAAAAGAAGGTATGGTTTTAGCAGTTGAACCATTCATTTCGGAAAAAGCGGAGCATATTGTAGAATCTGGTGATGGCTGGACGTTTTTAACACCGGACAAATCACTTGTAGCTCAAATTGAGCATACCGTGATCGTGACAAAAGGTGAGCCGATCTTAATAACAAAAATTAATTAATAGAAAAGCGGAAAGCGCCAATCTAGCCCGATGCCGGCTGCTTAAAAGGATGAAAGACGAAAACTTCGCCTTTCTGACCCCATAAAGGGGCTCAGCGGGCTGGCGCTTGGAGCTAGACATAATAACACCGGAAATTATATACTTTATTGTCTTTTAGAAAAAGACCAACTACCTAGGCAGTTGGTCTTTTTTTTATGAAGATTATTCCTACCAACATTACTGCACACAAGAATAGGGAAGCAGTTGAAACTAGTAATTCATTAAATCCATTTCGGACTATTATACCAATGAACGCCCAAATAAAAACGTATACAACCCAAACATCAAAGTAATGGAACCGAATATGTAAGGCAATAGCAGTTCCAATAGTCATCATAATGACAGCCCATAGTGGATCACTTAAACCCCAGCCATCCCATTGATAAACGGTTAAGACATAGCTAATATTCGCAATTGTTGCGACACAAATCCAACCTAAGTAAATGGAGACGGGTAGACGGCTCAAAAGACGTTGGTCCGTGATGGAATAAGATAGATATAGTATTAATAAGGTAATGAGTAAGCAAATCATAATCACAACAGATACTAAAAATTGTTCATAATGCCACAAGTAAATCCATGCAATATTTAAAATACAACTAATGACAAACAGATTTGATTGCTTTCGATAGGAAGCATCACGTTGCTTAGTTTTTTTCCACATGCCTATTAACCAAATGACTAATAATACATAGATCACAATCCAGATTGAAAAGACGTAGCCAGCTGGTGTAAATAAGACTGGCAGCCGATTGGAAATTTCACCAGTAGTTTGATTATTTATAGGTAAGATATTCGCTAGTGCATTAACTACTATCACACCAATCAGAGAAATGACCATTAGTGCGAAACGAACCATAGCGTTCACCTCCTAATCTTTAGTATAACGTCATGTTCTGTTAACAACAAATGACACTTTTACGAAACTTTCTGTAAAAATGACAATAAATAAATAGAATATATGAAAAATATTAAAATTGTAGTTGTTAAAGAATGCTGTTTATGTTGAATTAACAGGTGGCAACTTATAATAAAGAATGTGTTAAATAAGCATATAGATTGTAAAACACATGTCGATGTTTCGCATGCCGAATAACCATGATATAATTACTTAGTATTTTCGGAAAATTTAGATAGACAATGGGGGAAATAAATTGACTACAAAAACTTACGCTGAAGTTTGGGATCTAGATGTATTTTTTAAAGGGGGAAGTTCATCTCCTGAACTTCGAGATCATTTAGAAGCCTTAAAATTAAAATTAGATGCATTTGAAAAAACTTTATTGGGATTTAATATTCCACAAAGTGAATTAGACGCAGCTAATATAGCGGCTATTATCGAGGAAATAAAACAAGTAGCAGAAAACTTATCCCAAGCGGGAGCAGTAGTTGGTTGTTATTTAGCCCAAGATACGACAGATAAACAAGCGAAACTTTTACAAGGTGAGATTGGCTCATTAGGTGCTCGTTTCTCTTCGTCTATGCTTATAGTGCAACAACAATTGTCTAAAACTGAATCAAATGTATGGAAGTCATTGATGGAAGATAAACAGTTAAAAGAATTTTCTTTTGTATTAAATGAATGGCGAGATGAAGCTAAGGAAATGCTGTCTGAAAAAGAAGAAGACATGATAACGGCTCTTGGAGTAGATGGGTATCAAGGATGGGGCCAACTTTATGATTTGTTGGTTGGAGATGTGAAGGTACGTGTAACAGTGGATGGAGAAGAGAGAGAGTTCTCAGTAGGACAGGCAAGTAACTTAAGTTCCCATTCCGATTCAAATGTACGTAAAGAATCATTTGAAGAACTTGAGCAAGCTTGGACAGACAAGGAAGAATTTTTTGCAAAAACGCTAAATCATATGGCTGGTTTCCGATTAGCAGTGTACAAAAAGCGTGGATGGGATTCAGTCCTAAAAGAACCACTACAAATTAACCGAATGAAGCAAGAAACATTGGATGCTATGTGGGGAGCAATCAGTGCACATAAAGCACCTTTTGTTAAATACTTAAAGCGTAAATCCGAATTAGTTGGTGCAGATTCCATGCACTGGTATGACCTGGATGCACCTGTAACTGAATCAACAGAGAAAGTTTCATATCAAGAGGGTGCAGAATTTATTTTGAAGCACTTTGGTAAATTTGGACCTGAGCTTGAGCAATTTTCACGACAAGCATTCGAGGATGAATGGATTGAAGCGGAGGATCGCCCTAATAAACGTCCTGGTGGGTTCTGTACGGGTATGCCTTTATCCCAGCAATCACGAATTTTCATGACGTATAGCGGAACTATGTCAAATGTTGCAACATTGGCCCATGAACTAGGCCATGCTTTCCATTCACATGCACTACGTCCAGTGCACTGGATGAATCGACAATATGCAATGGGTGTTGCTGAAACGGCATCGACATTTGCTGAAATGATTGTAGCGGATGCTGCGGTTAAAGAAGCTAAAAGTGCGGATGAAAAATTAGCACTACTTGAAGATAAAATTCAACGCAGTGTAGCATTCTTTATGAACATTCATGCTCGTTTCTTATTCGAAACTCGTTTTTATGAGGAACGTAAAAATGGTTTTGTACCAGCAGCTCGTTTAAATAGCCTAATGGAAGAAGCTCAACGTGAAGCATTTGGAGATGGTTTAGGTGAAATTCACCCTCATTTCTGGGCGTCTAAACTACACTTCTATATTACAGGAGTGCCATTCTATAACTTCCCGTACACGTTTGGATACCTTTTCAGTTTGAGTATTTACGCTAAAGCAATTGAAGAAGGTAGCAGCTTTGAAGAAAAGTACATTTCCTTACTGCGTGATACAGCGATTATGTCTGTAGAAGACTTAGCTAAAAAACATTTAAATGAAGATATTACACAACATGCATTCTGGGAAAAAGGCATCGCGCTTTGTGTCAAAGATGTAGAAGAGTTTCTTGAGTTAACTTCATCTAAAGGGTGAACATACATGATTTTACTTAATGGTCAAACCTGTTTTTTACGAACATTACAAGAAGAGGATGCCTCGGATCTCGCGACTCTTGTTTATCAAAATCGACATTATTGGTCGATTTACGAACCGAGACATCAGGATTCTTATTTTACTGCTGCAGTCCAGCGAGAGAAAATATTAGAATCCCTTCACAATTTAAAAAATCAACGGGAATTTAGTTACGGGATCTATCATAGTGTGTCTCATGCACTTGTTGGACATATTTCAATGTACAGTGTTAAAAGACTTCCTTTTTCAAGTGCATTTATCGGTTATTCAATTGATGAAAATTACGTAGGGCAGGGAATAGCAACTGAAGCCGTTCAACTAGTTGTTAAACATGGAATGGAAGTCGTTGGTCTTCATCGTATTGAGGCGTATGTTTCGCCACGTAATATTGGCTCCATTCGGGTATTGGAAAAAGCAAAATTACAACGTGAAGGATTACTGAGACAGTTGTTATTCATTAATGGAGAATGGGAAGACCATTATTTGTATGCTCTATTAGAAAATGATTATTGAAAAGGTAAGGCCGCATGGCGGAAATGGCGTAAAATGTTGAAAAGCTGGTTTCTCATTTGAGAGACCAGCTTTTTTGTCGATTTCCCGGGAAATAACTTGAGGACATATTATTACTGGAATTGACAAATGCAATTTTTCGGTGGTAGAAATATTAATGAACCATAAGGAAATTCGTGCTAGTTTTGTATTAGATTTAGGTATTAATTATCTTCTACGACATCCAGTCTACCAGTTGCTGGGTCAATTACTAAACCATGAACAGGAAAACCTTCCAACATTAATGGATGATTACGAACCATATTTACACTATGTCTCACAGCTTCATGAACATCTTCAAACCCGCGTAACCACTTATTTAATTCAACCCCAGAATGTTTCAACGTATTAATGATCTCATGAGAAATTCCTCTATCTACCATTTTTTGTATCATTTGATCAGGCTTAATCGCACTCATTCCACAGTCGTAGTGTCCGATTATATATATTTCTTCTGCTTTTAACTCGTAGATTGCGACTAACAAGCTTCTCATAACAGCACCGAAGGGATGGTTAATAACGGCACCAGCACTTTTGATGATTTTCACATCACCATTTTTAAAATTCATTGCCTTTGGTAAGAGTTCAAATAAGCGCGCATCCATACATGTAAGTATTGCAATTTTCTTGTCAGGGAATTTGGTAGTTATGTAGGGCTCATATTGTTTTTCAGATACGAATTTTTCATTAAAAGCAAGAATTTCATTTAAATAAGTCAATGTTAGTTCCTCCTTAGCAGTTCCTCTTTTTATTGTAAATGAAATTCATAAGAAGTAGCCACTTTTATTAAGTGGAATTAATATTTTTTAAAAGATAAGACAATTTAAAATTTAAGACTACTAGAACCCAGGTATCAAAGCATAACCTTTCCTAAATAGAGCACTGAAGAAGTTCACCATCAAAGCTTGGAATATGTAGTATTCCTTTGAATAACGCTTCGTCGCTTTGTGGATGCCTCCCGCGAGAAGCCAGGCAGAAGGTAACTGCCAGTTTTCTCGCTCCAGCTATCACAAGTAAGTCGTCCACAGCGACCTACAATCCTTAATGATTCAGTGATTAACTCCATAATAAATTACTAAAGGACCTAGCGCACTTATGTATATAGAATGATAGTGAATCATGGCGTCAAATATGAAAAATTGCCGCGCAAATAATTAGATTCCATATCAAAAAATAAGCAGGATGATGGAATCATCCTGCTTATCGAGTTAGCAGTTCAGTAATTAGCGGGCAATTTTTTGTAATTTATCCATCATAACAAGTGAGCGACCCGTACCAATAGCTACAGATTCAAGAGGATGTGGGGCAATGTGAACAGGAACTGAAATTTCGTTTGATAACCATTCTTGCATCCCTTTCAATAATGCACCGCCACCAGTCAAAACTACACCTTGATCAACAATATCTCCTGAAAGTTCAGGTGGGCAGCTTTCTAATGTTGCTCGAATTGATTCAAGTATTGATAATAATGATTCCTTTAATGTTTCTTGAATATCTGTAGAACTGATTATTATTGTTTTTGGTAAGCCTGTGACTACATCACGGCCGCGTACTTCCATTGTTTCCACGGTATGTGGGATAAGTGCGTAGCCAACTTCCATTTTAATTCTTTCAGCTGTACGTTCACCAATCAATACGTTAAATTGTTTACGAACGAAATGGATTATATCTTCATCCATGCGATCTCCTGCAACTTTTACAGTGTTTGAAGAGACAACTCCACCGAAAGAAATGATTCCTACTTCAGTTGTACCGCCACCTATATCAACAATTACACTTGCAATCGGCTCACTAACAGGCAAATCTGCACCAATAGCAGCTGCTACAGGTTCTTCAATCAAGTGAACTTCTTTTGCACCACTGTTTTTGACTGCGTCATGAATTGCACGTCGTTCTACAGATGTTGCTCCAGAAGGAGTACAAACCATCACGTTTGGTTTGCGAACAGAACTACCTAATGATTTACCGATTTTTTTCATAACCATGCGTAACATATCTGTTGTGACATCAAAGTCAGCTATAACACCATCTTTTAGTGGTCGAATGACAGTAATGGATCCTGGCGTTTTGCCAATCATACTTTTTGCCTCTTCACCAAAAGCGATAACTTGTCTTGAACGTGTATCCACCGCAACTACCGATGGTTCATTTAAAATAATGCCTTTATTTTTAGTATATACAAGGATATTAGCTGTTCCTAAATCTATTCCTAAATCAATACCTGAAAACATGCAGATTCCTCCTTATAAAGCTTGCTACATCATTATAGAGGATAAAACGCTCTATGCAATGTGGTACTTAATGGGAGATATCAATTATTGCGGAAATTTATAAGACTAAAGATATAGGTCTCGACATTAAAATAAGCTTAAAGTAATAAGATGTCACGATATTGTCATGCAGGTGTATTTAAAGTGTAAACAAAACGATATGAGGTAACAAAAGGCTATATTTGAAATCCTTATGTTTTATTTCGCGAAACAGTTGTGGTGAAGCATTTGCTGTTCCTCCGATGTTAAGCTCCGTATTCTATATATAACAAAAAAAGCAATCGTCCTAGGACGATTGCTTTTCTATATTAAAATTGATTTTTGGGTTTTGGGTCGATTACTTCCGAATCATGAGAAGGTAATGCGCTTCCGATGAAATGCATTACTACCATTCCAACGATGCCTATTACAACCATAAAACCAACGACTGTTATAAAGCCGATAGCCATTAGAATTCCCCTTTCTACTAACCTATTTGTGCATTACTTATTAGTATACATGAAATAAGAGAATTTAGTAGTCCCAATAACTAACTGGTTAAAATTGACGCTTAAAACGCCCAGTTGCCGCCGCGGAATATAGGTTCTTTCGAGCCGTCTTCTTTAATACCATCGATATCCATTTGATCTGAACCAATCATGAAGTCCACGTGAGTGATGCTTTGGTTCAAACCGTTCTCTTGCAGTTCTTCTTGTGACATTTTTTTGCCACCTTCCAAACAGAATGCATAAGCACTTCCAATAGCTAGATGATTTGAGGCATTTTCATCAAAGAGCGTGTTGTAAAACAGTAACCCTGATTTAGAGATAGCTGATTCATGAGGAACTAAAGCAACTTCTCCCAAATATTTCGAACCTTCATCAGTATCCACCAATTGTTGCAATACTTCTTGACCTTCTTCAGCCTTAACCGCAACAATACGGCCAGCCTCAAATGTGACTTGGAAGTTATCAATAATATTTCCACCGTAACTTAATGGTTTCGTACTAGACACAACTCCATTTACTCCTGTTTTCAAAGGTACGGTAAACACTTCTTCTGTAGGCATATTTGCCATGAATGTTTCGCCTTTCTCATTGACGCTTCCAGCACCACACCATAAATGGCCTTTAGGTAATTCAATAGTAAGATCAGTTCCTGGTGCTGTGTAGTGAAGTTTATGATATTTCTTTTCATTCAAGTAATCTACTTTTTCATGAAGTGTTTCATCATGTTTCAACCATGCATCAATTGGAGATTCAACATCTGCCCGTACTGCTTTAAAAATCGCTTCCCATAAAGCTGGAACTTGTTCTTCTTCTGGAAGTTCTGGGAATACCTTAGCAGCCCAGGCTTTAGAAGGTGCTGCGATAACTGTCCAACTAATCTTGTCAGATTGAACAAACTGACGATATTTACTTAGAGCAGTTCCAGCCGCTTTTTGGAAAGTAGCGATTTTGGATGATTCGATTCCTTTTAATAGATCAGGGCTTGAAGAGACAATACTCATAAAGGCAGCACCTTGCTCAGCTAGTTGCTCACGTTCTTGTACTTTCCAAGTTGGAAACTCAGCAAACGAATCAACTGGGGCTAATTCATAGCGTGTACGTGTAATCACATCGTCAACCCAGTCCACAAATACTTGTTTAGCACCTACTTCATAAGCTGTTTTTGTTAATAAACGAGCGAATTCAGGATTATCGATTGAGGCAGAAATGTATAAACTTTGTCCAGGCTGAATGTTAACGCCAACTTTAACCGCTAATTCAGCGTATTTCGTTAATTTCTCATTAAAAGATGTCATATCTGTATGTCTCCTTCTATTTACAGTCTATAACTATAGTAGCAATATTCGAAGGAGTAAATCAATTGTAATTTTCGTAAGTCGAAAGAATTTTTTTGTTTTATTTTCGATAAGTTAAAACCCGAATTAAAAATTCATGGTTATTCCATTAGGTGTAAATAATGCTCGCGTAATCCCTGAGTCAACGGTTAAATATTTTATTCACGATAGTATTTGCGAAAATTCAGTTAACATAGCTCAAAAAAAGGAATCCAAAAATATAATTTGGATTCCTTTCTTTTTTATTTACGTAAAGATCCTAATTCAACTGCAATTGCTTGCATTTCACTTGGACTAAATGTTTCACGCTTCATAACCATGGTATATAAATAGTGTAAATCATCATACTGAGAGTCATCAAAGTGTTCTGATTTCATTGCGTCTACGTTTACCATACGCAATTTGTCTTTGATTTGTTCAATCATATATTCAACATTTTCTTGAGAAGGTTGTATTAAATTCATTTAATTTCCTACCTTTCGAACCATATCTTCAATCATTTCACTTACCAGAAAATTTGTCAAATTAAATATTGGGTCTAGTTTTAAAAACGGAAAGTTGGGTATATTAAAGCACATTGACATATCAAAAAATTTCAGGAGGTTATAATGATGACTGTAAGCAAAAAAGTAAAAACAGATGCAAGCAACATGGAAAGCAAGAAATCAAATAAATTTGTTAGAGGTATGGCTTTTGGAGCGATTGCTGGCGCAGGAATTAGCCTATTGGATAAATCCACGCGCGTTGAAATGATGAACAAAATGAAATCTGCTACGACATATGTAAAATATTATGCACAAAACCCTGATGACCTAAAAGCAAAAGTGCAAGAAAAAACGGACAAATTAACTTCCATGTACACTCAATTCTCATTAGATGCAAAAACATTCTCGGAAAAAGTAAATGAATTTAAAACGTTGACACCTCAAGTGAAAACTTTGGTAACAGATACAAAAGACGCTTTTGCACAATCGAAAGAAGAATACAAAACATTGGTGAAAGATGAAGAAAAATCAAAAGAAGAAACTTACTTAATGCCATTAGTTCCGGAGCAATTGTTTGCAGACAATCATCTCAACTAAGAAAGGGGATGTTTATATTGGCAAACGAAGGCGAACCGATTCAACCGAAAGGCAGCAAAAAAACACCAAACAAATTCAATTTTCTAAGTAAGTTAAAACTAATGCACTTTAAGAAGAAAAATAAATCTGATGATCCTTTTGATGTAACCACATCAAAAGGATTCTTTCAGGAATTGTTAGCCCGTATACAACATGTGGACGTAACCGCACTTGGTGCCCAATTAGCATTCTTTTTCTTGTTAGCATTATTTCCTTTGCTGATTTTCATGGTTACGCTTTTGCCTTATTTAAATTTGCCTAAAGAACAGTTATTTAGCTTTTTACTTACATATGCACCTGAAGAAGTTTATTCATTAATTGAAAATACATTGGATGAAGTACTTGATTCACGCAAGGGTGGGTTATTATCCATCGGGTTTTTAGCAACCATTTGGTCCGCTTCTAATGGGATGAATGCGTTAATCAAATCTCTAAACCGTTCTTATGATATAGAAGAAACACGACCATTTTTCATAGCCCGTGGCATTTCTGTAATCTTTACCTTACTATTAATCTTATTATTTATCATTGCTTTAATACTACCTATCTTTGGAAAACAAATTGGATCCATTTTATTTTCTTATTTAGGATATGAATCAGGGTTTCTTGAGGTTTGGGGAAACATTCGTTGGACCATACCGCCTGTTATGATTTTTATTGTATTCATGTTGCTGTATTGGATAACTCCGAATCGTAAATTATATATAAAAAGTGTAATCCCTGGTGCCATCTTTGCGACACTCGGTTGGATTCTCGTTTCTTATGCATTTTCATTGTATGTTAGTAGTTTTGCCAACTATTCAGCAACTTATGGAAGTATCGGAGGAATCATAGTTCTCATGATGTGGCTGTATTTCTCAGGAATCATCTTAATGGTGGGTGGTCAAATAAATGCGGTTATGCAAGAAAGAAAAGAAAAATTAGCCATGAAAAAAGCAGGAGCCGTCGTATAGACGCTCCTGCTTTTTATAACTAGTCTTATTTATATACACGTTCGCTATACTGTGATAGTTTTTCCAGTGAAGATTTATCTACATCTGCATGCAAACTGTTGCCGTGTGAATCCATCGTAACTACTGCTGTAAAATCTTCCACACGTAAGTGCCACATTGCTTCAGGAATACCAAACTGCATTAAATCAACGCCTTCAACGCCTTTTATGCAGTCTGCATAGTATTGAGCAGCGCCACCGATTGCGTTCAAGTACACACCACCATGTTCATTTAGTGCAGCCAGTGTTTTTGGTCCCATACCGCCTTTGCCCATAACAGCACGAATGCCAAATTTTTTCATGATATCACCTTGGTATGGTTCTTCACGAATTGATGTTGTTGGACCTGCAGCTTTAATTTGCCAGTTACCATCTTCATCTTTTGCCACAACCGGCCCACAGTGATAAATGATTTGTCCATTTAGATCTAGTGGTGCGTCATGATCAGATAAGTAACTATGAATTGCATCACGGCCTGTGTACATCATGCCGCTAATTTTTACAACATCGCCCACTTTTAGTTGACGAATTTCTTCTTCACTGATTGGAGCACGAAGTTCAACGATTCGAGATGCTGCATCTTCGGCAGATTCATCTGCACCATCGTTGTTAAACTCAACTTTCTCTCCTTCTTGATATTGCCAATCATTGATTTCACCAGTCGTAGGGTTAATGTTAATTCCTAAACGGCGGTAAGCCCAACAATTGTAGGCAACAGATACGAAGAAACTTGCCGGGATACGGTGCATTACACCAATCTTGCAACCTAGTAAAGTAGCTTCGCCACCAAAGCCCATTGTACCAATGCCTAATGTGTTTGCTTTTTCAACAATATACTCTTCAAGTTCTGCAAGTTGAGCATGTGGATTCACATCATCAACTGAGCGGAATAATTGCTCTTTTGCTAAGTCATATCCTGAAGAACGATCGCCACCAATTCCTACTCCGATGAATCCTGCTGAACAACCTTGTCCTTGTGCTTGATAGACAGAGTGAAGAATACATTTGCGAATTCCATCTAGGTTACGTCCAGCTTTACCGATTCCTTCGAGATCAGCAGGAAGGCTATATTGAATGTTTTTGTTTTCACAACCGCCACCCTTAAGGATTAGCTTCATATCTATGTAGTCTTTTTCCCATTGTTCAAACTTCACGACTGGAAGCCCAACACCTAAGTTATCACCACTGTTTTCACCCGTAAGTGAATCCACTGCGTTAGGACGTAATTTTGCGTTTTTTGTAGCTGTAACCATGGCGCGTTTAATGGCAGCTTTTATTTCTAATTGGTTAACGCCAATTGGTGTCTTAATTTTAAAAGTGGGAAGTCCAGTATCTTGACAAATAGGGGATACGTTTTCGTCCGCCATTTGGATATTATTTGTGATGGTGTCTAAACTCATCGCAGCTCGTGTTCCAGCATTTTCAGCTGCTTTTGCTTTTCGGACTGCACGACGCACGTCTTTAGGCAAGTTCGTTGATGTTTCTGTAATTAACTCATAAATGCTTTTTTCTAATGTTTCTAAGTACATTCTGTGGAGCTCCTCTCATTAAATGCTAAGTATTATTTCCATCCTCCATTATACTCTTTTCATTACTAAATAAAAGAATTGGATTTCACAGAGAAAATTAGAAGTGGGAGGTGAGAGTCTGTAATGCCATAGAAAAAGAGAGCGCCATAGGGCACTCTCTACACGGTCATTCAGGACGGTTTTTAAATTGTTCCATTTTTTCTTCTAAATCATCCATCATTGCAATTAGGCGATCAATATCTTCAAGTTCAGTCGTTTCTGGTTCAATTGAATCTAATACTTCTAAGAAGATGTGTAAACGTTCTTTTAAGTAAGTGACTTGTTGGTCTTTGTTTGAAATAGATTTGCCCATGTGAGAACACCTCGCTTTACCCTAACATCGTAGCTCATATTAAGTAGATTTTCAACTCTGAGTAGGCCCAAAGATTTATTCTAATAAAAAGTTTATTTTGAATGTTTACAAAATTAAAAATACATGATAAAGTAAACTTACTTCCAAAAGAGAAGGAGGGTGTAGTGCACAGTCGATAATGATTCAACAGTCAGAAGGAGGGGGTTCGGACATTTCACCGGCATAACAGCCGTGAATCGATATATGAATACTCAATTAGATAGTAGCGATATTTAAAAGGCTCAGCCAATGATCTGTACGCAGATTTTAGACTGAGCCTTTTATGTTGTCCAAAAGCTTTCTAGTTTAAGAGAAATTAAATCTACTTTCCTATCCACGTTCATGCACCGATTCTTATATAATATGCTAAAATTGTACCGAACGATTTCAAGAGAAATTGCTCTGTGATTTAGGTACAGGAGGCACTTCATGAATTTTATTACTTCTATGGAAAAAAGACGCTTTATTATTCTCGTTATTATTGTATCCATCTCAGGATTTTCCCAGGGAATGTTGTTACCGCTAATCTCTATTATTTTTGAGCAGGACGGATTATCATCAGCTTTAAATGGACTGAATGCCACAGGTTTATACATAGGAACTATATTAATTTCACCATTTATGGAGCAACCCTTGAGGAAGTTTGGGTACAAACCAATCATCGTTGTAGGCGGTTTATTCGTATTTGTCTCACTCTTATTATTTCCTTTATGGAAAAGCGTTATCTTTTGGTTTATTTTGCGATTGCTAATCGGAATCGGAGATCATGCACTACATTTTTCAACGCAAACTTGGATTACTAGTTTTTCATCTAAAGAACGTTTAGGACGAAATATCGCGTTGTACGGTCTATCATTTGGTATTGGGTTTGCAGCAGGTCCTTTATTTGTACCTCTCGTTTCTATTTTTGAGGGTTTACCATTTATCGTATCTGGTGTGCTTTGTCTTTCTGCTTGGTCACTAGTATTTTTACTGAAAAATGATTTTCCAGGACATATGCATGATACCTCGACGATGCGAGGGACCTGGGTTCGTTTTGGGGCCACGATTGGATTTGCATGGGTAGCGTTTATTCCACCTTTTAGCTATGGTTTTTTGGAATCAAGTTTAAATGCAATATTTCCGGTGTATGCATTGCGGAACGGCATTGACGTATCGATGGTCTCAATCATCTTAACGGCTTTTGCAACGGGCGGAATTATATCTCAATTGCCACTAGGTGCTTTGAGCGATCGAATCGGCAGGAAGAAAGTAATTCTATTTGCATTATTTGGCGGTGCTTTCTCTTTTGGCGGAGCGGCACTACTAGAAAATAATGTATGGGCACTTGTAGGAGCGTTTTTACTTGCTGGTTTGTGTGTTGGTTCAACATTTTCCCTTGGGATCTCCTATATGACCGACTTGACACCTAAAACATTATTACCAACTGGGAATTTATTATGTGGAATTTTCTTCAGTTTTGGAAGTCTGACAGGACCATTTATGGGTGGACTCTTTTTGGAAATCGTTGAAGGATTTAGCTTTTTATGGCTTGTATCTTTGTTTTTGCTCCTATTAAGTTTCATTAGTTTGCTTCAACCCAAAAAACAGCAAGTTCAATTGATGTGAAAAAAATTTGAAATTTAGAAATAGATACTGGAAAGTAGAAGAGTATTGGGATACCTTTGATTATTAAATACTATTGGTGAAATAAGAAAACCCTTTGCAAAAGGAATTAATATTGCTACGGACTCGGAAAAGTGGGATTAGCATGTTTTTAACCCATCCAAGTAACTTGTTCTTCTGGTTTGAAAACTTATTTTTAAAAAGCAATCCAGGTGAATTTAAATCACTTGGTAATAAATCAATATGAATATGAATATTGGGATCCTTCTTGGTCTCGTGTACAGATTCAGATGAATGAGAAACAGCTAAAGAAGAATGGTGAGGGTGGTTCATTCTCAAATACTTAAGAATTCTTCTAAGCAAACAAACAGTAATTGTGCTATAATAATTAAATGGAAGCAACTGTATATCATGGAAAATACCTTGCATTTTTTAGAATTTTTGCCGTTTGGCTGTCTGTGTTCTAGAAAATGTATAGGTATTTTTTTATTTCCTACGATATTTAAAAATCTTTCCTGGAACGTGGACGGAAAAAGAATCATTGGAGGAATAAGGATGAAAAAAACTGCGCTTATTTATTGCGAAAACAATTTTGGAGACATGGATGGGAAAACAGCGAACGGACTAATACGAACTTCAGGCAAATATGAAATCGTTGGGGTTATTGATAGTACGAAGGCAGGAATGGATTCTGGTGAATTTTTAGAAGGTGCAAACAATGGTATCCCGATTTTTGAAAGTATGGAAAATGCCCTACAAAAACTGAAACAAGTACCTAACCAGTTCATCTATGGCATTGCACCTGCGGATGCTTTTCTAAAAGAAACCGAGAGAGAAATCATTCTCCAAGCCATGAAACAAGGCATGAACATTGTGAACCCAATGCATGAGTTTTTAACAGAAGATGAGGAATTCATGACGTCTGCTGCAAAGTATAGAGTCCATATTGAAGATGTCCGGATGCCTCCATTGAAAAAAGATTTACATTTATTTTCTGGTCGGATTCTGCATATCCATACCCCAATAGTAGCAGTACTTGGGACGGATGGAGCGGTCGGAAAGAGAACGACATCGGTCATACTTGAAAGTGCATTGAGGGACAAGGGATTGACCGTGGCGTTCATAGCGACCGGACAAACGGGATTGATTCAGGGAGCAAAATATGGTGTAGCCATCGATGCGATTCCTTCGCAATACATTACTGGTGAGATTGAAAATGAAATAATGAAAGCCCATGACGAAGAAAATCCGGACATTATCATCGTGGAAGGTCAGGGAGCTCTAAGTCATCCAGCCTATATCAGTTCAAGCGGAATTCTCAAAGGATCAAGACCGGGAGCCGTCATCGTTCAGCATCCGCCGAAACGAAAAAATCTGGGCGATTTCCCTTTCATGCCTATGCCCACTATAAAAAGTGAAATTGAGCTAATCGAAGGTTTTTCAAATTCCAAAGTTGTGGGAATCACAATTAATCACGAAAACATGTCGGATAAAGAAATCAATAATGTAGTTGCAGAGTATGAACTGCAACTCGGTCTGCCAACAACGGATGTGTTAAAACATGGTAGTGAAAAGCTTGTAGAAAGTATCTTTGAAATCTTTCCTTCCCTTGCGATCAAACAAAAGAAAGTACTTGTCAATTGATCCGAAACGTTGCACCGAGGATTGAAATCAATCTGGCAAAAATCGCACATAATGCTAACATTCTTTTGAACCTTTACGGCTCAAAAGGGGTGGGACTCACCGGGGTGACAAAAGGTGTTTGTGGGTTTCCAGAAATTGCTCGAGTGCTGGTCGCTCAAGGCATACAGATTCTCGGGGACTCCAAACTGAAAAACCTGAAGAAAATGCGGGATGCGAACATTGTTGCCGAATATGTATTGTTGAGGTCACCGGCTCTAAGTGAAGTTGAATCCGTCGTCGACTATGCGGATATCAGCCTGAACACGGAGCTCGTAATCATCAAAAGACTTTCGGACATCGCAGTAAATCGAGAAAAAGTGCACAAAATCATTTTGATGGTAGAAATGGGTGATTTAAGAGAAGGAATCATGCCCGAAGATTTGGAACCGTTCATCCAAAAAGTATTGGAGTTTCCCGGAATCAATCTCGTGGGCATCGGCGCAAACTATGCATGTTTTGGTGGGGTCAAGCCAGACGAAGACAAGATGGATAAGCTTTCTTCACTTGCAGTCCAAATTGAGCAGAAATTTTCTTTGTCTCTTTCTTTTGTATCCGGTGGTAATTCAGCCAATCACAGTTGGCTCATGGCCACTGAAAGTTCTGGACGCATTAACAATCTAAGATTGGGCGAAGCCATCCTCCTTGGAAAGGAAACCCTTTGTCGGAAAGCCATCACAGGACTTTACACTGATGCGTTCACCTTTGTCTCCGAAGTCATCGAATCCAAGATTAAGCCTTCAGTGCCTTATGGTGAAATCGCCCAGAATGTCTTGGGTATCTTCCCACAATTTGAAGAGCGAGGCAACATCCGAAGGGCTATTATTGGCGTTGGGTTCCAGGATGTTCTTATTTCGGGACTGACCCCTAAGCTGGACTTGGAAATCCTTGGATCTAGCAGCGATCATACAGTTATGGATGCCAAAAAAGTGAATTTATTAGTAGGTGATGAAGTCGCATTTTCCGTCAATTACGGTGCATTGCTTTCTGTCATGTCCTCGCCAAATGTTTTCAAGAAATGTATTCATACCATATAAGAGAGACTAACGACTATAACTTTTAACATTTTTTTGTTTCATAATCTTCGATTGTCCCTTCTTTTATTCCATCTTTTTACACTCCTTTAAAAGACACCTCCAAACAGTTAAGTATCTGTTTGGAGGTGTCTTTTATTGTATTACCCAAGTTACATTGTAAGAAAGGACAATTGATAAACAATAAAAGTATATCATTTGAATTTGCTGTTTACTTAGGGGGATTTATATAATTATAAATCTTTTGCTTTAAAGGTATCGCCCCCATTAATCGTGCCAGATTCATAACCTTTCTTAAACCAACGCATCCGTTGCTCGGAAGTCCCATGTGTAAAGCTTTCTGGTACTACATAACCTTGTGCTTTCTTTTGAATATTATCATCGCCTACAGCACTTGCAGCATTTATTGCTTCTTCAATATCTCCTACATCAAGATATCCTTGCCCTTC
>Ga0209013_10000232_pt1 | contig 47431 bp, 43 predicted proteins | sample Cruoilmetagenom2_FD_187291 | JGI IMG/M metagenome (GOLD analysis project Ga0209013, IMG submission 187291) | Oil polluted marine microbial communities from Coal Oil Point, Santa Barbara, California, USA - Sample 2 (SPAdes) (version 2) | ecosystem: Environmental > Aquatic > Marine > Oil seeps ...
CAAGGAACGCCGGGATTTTTCCTGTGCCCTTTTTGATGCTCGCGGGAACATGATCGCGCAGGCTGCGCACATCCCAGTACATCTTGGATCCATGCCCCTTTCAGTTTTAGCGGCCATACAACAATTTGCAGCCCCTCAAAGGGGCGAAGGAGTTGATTTTCATCTGGCCTCGCTTGGTGGATTATCCCAGGGAGACGAAAATGGGGAGTTGTTCGAAGAATTGCAGCCTGGAGACGTGATCATCCTCAATGACCCTTTCTGTGGAGGCACCCATTTACCGGACATTACACTCGTTACTCCGGTATTTGTAGCGCGGGATGATACCTTGCATGCTGCGGCATCTAACAACAATATAGAACAAGACACCATCATGACCAAAGCCAGGGGTCAGAAGCTGTTTGGCTTCGTCGCCAGCCGCGCTCACCATGCAGATGTAGGTGGGATGACACCTGGCTCGATGCCCGTCGCGCGGGAGATTTTCCAGGAAGGCTTGATCATACCGCCGGTGAAGCTGGTCCGGCAGGGAGCTGTGGATCGGGGAATGTTGGATCTGATCCTGGCAAACGTGCGTACCCCGCAGGAGAGGGCGGGTGACTTGTGGGCTCAGATCGCTGCCAATCAGCGCGGAGCGGATCGCCTGGTCGAGATGGTGGACCGTTATGGAGAAGACGAAGTCTCTAAATACATGGAGCACCTGCTGGAATATACCGAGCGCATGACCCGCAGGCTGATCGAGCGCCTTCCCGATGGTGAATACCATTTTTGCGATAAGCTGGATGATGATGGCCTTGGCGACCAGGAAGTGCCGATCTGCGTTACCGTTAGTATTGCTGGCGATTCCGCTCGCGTCGATTTTACCGGTTCCGCCCCTCAGCAGAGCGGCAGCGTCAACGCAGTGTATGCCATCACACTGTCGGCGGTGTTTTACGTGTTCCGCTGCTTGCTGGGACTGGACGTGCCGAATAATTCCGGTTGTTTGGCTCCTATCGATGTGATAGCTCCAAGCGGTTCAGTGGTCAACGCTCTGCCTCCCGCACCGGTAGCAGGGGGAAATGTTGAGACTTCTCAACGTATTGTTGACGTTCTTCTGGGGGCGTTGGCTCTGGCTACTCCGGATCGAGTACCGGCTGCCAGCCAGGGTACCATGAACAACGTCACCATCGGAGGATATGACAGTAAACGCGGCGCACCTTTTGCATATTATGAAACGATCGCTGGGGGTATGGGAGCTCGACCTGGAAAAGATGGCCCGTCGGCGGTTCATTCACACATGACCAATACGCTCAACACGCCGGTCGAGGCATTGGAGTATGCTTATCCCCTGCGGGTTTTGCGATACGAAGTACGGCAAGGTTCAGGAGGGCGAGGGAAATACCGTGGGGGGGATGGCATTAGCCGAGACATTCAAGTGTTGGTAGACGCGCAGGTGACATTACTCAGCGAGAGACGGCGATACCCGCCGTACGGGCTGCAGGGAGGTGAAGCTGGTCACTGCGGGGGAAATGTGCTCATACGCGAGGGGGAAGAAATCGTACTTCCTGGCAAAGGCACGTTTGAGTTTAAATCTGGTGATATCCTGGGCATCCGTACACCCGGTGGGGGTGGATATGGCGAGGAATCCAAGGGTTGATCGAGTGCCGTTTCTTACGTTATCCATGTTACTTATCACTGCCCAGCCAGATTTTTGCATCGATAATGCGGCTCAGGAATTTATCCCTGGGCAAACAGGCGGTTGATGGTACATAAGTGTTCCACGAGATTGTTGGCTTTGCAACCTTCTTCCTTGAATATCGTATATATTTATGAAGGAACAGACTTGAAGACATTGGTATCAATGAAAGGTATAAAAAATGAGCTGCTGGCGTGTTCTTCTTTGCATCATCTTTCCCCCACTTGCGGTAATTGACAAAGGTTGTGGGTCAATCATTATTGTAACTATTCTCACGTTATTGGGGTGGGTACCCGGGGTGCTCGCGGCGTTAATCATTAATAATAGATAATTCGCCAGGGGTGTTAATCGACGCACCTTGCGATAGAAAGCCTACTTGTACTCCACTTTAAATCGTAGCTAGATATGGATCCGGGGCACAACGCGCCTTGCGTTCACTCTCAGTGTAACTGGAACAGGGGGCGAATTAAATCTTACCTGGAAAACTTGTAACCTCTTTGGATTATCGGCATCTAAATAGATAGAATTTATCTTAATAAGGAATCTAGGAGAGATATATGCAAATAAGAACCAGAAAAGATGCTGCTGTAAATGTTGTTTCACGTGAAAAAAATACACCCTGGCTTTTGATTGGCCTACTGCTGGCTTTGTTGGCTTTCTCCAGCTTGAGCCTGGCAGCTTGTGGCACGGCGCCAGCACTGGTTTCAGAAGCACAAGCCGCATCGCTAGAAGAGATATCCGTCGACGAGGCGTTCCAGAAGTACCAAGAAGGTACCTTCTTCCTGGATGTGCGAACGTTGGAGGAATGGGACGAGTATCATGTCCCCAATACCACTCTCATACCCTTGGATGAATTGGAGAGTCGACTGGATGAGCTGCCTCAGGATGAAGAGATCGTCGTGATCTGCCGTTCAGGCAACCGCAGCCAGGTCGGTAGGGATATCCTGCGCACCAATGGGGTTGCACTGTCAACCAGCATGTCAGGAGGTATCAAGGAATGGAGTGCAGCCGGTTACCCGGTCGAATAGAAGGGGCTTGAAGTACATTACATAAGGGAGCCACTATGATTCGTGGGGGTGTGCTCCCGGTAAGCCAGCTCTTTGTAAGGGATAAAAATTACCTCTTGAAGCGGGGGAGCGACATCCTTGACAAAGCCTAATGTTTTCTGCCGATGATCAATATTTTCTAAACTTTTATGTCAGACAGAACACTTGATGTCTAATAACTCCCCGGCCTCCCGCCGCTTCTCTAATCCCTCGCGCGTAAAAATCATCACACCGAGAGCCATTTGCTTGCGTACGGCTGTTTGTTCGACCATATCTTCGTGTTTGCTCAACAGGTTGCGAATGGAGGTGCGGATGAAGTCTGATCTGCTGGAGTAAAAACCCTGTTCAACCAGCAAATCGATCTGTCCTAACACAACCACGCTCAGGTTTACAGTAATCTTTTGTGGTTCGGCCATTGCCGTCTCATTTCCACCCAGCCGGATTTGGATAATGCAGCACACTTTTCACTACAGGATTGGGCGTTGTACGGATGGATAATACCCTGCTTATACCATCCTGTTAACATCCATGTGGATGGTGAATTGCCCCCGGCGTCAATGTTTGGTTAATGGTTTTGATAATCCATGCCCATTCATGTCCCCGATATTAGCATCAATTATTTTATTTGGACCCGAATTACCGCCAGGGTATACGAAAGACATCATAGCTTCCGTATTGGTTGGATTGGAAGAGCACCCAGCGCCCATCGGGGGAGAAGGCGGGTATCTGTTCGTTGGCCGGACCACTGGTCACCTGGTGCAGCTCACTGCCATCGGTTCGGATAGCCCAAATATCGTAATTGCCGCTGCGGTCGCTCTCAAAGACGATCCACTCTCCATCTGGGGAAAAAGCCGGTTCGGCATCCCGTGCTTTGGCAGTGGTCAGTTGAATTTCTTGACCCGTTTCGAGTTCCAGGAGGAATATATCCGGATTTCCGCTGCGATTGGAGTAGAAGACCACGTACCTGCCATCCGGTGAAACGGACGAGGTCCCATCGTAGCTCGAATTCTTGGTCAATTGAATAGGGGGAGAGCCATCTACGAATCCCTGGAAAATCTCGTAATCCCTGTCGCGATTGGACATAAATACAAAGGAGCGTTCATCGGGAAACCAGTAGGGGGTCATGTTGGTTGAGCGGCTGTCTGTAAGCTGCTGTATGATCTCACCGGTATAAGAGTCGATCACGTAAACGTTAAAATAACCATCTCGATCCGAGGTCATCAGGATCCTTTCACCGTCGGCAGAAAAGTGCGCATGATGCTGGTCAGAAAAGTCTTTCGTAATCTGCCGGATCACGCCGCCATTATTAGGGTCGATTTCTGTGATCTGCCAGTTTTCACCCAACAACGCAAACGTGACCAAACGGCGCTGGTCAGCAGAGAGTACGGGCATGTAGTAATCGACTTCGTCGAAGGTTAGCTGGATCAGGCCATCACCGGATAATGTTGCTATGACAGGCACCGGGGTAAGAGATGGTTCGCTTGTGGGCGTCGGGGTCGAAATTTGAGTGGGGGGCAGCGTTTCAGTTGGCATAAGCGTGGCTGGTAAAGCCGTCTCGCCGGGCGTCTGGCTGGGGCCAACGACTTGTTCGGTGAGAGATGTTTGCGTGTTTAGCAGTGCCAGGGCGGTTTGTGTGACTTTCCGGTTGTCTTCCCCTCCACCCAGAAATGTACTGATCAGTAAAATAACCACCCCTACAACCACGACCAGGGCAAGTCCTCCTACCCACTTCAGCCAGGCAGGTGGTCCACTCCTGGGTAATGCGCCCGCTGCCGTTGGTGGAGCGGTGACATACGTTCCGCCTGCCCCCCAGTTGGCGTTGCTTGGCTGGACCGTGGGTGCCCCAAGAGCAGCTCCAGTTCCTTTTCCGGCTGGTGTTGCTGCGCTTCCTCCCAAGGCCGACCAGAACTCTGATATGCTGTTGAAGCGGTGGGAAGGGGTGATTTCCATGGCTCTCAAGATGGTTTGCTCTGTTTGTTGGCTGATACTCGGGTTGAGCGTGCGTGGGTATGGCAACTGCTGTCCCGTTGATCGCTGGACACTTTCTGTCGGCACCTGACCGGTGAGCAGGGTGTATACTGTGGCTCCGAGGGCGTAAACGTCAGTTCGGGCGTCTGTTCCTCCTTGCCCGTATTGTTCGGGCGGTGAGTATCCGGGGGTGTAAGCCCGCGCGCCGAGCGTGGTGCTCAATTTGGAGTCGTAGATCTTAGCGATACCAAAATCTACCAGGACAGCATCCCCTTTTGGAGTGATGATGATGTTGAGTGGCTTGATATCGCGATGGATGATTGGCGGGTTTTGGGCGTGCAGGTAGTCCAGCGCATCTTGTACTTGCTCTACGATGAGAAGCAACTGGTCTTCGGGGATAGTCCCTGCGCTATTCTTAAGCAGGGACCCCAGGTCTTCCCCATCGATATAGTCCATTACCAGGTATTGACCTTGTCCTGGGATGATGAAATGATCGGTAACGCGTGGCAGGTTTGGATGGTGAAGGTTCGCCAGGATCTCGGCCTCGCGCGTAAATTGCTTCTGCGCATCTGGCGATGTGTCCAGGTTCTCTTTGACTGCGCAGACTTTGCTGAGGTGTAAGTCCCAGGCCCGGTAAACCGCGCCGAATCCGCCTTTACCGAGCTGTTTGACAATGCGGTAGCGGTTATTCAGTACGGTCGCAGGGGTTAAGGACACTCCGCTCTCCTGGATTTATTTACTTTCTAGAAAAATCAGCCTGCTTTTCCATCATCTCATACAGCATCACCCCAGTAGCGACTGCCAGGTTCAGAGATGTCGCGCGACCCATCATGGGCAAGCGGATTAGATGCTCGCACAGGTCTGCCTGTTCCTGTGATAATCCCTGGCGCTCGCTGCCCATCAAAAGCACGCCAGGTCTATCGTAGCGGGTCACCCGGTGTTTGTCAGTGTCGCCGTGGGTTGACGTGCCGTAAACATGGTAAGCATGCTGCTGAACCCAACCGCTGAACTCAGAAAAAGTAGCCTTGACTACCGGATGCCAGAATATCGTTCCCATGCTGGCTCTCACGGAGGTAGAGTGGTATGGATCGGCGCTTTCATCCAGCAAGATCAGCCCGCTGGCACCCACCGCATCGATTGTTCGCAAGATGGCGCCAATGTTTCCAGGATCTTGAGGACTGACCAGAGCCACACCCCATGGGAAATTTTTCGGGTGCAGGTCATATAGGGTAAATCCGGGTTGAGCTACGACCGCCAGGACACCCTGCGGGTTCTCTCTTCTCGACAAAGAAAGGAATACATCGGCAGAAGTCCCATGGCAAGGAATATCAAAATTGCTTGCCTGGCTGATCAGGTTTTTGGCGTACTCGCTGTGTAACAGGTCCGGCGCATAGAATATGGATTGAACATTAGCCCCGGCATCGAAAGCTTCTCCCACGTGGCGGATACCTTCAACGATGAACAGAGCGCTTTTTTCTCGCTCTTTTCGCCTGTGTAGGGAGCGAGCCGCCTTGATATTGGCATTACTGCGGCTGGTGATGATCATCATGCTAATAATTTAGGAGGGAAGAATCCGTCAGATCAGGTTATGCTTCCCCGGCGGGGCACCCAGGCAAGGATTGTGGTTCCCTCTCCAGGGTACGATGTGATCTCAACGTCTCCCCCAACTTTGCGGGCGCGGAAGTGCATGTTTGAGAGTCCGTGCCCCAGGGTGACGCTCATCTTACGCAGATCAAATCCCAGGCCGTCATCCGTTACCTCGAGCAAAACGCGTTCCATGGCAGTCCAAAGATGCACCTCGGCTTGTATGGCGTTTGAATGTTTGGCTACGTTGGCGAGCGCCTCCTGGCAAATGTGAAAAAGGGTGGTGGCGTTTTGGGCAGGGAAGTCAACCAGTCCGTTGTCCGGACCGATGTACTTGACGTGGGTGCTGGAGTTTCCCTGGATCTCTTCGATCAGGCGTTGGATGCCCAGTTGCAGGTTTTCGCCATGGAACTGGCGCGGGCGTAGATCGAGAATGTAGGAGCGTATGTCCCGTATAGTGGTATTTAAGGCTTCGATAGATTGTTCGATTTTCTTGCGGGTTTGCTTGGGGTTGTCTTCAACTGCCAGGCGGGCGTAATCCAGCGCCAGGCCGACACCGTAGATTGACTGGATGATCCCGTCGTGCAGGTCCATACCGATGCGTTCACGCTCCTCGAGTACTGCAAGTCGTTGGGCCTGACGATGTAACCGGGCATTGTCGATGGTTATCGCAGCCCAGTTGCCAATGGCTGATAACAGGTTCGTCTCCCGATCATTAAGATTGCGTTTCCGTCGTGTGGCGATCGCCATAACACCTACCACGTTGCCTCTCACGACGAGAGGAATAAGCCCCATGCAGCGGAAACCAGCCTCAACAATCGACGACCGCAGATAGGGACTATCTTTATCCAGGGCAATATTTACCATCGGTGTACCTGTTTCCGCGGTCTCGCCGATCGCACCTTCACCGAATCGGAAGGTGTCACGAGTCCAGAAAATGTCGGCTGATTCTCCACGATGCAGCTCAAGGTGAAGGCTCTTTTCGCCGTCTTCTCGTAAGAAGATTTCACCCGCTTCGATGTCCAGATAAGCCATTACCAGGTTAAGTGTTTTATTGAGTATTTCGTCAATGTCCAGGGAACTCGCCAGCATCGTTGCAACATTGTTTATTAAGACCAGGTCTTCGTTGTGCTGGGTCAGTGCTTTATCACGTTCCAGCAAATCATTGTAAAGCTGGGCATTCGTGATGGCGATCGCTGCATACGCTGCAAGGGTCTCAATTACCCGCTCATCCTGTTCTGTGAATTCATGATAACCCTGCTTGTCTGCCAGGTACAGCTGGCCCAACCAGCGATCTCCTGACATGATCGGAACGCCCAGGAAGGAATTCATTTTCGGATGATTGGGAGGATACCCTGCGCTGCGCGAGTCAGTGCTGATATCCCCAATCCGGATAGTACGCTTCTCTTTTTTAAATAATCCAAGCAGCCCCAATCCGATGGGTGAATTTCCAATAAGTTTACTTTCTTCCTCTGTCATCCCAATGGGGATAAAATGGGTCATATTTTCATCTTCGCCAAAAACCCCCAACGCTGCGTAACGTGCCCTGGCTTGTTCGTGTGCCAACTGCACGATACGCTCCAGGACAGTGTCTAACGATAGGTCGCTGACCAGCTCCAGGCTGGCCCGATGTAAAACCGCTAAACGGTCTTCAAGTTGTTCTCTTGTCAGTACGACCATTAAATCTACCTCACCGCGAGTTAATTTTACCCCATTTTGTCGTAATTTGATAGTTTTTGCCAGTCCTTGGCGATTAAAAATTAGTGGTTTGGGTTAGACTGGGTGGGCGTACTTCGATGAGAGCCGAACAATCCCTCTTCCCGGTCTCTTTTACTTTGATGTTGGAGATTTTATGAAAGAACAATCGTTAGGTTCCCGCATACCCGGTTTTTACGACATGTCGATGGATGAACGCATGGCAGAAATATCAAGCCGGGCTGGAATTACATCTGGGCAATTAGCTGCGTTGGGTGGTCGAGCCGGGTTGACAGCAACGAAGGCAGACCATATGATCGAAAACGTGATCGGCTTGCATGCACTACCTTTGGGAATTGCGCTTAACTTTATTGTCAACGGTCGTGAAGTGTTGGTGCCGATGGCGATTGAGGAACCTTCTGTTGTTGCAGGGGCTTCCTTCATGGCGAAGCTTGCACGTGCCGGAGGTGGTTTTTCCGCACAAACTACGCCTCCGCACATGATAGGTCAAATGCAGGTGTTGGATTTGACCGATCTGCAGGTTGCACGGCAGGCGATTCTTGACGAGAAAGGGCGATTGCTCGCAGAAGCGGCGGAGATAGACCCGGTGCTTCAACGCCTGGGTGGTGGACCTCGTGATATCGAAGTGCGTCTAATCCATGAGTCACCTATTGGATCGTTTTTGGTTGTGCACTTAATCTATGATGTGCGTGATGCCATGGGAGCCAACGCGGTCAATACGGCCGTTGAACGTCTCTCTCCATTCATCGAGTCGATCACTGGTGGAAGAGTGCATCTGATGATTCTCTCAAATCTGGCGGACAGACGTCTTGCGCGTGCCATATGCACGATCCCGGTGGATCAACTGGCTTTTGGTGAATTCCAGGCCGAGAGCGTCCGTGATGGGATCATCGAAGCCTGGGCTTTCGCTGCAGCAGACCCGTACCGGGCTGCCACGCATAACAAAGGCATCATGAATGGGGTGGATGCGGTAGTGATCGCCACCGGGAATGATTGGCGTGCAATTGAGGCGGGAGCACACGCATATGCCGCCCGGAGTGGCAGTTACACTTCGCTAAGCACCTGGGAGCGTGACGATGACGGGAACTTGGTAGGGACTTTAGAAATGCCCATGGCGGTCGGCATTGTTGGGGGAGCGACGCGCGTGCATCCCACCGCTCAAGCGGCGCTGCGGCTTATGGATGTCAAGACCGCGGATCAACTAGCAGAAGTTATCGTTTCAGTCGGTCTGGCACAGAACCTGGCTGCGCTTCGTGCCCTGGCAACCGAAGGCATCCAACGAGGGCATATGAGCCTGCACGCTCGCCAGGTAGCGATTGCAGCCGGAGCCACTGGAGAACAAGTTGAGCGCCTGGCTGAACGTCTCGTCAATGAAAAGAGTGTGCGAATTGACCGCGCTGAAGAGATACTGCGAGAATGGAAAGGGTTAGAACCCGATACCACGAATTAAATTTTGAACAAGGATAGGTCTGGTTATGAGTGAACTTCGTGAAAATTTATTACTGAAACCTTCCCGACCGGTGGGGATAATGGGGTATGGCGCTTACGTGCCACGTTATCGATTGCCAGCGACGGAAGTCAATCGTATCTGGAGAGGGGGTGAAGGTGGGGTACCCGTGAAGGAAAAAGCGGTCCCCGGGTTGGATGAAGATGTAGTGACGATGTCGATCGAGGCAGCCCGGAACGCCCTCAAGCGCGCGGACATTGCTCCTGAGAGTATTCGTGCAGTGTGGATTGGTTCTGAGTCGCATCCGTACGCGGTGAAGCCGACTTCTACCGTGGTCGCCGAAGCGATTGGAGCTGTGCCTAACGTCCAGGCGGCTGATTGGCAGTTTGCCTGCAAAGCCGGCACGGAGGCGATAGTTGCCGCGATCGGCTTTGTTGGATCAGGTATGGCGGACTGTGCGCTGGCTGTGGGGATGGACACCGCCCAGGGTAAACCAGGAGATGCATTAGAGTACACAGCCGCCGCCGGGGGCGCTGCATACCTGTTGGGACCAGCCGAAGAATCGCTGGCTGTTATTGACTGTTCATACTCCTATGTTACGGATACACCTGATTTCTGGCGCCGGGCGTACCAGAAATACCCCGAACACGGTCAGCGTTTCACCGGCGAGCCGGCATATTTCAAGCATGTCACCGAGGCAGGAAAGACATTAATGGAAGAAACCGGGACGACCCCTGATGATTACGCATACGCTGTGTTTCACCAACCGAACACGAAATTTCCGCAACGCGCAGCCGCATTGCTGGGCTTCAGTAAAGAACAGATCGCTCCTGGACTACTTGCCCCGTATATCGGTAACACTTACGCGGGTGCGGCCATGATTGGTCTTACTGCGATTCTGGACATCGCTGAACCTGGGGACCGCATATTGATGGTCTCCTTTGGGTCGGGAGCTGGCTCGGATGCGTTTTCCATAACCGTTACCGATACCCTTCTTGAGCGCCGCAACCGTGCTCCCTCTACCCAGGATTATATCAACAGGCATACAGAAATTGACTACGCAACCTACGCACGCCTGCGGGGTAAGCTGCTAATGAAGTGAGGAGAAGAATGACTGATAAGACTGAAATTGTGATTGCAGGAATTGGACAAACGTCTGTTGGCGAAAAGTGGGAAATTTCCTTACGTGAATTAGCCTTTCATGCCATCGAATCCGCCCTTGAAGATGCTGGTGGCTTACGTCCCCAGGCATTATTTGTCGGCAACATGCTGGCTCCACAGCTCTCTGGGCAGGCACATTTGGGTGCATTGATCGCAGATTTCGCTGGCATGAATGGCATAGAGGCAGTAGCGTTGGAAGCAGCCGGCGCTTCTGGCGGTGCTGCTATCCGCTCCGGCTATATGGCCGTGGCCTCAGGTATGGTAGATGCTGCTCTTGTCGTCGGCGTCGAGAAATTCACGGACCAGGTTGGTTCTACTGTTGAGGCAGCTCTGGCAACATCGAGCGATAGTGATTACGAAGCGGTGCAGGGCCTGACTCCCACTGCACAGGCAGCCATGCTTCTGCGGCGCTACCTGTACGAGTTTGATGCCCCTCGTTCAGCTTTCGCTGGTTTCCCTTTGACCGCGCATGCAAACGGGGCGCGTAATCCGAATGCCATGTTCCGTAGGGCAATTAAACCAGAGATTTATGAGCGTGCTGGGATTGTCAGTGATCCCTTGAATATGTTTGACATCGCCCCCAATGCGGACGGATCTGCGGCGATAATCCTGACACGCCCAGAGCTGCTGCCGCCCGGTTTTCCTCACCCGTTGGTGCGGATTGCCGGTTCAAGTTTAGTGATCGATACTCTGGCGTTGCACGATCGCCCGGATCCTTTGGTCTTTCATGCCGCGCGGCTCTCGGTGGAACGTGCCTGCCAGCGAGCGCGGATTTCTCCACTCCAGGTGGACTTATTTGAACTGTACGATGCTTTTACCATATACGCGGTGCTGTCGTTAGAAGCGGCTGGATTTGCCGATCGTGGAGAGGGCTGGAGATTGGCACAGGATAACTGCATCGGGATGGGAGGGTCGATGCCGATAAGCAGTATGGGTGGTCTCAAAGCGCGTGGGAATCCAGGAGGTGCAACCGGCGTCTATCAAATGGTTGAGGCGGCTATGCAATTGCGCGGCCAGGCAGGTGATAACCAGCTTCCCAATGCCCGGCGTGCTATGGTGCAATGCCTGGGAGGCCAGGCAGCCACTGCAGTAACGCACGTGATGGAGGTAATGGCCTCGTAAAGCAGCCATGCGCAATTAATGGTGAGGTAAATTTACTGAGAATCTACCAGTTGAGCTGAAAGGAAAAGTTGGTAAGTAATCCTTACGGAAAATGCGTATAGACATTAAACGCTCGCTCCTGCCTTCCAATACTTCCTCTCGTACACCTGCTGATAGTTTTTGACAGATATTTGGTTCGCAGAAACCTGGATGTGATAGTTACTGATAGTTCTAAACGACTAAAATTCTGTCCACTAAGTTCGGTAGAGTTTAAGGCTGTTTATAGATGTCCAATGCCTACAAAACTTTCTACTTAGATAAGGAGCACAAAAATGGAGATAACTCGCCACTGGCGACTTAAAAATCAACGTTACGGATTAGTAGGGGAAGAATGCCCACATTGTGATGCCAAGCTGTTCCCGCCTCGCGACGTATGTCCGGAGTGTGGTCAGGAAGCGAAATCCCTGTATAACTTCAGCGGTCGCGGGGAGGTGTATTCTTATACTACGGTTAACGAAGCACCTGCTGGATACGAGGAGTATTCACCATACATGGTTGCGTTAGTTAAGCTTGAAGAAGGTCCCCTGGTAACGGCTCAATTAACCGACTTGGGTGATCAGGCAGTAGAAATTGGCACTCCGGTTGAGATGGTGACCCGCCGTCTCCGTCAGGATGGCGACGAACGTGGTTTACTGGTTTACGGATATAAGTTTAGACCTGTTCTACGGTAAATTAAGAAATATTGCTAATCGGAACTAACGTAGCGCCCCGTGAGGTTTATCTCAACGGGGCGTTTTTAATTTCTAATTCTGCTTGAACCTAGCGTATGATGATTGATGTCCGGTTGCCTCCCGGGTTGGCAGAAACCGTAAGCCCACCCTTCACCAACTCCCCTTGGTAGTTCTTGGTCCCAGCTATGGCTTCCCAACCGCCTAATGTGAATGGTAGAGGTCCGTCAGCGAACAGCCATTCGCCGTTGTACTTGCGTGCGATATGTACGTGCGAACCAGTCGAGCGGCCGCGCTCGCAGGATGGGTGACCGAGGGGGTCGTCGGTTTCCACTCGTTGACCGGGTTGGATGCGCTCTAAGTCGGCTACATGGACATAAACCACTGTCCAGCCAGTCTGTTCGTGACCATCTGCATCTAGATCGATCACCACAACATTATGGTCGGAACGAACCACGAGACCCGGCGCGGAGGCTGTAACCCAGGTCCGGGATACGGCGCACATCGGCTCGCCTGTCACTGGTGAGAAATCGAGGGCGCCGCGCGGGCTGCCAGTGTTCCACGAGTAATGCGGGCCACCAGTCAGGCTCCATCGTTCACCGGGTAAAAATGGAAGCTCCAGTATTGGTTGGGTCAATCCGTCTGGGAAGATGGGCTCTACACTGGCAGCTCTGCCCCAGGCATCCCCGAACATTGCTGTGTAAAGGGTGATGAAATTTTCCGCCCCGTAGAGCGCCTCATTCCAGCGATCTGCGTGGTAGAACTTGGCAAACAGATGCTGGGTGGCGACCGTTCCGGCGTTTGGTGTGGGGTTGATACGCGCGATGCTTTGATCAGGGAACTTAATCGTGTTGATTTCGCCGCTGCGCCAACCATAATAACCGGCGTTTAAGTGAGTGGCGGTAAAAACAAGCTCCAGGTAAAGTCCTGTGTAGCCAGGAACGCGAAATCCGATCGGATAATCGATTTGCGTAGAATCCGCGGGTTGACCGGTGACCCAACCGGAACGATATTCCAGGAAAGCCAGCAGAAACCTGGGGTTTACGGAAGCCTCTCTGGCAACGCGTTCAACGATTTCGGCGCCGGATACAAATTCTCCATTCACTGCTTCCTCGTATGTGCTTAAAAAGCCGGCGGATTGCTCAATAAAGGCTCTAATTTGAAAATCTATTGCCGAGGGGGAATTTATCACCTCGCTGTCTGGCAGCAGCAGCCCGGTTGGCAAAGTTTCGTCCAGGGTATTTGGAATGAAAAGCAGCTGTCCTGGTGATATGAAAGCCTGCTTTTGAATGGCCAGCGCGGATGAGATTTGCTCGGGATCAACGTTAAATCGCCGGCTCACGGCTTCCAGAGTGTCACCGGACCGGGCGTAGTACTCGTAAACTTCACCAGGGTTATCATACTCCCGGCCTGTTGGAAAATGGATGGTTTCGTCGCCCTGGGTAGGGGTCGTTGGAAAATTAGGGGCTGCTCCTGGGGTAATCGTTCCGGATGCATTCGGTTGAGGTGTCTGGGTGCTGTCGTTTGGTAATGATTGGGCAGCCAGCGTTTGCCGGAGTTCATCATTGGTAAGCGGGTAAGGATAGCGCCCTGCGACAGGCATGTTGCAACCTGTCGTGGTTATTACCCATAGCAGCAGAATTAATAATCCAATCCTTTTAGTCATCGTCTGTTTTCCGGCACCAGCCTGCGAACTAAAGATATCCTGTGGGAAATTATAGCATTACGATCAAATTACTTCGGTAGCCTCCTGCGTGTTACAAAATTTAGCGCGTGCTTGCTTAAGGAAGCTGACCGAAAATCAGTGACGGATTGACCAGTTGGAAGACGCCACTCACTCGCCACAAGCAGTACGCTTCCATCTCTTCCGCTTTTGCGCGAGTTTCGTAATGCGCCAGGCTGGGGAAGTGGGCGCCTGCTGGTCCGACCCTGGTTTCCAGGTGCAGGTGAGGGTTCAAGGCGTTCCCACTGTCTCCGATCGTTCCCAGTCGATCGCCGCAAATAACAGAGTCCCCCACCACGAGTGCGGATGGTTCCTGCATATGGGCATACAACAGGTAAAGAGAACCATGTCCGGGATCCAGGATGGGGAAGATGCCGGTTTGTGGACATGTCAGGGAAGGGTGGGGTGGCAGGGTCGGGGCGGGGGTCGGCAATTCTAGCTGCGTGATCAAGTCTGGCGGCAGGGTATCCAGTGCTGTCTCGATCAGGATGGCGTTTCCGTATGGGAATCGTTCCTTCATAACTGCGACTACCTGTCCATCCAACACAGCGTGAATAGGATTTCCTGCCAGTGCAATCTGGTTTAAAGGGCTTCGGATCGCAAAATCTACTCCCTGATGCGGGTCATCTGAGCCCCATCTTGGCGGCTGGAAAGGGTTGACGATCAAGTCGTTCAGTTCCTCGATCGGAACGTCAGCCAGCGGTGAGCAAATGCGCATCGCTGGCGGTGGAGTGATCGTTGCTGGAACGCTGGTAGCGGTTATCGTGGGGGCGAGGCTGGGCGTTGTGGGAGGTGTTGTTTCTACTTTCGTGGATGTCTGGGATTGCTCAAAAGATGTGATCGACGGTATTGGACTGGGGGTGGGTCCCGGTGTTGGCCCGCCACAAGCCGCCAGCAAGATAATTATGAATATGGTGACGAAGGGGACCGGTTGCCTTATCGTCACGTTTGTGGTGTGCGTGTGATTCTTTGAGTAATCCATAATAAATTATCGAACTCGTATCTTGTTTTGGAGAAAGGTGTGTATATGTGGTGCGTGTGCAGCACGCACCACATATACACACTCCCGCCTTGGTTGGTACCTTTTTTTTAGTAAAGTCATAATTCTAATAGATCAAGTGAGCGCACTCGATTCAAGTGCGGAAGGTATACACTTGTGCCAGCAGGATACCGCTGAAAATCACTCCGCAGCCGATAAGTTGGATGGGGTCAAGCAATTCACCCAGCAGCAGCCAACCGAACAGGGCCGCGAACACCGCCTCAATGCTTAAAATAATCGCTGCATCGGCGGGTGGAGCGATGCGCTGACCGGCTGCCTGGAGAGTATAACCTACTGCTGCCGAGAACAAACCCGTGTAAACCACTGCCCACCAGATATCCACCAGTCCGTTCCACTCATCCAGTTCTATCGCCAAACCAAAAACCACACCAAGTAATCCGCATACCAGGTATTGACCAACTGCCATTTGAAAGACTTCTAATCGTTGAACCAGCCAACCTATCAGTATGACGTGCAGAGCCCAGAACACTGCGCCAGCGAGTTCCAGGACATCACCTGGATTGAGCGATAAACGACCGCCTGTACTCAGCAGGAACAGGCCAATTGCAGAAAGTGATGCTGCGGTCCATATGTATTTGGATGGCTGCCTGCGAAACCCCACCGCCAGGATGAGCGGGATGAACACGACATACAGACCGGTGATGAAACCGGCGTTGGCCGCGGTCGTATACCGCAACCCGGCTTGCTGCAGCGATGCACCGCCCCACAACAGCACCCCGGCCACCACCACAGCCAATAATGTTTTCTTATTTGATACTGCTGGACTGCGTAATCGATTTCGCACAGCTATTGGAAGCAGGACCCATGCCGCGAGCATAAATCTCAGACCATTGAAAGTGAATATTCCGACATGCGGCGCGGCAACACGCTGGACGACAAAGGCGCTGCCCCAGATGATCGCTACGCTCAGCAGCATCAGGTCCGCCTTCAGACGGGTGGTGCGCCGGGTATTCAGCTGATGCGAATTCAGGTCTTGTTCCACATTAGGGTTGATTATACCTGGCAGGCAGCGTAACCGGATACCGTACACAAACGCAGCTAATCGCTATATAATTCAGCGGTGGATGGTTCCTAACAATAATCGACTTGACGATCGCGAGATAACAATTTAGAAGGAGCGCTGATGGTTTACGATTTTGATAGCTTACCCGATCGACGAAACAGCGATAGTTTCAAGTGGAATTTTTATAGTGAGGACGTGCTGCCCATGTGGGTAGCGGATATGGATTTCTTATCGCCTGAACCCGTGGTCCGTGCATTACGTGAGCGGGTTGAACATGGTGTGTATGGGTATCCATTGGGACTCAAGGGTGAACCAGGAGAATTACCCGGGTTTAGACAGCTTATCGTTGAGCGTTTGGCTGATCTTTATAATTGGGATATCACAGCAGAGGACTTGATTTTTCTGCCAGGAGTTATCGTAGGATTCAACCTAGCATGCCATGCGGTGGTGTCACCAGCGGGTGGTGTACTTGTGCAGACACCGGTTTATCCACATATATTACAGGCAGCAGAAACAACGGGTTGTCTGCCGCAGGAAATGGAATTGACTCGTTCGCAAGATGGCTCATACTCGGTCGATTGGGATCTATTCGCTGCATCGATGACCCGGGAAACGCGTCTTTTCATCCTCAATAATCCGCACAACCCGGTTGGAAAAGTATTCCGGCAGGAGGAACTGGAGCGTGTGGCGGAAATCTGTCTTCAACGAGGAGTGGTTATCTGTTCGGATGAGATACACAGTGACCTGACCTTCTCTGGTCACAGGCATGTCCCAATCGCCGCGCTTGATCCCCAGGTTGCCGATAATACGATCACCTTGATTGCCCCAACAAAGACTTATAACCTCGCAGGGCTGCATTGTTCGATCGCCATAATTCAAAACCCGGAACTAAGACGCTTATATCTGGAAGCCAAGCAGGGGTTGGTAAGTTGGGTTAACTTGATGGGATTAGCAGCGGGGCAAGCAGCCTACAAGTATGGTGATGAATGGTTGGTTCAATTAATCGGTTATCTCCAAGAAAATCGGGATATTCTGTCCGAATACCTGCTCAGTGAATTACCTGAAATCTCTATGTCCATACCCCATGGGACCTACCTGGCGTGGTTAGATTGTCGTGAGGCGGGCATTCAGGGAAATGCGGGACAATTTTTCTTAAACCGGGCAAAGGTAGCCTTGAACGATGGTGCCACTTTTGGGCGCGGTGGGGAGGGATTTGTGAGGCTAAATTTTGGCTGCCCGCGTTCGATGCTTCTGGAGGCACTCCAACGTATGCAGTCTGCACTAACGGCGCACATGACCTGAACTTCGGAGCAGTCGTAAGAACGTGCTCAAGTTGTTATGCTATCATAAAAATCAGGGTGACTGACCACTAAGTACAAATACAAAAGTTCTGATGAATGTCATCCTGAGGAGCGTTCTTTGCGACGAAGGATCTCAGCCAGGCCATGAAGGAGATCCTTCGCTAAGTTTATCCTAAGCCCGTCGAAGGGCTCAGGATGATACTGCAGAAATTTTTATGATCGTACTTAGTGAGATAAACTCTTTTTTGATTGATCTGTTTATATCAGGGTTTTTATGTTATAAATAAGTTAAGAATAAATAGACAACATAAGGGTGATTAACCATGACAAATTCTTTTGCTGAAGATAAGAATTCCTCTTTTAATCCTGCTACGTTGGTTGAAATGCTGCGCTGGCGTGCGCAGAACGAACCATATAAAAAAGCCATCATCTATCTTAAGGATGGAGAGGATGAAGAACTGCCCATCACATTTGCAGAGCTTGACCAACGGGCGCGCTTGATCGCAGCCAAGCTCCAGGAGTCGGATGGTGAAGGGGAACGCGCATTACTGCTCTATCCGCCCGGTTTAGAATATATCGCTGCTTTCTTTGGTTGTTTATATGCGGGCGTGATTGCAGTTCCCGCTTATCCACCACGTCTGAACCGTCCGGCACCGCGCATCCAGGCTATCGTGGCTGATTCACGAGCTACCATAGCCCTGACTACTCCAGATATTTTGACCAGCATGGAGGCGCGTTTTGAGCACGCTCAAGAACTCGAGGCACTGGAATGGGTGGACACAGAAGAGCTCCCATTCTGGTTGGACAGCGAATGGCAGGATCCCAAAGTCTCACCTGATACGTTGGGATTTTTACAGTACACGTCTGGCTCTACTGCCACTCCCAAGGGGGTTATGTTGAGCCATAAAAATCTGATCCATAACCTCCAGCAGATACGTGAGGGCTTTCAGATCAACACGGGAGTATCCGTGATCTCCTGGCTGCCGAGCTACCATGACATGGGATTGATTGGCTCGATTCTTGGATCGATCTATACAGATTCGATGTTGACTCTCATTGCACCATTAGATTTCCTGCAGCGACCTATACGCTGGTTGAAAGCCATTGCAAAGCATAAAGGGGTAATAAGTGGAGGCCCGAATTTTGCTTACGATATGTGCGTGGAGAAAATCAAACCCGAGCAGATTGAAACGTTAGATTTAAGTTCCTGGCGAGTTGCATTCAGCGGGGCAGAGCCTGTCAGGTTGGACACCATGCAGCGCTTTGCAGAGACTTTTGCTGCCTGTGGATTCCGCAAAGAAGCGTTTTATCCCTGTTATGGGCTGGCTGAAGGTACATTATTTGTCTCCGGTGGGGATGGTCCGGAAGAGCTGCGTACGCTGAATGTACGACGCACGGCTCTCGAATCCGACCGTATCGAGCAGGTTAATCTGGGGGAGGGTGATGCTCAGACTCTGGTCGCTTGCGGCTCGGCTAAATTAAGTCAAAAAATCGTGATTGCCAATCCAGAGACGAATGTCCAATGTGCTCCGAATGAGATTGGAGAGATATGGTTATCGGGTGCGAGCGTCGCCCAGGGTTACTGGAATCGTGCGGAGGAGAATGAGGGAACGTTTGGCGCTCGTCTGGCAGGTGATGATAGTAATTTATTCCTACGGACGGGCGATCTTGGATTCCTGCTCGATAATGAATTATATGTTACAGGTCGCCTTAAAGATTTAATCATCATTCGCGGGAGTAATCATTACCCCCAGGATATCGAACTTACGGTTGAACGATGTCACGAGGCGCTGCAGCCAGCAGGTGGCGGTGTTTTTTCCATTGATAGGGATGGCGAGGAGCGGTTGGTCGTCGTTCAGGAAGTCAACCGCAAGTATCGCCGTGAAAATCTGGAACCAGCGATTCAGGCAATCCGGAAATCAATAGCAGAAAACCATGATCTTCAGGTTTATGCGATTATACTCATCAAACCTTTCACTGTTCCCAAGACTTCCAGCGGTAAAATCCAGCGTCATGCCTGCAAAGCTAAATTCCTGGACGGCAGCCTTGATGTAATTACACAATGGCAAGCTCCCCGGTGAGTTCATGGATAGTAATGATCTCAGGTGGAGCCTTCCACCACAAAACTTCGTTTTAGAAAGCGACCAGGTACATGTCTGGCGTGCAGCACTCGATATCCCCATGACCTGGCTGAAGCGCCTGGAAAGAACGCTCTCTGTGGATGAGTGTGAAAGGGCGGAAAGATTCCATTTCAAAAAGGATCGCGACCATTTCATGGCTGCACGAGGTTGCCTGCGAAATATTTTAGGGCTTTACCTGGGCACCGCACCTGATCGGTTGCAATTTCAATACAGCCCGTATGGTAAACCTTACCTGGTCAATGAATTGAATAGAGAAGAAATCCGTTTCAACGTCTCACATGCTCATGGGCTCTGTCTGATAGCCGTGACTAAATGCCAGGAGATTGGTGTTGACATCGAGTATATGCGGGACGATTTGGCTGACGAACAGATTGCGCGCCGTTTTTTCTCCGCCAGCGAGGTGAATACCCTGCTGTCGTTACCAAAATCTCAAAGGAAGGAAGCATTTTTCACCTGTTGGACGAGGAAGGAGGCATATATCAAGGGTAGGGGTGAAGGGCTTTCGTTACCTTTGGGCCAATTTGATGTTTCTTTGATTCCTGGCGAAGCTGCCGCGTTGTTGAGTACGCGACCGGATCCGCAAGAAGCTGCCCAATGGATATTAAGTGGGCTGGCACCCGGAGCTGGTTATGTTGCCGCGCTAGCCGTTCAGGCACGTAAATTGCAACTTATATGTTGGCAGTGGCCGGGCTGGAAGGATTAATTGTGATTATTCCCACAATTTGTGGCTTGAGGATGTTTGCTTGACGCTTGATTGGGATTGTGCTAGTATGACTGCAAATTGAGCATCACATAACGCAGCTTTGGCAGGCAGATTTGGATGGTTAATACATGCAGGCTGTTTCTCACGCATTATAATGAGGAGATAAAGATGAAGTTTAGAACTTATTTCGTAATCCTGGTCGTCGCGTTGCTTGTTTTTGGCCTGAATGCCTGCACGCGTTCTAAAGACACCTCGGCTTCCAGCGTGACCGAACCTACTGCTACAGTCTCCGGCGATACTCAGCCGACGATTGATGATGTAATGTCGCAATTGGAGCTTTTTGTCACTCAAACAGCCGCTGCTACGCAAGGGCTGGCAGGGGAACCGACAACGGCTGCACCAGAGGAAGGCGCACAGGTTACCCAGACAGATTCGGCTGCTGCAGTCGAGCCGACCGCAACACAATCGGTTGCCCAACCAAGCGCTACCCCAGTGCCGACCCAGGAGCTCGCACCCACTGCGATTCCTGTTCCAGCAGCCACACCAGGCATCCCAACCTCTTATACATTGCACGGAGGCGAACACGTATACTGCATCTCCAGGCGCTTCAATGTCAATCCGATTGAAGTACAGAGTATCAACGGATTGGGTAGTGGTTCGCTCGTTTATGCAGGCATGACGCTAAAGATTCCACAAACCGGTAACCCGTTTCCAGGGAATCGGTCTTTGATGAGTCATCCGACGACCTACACTGTTCAACCAAGAGATACAATCTATTCGGTTGCCTGCCAGTTTGGGGATGTGGATCCTTATGCCATTGCATACACAAATGGGCTGAGTGAGCCCTATAAGCTCTCCGTCGGTCAAACAATACATATCCCGTAACCAATCTTCGGTTGTTTCTTAGCGCAGTATGGGAGCAGTCAGGGCATTCAACCTGACTGCTCCTGATTTATTTATGGAGGTATTTCGTGAAGTTTGAAGTCATTCATAGTGAGAAGGCTTACCTGGGACGTGCATTCGATGTGCGCAAGGATCAAGTGCGGATGCCGGATGGTCAACCAAAGCAGCGTGATGTGGTTGAGCATAATCCGTCGGTGGTGTTGGTCCCAGTGGATGATGATGGTCAGATTATGTTTGTTCGACAGCATCGCTATCCTGTCGCAGAGTATTTACTGGAACTTCCGGCAGGGGTAATTGAAGCAGGGGAATCCCCTCTTTCCACTGCACAGCGTGAAATCCGTGAGGAGATTGGAATGGCGGCAGAAGAATTGGTGATGGTCGGTGAATTTTACCTGGCGCCGGGATATTCAACGGAACTTATGTATGTATTCATGGCGAGGGGACTCAGCGATGATCCTTTACCTGCAGATGATGATGAGTTTATCAGTGTTGAGACTTTATCCATTAAAAATTTGTACGACCAATCAATGCTTCTCCAGTTCCGGGATGCGAAGACGTTGGCAGCATTATTTCTGGCGCGCCCATATTTTCAAGATTTTATTTCGATCTCTAATTAACAAAAAACCGCCCTCAACGGCGGTTCAGTGATTATGTAGTGAAATGTGTGTAATTTTGTGTGTGCGTCGCAGACGCACACACAAAATTACACAAGAAAATCCACACAATCGGTTCAGTTTTAGGTTCGTATCGCATTAATATTATGTCTGGGTCTGCTGTGGTTTATTACCTCCCGGCCTATTGTGTGTGTTCTTGTTTTTGCCTGCCTCCGGATTCAGGATTGTATTGAGCCAGTTTATCGCCCGGGCGTCATATTCGCGCCTTCTACATACATCGCATACCCAGGCAGGGAAATTAGGTACAGTGACAAGTTCTTGATTCAGCCACGTAAAATACGTCAGGTGCTGCAGGCGCAATACACCCGCCTGGCATTCCGAACAAATATAGAATACCGAAGACGACCCTTCTGTTTTTCCGTCGTGCATGGAGGGTAATTCCTTCATGCGAGAGATCCTTTCCAGAAATCTACTCCTGCGCCCTCAGATAGTTGAGGTAATGCTGTGCGAGTTGGAAATTTTGGCTCATAATCTTCAATCAGGGCAGGTTTGTGATGGTTAGCATTCATGCGAGTAATTATAACCGGGTTGTGAATAACCGTTGTATTTAATACCTAAGGGGATAGACCTGCAGCGGAAGCGTGTCCAATGATCCCCCAGCGCTCTGGGGGCCAGTAAACAAAGAATGCCTTACCGACCACATTTTCCAGCGGCACGGGACCCCATGTGTGAGAGTCCGAGGAATTGTTGCGGTTGTCTCCCAGGACAAACAAGGAATCTTCGGGTACTATCAATTCACTCTGATACACAGGAGGTGCAGCAATGTAAGGCTCATCGACTAATTCGCCGTTTACGTAGACCAGTCCTTCCGTAACCTTCACCTGATCTCCGGGCGTTCCGATGACGCGCTTGATATATTCCTGCTCGGGATCGTGGGGGTAGTGGAATACGATCACATCTCCAAGATTCGGTTGACCAAAATTGTAAGCCAGTTTATTGATCACTACGAATTCGCCGCTCTGCATGGTAGGCTCCATGCTGAAACCATCCACGCGAATGCGTGCGGATATGGCGTTAATTCCAATGAAAAGAAGTACTGATAATACCAGTGTCTCAACGATATCAATTATCACCCGGATGGCGCCCGAGCGCTGCTTTTTTGAATCAGTTGGATCTGTCACGGGTTCAGTTCGATAATTTTCCACTTTTTTCCTCTTGTGGGGATTATAAAACCGCTTAGAGGGTGGGGCAAGGGCTGAAAAATGAGAGTCCCTTTATCATTGCCGGGGTCGTAGGACCAGACGAATAGGTGTGCCTAAAAAAGGGTACGTTTCTCTCAGTCGATTTTCCAGGTAGCGCATGTAGCTGAAGTGAGCCAGTTTGGGGTCGTTTACATAAAGTAGAAATGTGGGAGGTTCACTTCGTACTTGAGTTGCGTAGTAAATCCTGAACTGGCGTCCCTTAAAAGATGGAGCAGGTTGGCGGTCTTGGGCTCGATGTAAAACCTTGTTTAATTGTGATGTGGATAATTTGACCAGCCGCTCCTCCTGTACTTTGAGAGCCGTTGGTATAACTTGGTTGACCCTTTGTCCTGTCTTCGCTGAGATGAAAAGCACGGGAACAAAATCCATGAATTTTAATTCCTGGCGTACATGCCGAGTAAATTGATCCATGGTGTGGGTATCTTTAGTGATCGCATCCCATTTATTGACCACCACTACCGTACTTTTCCATGAGTCCAGGATATAACCGCCGATGTGAGTATCCTGGGCAGTGATGCCATCGATTGCATCAATCAAAAGAAGTGCTACGCCTGCCCTTTCGATGGCACGCAGAGACCTTATAACGCTGTATTTTTCTACGCCCGGTTCGATTTTGCCTCGCTTGCGGATTCCAGCAGTGTCGATCAAGGTAATTGGAATGTCATCATAAACCATTATGGTGTCGACGGCGTCCCTGGTGGTTCCCGGAATGGCGCTTACAATGGATCGTTCTTCACCGATCAATTTGTTCAGCAGGCTGGATTTACCAACGTTGGGCTTGCCGACGATGGCAATTTTTACCGAGTCCTCCTCCTCTTCTTCTCCTGAAATGTCTATTTGAGCAATCACTGCATCCAACAGATCACCTACCCCGGTGCCGTGCAGTGCCGATATTGGGAATGGGTCGCCCATGCCCAGTTCGTAGAACTGCATGGCCTGGTCGCGTCGTGCCTTGTTATCCGCTTTGTTGACCACGAGCAGGGTTGGCGGCCAGGGATCACCGTCGCGATCTTTTTGATGTCGGCGTAATATCTGGGCTACCTCCTGATCGGCTGGGGTCACACCACTTTCGACATCCGTGATGAAGAGCACGACGTCGGCTTCATGGATTGCTATTTCGGCCTGAAAGCGGATTTGCTCGATAAAATCTGCAGATCCGATAGACAGCGGCTGTACTTTCTTGCCTGGACCTGTTTGGGTTGGATCGATCCCTCCCGTGTCCACGATGTCGAAGACCACCCCGCTCCATTCAGATTCGGTGATCAGGCGGTCGCGGGTGGTTCCTGGGATGTCATCCACTACCGCCAGGCGTTCTTCTGCGAAGCGGTTGAACAGCGTGCTTTTCCCGACGTTTGGTCTCCCAACCAGAGCTACAACAGGTTTTGGCATCAAATTTCTCTTCTCGCTCGTACGATTAGTTCCATTTATTAGGCAGGTGTCGGTGTATTTTGTGGGGAGCCAGCGAGGGCAGTTTCTAAAGAAGGAGTGGGCGTTGGCGCGAGGAGCAGAGTCACCTGCACCCTTTCGGGAAGTATCGATTCAATCCGCACCTGGTTTGGCACCAAATCCAGCACAGGCGATATCTGGTAAATGCCGGGTTCCATGTTCGTCAAGTCAATCACAAGCCTGAAGCTTGCCGGTGTCAGGGAATCCAACACCGGTATTGGACCGCTGACAATTACGTCTACCGTCGGAGGGGATATGCTGGCTTCTAACTCTGGAGGAAGACCCAGCATTTCCACCGGTAATGGTATGGTTAGTACGCTTTCGATAGCGCCCACACCTACCTGCACGAGGACGCTCGGTTCTCGCACAAGTGTAATACCTTCCGGCAAGATCAGGCCCACGTTTACTTCAATATCGTCCGTCAGGTTGGTCAGGTCTACAGGTACGGTCTCGATGAAACCAGGCAGTTCATTCACCAACAGTGGATCGGCAGCGGAAACTGTCACCGTGGGTGGTGTGACAGTTATGTTCGTCAGGCGGAAGCCGTTGGCAACCTGACCTTCAGTAATCACTTTAACAGCTACATTGCGGAAGCCGCGCAGCAGGCTTATCGGTTGAGTTACGGTCGCTGATTGGGGGCTGATACTCACACCATTTACGGGGGCTCCGTCTGCGTCCAAGATTTCGATATCCAGGCTGCTTGTTACGGTTTGGCTGGCGCCAGCGATGTCCAGTGTTACCTTGGCTTGTTCCACTTTAGAGACCGCGGATTCCGGCCCGGATATCTGTACTGCTGCGGGAGTAACCTGACCAGGTTCTTTCTTGTAGCCCAGGGGTGGTTCCCCTTTGATGACAAGCTGTATCGGGATATTTTTTGTCATTAAAGTTTCGAGTACGATGCGCACCTCGGTGGGGTCTACTTGAACGAACCTGACCGGACTGGCGTCTACCTGTACGTTTACTGGTACGTTGTGCTCACCTGCCTTAAGTCCAGAGAAATCAACCCATGCATTGATAAGATTAGCGTTGTTGTTTAGCTGATTCCAGATCGATTGGGGTGCTTCAAGGGTCAGCTGCGCGGTAGTTGGGACATGACCGATCAACAACAGGTTCGGATCCTGACCAATAATTTGGATTGGAATTGGTCGGGATACATTTTCCACGTTTGGGTCGCTGGTTATCACAGCGGTCACCCAGACTACAGCCGCCAGTATAAAAGCTAATAGTAGCGTACTCAAATTCCTTGCGAACCAGCGGAGCGGTGCGATGATCATTTGCTTTCACCCGATGTATCTTGCTTGCGACGGGGAAGGATACGGTCCAGGTAATTAAATAAGATGCCCCGCGTTTGTGCGGGTCGGAAGAAAGCCCTGAGTATGTTCTCGAGACGGTCAGCATCCAGCCTGCGGATCATTCTCCCATCATGAACCACGGTTATCGATCCGGTTTCTTCGGATACCGCGATCGCTACCCCGTCACTCACCTCCGAGATTCCGAGCGCGGCACGGTGACGTAGACCGAACTGCCTGTCAGGTGAGCGTGTCAGAACGCCGCTGGATGAGAGCGGCAGGATGCAGGAGGCGGCTATAAGGCGAGAGTCTGAGATGATGACCGCGCCATCATGTAAAGGGGTGTTGGGGAAGAAAACCTGCAGCAGGAGCTCGGGTGTTACCCTTGCGTCCAGGCTGACACCGGTTTGGATATACTCGTCTAAGTTGTCACGTCGTTGGATCACGATCAACGCCCCGTGATGTCGTTTGGATAAGCGTGCGGTCGCAGTGACGACGGCATCAATCGTATCGCTAGCTTTGGTGGATGATTTATCCGAGGGGAGGATGCCTCCTGCGCGACCCAAACGTTCGAGGGCGCGACGAATCTCGGGTGCAAATATCACGGGGATCGCCAGCACCAACGCCGGCAGCGTTGCCGCCAACAGCCAGGAGAAAGCCGGCAATACCTTCAAGGTAGCCAATATCCCAACCAGGGCGATTAGCAGCAAGGCTCCTCGTAAAAGTACCATGGCTTGCGTGTCGCGGAAAAGGCTTAAAATGGCAAAGAAGACGACCGCGACCAGGATCAGGTCGATCACACTTACCCATGTCAAGCGCTCGAAAATGAAGACCAGGTTTGTAATAAAGTTGTTGATAACTTCAGGCACAGATCAAACTCCGCATTGTGTAGATTTTCTTGTGTAATTTTTTATGTGCGTCGCAGACGCACATAAAAAATTACACACATTTCAGTACACAATCAAACTCCGCACTGCCAATTAAGGGTTGTTTTTGATAAATTGCTCCGGTAGAGACAGCGGAGGCATAGAATCCGGGAAAATAGATTTCCAGGCGGCGAGTACCTGTTCCCAGGTGTACGTAATTGAACCATCATTATGGATTACTAGGTCGGCTATGGATACTTTTTCTTTTTGGGCAGATTGTGCAGTGATTCTCTGAACTGCCTCGGCATGGCTCATGTGGCGTGATTTTTTTAGCCGTTCCAGCTGTATCTCCCGGGGTGACTCTGTTACCCATAGAGTGTTACACAGTTTGTGTAGTTTTGCTTCTATTAATTTAATCGCTTCAATAACAAAAATGTCACTTTGGGTAGATGATATCAGGCGATTAATTTGCTTTCCGACCAGAGGATGTACGATAGCTTCCAATCGCTGCAGTTGATCCGGATCGCTGAATACCACGCTGGCCAGTATTGAGCGGTCAATCGTGCGATCCTGGTTAAGGATTCCCTCGCCGAAAGAATCTAGCACAGGCTGATAACCAGGCGCACCCAGGGCGAGTGTTTCATGTGCCAGAGCATCTGCATCAATTCCGTATGCTCCCAGAAATTCGAGCATCTGGCGAACCAGGCTTTTACCTGTGGCGATATTGCCAGTCAATCCGATCGCGTATTTACCGGGCCAGGAGCTCATCTTAACCTGCTTTTAGTACGAATTACGTTCATTTGAAACCCATTGTATTCGGGGGAAGGCAGAATGTCAAAGGTGCGAGTGGATTAGTAAAAAATCCCACCGGTATCGGTGGGATCTGTCTTTCCTTTCTTTAAAGAAATTGCTCTGCAAAATGACAGGCGACCTTGTGGCTTGATCGCAATTCTCTCAACTGCGGTTCTTCCTGGGAACAAATATCTTGTGCAATGGGGCAGCGTGGATGAAAACGACAACCCGAAGGAGGGTTAATGGGGTTGGGTATTTCGCCCTTCGGCATGGGTTGTGTGCGTCGTTCAAGGGGTCTCGGTACTGGCACTGCAGCCAGCAGGGCTTGCGTATATGGGTGCAGGGGATGAGCGTAAACCTCCCTGAGCTCTGAAACTTCTGCTAATTTACCCAGATACAGGATCCCGATGCGGTCGCAGATGTATTTGGCCGTCGCCAGATCGTGTGTGATGAATAAATATGTGAGATTTAGTTCTTTTTTGAGCCGCACCATCAGGTCAAGCAGCAGGGCGCGCACACTAACATCCGCCATGGCGATTGGTTCATCAGCCAGGATCAGGTCTGGATTAGTGATCAGCGCCCGCGCGATGACCACTCTCTGGCGTTGCCCGCCAGAGATTTGGTGCGGGAACTTGGATAAATAGAAATGCGGTGGGGTCAGGCCAACTTTTTCCATAATATCCAGCATGATCTCACGGTGCGCGGATGATTTATCCGGATAATGGATCTTGAGCCCGTGGGAAATAGAATCACCGAGCGTCATGCGAGGATTGAGGGAAGCCATTGGGTCCTGGAAAATAACCTGCATGCGCCGTCGTAACATGCGCAGCTCCTCGTTATCCAACCAACTAAGGTCGGTGCCGTCGAAGCAGACTGTGCCTTCGGTTGGTTTTTCCAAACCGATAGCCAGTCGACCGATGGTTGTCTTCCCGCTGCCGCTTTCACCTGCCAGCCCGAACACCTCACCACGGCGGATATTAAACGTTACACCGTCCACTGCACGCACATAATCTTTTTCCCCGGCCAGGAAGGTATCCAGGAATCCTTTCTGTACAGGAAACCATTTCGTGAGATTATGCACCTCTACAAGGTTTTCCCAATCGGCTTGCAGGCAGGGGCTGTCTTCTTTATTCATACCATCACCTGGTTTGTTGGTGTTTCCTTTTCGGGATGATCTTGATACAACCAGCAGTTCACCAATCGCATGGGTTGCGTTTCTTCCAGGGTCGGTTGGATGCGGGAGCAAATGGGCATCGCCACCGGACAGCGCGGATGGAATCTACATGCGGAAGGGGGGTGTGTTAGATTTGGAGGCTCCCCCGGCATCTTATAGAGCTCCTCCTGGTCATCTAATTGGATGCTTGGTACCGATCGTAACAACCCCTGTGTATAAGGATGCAGGGGATTATCAAAGACATCCTGGATCGGTCCGATCTCCGCCATACGCCCTGCATACATCACCGCTATTCTATCTGCAACCTCAGCAACCAGGGCGATATTGTGGGTGATCATGAAGATGGATAACCCGAATTCATCCTGGATCTCTCGCAATTGGTCGACTAACTTGGCTTCTACTATCACATCTAATGAGGTGGTTGCTTCGTCAGCGATGATCAGCTCGGCGTTCAAGACCAGACCCAGACCGATCATTATCCTCTGGCGCATCCCACCGGAGAGCTGGTGCGGGTAATCGGTCATGCGTTGTCGTTGAATTCCCAGGCGTTCGACTAGCGTCGTGATGCGCTCCGTTATGCTTTCTTTTTTCGTTTTTGGCTCGTGAACCTCGATGGCTTCGGTTAGGTGTTCATCAACGCGTTGTACGGGATTAAGAGAGGTCATCGGGTCTTGGAAAATCATGCTCACCCGACGACCACGGAAGTCGCGCATCTTTTTATCATCGTAGTTCATAATATCTTCGCCATCGAAGATGATCTGACCACCGCTGATCTCGCCTGGTGATGCGATCATGCGCATGAGAGCCTTACCCATGGTGCTTTTTCCACATCCGCTTTCTCCCACCAAGCCCAGGATCTCACCCCGTTTTATATCAAAAGAGACGTCATCTACCGCACTAACAGAGCCCATACGGGTCTGGTATGTAACAGAGAGATTGCGTATCTGAATTAACACATCGTTTTGATCAGACATGACTTGCTACTCCGATAGGCGAGGATTGAGTATCTCTGATAGACTTTCACCGAGCATGCTGAAGGAGAGGGTGACCAGACTGACCATCAAGCCTGGGAAAAATATCAACCACCAGGCCCGGCGCACATAATCTTGCCCGCGAGCCAGGTCGATGCCCCAGTCGGGTGTATCGGGGGGTAATCCGAAACCAAGAAAGCTTAATCCGGCCTCGGTGAGGATCGCATCGGCTACGTTTACAGAGAAGATGATCACAATCGAGGGGATCACATTGGGGAAAATATAGCGAATCAGGATGGTGTGTGACTTGGCTCCCAGGCTGCGCGCCGCTTCGACATACAGTTCCTGTTTGACGGAGAGCACCTGGCCGCGCACAATACGGAAATAGGTAGGTATATAAAGTACCGCGATTGCTACGATCACATTGCCGATTCCCGCTCCCAGGACCGCGGCAATTGAGATTGCCAATATCAACCCAGGGAAGGAGTATAAGCTATCCATCACCAGGGTCAGACCACGATCCAATGTCCCACCCACATATGCACTGATTAGACCTAGCGGCACCCCGAAGAGGATTGACACAACCGCTGAACTCAGCCCAACGATCAAAGCAATGCGCGTGCCCCAGATAGTACGGCTCAATACATCCTGTCCGATCTGGTTGGTGCCCATCACAAACCCTTCGTCGGCTTCGACTCGCAATGTGCCAGCAACTTCCACCCCCGGGATGTTGTCGATCGCGCCTTCTAGTTCTTCCGGCGAGGCGATAAAACCGTCGATCTCCCCGGTCTCAACGGCAATCAGTCCTAGTTCGGCGGTCTCATAGCGGTGCGGGCGTGGTTGATATTGAATACCCTCACCTGCGGCCTGAGATTCGGCATTCAGTGCAACGATCTTCTCACGTAATGCCTGGCTGGCAGGGCTTCCGATAATGAATCCGATGTTGTTATCTTTACCGCCTATTTCTTCCATGGTCGTAACGCCGGAATCTGTTTGGACTACCAGAACATATGCGGAAGGAGGTTCACCGGGCGCCAGCAGCGATGGGCCGACTTCAGCTCTGGGGTCGTAGGGCGCGAACCATTGGGGAAAGACACCAACAATGATGATGAATAAAAGCAGAAATGCGCTGACGACGACAAACCACCAATCCCCGCCGTACCACTTGCGCGCCATAAAAATTTTGCGTGTGAAACCCACCCGGTCGAGATCTAACTGCCATTTGGGAATTTCAACACTGGATGATGCTGGGTTTTCCGTTCTTTGATGTTCCTCAGTCATGGGAAGGTATTTTCTCTCTGCTGTGTTTCGTCGAATGTAAGGGTGTTACATGGACGGAGTTTAATAACGAATTCGGGGATCAACAAATGCATAAAGAATATCTGTTAAAACGCTGATGAGCGCTACGAACAACGCGAACACGCCGATCGTTGCCTGAACCGCATTGTAGTCGCGCAGCTGAATGCGGGTAACCAGATATCGACCCATGCCCGGCCAGGAAAATGTGGTTTCAGTAAGCACTGCGCCGGCTATCAATATGGCGAACTGCAGGCCAAGAAGTGTAAGGATAGGGATAAAAGTGTTGCGTAAGGCGTGTTTGTATGTCAGTCTGCCTTCTGGGATGCCACGCGCCCTACCTGCCGTGATGAAATCAGACTCCTGCATTTCGATCATGTTGACACGCGTCAGCCGTATGAAAACTCCAGTAAGTGCCAATCCAAGCGTGACAGCTGGCAATACAAGGTGCAGCAACGCTGACTTCAACGCGGCCCAGTTTTGGGTCAGGATGGAATCCAGTACATAAAAATTCGTTGGTGTTTCAAGGTTGATCAACAAAATGGGGTCCATACGCCCAGCGATAGGCAGAATATCCAAGCGCACGGCAAAGATTATTTGAAACACGAGTCCCAAAACGAAGATTGGGATTGAGTAGATGGCGATACTGAACAGCCTCAATCCATAATCCTGTCCTTTTTTGCGGTTCTTGGCGGCATAGGCACCCGCAAAGATACCGAAAACCGCAGTTAACGCCATGGCTGGGATGGTTAGCTCGAGCGTGGCTGGTAATTTTTCCATCAGTTCATCTTTGATCGGCCGTTCTCCCTGGGTGAGAGCGTTGCCAAAATCCAACGTGATCATCTTCCATAAAAATTCGAAATACTGCTGGTAGAGCGGTTTATTAAGACCCAGGCGTTCTGCGATAATTTCGACTTGTTCCTCGGTTGCTTTGGGACCCAGTTCCGATCGAATCGGATCACCGGGCAGAATGCGCATCACGAAGAAAACCATGGTGATCAGGATAATCACCATGGGTATGGTTAGTACGGCGCGAGTGATCAAGAAGTTGCGCAGAGAAGAGGACATTCAATGACTCCAGAGCATATGGAAACCGTGGGAGCGAGAAATCCGAAGCTTGGATTCGGTGCTCGCCCCCACGGGATAGAGCGTAAACTTGTCCACCCTAATTACTGCATCCGGAGAAAAGGATTGAATTATCACCAAACCTCTCTCCGAACGCAATCACTTTTTTATTACTCTCCCATACCTGTTTCGTATGCGTGGTTGAGAACCAGGTAGCGTAGAGCAGGGGCTTCGATCTTGACCACGGTCAGACCTGCAACATCCTGCAGACGTACAGCTTCCACCGAGCCGAGGATGCGCCAGGCGATGTCGATCTCGCCTGACTCTACCGCGTTGCTCATGGTTGTAGGATCAGCAAAGTAGCGTACGATCACGGTCTCAATCTGTGGTTTATCCTCGCCGAAGTAGGCGGGATTGGCAACCAGAACCATCTGCTCGCCGGCCACATAAGAGTCCATCCTGTAGGGTCCGATGCCGTCCAGCGCTTCAGGATAGGTAACCAGCTCGTCTACTGGGAACTGGTTGGGGTTGGAGGGGATGAACGGTGCTGTCGCGGCCAGGGCGGGGAAGAAGCCGTAAGGAGCCGTCAGAGTGTATACCACAGTGCTGTCATCTGGAGCTTCCACATTGGCCACGTATAACTGGATCAGACCGGAGACGTCACCATCGATCGTGTTTAGGCGCTCCCAGGCAGTCACATAATCCTGCGCAGTAAGGGGAGTACCATCGGCATAGGTGATGCCTTCTTTGAGAGTGAAGGTATATACTGTTCCGTCTTCACTGGCTACAGGGAAGTCCGCGGCAGCGCCGGGGATCAACTCTGATGTACCAGGTGTGTAGCTCAACAGTGAAACACCGGTGTTCTTCAGGATCTCCCAGTCGTGTACTGCGTAAGCGTCCTGCGCGTCGAGACTGTGCAGTTCATCGGTGGTACCAATGATGATGGTGTTCGCATCGCCTGACGCAGGTTCGGCGTCATCGCCGAAGCTCAGCATGTTGTAATTGAACTCGAAGGTCGAGCCAATGTCAACGCCCTCGACGCCATCACGGTAGGTGACAAACTCGGGCTCCCAGAAGAGCGGGATGGTGGGCAGTTCTTCGGCCCAGTAATCACCGATCTGTTGGTAGAGATCCTCTCGGACAGCCGGATCGGGTGAAGAGGCCGCAGTCATCAGCATTTCGTCCATCTTCTCGTCACAGTAGTTCACGCCCAGGTCAGGTGATTGGACACATGAACCCCACGGGGAGAGCCAGTTTTCCGGGTCAGCAAAGTCCGGGAACCAACCCAGGATGAAGAAGGGCAGGCTGCCGTCCACGAAGCTGTCTACGTATTCAGCCCAGTTCTGGCTTGTCAGGGAGACGTTTACCAGACCGGTTTCCTCGATTTGCTCCTTGATAATCTGCATAACGTCTGCAGTAGTTGTGCCGTAGTGCTCGGGCGGGTACCAGAGCTCAAGCTCAAACTTATTGTCGGCAGTGTATCCCAAACCGGTGAGCAGTTCAATGGACATATCCAGGTCACGTACGCCGTATTTGTCCAGGAAAGGCTCGGTGGCGTATGGGTAGCCGGACGGAACCATGTGGTACGCTGGGATATTGCGCCCTTCGGATGTTCGGTCAACGATGGCCTCGCGATCGATTGCGGCTGCAACGGCCTGGCGTAGCTGCGGATTCTCCCACAGGAGTCCGCCTTCTTCCATGGGTTCTTCGGTTGGTTCTTCCATGGGTTCTTCGGTTGGTTCTTCCATGGGTTCTTCAGTTGGCGCCGGTTCTTCGGTCGGGGCTTCCGTGGCTTCTTCAGCGCAGGCAGCCAGGATCATGCTGAGTGCCAGCACCAGGATCCCCAATAGGTATAAAGTTTTGCGATTCATACTTGCTCCTCCAAAATTTGAATCTGATTAATCGAACGAACTGTAACATTATGGTCAATATTTTATTATATCTGTTTTTTGCACCTCCTGGGTTTAGAATTTCAGGGCCAATATCCAACATTATACGTGAGGATAGCAGGATGTCAACCGCAGTTTATTAAGTTATCTCTCTCAGATTAGTGTTCCTTTCAATATTATGTAATGTTTATGTTGCGGTACTCGCAGAAATTAAATGCTCGGTTTTTCTCGTGTGTATGCCACCTATAAAAGATGTGATTTGTCCGGTTTTGTATATGACACCTGACACTTTGCCGCCAGTTGAATTAGTGTATAATCAAATCTAGAAAAGCGTTTTTGGAGGTGCGTATTGGCAGTCAAATCGTGGCAGGTTGTTAAAGTTCGCTATTGTCATCATGTCGGTCAAGAAGTCGGCCTGGAGACAGAGCTTCTATATCCGGCAGAGTTCCTTCCTGATCAGGCACCTCGAGTAAATGCACACCGCTGCTCGCATGCGTTTTCGTGTAATCTGGATGACCGGCCGAGCTGTATCTGGGCAGGCACAAATCCAGCATTTGATCCATTTTCTGAAGAAGAGTAGATCAAATCACAGGTATGATCCAATGCTTATAGAAATTACTTAGTAAACCCTGATCTGGTTCATAAAATACAGCAGAAACCCGCAGCAATTTACTAAACGCTGCGGGTTTAGTAATTACCCATGTTCTCAATTTACTGTAATAAACCTAACAGATTCTTGGTCAGTGCGACTGTTCAACTGTTGCACTTTTTCCAGTATCTTCGATTTTGAATTACTGAATCACACCCAGATTTCGACCAACTTTGGCGAAGATTTTTAACCCCTGGTCGAGGTCGTCTTTCTCATGCGAAGCGGAGATCATGACCCGTATGCGGGCTTTGCCGCGCGGCACGGTTGGGAATCCGATCGACATGGCAAAAACCCCGTTGTCGAAGAGATCTCGGCTGAACTGTTGAGCGAGCGGTGCTTCGCCCAGCATGACCGGCGTGATGGGCGTGACGCTTTCTCCGGTATCGAAGCCCAAGCGCCCCATCTCGCCCTTGAAATAGCGCGTGTTTTCCCAGAGTTTGTCTACCAGATCGGTAGATTCTTCTAATAGGTCGATGGAAGCGATGCAGGCGGCGGTGTCGGGGACCGTCATGGCGGAAGAGAACAGGAACGGCCGGCCGCGTTGGCGCAGCCATTCGACAACCAGATGGTTGCCGGCAATGATGCCGCCCACAACGCCGAAGGCTTTCGACATGGTGCCCATCTCGATATCGACTTTTCCGTGCAGGTCGAAGTGATCAACAATTCCGCGTCCGCCCCGACCGAGCACGCCTTCACCGTGAGCGTCATCGACCATCAACACGGCATCGTAGTTCTGCGTGACCTCATAAATTTTATCGAGCGGTGCGATATCGCCGTCCATGCTGAAGACCCCGTCTGTGATAACCAGGGCGCGTAGATATCTGGCGCGATTTTCCTTTAGTTGTTTCTCTAGATTTTCTGCGTTAGCGTGTGCAAAGCGGATGATCTTTGCCCTGGAAAGCCGGCACCCATCGATGATGCTGGCGTGATTCAGCTCGTCAGAAAAGATAACATCCTCTTTCCCCACTAATGCGGGTATGGCTGCCAGGTTGGCGTTGAAACCGGATTGGAAAGTTATGGCTGCTTCTACGCCCTTGAACACCGCCAACCGCTCTTCCAGTTGGTTGTGCAGGTCCATTGTGCCGGCAATCGTACGCACAGCGCCAGGACCGACCCCAAATTTAGCCATCGCCTCTTGGGCTGCCCCCACAACGCGCGGGTGATTAGCCAACCCCAGGTAATTATTGGAGCAGAAATTCAGGCAGCGCTTGCCATCCACGACCAACCAGGCCCCCTGGGGTGAGCTGAGTGTACGAATACGATTATATAGGCCGCTTTCTTCCAGGTTGTCTAACTCTTCCTGGATCCATCGAAGTTTGTCTGTCATTATTACCCTCGTTTGCTATATTGTGATTTTATTTGTTGAGATGGTTGATAAGATCACTAGTGGTCTGCCAAATATCATTGTCTAACAAGTATGTTTCCTGACAGAACACTAGCTGTTGTTATCCAATAATTGTAAACGTTGGATCAGCCGGTCCTCTAACAATGTTGTCTCTTGCTTTTTTTGGATGGGCAGAGTCTCCTGGTGCCGCTGAATAATTCTCGCCGTCATGGGAGATGCTCCCGCTTCTGCGACCATGTCAGCTCCCCAGGCGGCGTGTTTTTCTGCGATCACGAAAGCACGCTTCCAACCTGTCGGTTGACCCTCTCCCCATCGCTGTGCCTGCTGTGGGGCAATTTTGTTACCCATTACGATCAAGCCCCGCTCCCAAATTCGAAGCGGGAAGCGGCTTTTACCAACATCATGCAAGAGGGCGGCTATCATCAGGTCTGCGTTTGTTTCTCCATTATCGCGTAATTGATTGTAAATATGTAGACTGTGGGCCTGCTCGCTGGCTTGCATTTTCCGGAATAACGACATAAGTTGTGGGGAAAGCACTTCATTTACTTTGCCCAGATCATCTTCGGAAGGTGCAGCCGTGACAGCGTGCCAGAGCTGGTTTATACGATAGCGAACGCGCATCTAAAAAAGCCCACATGAGCGGTCATATGCCTACCAGCAAGGACATCAAGGCTTGCATAGGTGGACCGATGATGGTGCCGATGATATTAAAACCCAATAAAGGACCTGCGAAAACAATTACCATTAAGATTAAAGGGCCGTAAGGACGGAAAGCTTCGTAGGCTCTTGCCGCATTGGGCGGTAGGAAAAACATGAGTATTTTTTCTCCATCCAGCGGCGCAATAGGCAGCAGGTTGAATAACATTAACAATAAATTGATGTAAATGAATTCGAATAAGAATTGTTCCTGGGTCGGTAAAATCCCTTCATTGGGTATAAACGCGTTGAAAGGGGAAAGCAATCCGACGCGGAAAGGGATGGCAGCCAGGGCGGCCATGCACAGGTTGGAAAAAGGACCTGCAAGTGAGACCCACATCAGTGCTGCAGAGGAGCGGCGGCTCAGGGCGTAGGGATTGACAGGAACTGGTTTTGCCCAACCGAAGCCAGCAACTATCAATAACAGCGATCCCATTGGATCCAGGTGTGATAGCGGGTTTAGTGTCAAGCGCCCGTTGAGGCGCGGTGTGTCGTCACCCAACATGGTCGCAGTCCAGGCGTGAGCGAACTCATGCACGGTAAAAGCGATAATCAGGATGAGTACCCGAGAAATGAGGGTAGCCGGATCGAGATTTAAAAAGCCCATAGTTCACTTAATATAAGGCATTATACCACCGGGGACTTACCGCGCTACCTACCATCAATCTCCGACACATTAAAATCAGAGTGACTGACCACTAGCTATGGCGGTTTCAGCGGTGATAATATGGTTATTCTGTGGAGCCGATCATGCAGTGGGTGCAGTTAGGACAACCAGGTAGCCTCATGATATAATGCCCACCATGTTGCCGGAAATACGGATAGATGATACGGTTCGCTTAAGAAAGCCCCATCCGTGTGGTGGTTATGAGTGGAAAGTTTTCCGATTGGGCGCTGATATCGGGCTTGAGTGTTTGCAGTGCGGCAGGAGAGTGATGCTTACACGTCGAGTTCTAGCTCGGCGCTTGAAAATGGTCCTGCCTGATGCTGAAAATGAAGTAGAAACGACTTGAACGCATCGATCGGAGACCAACGAATATGTTAAATCACCGCTTCCCTGTTTTATTTTTATTGTTGATACTGCCTGGCTTGATTGGTTTAGCGGGCTGCAGCCTGCCCTTCTTAGGTGAAAACGCAACACCAACCGTCAACGTTACTCAAGCGTATCAAACAGTAAATGCAAAACTTACCCAGTCGGTTGCACAAACGCCCTCCATGACTCCCAACCCATCGACTGCACTGCCGTCCCCTACTGCTACATTCACCTCCAATGGGACACCAAATACTCCAGCTGCCACATCAACCCGTACACCGACGCAGAGCCTGGAAACACCCTCTCCGGGGTGTAACCTGGCTGCACCCGGCTTTCCGATCGATGTCACCATCCCAGATGGCACACAGATGGTTCCCGGACAGCCATTTACAAAAACCTGGCGCCTGCAGAACGCAGGGAATTGTACCTGGACTACGGATTACTCGGTAGCGCTGTTTTCTGGTGAATCTATGGGATCATCGTCCAGTGTGCTGTTACCTCATGAGGTCGCTGCGGGTAAGAGCGTGGATATCTCAGTTGATATGATTGCTCCACTGTCAGCGGGGACATATCAGGGAAACTGGAAATTACGTACTTCATCCGGTCAATGGTTCGGCATCGGTCCTAATGGGGACTCCCCATTCTGGGTGAAGATCGAGGTTCTGTCATTACCGACAGAGTCACCCACTCCCACACCGCCAACACCATCCATTACGCCTACGCCTGGTGTACAGGCGAGCGGCGTTGTGAACCTGGTACCTGGAGATCGACTGGATCTGGATAGTGGTCGGGTCAACAGCGGCAGCGGTGAAGATTTATCTTATGAAAAAGTGTCTGAGGGGGTTCACCAGTTAATCGCCCAAGCAACTACTCTAATGGGGGTATTTGGGGGCAGCCAACCAAGTTTTTCGGATTGTCAAGCAGCTTCACCCAGTGCAACGTTCTTGAATGTGGAAGCTCTGATCCCGGGCACTTACCTGTGCTACCGCACCGGACTCGGTTTACCCGGCCGGGCGCTGATATCCAATTTTGACCCGCTTGATGCCACTCTGACCATGGAAATTTTTACCTGGTCAGTGCCGTAAGAATCTCTGTGGGCACGCTCTATTTGGTCGCCACCCCTATTGGAAACCTGGAAGATATCAGCGCGCGCGCGTTAAGAACACTGCGCGAAGTGCGCCTGATCGCGGCTGAAGATACCCGACGCACGCGCAAGCTTCTGGCGCACTACGATATACATACACCGCTTTCCAGCTACTACGAGCATAACAAGTTATCGAAATTAGAAGAGATATTAGCCTCTCTGGCGGAGGGGGACGTGGCACTGGTATCCGATGCGGGGACGCCGTTGATCAATGACCCGGGTTACGAGCTCGTCCTGGCAGCTCTGGACGCCGGTTGCCCGGTACTTCCTATACCTGGCCCCAGCGCACCGATCGCTGCATTGAGCGCTTCTGGACTGCCCGCTGACACGTTTCTCTATCTGGGATATTTGCCACGTAAGACTAAACCCCGCCGGGCGCTCTTACAAGATGTAAAGGATGATCCCTACACTGTGGTCTTCCTCGAAGCCCCTCACCGCCTGCTCGATTCCCTGCAGGATATGCTGGACGTTCTGGGAGACAGGCAGATGGCCGCTGCCAGGGAATTAACCAAGCTGCATGAGGAAATTTTTCGGGGCAGAATAAGCGAGGCGCTCAAATATTTTTTGGAGCATACGCCGCGCGGGGAGTTCACGCTCGTGGTGGCAGGTCGGGAAGGTTCAAAGGAGCGCTGGCCGGAAGACCGTCTGCAGCGTGAGCTGTCAAATTATCTGCAGAGCGGTGAATCTCCTTCCAGTATCGCTGGACTGTTAGCGAAGGAGTCGGGCTGGCCCAGGCGAGAAATTTACCAAATAATCATAAGAACACAATCCAAGGATCAATGAATCCATGATTTGGAATGAAGGAGGACTCAACTGTGAATTTGGATGAACATACCAAATTTGTCCAGATCGATCGGCAGGATATGATCGGCCAGATTGAGGGGCTGCCGGATCAATTAATTACGGCGTGGGAGCTTGGCAGCGACCAGGAACTGCCCGCTTGGAAAGATATTCAACGCGTTTTGATCGTCGGAATGGGGGGTTCGGCGATTGGTGCGGATTTGCTGGCTGCGTATGTCGCTTCCAGCTGTCGCGTACCGGTGGTAGTTCACCGAGATTACGGAGTACCGGCCTGGGCAGTGGGTCCACGGACACTTGTCATCGCATCTTCGCATTCTGGCAATACAGAAGAAACGCTATCCGCCTACGAGCAGGCATTAGAAAATCGCTGCAGCTGCCTAGCGATCTCTACGGGGGGGGGAATAGCCCAAAATTCCACTAAAAACGGTGTGCCGTTGTGGACGTTCCAACATGATGGGCAGCCTCGGGCAGCAGTTGGTTATTCCTTTGGTCTTCTCTTGTCCCTCTTTTCGCGCCTGGAACTTATCCCAGATCCATTCGAAGAACTTAAGCACGCTGTCAGGATCATGCAGCAGCAACAAATGTCGATTTCTGTGCAGGTGCCGACCTCCCAGAATCTTGCCAAACGCCTGGCAGGTCAACTGGTTGGTCGCTGGGTTGCAGTAATAGGTTCTGGTGTCCTGGCTCCTGTGGCACGCCGCTGGAAGGGTCAGGTAAGTGAAATCGCGAAAGCCTGGTCGCAGTTCGAGTACTTGCCTGAAGCTGATCACAACACTCTGGCCGGAGTGGAAAATCCAGAAGAAGTGCTTGGCAGAACGGTTGTACTTTTCCTGCGGTCTAAAACAAATCATCCGCGCAACCAACTGCGGTCGGATCTCACTCGACGGGTTTTTATGGTGGAAGGCTTAGGCACCCAAGCTGTAGACGCTGCTGGAGAGACACCCCTCGCCAACCAGTGGGCGTCTTTGCACCTGGGAGATTATTTAGCTTACTACCTGGCAATGGCCTACGGTGTCGATCCTACGCCGGTGAGTGCTATTGAAGGTTTCAAACGTGATTTAGCTGCGACGGGTGAAAATTAAAAAATTATTAACCTGGGTTCATTGAAACTTGAAAGCTCAGAACCATACCGATCATTTTAAAGCGCTGCGATATATGGATAAAGTTGGAGTGCCAGGATGCCCGTCCCAACACCGACCAGCGCGCCGGCTAGTACGTCGGAAAGATAATGCACGCCCATGGCGACCCGGGCCAGGATCACCAGCGGTGCCCAGACGACAAGCAGCACGGCGAACCAGGCCGGTCCTAGACCTAAGGCGACGACAGCCAGCATGACGGCACGAGCAGCGTGCCCGGAAGGGAAGGAGTGTGGGTCGGTTTTGCGATAGATCCCGCCCCAATCCCCTTCGGGTCGCTGGCGTCGGATGGTAAACTTGAGCACGAAGACGATCGCGGCGGTGATGAGGATGCCCAGCGCCATGGTGAGGGCGGTCTCCTTTCCTCTCTCATTGCCCAACAGCCAGAGCAGCCCCAAACCGAGCAGCCAGAACCACGAATCGCCTGAATGGGCGAACAGAATCGCGGTGGTGCGAAGTAAGCCGGGCCGCTCGACTGCGCGTATGCGCTCCGCTAAATTTGCATCCAGTTCAAGGATTTTCTCTTTAATACCCACCTTCATACGTTGAGGTTCTGCTCCAGGTCTGCGCGTACGATCTGAAGTTGGTGCGGTTTGTCGACATCCATGCCGATCTCGGCGTAGGGGCATTGGATGGCTCTGCCCTTGATGTTCAGACGTTTGGATACCCTTTGTACCGCGCCTTCCAGATCGATCGCTCGCAGGAGCAGCAGGATCAAGTTGTCGATACCGACCAGCAAGGCCTGCTTGAAGGCGTTCTTGCGGGCAGCGACGACACGCGCCCATAGTTCATTGTTTTCGGTTATTAGCCCGGTGTGGATAACGTTCATATCACCCCCACACACCGCCATGTCTTTCAGGCGCACGTATGAGCGGTTTGATTCGGGGAAGCGAGCTTCCATCACCTGGCGCGTGATCACGTTGTAGTAGACTTCGTGCTCGGTCTGATCGGCTGTATCCACACACCAGTCGACCATCCTCGGGGTTATGGTGGGTATATCGGACGATACCACGAGCACCTTTTGGGCATCGGGATTGATCTCCAAAACCTTTAAGGCTCCGGCTTTCACGTTTTCCAGCAAATCTCCCTGGGTGGGGAGATAGGCGGCTATTTTCCCGTCGCCCATGTCGCTGTCTTCAGGCAGGCCGATGATGACGAGCCGCTCTACTTTTTGCGCCCCTTCCAGGGCATCCAACACCCATTGGATCATCGATTTTTCACAGATTTCCAATAAAGCTTTGTTCTCTCCCTGGGTGAATTCATACAGTGGATCTTCGGGTTTTGGAATTCCTCCGGCTATAACAATAGCATCCATAAAATAATAACTCCTCGGGGAAATAAAGAATGATAAATTCAGTTCAAGGTTTGAAGTTGGGGTTTAAAACCCAATTGATCCAATAACTGGCTAAGTTCCTGGTATGTCAGCTCCCTTCCCTTACTGGAGAGGGCGACCAGGGCAGCTTCCATCATATTGGTGCCGAAGGAACGCCCGTCCAATACTGGGGTGGAAGTGACCAGGTACTTAACGCCTGCCTGTCGAAATAATTCAACATCGGAAAGGGTAGTTGTATTCGATACGATAACCTTATCTTCCAGGCGATCGGGCATGTGCCGCTTAATGTAATGGCAATCTCCAGCAATGATCGTTGCCCATTGGTAATACTTCTCGAATTTAGGTACTCGTTGTTCCTGTTTCTCGCCGGTTGGGTAAAGCCATTCGAATGGTAAACGCCCCATGATGGGAAGCAATATCGCTGCCAATCTCTTCAAGCTCTGTGCAGATCGGATGGGGATCGGGATTCCCAACCCGAACATGATATCGCCAAACACGCAATCATAGCCGCAATCCAGGAATGATCTAGTCATGCCCCAACGATCGGCACCTGTGGCAATGAACGCTGTTTTCTCTTTTATGTAATCACCGATCTCATCATCTAAAAATTGCGCCAGTTGGTTTTCCAGCGTGTTTTTTAATCCCGCACCGTCGACTACAGGTGTTTTCTTGACATCCCGGATCATCGGCTGCACCGAGTAGAGTGGGTACCATTTGTTGTCCACCATAAGACCCAGATCGGCTCCTCCGACACCTAGGGCATCCACCTTGCCATCTAATTCTTTAAAGAGCTGGGCAGCTTTATCCATATCGCCGTCCGTACCGATGCGTTCAATGCTGACTCGTTCGCCCAATAGTTCAACTTCTACTGCTTTATCGCGTTTTGAAGAACCGATGCTTACACTTACGGCACGTTTCATAACTATCTCTCTCCTGGTCATTGTACACTGGATCACATTCTAAACCAACCGTTTAGAGTTCAGACTATCTTCTGTTGTTGATATGTTTACGATTTTGCAAAACCGGTTGTGTAAAAGTATACCCCTAACCCGGATAAACCGGAACCATAAAGAAATATACTTTGCATTTTCTTGCTCATTGTATAAGAATTTAACTGGTTAGGAACTGACCACTAAAATCTGGAAACCCAAAACCATGCCTCTCCTGGCAGCGAGATAGATCTTCATAATCGATTACCGTTGAACCGGATGGGAAGTATAAATTCTTTCGATTGTGTAGGTTTTCTTGTGTAATTTTTTGTGTGCGTCGCAAACGCACACAAAAAATTACACACATTTCAGTACACAATCATTCTTTCGCTGGCATCGTCTGAGTGATTAAAATGTTCTTATGCCGCGATCTTCGTTATATTTTGGAATTTGCTTCATGTAGCTCGAATTTGTTATAATCATGTAAAGTACTAAATTTAAATTTTCAAAAGGAGGTATCAACATGTACCTGCCAAAGTACGCATATTTCCAGGGAAAGATTGTCCCCTATGGTGAAGCTAAGGTAGGTGTAATGACCCATGCGCTTAACTATGGCACTGGCGTCTTTGGAGGTCTTCGCGCTTATTGGAATCCTGATCGGGAACAACTCTATCTGTTTCGACCATTGGATCATTACCAGCGTTTTTTGAATTCAGCGAAATTAATGTGTATGGAGTTTGACCATACTGCGGATAGTCTGGCGCAGATAACGATTGATCTACTTCGGGTGGAGGAGCAGCGCTGCGATGTATACATTCGTCCGTTGGCTTACAAATCAGACGAGATTATTGGTGTCAAACTGCATGATCTAGAGGATGAGATATCCATTGTTGTTGTGCCGTTTCAACGTTACGTGACAAACGATACCAACGCCCACGTTACCATCTCATCATGGCGAAGAGTGGATGACAACGTGATCCCCGCACGAGGGAAGATAAGCGGTGCTTACGCAAATTCCGCGTTAATTAAGACGGATGCCGTCCGTTCAGGGTTTGACGAAGCTTTGGTGTTGAACCAGAATGGGCATGTATCCGAGGGAAGTGCCATGAATGTCTTTATGACTCGGAATGGGAAGTTGATTACCCCCCCCGCGACTGACAACATTTTAGAGGGGATTACACGAAAAACGGTCATAGAGTTAGCGCGTGAAGAACTGGACATGCCCGTTGTAGAGCGGTCGATAGATCGCAGCGAGGTTTATCTGTGCGAGGAGTTTTTTATGACTGGCACAGCTGCCCAGGTTACGGCTGTGACCAGAGTGGATCATCGACCGATCGGGTCTGGTGAAATGGGTCCGATCACGACACGACTGCGTCAGCTTTTTGATGATGTGGTGCGAGCGCGCACCCCCAAATACGAGCATTGGAACGTGCCGGTATTCATTGAAACAGCGGAAATCGTGGTATAGCCGCATAAAACCTAACTAAAACCAACTCCCAGTGGTGGCATGACGTGACCAGCACTGGGAGCATATATTTAATTTCCGGTTACCTCCTACGAGATCGGCCAGATATTCGAGACTTTCTTGGGGAACAGTACATTCAGTATTCCCGCCGTTTGTTCGTTATTCGTCCAGCAATCTGCAAACGCATAATCTAGTTCATCCAGGGACCGATAACCGAATAGCAATTGTAGAAATGACAGCTCAGGGAATGCTGCATCTCCAGAGTGTCCGAATGGTGTGGGCTGCCAGGGCTCAGCTGCGGTTAATTGACCTCCTTCAAAGGAAATTTTCAACCCGCTGCGGTAGAAAGTTAGCCTTAATTCTCCTGTGTGACCAGTATATGGTGAACTCTCCAGGCGTTTTTCGAGCGCAGTGGTGATGTGCTGGATGAAATCAGCAATATCCGGGAGACGTACGAACCAGGCGTAAGGTTTGTGCACGCGAGGTAAAGTATCCTGGAGCACTTCATACACGGGATGTTCAATGCCCATCCTGAAACCGAACCCCGAGCATTCGGCCTCTACCGTATCTTTGTTTGCGTAATTTTCCCCAGTTTTCGATAGATAGCGTATCACGGAGGGGGTAACGGCTGCCCATGAAATTCCCGGCTTGATTTCGTAAGCAGTTGCGACCATATGTGTACCCCAAATATATGGACTATGAGTCAGGTATCCCACGCGTTCACCATCGTTCACTACAATCAGGCGCAGTTCGCTCCGGTTTATGTTGTTTGCACTCTTGCCGTTTAGTTCATGATGCCACAAAACATCATCCCGTTGGCAGTACAGCAAGTAGCGTTGTTCGTTTGATTGCCTGTAAAGCTGATCGATAAAATCAAGATCATCCACTCCTGCAGGACGCACACGACAGGATTCTTCTTCATCCTCACCAAGTTTCGGTAAATGGGAATTATAGCCGTAACGTCCACCCCCCAGGGAAATGCACATCTCGTAGCCAAACTGGCGATAGTAATACGGAATTCCTGTTATCGCCTGTACTTTTTCTCCACGCTCCAGGCTCCGTTGATGGATCACTTCAAATTGTGCGCGCACGAGGCCGCGGTTGCGGTATTCCGGGTGGGTGCCAACCAACTCTGGTCGTCCGACGCCGAATGGGATTCCTTCATACACCCAGGTTTGTGAGATTATGTTCAACGAGGAAACGATCTCCCCAATCCCGGTATCTTCAACGATCGTAAAATCACCTACATTGAAAGTCGGATGTGGTTTTTTGATCAGGTCTCTTGTCCAGGCGCTAATGCGTTCGTCCGGCTTATCCGGTCCTTCCTCACTGTGGATTTGGGCATTAAAGTTCGATAAAGCATCCATATCTGATTCTGTTGCGCGCCGCAAAATTAATCCGTTACTTAAATCACGCGGCATATCAAGATCCACGTTTTTACTGGCTTTCATTCACCACTCCTGCTTGATGATCGATAACTACTGATCGTTGCATAAGGGAACTATACGTCTCTTGCGTCGTTTGATCGCTGATTAGGGTTAGCCTTCAATGGAAGGATCAGTAACCTCGCTGCTACGACAATGCCCCAAATACTCCAAACAAGCGGTGCCGGGCGCACCATTCCCCATGTAACTGCATCCGTCATGCCATGGGTGATCAAGGCAAGTTGGCTGAGCAACAATCCGGCTCCCAGACTCGTGATCCAGCCGCTCTGGCGCTCTTTCCCTGCCTGGTAGATCTGCCAGCTTGTCCAGATCATCAAGAGCAAAATTGCCAGCCAGCAAATCAGACCCGGTATCCCTAAATCTACCGCTACCTGCAGGAAGAGATTATGGGCATGCGGGACAAGTTCGATGGAAAGAAGAAAGAATGGATATAAGGATCCGACCGTTTCTCCGAAAGTTCCCATACCAATACCTGTGTATGGGAAATCCTGCAGCATAAAGAGCGCTCTTGACCATATTTCAACTCGACCGTTCAGGTCGCCAACGGTAGTACCAGAAGCTATCACTTCTAGTATGGTGCTTGTCCCAAGCTGTGATATCGCTAGGATGGTCAGCACGAACACAACCAGGAGAAGGAGCCACCCCCAACGCCAGCGCAGCATAAAAAGGGCCAGAAGTACGACGGCGAGCGCTATCCATGCCCCGCGTGACTGGGTTAATATCAGGACACCGATCAGGATAAGATTTAGAAACGCGACCGCAAATCGCTGCAGCCAATTCATTTCCTGCCAGTTAAAAACAAACCAGGCCAGTGTGATGGGTAAGAGAATAACCAGGCTCCCGGCCAGCACGTTCGGATGGACTGTATCTGAAACGAGGATTGAGAATCGCTCGTAGAGTGCGGTGGGCACGAATACCAGTTTAGCGGCTGACCACTGTACACTGAAAGGGGCTGCAAGGGCTAACCCGAGACCTGCCAGGGCAACTCCCAAAATTAGTATGTTCAATCGCTTCCGAGAGGATGCCCAATTAGCAATGGCGAAGTATAAAGCTATGCCTGATAAAAGCCTGAGAGTCTGCAGATTTGTGGTTTCAGGCAGGGTCGTAATCGCCAGCGTGACCGGGATCAGGAGGACGAGTATCGCTAATGGCCAATCGGCGGGCGTCCGTACGCTCAAGCGTCCATAAGCCACCAGGCGTACAAGCCAGAAGGAAGCGGCGACGCCAACTGCAAATGGCAGCAAATATGGCCAGATTATGCTGGCTCCTACAAAAAAAGCCACCGGCCAGAGTTCGATCCTGACCAGGTGGCCTGCAATATTTTTTATCCTTGCCATTCTCGTTTACATTTTACTGGGGGTTCGATTCTTGGGTCTGACTACCGGGCAGTTTCGGTTTCGTTGGCCATCTGCCTTTTGCTTTTATACGTGAGCCATCCCCGCTTGTGTAATATCCATACCCACGAGAGTTATAGTAATCTGAATAGTAGCGATACTTACCGGAATAGTAAAGCGTCCGTTTACGGGAGATCGGGTTC
>Ga0209013_10000233_pt1 | contig 47424 bp, 32 predicted proteins | sample Cruoilmetagenom2_FD_187291 | JGI IMG/M metagenome (GOLD analysis project Ga0209013, IMG submission 187291) | Oil polluted marine microbial communities from Coal Oil Point, Santa Barbara, California, USA - Sample 2 (SPAdes) (version 2) | ecosystem: Environmental > Aquatic > Marine > Oil seeps ...
GCTGGAAGAACCGAATCGAAAGCCTGCTTTCGCATGAGGGTCTGAAGCTTAGGTTCGAGCTGGCGCTTGGAGCTAGACAACACGAAATGCGGAAGACGCCACTCTAGCTTGACACCGAAAAGCACCATCTCGACACTAGTGCTATGTTTCCTCGATATCTCCAACAAATATAATAAACCTCGCTTAGGCGAGGTTTAAGATTAAATTATTCAGCTACGTCACCGATGAAATAGACACTTGATACACGCCAGTTTCCATCTTCTTTTGCAAAAACAGTTACTTGTCGACCCGTTCTGTCAACTTTAGCACCTGTTTCCTCTTGTTCTAATGAAATGGTCAAGGATGCAAAAACTTGTGCTTGTTTTTTGTCGTATTTAATAACAGTTACATCTTCGGCTGTTCGGTTTACATCATATTGTTCAAAAGCAGCTTTAACGTCTTTTTCTTCTTGATTATAATCAAACCCTTCAGGCTCTTTGGCGATTACAGACATGTATTTCTCAAGATTTTCTTCATTAAAGGCTTTTAAATAAGTCTCAAATGTTTCAATTAATGCTTTTTTCTCAGCAGCTGGTACGTTCTGTGCTGCTTCAATATCATTTCCCGTCATATTAAAACCCACTTCAGACGGAGCTTGATCAGTCACGCCGTGTTCTAACGCATTATTTTCTGTCGTAGATGATTCTCCGTCAGATACGGAACCAGCACCTTCACGATTTTCTTCACCCGCACAAGCAGATAACAGTAGTAATAACATCGTTAGCATAGTCATATATTTAAGTTTCATTTAAGTACGTCCCTCCTACACGGTTATTTTGTCATAAAAAGTCGAATATGACAATAAATTAAGCCCGTCAGTGTAAAGAGACGATAAAACACTTCCAAAGTTTCTTAAAGAAGCAGACTCTGGGATGTTTCACTTTTGGCTATCCAAAGCCATGTTGGAATGACTGCATACAAAAAAACCCCCACAAGCATGAGCTTGTGAGGAGTGATTAGTTCAATTAGCGTACTTCAACCCAGCCATTTTTGATAGCTGTGACTACTGCTTGTGTTCGATCGTTTACATTCATTTTTTGTAGAATGCTTGATACATGATTTTTCACGGTCTTTTCAGAGATAAATAATGTTTCACCAATCATGCGGTTGCTTTGGCCGTCAGTCAATAATTGTAATACTTCACATTCACGCTTCGTCAATAAGTGGAATGGACGACGAATTTCTGATTGATGGAATGTCCCTTTATTTTCACGCTCACTTAAGCGTCGGAATTCGGCTACTAAGTTACGTGTCACTTTAGGATGTAAATAAGATCCTCCAGAAGCTACCACTTTAATGGCTTGTACAATTGCATCTGCATCCATTTCTTTCAGCATATATCCAAGTGCACCCGTTTTTAATGCATGTGTTACGTAAGATTCATCATCGTGAATTGACAACATGATGACTTTTGCTTCTGGGTATTTAGCCATTAGTTCACCAGTTGCATCAACTCCGTTTTTACGGGGCATGTTAATATCCATTAAAATTACTTCTGGTGCGTATTCTTCATATAAATTAATGGCGTCACTACCGTCGCCACCTTCAGCTACTACTTCAAATGAATCTTCAAAATCTAAAATTCGTTTTACTCCTTCACGGAATAATTGGTGGTCATCTATGATTATTATTTTGGTCATTTACATTTCCTCCTAAATTTAAGCACAGCTATCATTCTTTTTCCTCTTTTAAAGGAATTTTAAACATCATGGTTGTTCCATTACCAGGCGAAGACTCAACAATCATCTCCCCTTTTAGTAAATCGACTCGTTCTTGCATCCCCAATAAGCCAAATGAGCTTTCCCGAACGAGGTTTGGATCGAATCCTACTCCATCATCTTTTATGGTAATCGTCACTATTTGTGTACACCATTCCACTTTCACTGCAATGTTCTTACTTTGGCCGTGTTTTGTAGCATTTGTCACAGATTCCTGGATTAATCGAAAAATGGCCACTTCATAATTTGTAATGATTCGTCGTTGATCACCAATGGACTGGAAGTGTATTTTGCACCCCACATTATAATCTTCGATAGTCATTAAGTATTTTTTGAGGGTCGGCACTAAACCTAAATCGTCCAATGCCATTGGTCGCAAGTCATAAATAATTCGACGCACTTCAGACAGAGCACTTCGAACCATTACTTTTAAACTCGAAATTTCAATGAGTGCTTGATCTACCCCTTTTTCACGATATGTACGTTCTATTAAATCTGAGCGAACTAATACATTAGCCATCATTTGAGCTGGACCGTCATGAATTTCTCGAGATAATTTTTTTCGTTCTTCTTCTTGTGCTTCAATAATTCTTAAACTGTATTCTTGTTTCAATTTTGCATTTTCTAATGCTTGTCCCACATTTTTTAAGTCAGAAGTTAAATAATTCATCACAACATTTGCTTGCGTTGCTAATTGATCCGCATGCAATATGGATTCGTTTAATTCTGTTAATCGTCTTTCTAAATCTGCTCGTCGTTCACGTAATTGCCGTTCTTCCGTTCGATTAATTGAAAGTTTTATTTGCAAGTCGTTCGCTTGTTCATAAGCTTCACGTATTTGTTCTTCAGAAAACGTGTTAAAATGCTTTGAGACATCACCTAAACGTTTTCTCGATAAACGTGTCTCTTCTTCTAGAATATCCCCTTCAATTAAAACTTCGGCTAACTTTGAATGGACGATTTCTAACTCTTTCTGCATTTGTAATAAACTTTGGCGATTTTGTTCGCTTATAATAAAGATATCATTTTTCGAACTATCCATAGTTTCGACCATTTGACTAAATATATAATCTAATGAATTGATATCAACCTTTTTAGCAGACATCAGGTATTCTCCTTTTTAAGCAATATACTGATGAATGACTGTGCATTCATTTCTCTCTTAATAGTATTAGTCATTTATGCACATTTTCCTGCAAGGACTGCATCAATTATATCACTAAGCATAAAAATAAATATTAAAATTATATGACAACTAGATGTCAATAGGAGTGAGTTTCCTTGAGGAAAGATTACATAACGGTAAAGGGATATGGGTCATCAGAGATTATTATTCAAAAATCGCGTTTCCTAACATTCGTAAACCGAGCTGAAAACGAGCATGATGCTCAAGCTTTTATTGATGAAATCAAATCACAACATAAATCGGCGAATCATAACTGTTCTGCATATTTAATCGGTGAGCATGATTCCGTACAAAAAGCCAATGACGACGGTGAACCAAGCGGTACTGCTGGTGTACCTATGCTCGAGGTTTTAAAAAAACAAGGTTTAAAGGATACAGTCGTTGTCGTAACGAGATATTTTGGTGGCATTAAACTAGGTGGGGGTGGATTGATCCGTGCCTACGGTAAAGCCACAACAGAAGGGATTGAAGCTGCGCAAATCGTCAAAAGACAACTACATCATTTGATGAAAGTATCTGTCGAATATTCATGGCTTGGGAAAGTTGAGAATGAAGTCCGTAGTTCATCCTATCCTCTACAACGCATTGAGTACGCAGAGTCTGTCGAAATTTATCTATATGTACCAGTTGCAATGGAAGAACCATTTATTGAATGGATAACCGAAATGACCAATGGGCAAGCTGTTATTGAACGCAACTCACAAGAATTTCTCGAGTTCAATAATTAATTCCTCTCATTATAGGTCAAATAAATATTCCCGTTAGTTGTTTACATACCAACAGATGTATTCTTTTCGTGTGTACTGTAAAAAACTTTTCCTTTGTGGAATACGAAAATCGTTGTATAATGAGGAGTACTGTCGTTAGAAATGAAACATTGTGCTGACTTCATACGTCTTATGGTACAAGTGAGGAAATATCCCGCTAAAGGAGAATCTATTCGCATGAGAAGAAAAGAATATAAAACAACTAAAACGGGCTCCAAGAAGTCTTTGATAATAAAAGTATCTGTTATGCTCCTAGCTTCCATACTAATAACTGGAACCGCCTACGGTATATTCTTAATGAAAAAAGTCGAAAAAGCAGCAGATAATTCGTACGAAGCAGTGGAAGACCGAGAAGGTTCTGTTCTTCGAGAAGAAGTCGTCAAACCTGTAGAAGATAATGTCTCCATCCTATTTATTGGGATAGATGATAGTGAAACTAGAAATCAGGGTGCAGATTCAAGTCGATCGGATGCGTTAATGCTCGCAACCTTAAATAATAAAGATAAAACCATAAAATTAGTTAGTATCCCACGTGACACTTTGGTCTACATTCCAGAAGTAGGATACGAAGATAAAATTACACACGCACTTGGACACGGTGGGACAAAAACGACCATCGAAACGGTTGAAGGACTGCTTGACGTTCCAGTTGATTATTATGTCCGCATGAACTTCAATGCATTCATTGATGTAGTAGATGCACTTGATGGAATATATGCGACTGTTCCTTACGATCGATTAGAAAAAGATGAATTTGATGTATACTCGGTTCAATTAAAAAAAGGTTATCATAAACTTGACGGTCGTGAAGCTTTAGCACTGGCTCGAACTCGTAAATTAGATAGTGATATTGAACGCGGGAAGCGTCAACAAGAAATCCTATCATCCATCATCAAAAGAGCGTCTTCAGCCTCTTCCTTTACAAAGTATGGGGATGTAATCGATGCAGTTGGTGACAATATGAAAACGGATATGACATTTGATGAAATGAAATCGTTCTTTGCTTACATCAAAGGTGGTATGCCTCAAGTAGACACATTAACGCTTGAAGGATATGATGACATGTCAACTGGTACTTATTACTGGGTACTCGATGATGAATCACTAGATGAAACACAAGAACTTCTGCAAAGTCATTTGGGTTTAAATCCTGAATCGTCAAGCTACTCAAATAACAGTACTGAAACAGATACGAACAAATTGGTTTTAGAAAACGAATAATAACTACCTAAAAAACCGACACATAATCACTGTGTCGGTTTTTTTATGTTAGCAGCTCTTTTATACACGTTAGATTCTATTAACAGTAGGATTTAACATATCCGAAAGAATAAGGATTTGATTTCTGGATACACTAGTGGAGTTGGCTTAATTTCCTTCTACTGGTCACCAGATTCTGTCAAAATACTACATGATTCCTCTGTTTCCCTATTAAAAAACCCCATGCATCTCTGCATGAGGTTTTGTCATTTGCTTATCATTCGAACAAAATTAATCAAAGGTTTGTAGTTCTTACCCGCTAATCCTACTGCTTCAACAAATAGTTCTATTGCTACCAACATCACAGCAATTAATAAAATCGCACCCCATAAGGTTGCTTGTGAGAAGATTAATGCTGCTAAACCAAATAATGCAGCGAGTGCATAAATAATTAAAACAGTTTGACGATGTGTAAACCCTACATTCAATAAACAGTGATGTAAGTGAGACTTGTCCGGTGCAGAAATTGGTTGTTTCATTCGCACGCGACGAACGATTGCAAAAAATGTATCTGAAATCGGTACACCTAACATGATGATCGGAATGATTAATGAAATCACCGTAATGTTTTTGAAACCTAGTAAGGCAAGTACACCAATCATATATCCAAGGAATAAGGATCCTGTATCACCCATAAATATTTTGGCTGGGTGGAAATTATAAAACAAGAATCCAGCAGAACTTGCGGCCAATATCGCTGCCATCGAGAATACGAAGATGTCACCCTTCATAAAGGCCATTCCAGCTAAAGTGACCAATGCAATGGTAGAAACACCTGCAGCCAGTCCGTCAAGGCCATCGATTAAATTAATCGCATTCGTAATTCCAACAATCCATAGAATGGTCAATGGGATACTGAAGTAACCAAAGTCCAACACTCCACCAAATGGCAAATTAATAAATTCAATTTCCAAGCCGCCATAAATCACGAGACCAGCTGCCATAAACTGTCCGAGTAGTTTCGCCTTGGCCGTAATTTCAAACATATCATCCAGAGCACCTGTCAAGATGATGATAAAACCACCTAAAACAATGAACAGTGCTGTGGGATCTTCAGGATGTAACACTAAATAACCAATTAAAAACGCACCAAATATTGCGAGACCACCTAAACGTGGCATAATCCGTGCGTGAACTTTTCTATAGTTAGGTCGATCAACAGCACCCACTTTAAAAGCAAGAGCTTTTACCACTGGAGTTAGTAGTATTGAAGCGACAAATGCCAGAACCAAAGATAGGTAAAGCATGTCATTCCTCCTTAATTCATAACAAACGAATATTCGACAAATCCATAAGTATTATATCATGAAAACTATTACGGTAAACAAAATTCGTTAAAATGAATGTTTCTTCCTATATGTTATCCAAAAACGGGTCTTCTAAACCTATCAAATTAATAGACGTATCTACCATCTAAGAAGTTTCATAGTAATTCTCTCAATTTTTTGTTAAAATAATCTCGTGTCTAGAATTCGAAGGAGCGGTAAAACGATGATCTCACTATTTAAACGTTCAACCGAAACAAGCGAACGTCAATTAAAAAAATATAGAAAATTGGTCAATCAAATAAATAGATTAGAAGAAACATACGCAAAAATGTCAGACGAAGAACTTCGTGCCATGACACAGACTTTCAAAAACAGAGTGGCTGATGGCGAAAATATTCAAGCCATCATCCCTGATGGTTTTGCAGTCGTTCGTGAAGCGTCAAAACGAGTATTACATATGCGACACTTTGATGTCCAATTAATCGGTGGGCTTGTGTTAACTGAAGGTAATATTTCAGAAATGCCTACGGGTGAAGGAAAAACACTCGTCGCCTCGCTCCCATCTTACATTCGTGCCTTAGAGGGAAAAGGTGTACATGTGATTACGGTTAACGAGTATCTTGCACAGCGTGACTATGACCAAATTGGTCAAATTCACCGTTTCCTTGGTTTATCAGTAGGAATCAATCTACCAATGATGCAGCCTGAAGCAAAACAGCTAGCTTATAAAGCAGATATCACATACGGTGTGGGAACAGAGTTCGGATTTGATTATCTCCGTGATAACATGGCAGGTGATCATTCTCAAAAAGTTCAGCGTCCTTATCATTTCGCCATTATTGACGAAGTAGATAGTGTGTTAGTAGATGAAGCAAAAACACCTTTAATTGTTGCTGGGAAAATGGCGGCAAATGCTGATTTACATATGATATCAGCCCGCTTAGCGAAACGTTTTGTAAAGGAACGAGATTACGATTTTGATGATGAAACAAAAGCCACTTCACTGACTGATATCGGCATTGAAAAAGTAGAGAAGGCCTTTGGTATTGAAAATTTGTATGAACTTGAACATCAGTCACTCTTTCATTACGTGATTCAAGCCGTACGTGCTCATGTCATGTTCGAACTTGACGTCGATTATATTGTAAAAGAAGACAAAATCTCTTTAGTAGATATGTTTACTGGACGTATCATGGATGGACGAACACTTTCTGATGGTCTGCATCAAGCAATTGAAGCAAAAGAAGGCGTCACAATCACAGAAGAAAATAAAGCACAAGCTCAAGTTACCATTCAAAACTACTTCCGCATGTACCCGCTTCTTTGTGGAATGACAGGTACTGCAAAAACGCAAGAAAAAGAGTTCCGTGAAGTCTATGGGATGGAAGTATTACAAATTCCGACAAATCGTCCGCGTATTCGAATTGATCATACCGATCTGATTTTTGAGAAGATCGATCAAAAATATGTAGCTGTAGCAAATGAAGTGAAAAAACGTCATATAACTGGACAACCAGTACTTGTTGGAACTACTTCTATTCTTCAATCAGAAACAGTGGCAGCCTATTTGAAAAAAGAAGGTTTAGACTTCCAACTATTAAATGCAAAAAGTGTGGAGCAAGAAGTTTACTTGATTTCCCAAGCTGGACAAATGAATCAAATTACCGTGGCTACAAATATGGCGGGTCGTGGTACCGACATCGTTCTTGGTGAAGGTGTAGCTGAAGTTGGCGGCTTATTTGTCCTAGGTACGGAAAAACATGAAAGTCGTCGGATTGATAATCAATTAAGAGGACGCTCTGGTCGACAAGGTGATCCAGGTGAATCTCAGTTCTATCTGTCATTGGAAGACGATATGTTCAAACGATTTGCAAAAGATGATTTAGAGAAATTTAACAAAAAAGTGAAAACAGATAGTTTAGGACTTGTGCTTGGAAAAGAAGTTCACGAACTGACAGAGCGTACTCAACGAATTGTAGAAGGTTCACATTTCTCCATGCGCGAATATAATTTGAAATTGGACGATGTGATTAACGAGCAACGTAAAGTTATCTATTCACTTCGTGACAGAGTACTTGATCGTCATGATCTACTCGGACAATTAAAAAATATGGTAGAAGAAACAGTAGACTTCGTCATTGGCGAAAGCTGTTCTGATGACGAAAATACGGATCAATGGGACTTTGATAGAATGGAACGGACGATGAATCAGCTGTTCCTAGAACCGATCAAGCTCGATCGTAAAGTGACCCATAGTAAAGACGTTAAAAAACAAGTTCTAACTCAAATAGCTGATTTACAAGCATTCATGGATGACTTTAATGAGCAACAACAGGTAATGAATACCATTCCAAGAGTCATGCTAGCATACATTGATACTACCTGGGTTCGCCATTTAGAATCGATGACTCGTTTAAAAGAAGGCATTGGATTACGTGCATATCAGCAAGAAGATCCAATGCGTATTTATCAAAACGAAGGTCTCGAAATGTTCCAAATTCATTATCAAGAATTACGACGTTCAATTGCTTCAGAAATCACAGGCTTTATGAAAAATATCGCTTTACAACAGGAGGCAAACTAATGGGACTCTTTTCGTTTTTTAACAAAACCAAAAAAGGTACAGATAGCACCGTACAATCAAATGAACTCCTACAAGACGACTCAAATATGACGTCAGAAACATCCGTGGAAACTACACTTTCCTATCATCCTGAATGGGATGTTCCGAAAGAACAACAATATGTATTTAGTTTTTTATCAAATGAACTCCCTCCCCTTAAATCAAATCAAATTTCACTTTCGGGGATTGAAATTGATGACAATGGACCATCAGGAGAATGGTCTGTAAAAGCATTCTTCCGTTCTTCTCTTAGTAAGCCGATTACATTAGGGAAGGTAGAATTAATCCTACTCTCTGAAACTGACAATGTATTAGCAGCAAAAGAATTTGATTTAGCAGCATTAGGTGAGATTCCTGCACATAGCGATCGTCCTTGGGTGTTTGAATTTGAGAAGGAAACGCATACTGTTTCAGAAATGCCTGGTGAGGGTTGGAAATTAGCGTTTAATGTACAATCCCTTGTTCCTCATCAGTTAGATTTAGACCCAGCTTGGAAAGAAGCATTGTCAGAAGACCAAAAAGAAGCTTTATCCAAACTGGTATCGTCTCTTCCTTCATTAAAAGATCGTGAAGTGAATTTCAGTGGTTTCCAAGTCGCACCACAAGAAAATGGCGACTTAGCAGTGTCACTCTTTATTCGTAATGGTCATTCTAGACATATAAATCTAGAACAACTTCCTTTAGAAGTTTTAGATGCAAGTGGTGAGATTGTAGCACGTGGATCCTTTACCTTAGAAAATCTTGAAGTAAAAGCGAATACTTCTAAACCATGGACATTCATCTTCCCTAGTCTAATGATCACAAAGACAAATCCAGATCTTTCTCGCTGGGCTGTTAAAGTCATTGAAGAATAACAACTTTTTAAAAGCGTCCTATCTGGGACGCTTTTTCTATGGATTTCAGATCGCTGTGGACGCCTTACTGCTGCACAATGGTCTATTGCTTAAACTCGTTGAGACGTTTCCACTCGTTCAAGATCACGTTCTATCCGTACGCAACCACTTCTAACCGTTTACCCAATATTCCCTATAAATACAAACTCAGAACGAAGTATACCTAGGTAGAACCAGCTAAGGCGACTTTCTCACGGGAGGCATCCACAAAGCGCCGAAGCGGTATTCTAGAAAATAACTCTAGATCGTCATTGGTGGACTTCTTCAGTGCTCTATTTAGTATAGAAAGTGCTTTAAATACTGGGTTCTGGTAGCTCAAATTTCAAGCTTTTTTAACGATATAATAAAGTAGACAAAAAAAACCCATTGAGGAGGACCCCTCAATGGATTTCTTTTTGCGCATCAACCAAGCACATCTGAAAACTTAACCTATATTCAAAAATCGGGAATGGTTACTACACCCTTATTTTAACACAATTTCGTTTATTCACAACAAAAAGAATTCAAAATACGTGAGAAAATTAACCAATTTCTATATTATTGATTTAAAGTTCGGTATAAGAAAATAGAGAAATCTACACGTGTGATCAATTGTGATGGACCAAACTTACCTCCACCAATTCCCATCGTAATTTCATTCTCTGCAAGCGAGTTAATTTCATCGAAAGCAAAGCTACCTTTCGTATCGCTGAAGTAGTTTTTAGTACCAGACGATAACTTGAAACCACGTTGTAAAATTGCGGCCATTTCAGCACGAGTCAATTTTCCGCTTGGATCAAAATTCGTACCGCTGTCTTTCCCACGAATTACACCAGCATTTGCTACTGCTGCTACTTCTTCATAGAAACGAGTACCTTTTGGCATGTCTTTAAATCCAGGGTCCACAACATTTTCTGTTGATAAATTCATTGCTCGAGAAAGTAAAATAGCACCTTGTAATCTAGTTAACTCTTGATAAGGACCGAAAGTCCCATCGCTATAACCACCGATGACTCCACGATTTACTAAATCACCAATTTCTTTTTCAGCACGGAAAGTTAATCCGGTGTCTTTAAATAATGGCTCTCGATATTGATCGGCATATATTGCTTTCACATCATCGAATAGGATTGTGCCTTTCGTTTTAACAGTACCTGCAGGTTTTGCTACATAGATTTGCGTTAATTTCACGGGACCTGGAATATTCTGTGGGATTGTTGCCGTAACAAAGTTCCAACCAATCCATTTCAGACCATTTTCAGATGTGAAATCAATCGTATGTTCGTTACCATTTCCATCTTCGATTCGTCCACGTACCCACGAATTACTCGCATCCCCATAAAGACGTAAACCTATCGATTTTGGTAGCCCACCAGTAGTTAAGGCATTTTTTGTATCTAAATATGCTGCAGATGTGCCTGATTGGTTTATGAAGTCATAGACTAGCTTAATCGCACCTTTGCCTTCATAAGCAGGCTCTTTAGACGAATTCATACTAATGGAAGCAGTACCCATTGTTGCGGATGAAGTCCAATTCGTGATACTCTCCATCGTATCCATCGATGATGTTGAGCCACTGATCGTTACTGGAATCGTAACTTTCATATTTGCAAGTGTTGCTGTAATTGACCCTTTTGTTTCTGTATTTGTTGCTTTAAATTCACCCGTTGCAGAAATGGATCCAATACCTGTACTTGCTGTCCATTTTACTAATGAGGAATCAAATATGACTTCTCTATTTTGTGTATCTAGCGCTTTAACACTTAATTTTTTCGATTCACCAATGCGTAATGTTAAGGCACTATCGACTGGCTGAATCTTAGAGATTTTGTCTACTACCTCAAAAGGAATGGATTTCTTAGCTGTTCCGTACATTACATCAATAGAGCCTTTACCCGCTTTAGCTGCAGTAAATGTCATGCCTGAAGTTGTAATTAAACCTGTCGGTGAACTCATGGAGAAACCACTTGGTGATGTCTTGACAGGATTGTAGTATTGATCCATTACATTTCCGGTTGTTACTGTTCCTTTAGTTCCTTTTAAATAGACACCAGGTTTTGCAATTTGTGCAGTAACCGTAGTTGGTTGACCGGCTGGAGCTGTAGAAAGTGCATATAAAACAGTTGAAACAGCACGTTCTCTTCCATCTGAAGGTCGATTAAACAATGACACGGTAGTATCTCCCGGTTTACGGACCGTCATGGTTGTTGATCCCCCACCATCAAGGTTTAATGCCCGATGAGCTCCTATTGAAGCCAGGTACTGTGCAAACTCGTTTAAGCTCATACCTGTACTGTATCCACTTTGGCGGCCATCAACAGTCACCATCCAAACTTTTTTCCCCGTAGCATCAATGGCAATTGCCGTACGTGGGGCTCTTTCACGAGCTCGGCTACTATTCGGATCCATTGATAACGCAACTTTCCCGTCTTTCACAAGCATCGGACCAGAAGTTAGCATAAACGAAGAGTTCATCCATTGTGCATCAATATCTGCTGATATCGTAACTTGTTCACCCATCTGCATTTGCTTCAATGCTTCCATTGCTGTTCCGTGAGCCGATAAAACAAAACCATCTTTTGGAATGGTTGTAATTTCGTCAGTTCCGTGAGGGCGAATGTGCGTCACCGTTCCTGTTACTGACTTGCCAAATTCTAAATCAGTTCCACCGGTAACCCCAGAAAGGACAATCTCCATACCATATGGGTTTGTCTTGGTCGTTCCACCGGGGAAAATCGGCGTATACAATATCAAACTATCATTTGAACGCTGTTTATTTGTACTTGTAATAGGAGTTTCATTTCCATTATGCGTAAGGGATAAATCTAAATTGTATGTATCAATTTTAGCAGTCCCTGTCGCATCAATTCCGAATGCTAATGGTTCATTTACGTATTGGTCTTCCCCTGTTGCAATAATTCCCGCATTCACGAGCTTGTTTCTATAGGAAATTAAATACATAGGCAAAAGGTCTTGACTAAAGAATGACCCGTTTATGGCACCTGCAACTTGCTTTCCAGGACCAGTGTAAGCATTAGCTTGAGCTGAGGTTATAGCCAACCTATTTAAAGGATTCGGAATTCCAACATCAATCGTTGTATAGGGATCGTTTAAGTTTGCCGTTAACATTCGTATGGCTTGAGGATTAGAAGAAATGGTTTCTTGATTGAACTGATAGTCAACTCCACCCGATATTTTTTGTTGATCTGTCATAGCAGCAAGAGAAGTTGTTGGGAACACAAGTAATAATACCAATGCCCAAATCGCGATCAATCTGTTTTTTTGTAAGTTTTTCAAGATAGTAGTTGTCCTCGCTTTCCTGGTAATCTATGTCTATTATAACAAGTGCTAGTTTTATAAGCATTACTATTAGCCATATTCATAGAATTGAGCAGTATTTCCTAATTTCCTTCTAGAAATAGCGGATTCAACAAACCTTTACCAGTTGTTAACGACAGTGTTTTTGACACGTCGTTGAGTAAAATAGCAACAAGAAAAACCTATAATCTTTTATCAATTCACTGACACTTAAAGAATTCCAGGTTCTTTGGACGCTATACTGCTACACCATGGTCTACTAATAAGAGAGGGATGGGTAGGTGACTTCGTCACTCCCCCCATCCCTCTCTTTTCAGACCATCCTGTGGCTGATATGCATCCGTCGACCCTTGCATTCTGGTAAGTCACAGTGTTTTTGTTTTGGGCAAGTAGTGAATAGATACTTCGATTAAGAACAATCGGTCAAAGATGTAATTTTGACCTCCACTACTTTCTTTATTTTGGTGACCGCTCTGTGTTGCTATTGTCCTGTCGAACAAACTCATTAATTTGACGCAACATAGTATTATTTGACACTACGATATTGTGAAAAGCCCTGACTTGGTTAGGAATTAAAGATTCTTGATTGGAAATCATCAAGATACCAATCGTATTTTGTAACAGTGGACTGAATTAGAAGCAATCAATTTGCCTATGCAGAATTAGCGTAATGAGCTTTCTAGTGGTAGCCTGGCTTCTCGTGGAGGCATCCATAAAGCGCGGAAGCGTTATTCAAAGGACTACTGATTTATTCCAGTCTATAATGCTTTGAATACTATGTTCTAATAGTCTTAAATTTTAAATTCTCTTCTCTTTCAAAAAAAGCCCGCTGGAGGTAATCCAACGGGCTTGATGATGGTAGTTCTTATATTGGAGCTGCCGAACATGAGCTTAACTAAATTTCGTATAGGCATTTCGTGTTGCTTGTTCGAGTTGCTCTAATGAAAAATTGTGTTTTGCATGTTGATAGAGATTTCCTCCCATGCTGGTAATGTCCCCTGACATTTTCAACTCATAGAGATTACGTAAATAAATAGCAATTTTATCTACGTCTCCGATTGGTGCAATATATCCTAACTGTTGGGACGGCAAGAGTGCACTGACGCCACCAACATCAGTTGTGACGACTGGAATTTTAGCACGTGCTGCTTCAAGTAAGACCAATGGAAAACTCTCACTATCTGAGGTAAGTAATAGACAATCAGACACTTTAAGACATTCATGAATATCCTGTCTAAACCCGACTAAATGTATATAGTCTTTGTCATTAGTCAACTTTTCAAGATGAGTTCTTTCAGGTCCGTCACCAATTGCAAATAATTGAATCGGGATTTCTTCATCACGTAGTTTGGAAACTGCATCAAAGGCAAGCGGATGATTCTTAATTGGATGATAGCGAGCTACCATAGTCACAACAAAATCTTCCTTATTCAAACCTAGTTGTTCTCTAGTGACAGGTATCCCAACAGGTTCTGCAAATGAGATTCCATTATAAATAATACTTATTTTGTCTGAATTCACACCAAATCCCTCGAGCATTTCACCAAAACGATGTGAAACTGCAAAGAAGTGATCAATTTTCTTAATGACACGCATATTTAGAGACGTAAAAACCTTGCCTTTTAGCCCGCCTTTAATGAAATCTTTTGTTGGATCACTATGAATGGTTGTAAACCATCGAAACTTCACAAAATTTCTAATTAGAAAGGTAAAGAAATTTGCACGTGGACCATGTGTATGAACGATATTGATATCGTTCTTTTGAATAAAAGAAGAAAGCTTTTTAAGAAAAGAAACATCATATCGTGAAGATTGATTGAATACGACTGTTTGAATACCCGCAACACGGGCTTCATTCGAAAGTTGACCTTCTTGCATGACACCTAATACAACTTCTTCTTTTGAGAATTGTTGAAGCAGTGTAATCAAGTGATTTTTAGAGCCACCTGTTTCTCCTCCACTAATTAGATGCAAAATGGTCATTCAGTCACTCTCTCCTTTTTAGTAACCACCAGTAGAAATGCTCCAGTCAAGAAGTAGAAATACATCGTAAACGTTTTATCTTCCCAAATGTTATAAATTAATCCACACCAGAAAACAGCGATTAATCCAGCTACCATTGGAATTGCGTAAGGTGACGTTTTACGATACTTCCAGAACATAATTAGCATTCCAAGTAAGAACACGGCAAACAGCAATACGCCTACAACGCCAGTTTGCGTAATGATTTGAATATATTGATTATCGGCATAGATATCATAGCCGATTTCATAATCTTTATAAATTGGCGATGAATAAGATTTAGAAGCGGAATCGCCAAATGTAGCAAATCCAGTCCCGATGATGGGATAGTCTTTGAAGATCTCAAAGCCCTTACTGACGATATATAAACGTCCTGTAGTCATACTCTTTTCTAGCGTACTTTTATTGAATGTCTCTGTTATACGATTCTTTTCAACTTCAAATCCTACTTCCTCTGCAGGTCCAGTACGTGGAAAATTACCGATTTGTGTATTGTCACTGATCCAGTTAGCGACATTAGTGGCAGGAATCATGACGAAAATAATAGATAATCCAATGACAACTCCTGTTTTCACCATGAACTTCCAATTTCGTGTAAATAACACATAAATTGCAAGTCCAATCGCAAATGCAATCCAAGTTCCGCGACTATAGGTGAGGACCCACACACCAGACATTAAGACAAGTGCTAGATTTAACAGCCATTGCACTTTGTTCTTTGGTAACAGCATTTTTAGATAAACGGTTAACATCGCTGCGATGGTTAAAAACACCGCAAGAACATTAGGGTTATTGATTAGCCCGTAAATACGTACTTTGTTGTTTGGTGATAATGAGCGATTAATCCAAAACTCTGGCATCCATGCGGAACGCATCGATAACTTTTCTACTAAACCTTGAACTACAAGAATCATTGCGACAATAAAAGTGCTCCACAAAAACATTTTAATATCTTGTTTTGTGATGCCAAGACGTTTGACTACATACAGAATCAAGAAAGTAATGGCAAATGCACGAAGTTGGAACACGATGGCACCTAAACTTACTCCTGTTATGAATGCCGATATCGCTCCAACGACTAAGAAAGCAATAAAAGCCCATTCAAACTTCTCAAATTGAACAATCGATTTTGGGTTGGTACGTGAATTCCATAACACACGAAGGAATGCTGCAACAATAATTAAATCTCCTACTAGTTTAAGAGATGGATTGATTTCAACTAAAAACGATCGTAACGGGAAATAGAATAATAATAGGAACATTGATTCTTTTGGTTTAATAAAAGCTAATACCCCTAAAATCACTGTAACTATATAAGCAATTATGCTTAGAGGAAGAACTAAAGCAAGAATCAGAAGGATGACACCAACTCCTACTACCTTCCATTGCTCATTAAAAATTGATAAATTCACTACATAACATCCTTTCTATACTTCTTTCAAACTAAAAGTATATCATATCCGAACACTTCGTTCTCATCCTTTTTTTCCCCATTATTCGTACCTATGTCATTATGGTGTTTCAGGGAAAAATGTGTTGGTTAATTGTTGATACCATAATCGATATACGGGATGATCATAGGTTGCCATACGAACAACCATATCTGTGCCTTGATAAAAAATCATACTATTTTTGTCTAATCCATAACGTTTTGCATAATCCATATACAGATTAAATGCCTCAACACCATCTTCTGCCTGGAAAGGAGCATAAGAATCAATCTCTATGGTGATTCCACTTCCATAGATTTGAGCGTTGACAAATGCGCGGTGTAAACGTTCATCTTTTTTATCAACTGATTTTCTAAAAGCATTTGGCTGTAAGAATGCAGCATCAAATCCATACGACTGCCAATTTTCAAAATTCGTAGAAGTAGCATGTGGTGCATAAATAAAGAATTTATCCTTGCTATGAATAGTTTGTGCAAGGCTCGCGATTAATGTTGCATCCTCTGTCACTTTAATCGTTTCGTTCATCCAATAGAACCCTTTGAAATTCAAGTTCGTATAACGTTCCTCTTCCAGCTTGTCCATCGTGCTAGTGATAAACCATTTGGCAATGTCATATCGAGAATATAAATTGTTGGCAATTTCTCGCCCATCCAATGTAATAAATGGTTCTGTTCGTTTTGGATATGGGATGGCAATATACACATCTGCTTTTCGGTTCTGGTACTTAGCTGCTTCGTTCAAGTTATTAAGTGCTCCAGAATCTGCAAATGTTCGATCAATCTGTGATTGCCATTCAGCATAATTTGCCTTATTTAACGAATTTTCTGCAAATTGACCACCTTCATAACGAAGTCCAAGAATGATAAATGTATCGAACATCGGTTGGTTGGTGTAGTTTATCGTTTGGTAACTTAAATAAGGATTGAAAAAAGCTGGTGAAAACCGATCAACTTCTCCAACTCCATTGTAAATTAAAGCACCAGCTTTGATTCCAGTTTTATCTGCACTGGCAATCGTCTGAGGGAAATGTTTGTACCTACTGCTGGCAGGATGAATGGTGCTTTGTTCATATTGCTTGGAACGAACAAGTGCCTCTTCAATAGAAGGAACTCGATCTACTATCTCACCATTAACCTTAATCTCATAAGCAATAGGTTGTTGGAATACGCGTGATAAAAAGGCCGTGAATTGCGCTCTTGTAACTTTTTCAAGAGGTCTGAAAGTGCCGTCAGAATAACCCGTTGTTACGCCTCTATACAGTATGGCATCTATGTATTCATAATATGTATCCGTTACCTCTATATCCTTAAAATTCGACGTATTGTTTCCCGTAAAATCGAATGCGATCGCTAGTGCTTTAGCCATTTCATTGCGTGTCAAAAATTCGTTCGGTTTGAATTCACCTTCAAATGTTGAAAACCATCCTTGGCTTAATGAAATAGATACTTCTTTAAAACCCGGTGAAGCAGTTTTCATATCCTTGATTTCAATAGGTTGAACACCAAGTTCGGATAATTCTAAAGCCCTAACCATCATGACGGCTGCGTCTTTACGAGTAATAACGATGCCAGGTTTAAATAATCCATCACTGAAACCGTTAATGACCTTATGTTTTGTAAGAAAATTAATATCTTGATAAGCCCAATATTTATACGACACGTCTTTATATGTATTCGCATATGACAAAGTTGGAAAAAATAGGGTAGTTATCAAACAAATGGTGAGTAAACTGGAAGTGATTTTTTTATAATGCATTTTGCCCTCCTAATATTTTCTAACGAAACCATTTAATTGTCTCAATATTCCTTGGAAAAGTAAAGAAAACAAGGAAACAGTTTATATAAGCTAGGGTTTACAGTTAAACCGTGACTATACATAAAAACGCCCTGTTACGATATATGTCGTAACAGAGCGTTTAAGAGATACATTAATTATTTTGTAGAAGCTACTTGAGTAACGGTTGCAACACGTTTAGCACCTATGTATTTAGAACCCCAATAATAAGGATCGTTTAATTTTGCAATTGATACACCTTTGCTTGATGAAGAGTGAGCGAATTTACCTGCGCCAATGTAGACACCTACATGTGATACACCTTTACCAGATGTATTGAAGAAGACTAAATCTCCAGCTTGCAGATTTTTTTTCGCAACTGTTTTTCCTGTTGAATACATTCCAGCAGATGTTCTAGGAAGTTTAACTCCTACCTTATTGTATACATAACCAATGAATCCTGAACAATCAAATCCTTTAGCAGTAGTGCCGCCTCGCATATATTTAACACCCATAACACTATTAGCTGCTGTAACAAGTTGTTTTGAATCAATACTACTACTTGATGCATCTGCTTGGTTTGCTAATGGAGCTAGTACTAATAATAGTGCGATTGTGATCATCGAAATGACTTTAAGCAACTGAGACTGTAATTTCATGTATTCATATCCTCCTATTGGCTCCACGGCTACAATTTTCTGAAAATTTAACTAAACCCAGTTTAACACTGAGTAAACCGATTTATGGTTACAATTATGTAACAATATCATTACATTTAGAGTAAATAAGAATCGACATTGTAACATTTGTAATTTTAGTGCCACGGTGAGAGATAAAAATTGTTCAGTTATGAAGAATTGAAGTTTGGAAGGACTGTGAAGGCTCTCATCTGTTCGTTTTTTGAGGGATTGTCGTAACTTTCTTGTTTTTGGTCGCAACTTTTCAATTTTTTGTCGCAACTTTTCTATTCTTTGTCGCAACTTTCTTGTTTTTAGTCGCAACTCTTCTTTTTTTGATGAATCATTGTGTGTTTCCTCTGAATTGGAGCAATATGATTGATTTTCCCTCTTAACTTGATCAACTATCGCTCTGACCTGATCAACTTTCCACATGACTTGATCAACTATTGCTCTAACCTGATCAACTCGTCCTAAGTGTCTCCTTATCTCATAAAAAAACCAGCCAAAATCGTTCTTTGGCTGGTTTTTTTATGATATCACTTTAATAAATACTTACCGAATCCATCTGTACCGTTTCCTACAAAACTTATATTACTGCCTGAAGGAATCACGTCAACTGCTTGTTTAGATGTTTCAAACATCACTTTGGCACCGGTTGGTAACGTAGAGAATTTCCAGTTGCCATCCGCTGAAGGATCGATCGTTTTTTGGACTAAAATGTAATCTATAATCGCTTGACGGTTTTCGTCAGGGTACACTTCAACCGCAGTTGCGTTCCGTACGCCTGGGAATGCGCCATTTGCTCGGTAGTTGTTGGTAGCTACGATAAACTCTTGTTCTAAGTTTATTGGTTTGCCGTCAAAACTTAAGTTCTTAATACGGTTTGCTTTTGCGTTAATGAGATTGCCATCCGCATCATATTTCGCTGGTTGAGTAACGTCAATTTCGTAAGTCACTCCATCGATCACGTCGAAGTTATATGAACGGAAGTCTGTATTAATTAATGATTGTTCCTCCGTTTTTGTTGCATCTACTTGATTAAATTGACCGGCTGACATTTCTAACCACTCTTTTACATCTGCTCCGTTCACTTTTAACGTGGCAACTGTGTTGTCGTATAGGTATAAATCCGCTACATTTTTAATCGCTAATTCGCCTTTAGGGACGAATGTGTAGTATTCAGGATCACTACGTGTTCCCGCTTTAAATGGGGCACCTGCAGATAAGACAGGTAGGTTTTCGTTAGCAGTTCCTTTAAGCTTTTGTTCAACATACCATTTTTGTGCATTTGTGACGATTTGAATGGATGGATCATCCTGTACTTGTGAGAAGTAACTATGAATGTCAGCCGTCGTCGTCCCTACTGCTTGGCGAACATATTTAATTGTCCCTTCATGAGCATCTTTTACAGCGTTTACGATAGATGCATCCACATCACTATCATCTTTTGCGATTGTGCGAACTTCTGCTTTTGAAGAAGAAACAGCCCAATCATTTCCTTTTTTCTGTAACGTCAAATCGATGACACCTAAGTGACTACCGAATTTACCAGGCATTACAACAGGAACTCCATTAATCGTACCTTGCTCCACATTAACTCCAGTTAAAGAATCGTCAACTTTACCCGGGAATACTTGATGGGCATGCCCCGTAATAATTGCATCGACACCCTCAACCTGTGTCATTAAGTACGTAACATCTTCTTCTCCTTTATCATGAACCATATCCCCCATCCCCGAATGAGAAAGAACAACGATTACATCTGCTCCATCTTTCTCCATTTTAGGAATAAGTGTTTCTACTGCATCTACTGAATCATCAACGGTCACTTTACCTTCTAAATGAGATTTGTCCCATTTAAGGATAGCTGGAGGAACAATGCCTGTTACACCTACTTTTATGGTCGTTTCTTTGCCTTTAGAATCTTTCATTTTCTTCTCGACAATGACATACGGTGTATATACATTCTTACCTGTTTTAGCATCACGTACATTTGCATTTACATAAGGAAAGCCAGCATCATCTAAGACTTCATTTAAATAAGGAAGACCATAATTGAATTCATGGTTGCCAAGAGTGGCAACGTCATAGTCCAGTAGATCAAGTGCAGCAATCGATGGATGAACTTCTCCATCTTTTAATGGTTCGACGGATGCTTTGAATGAACCAAGTGGTGTGCCTTGAATTAAATCCCCATTATCAAATAATAATGAATTACTATTTTCTGAGCGTGCCTTTTTAATTAAAGTGGCTGTTTTTGCAAGTCCCAAGCTGTTAGACGGTAGATCTTTATAATAATCATAGTTGACGATATTTGTATGAATATCTGATGTACCAAGGATACGAAGGGCAACTGTCGTATTTGCCTTAGACGGTTTATATTCTTTTAAGAAACGTTGAACAATCGCACGCATTTCACCCTTATTCACATGTTGACCAGGTTTTACAGTGCCATCCGCGTAACCTAACAAAAAGCCCATTCCAACACCTTTTGAAAGATCTGACCGTAAACTTCCACTTATTTTGTTTTCATCTTTAAATTTCTTTAAATTAGTAACTGGAAAGACTTTATCTGAATCAATGCCACGTACAGCAACAACAAATGCTTGCTCACGATTAAGTTTTCCGTTCGGATCAAACTTGGAAGCTGATTTACCTTTGATTAACTTTAGTTCAATTGCTTTTTCAATGTACGGTTTTAATTCTGCAGGAACATCCTTGAATTTGACGGTTTTGCCAGTTCCCAATTCTACACCCATTGCAGAAATTAACGACTTCACGTATTCTCCCCGTGTAACTTCAACATCTGATGAAGCTGTTGCTTGTCCTACAGTTAATCCACCTACAGCTAGTGACATGGCTAGTGCAGATGCAGACACCTTTTTCCACATTGTCATTTATTTCTCTCCCTTGATTCCAGATATTGAAACAAGTCTATTCTATCAAATACTTGTTGTCGAAATATTAAGCCAATGTAATTGTTTTCTAAATTTAATTACCAGACTATTATGCTATTTACTATTTACATAAAATATGCCAGCTGAGAGACTAAGATCCTCTCAACTGGCAATCCATCTATTGCTTATTTAATTCACCCGTATCCAAGTTAAACCAGTAAAGCGAATTATCATTTACTAAAAACTGTTCCTCACCACTTACAGGATCTTTCCCAATTGCTTTGATGCTCTTTACTTCCTCGTTCCAATAAACTGGGATTGCAAAACTTAAATAGTCGATAGCATCTTCAATGGAAAGATTTAATGGAGCAAGGTCGAATGATTTTGTGTCTACCGATTTGATTTTCCATAACCCCCCCACTCGAACAAGTTGGATTGTTGCATGATGGCCTCCATTAATCGTATTTGAAGGGACGGCAGTTTCAACGATAATCGATGTATTAGTTAATGATTTCAGCTTATATTTCAATCCAAAATCAAAGTCCATTTGTACATTAGCACCATCGCAAAAGTAACAGGAGTTTTTATAGTTCGTAAGTGTTTGTGAAAGGTATGGTTCAACTGCAAGTGCACTCATATCTTCTTTTATATCTGTGATTTGTTGTTTTGGATAATTCTTTTCCAGTCCTTGAATTGCAACTATTCTAGCTTTTCTAGTAGCCTCATTGATGGCATTCATCGCTTCGAAATCATTATATTCAGAACCTGGAACCTTTTGATAAGCTCTGTGTAAAAAAGCAGCCATTTCTTGTCTTGTGATAAATCGGTCTGGCCCATATATCGTTGCCGTAACCCCTTTGGTAATTCCTTCTCTTGATAATGCGTGCACAAAGGGTCTAAATGCTTTAGTTACATCCGTATACGGAATTGTTGGATTGACCTCGATTTGATATTTGAAAGCAGATGATATAATTTTCGACATTTGCCCACGTGTTAAAGTATCCAAAGGACGAAATGTACCATCTGAAAATCCATCGATTACACCACGTGCAGATAAAGTCTCAATGGCATCATAATAGTGATCTGATTCATTTATATCAGAAAAATCTCTGCCATCTTCAACCGTCATTCCAAGTAAATGATACAACATATAGGCTGCATCTCCCCGAGTCACATTCTTTTGTGGGTGAATCAATGCGGAATCATCGGTGTATTCCGCTTCATAAATTTCTTTCAGATACATGGAATAGATAGGTTCGTAGAATTGACTACTCATGTTAAGGTCTGAAAAAACTGACTGTCGATTGCTTGCTGACATAACACTGGATGTCATACCCGTAAATAGTAAAGTGCCAATTAATAGGATCGAACATATTTTTTTCATCAAATTCACACCCTTCTTTTTAAATGAAAATTTCATTATAAGTCATCGTTTGGCTGCATCTTGAGCAACAAATAAACCAATCTTATGATTTTGTTTCCAAATCCGATCCCAGTACGTTAATGGAACGGGACGGTTATTTACATATGGTGAGATTTCAATCGTTAACGCGGGCATCTTTTTCTGATCTATAAACCAATCGGTTGAGGCACCTGTTCCTTGAAGGTACATGGGCGGAACTACACTATATCCAGTTATTCTTGAAACGCTTCGTGCGAGAGTAAGATCTCGAGTAGCTTGAGCCCCCTTCTGCCACTGGAACCAGTAAATAATCTGTCCAGACGAATGGTATGAAATATATGTTTTAAACGAGTGCTTTAAAACAAAATCACGTAATGCTTTTGACTCTGGCTCACTAAATGCGCTAGGTCCACGGTACCCCATATAACTTGGTTTCTTTATATTCGGACTATTATATTTCCATCCAGTATCGAAATTATCGTTTAAATCCACTCCACGCACATTGGCTTTCCACCTGGCAAAATTGCTACTCCCATTGATTTTCGTTGCGAGTGCTCCATTTTTCACGCCTTTAGCTCCAGCTTGTACGAGTGTGACACCATCCGGATTCATCATTGGGATGAACCATATGGAAACTGCATCCAATGTCGGCTTTACATTGAAACCCGCATACTTGGTTTTATTTAAATAGTGATAACTATAGGTATCAAGCATTTCCAAAACGACATTAGTCGACATATGTTCACGGGCATGCATGCAGGCATCAAATAAGACTTCTTTCTTTCCATTTCCTAAACGAATGGCATAAATTGGACGTCCTTCAACAGATTTTCCGATTTGTTCCAACTTTGTGAATTCTGGATACATAGCAGCGTAAACCTGTACCAAATAACTCATTTCTTCATGCGATATATTTTTCTTGGGATTTAATAAATTCGTATGGACAAACTGAGAGAAATCTACTCTTCCTTCTTGGCCAAAAAAGTTAACAACCGCTTTGCCTTTCACCAAACCAAAAATATCAACAAAAGACCCTCTTGAAATCGAACCGATTTTCACTCCATTCACACCTAGTACATCCACTTCTTTTTCCGGGAGTACTTTAAGCGGGAACTTAGCTTTAGCTGGTCCTTTTATAACTGGTTTTTGAGGAGTAGAAAAAGTACCAACTTCAGGTACATAGACGGTACGATCGCCAAACTTCACTACATGTTTTCCATTTGATGACTTGATTCTTGTCCAACTTGTATTTTTAGCAAAGGTCCCTTTTTTGACTAATTGGTTATTTTTCATCTCGTAATACGGAACAGAATCGCTAACTACTGTAAAATAAAAATCATTTGAAGAAAATACCGGAGATGCCATTTCAGGAGGAATGTATCCTATTTGACCAGCAACATCTACTTCAAAATAGCCATTTTTAATTGATAGAACTTTTAAGATGAATGGACTGTTTGCCGTCAACATAACAGCGCTTTCTCTAGATGTTGCCGTGAATACAGAAAACGGACTCACCGTCTTTACTAATCCGATAGAATTAGAACTTACTGAAGGCTCTTCCATGGATAAATGCTGGATGAATTGTCGATCAATAAATGCCGTTGTACCTCCTACAGTAATCATTACACGTTGAGTGACTGCGCTATCCTGGTACGTAAGCGTTCGACCATTCATGTTAAGATGACCAATTTGCTGTCCCTCTTCAGTATAAAGGGGAACCTCATCTGATAGTAATTGACCAACATACATTTCTTCTTCAGCTAGAACAAAACTAGGTGAAAAAAAGATACTCAAAACTACTAAAAATGCCAATCTACGCATTAAGTGATTCCTCCAGTTACTTTTCTTTCAATTATACTTGTAATATTTACATATTGGGAATATTGCAAAATACCCTTTTCTTAATATTCTACAAATTTCGCCGCTTGTATATATACATATAAAAAGACCAATTTCTTTATATGAAATTGGCCTTTGCTTAAATTCTATGAAAATCTATTGCAAATTATATACAAAAAACTCCTATGATGGTTTGCACCGATCATAGGAGTTTCTATGTTGAGTCATAAAGTTAGTAAAACTTCATGAGTCTTGTAAGAATTACTTAGTTAAAGTAAGACCTGATTTTTGTGCATTTCCTTGAACGTCAGTAATATCTGCATTTGCAGCTTCAACTTTAACAGTAGTTAATTTAGCTACTGAAGTTGCATCAGCAACTGTAAGAACTAATTTACCGTCAGCAGTTACAACATGTGAAGTAACTGGTACATAAGCACCTTTAGTATCGAACAATTGAATTTCATCTGAGATAGTTGCAGCAGAGTCTACTGAAACAGCTTCAGAATAAGATACTGTAAGTTTAGTTAAGTCAGTTGCAACAAATGATTTTGCTTCTGGTGCAGCATTATCTACAACAGGTACTAGTGCAGTGTATGCACTGTTCACTTTATTATCTAAAGATTGAACGCCAGTAACACGGAAGATTGCTTTTGCATCACTTGAAGCAACAAAGCCAGCTGGCAATGTGATGTTTACAACTGATTGATAATTTGTATCGCCAACGTTACCTGCGAAAGCAATTTTTGTATCAGCAGGTAAAGTAGAACCGTTTACTTGGTAAGCTGCTGGGTTAAGAGCAGAACCAGTACCGATAGATTTCACTTTTGTGCCAAAGTCAACAGTAAGTACATTTGTTGTAGTAACTGTTGTAGATGCGATTACAAATGAAGTTTCGATTGGAGCTGTTACGCTACCTAAATCTAATGTGAATGAATGTTTAGCATTTTTGTTAGCAGCTAAAGATATATCAGTTACAAATCCTGTAGCTAGTTCAAAGCTATATTTGTCAGCTTTAAGACCAGATTGGAAAGTGAAGTTAACTACTGATGCGTCTTCGCTATCAATTGATGCGCTTGCAATTACAGTGTTGTAAGGTAAGATTTCACCTTTAGAGTTTACAACTGCAATTTTAGAAGCATCAACAGATTGAACATCTTCGTTGAATTCTACTGTGAATCCAGTTACTTTGTTATCTGCAGTAACTGTTGCTACTTTAGATACAGTTGGAGCTAATGCATCTTTTGTAAGTGTTACAGTTTTTGTGATTTCAGCAGTGTTTTTGTTACCAAGAGTATCTTCTAATGCTTCTTTAGCAACAGTTAATGTTACAACATCAGAGTTACCGCTCTTGAATAGGTAAGCATCGTTGAATGTTACAAAGAATTCTTTATTGTTTTTAGGATTTACTGTTACTTTGTTTACAATATTAGTATTGAATACGCCTACTTTACCAGTTACTGATAATGTGTCGCCTTTCAATGCTTTGTCTACTGTTACAGTAGCAGTGTTTTCACCAGTAGCAACAACACTTGTTACTGAAGGTGCGATGTTGTCAACAGTTAAAGCAAGTTTAGCTACTTGAACTGCTTCAAGGTTATTTACAACGTCAGTAGCGTTAACAACTGTTACATCGTAAGATTTTGTTGCATCTAGATCTACAGCAACTGTTGCAGTGTTACCTGAAACTGATGGGCTGTAGTTAGCGCCATTGATTTTAACTGTATCAATAGATTTCACATCTTCATTGAAAGATAATGTAATCGTTTTGATGTTGTTTTTAGTATCAGCAACTGTAGCTTTAGCTGACTCTAATACTGGAGCAGTAGTATCGTTTACTGATACTTTTTGGTTAGCAGGTGTTACAAATTTACCATTAACATCTTTAACTAATTCGAAAGGAACTTTTACAGTGTAGTCACCTTTGAAGAAAGTTGTAGCAGTCAATGTTAAAGTTTTACCATCTGCACTTAATGATTGAGTAACAGCACCAGGAGCGTTAGCTTTGTCGCCAGTTACAACTGTGATCAAATCATCTTTGTTTGCGTTTTTAAGAGTTTTTGCATCCAATGCATTGTTGAAAGTAAGAGTAATTGTTTTAGCATCTACTCCTTTAGCTGCAACAACAGAAGTTACTTCAGATTGAACTGGAGCGCCTTCAGCACGGAAAACGAATAATGCGAACTCACCACGTGTTACGTTAAGAGTTGCACCGAATAACTCAGGTGTTTTACCAAGAGTAATTTCGTTTTTAACTAATGCATCAACGTACTCATCGAAAGTGCTGTTTACATCAGCAAATTCATTGTTAGTACCTTTACCGTCTAGTTCGTAAGCTAGAGCAACAACTTTTGCCATTTCAGCACGTGTAATGTTTTCTGCTGGTGCAAATTGTGTTGAACTCTTACCATTGATGATTCCTTTAGCGTTAAGTGCATTTACAGCACCTTTCACACGATCATTTAAATCAGTGAAAGCTGATTCAGGAGCTTTAGTAGTATCTAATTTAAGTGCGTTAGCGATCATTACAGCAGCGTCTCCACGCGTAATGCTTAAGTCAGTACCGAATGTTGTATCTGTTTTACCTTTTGCGATTCCGTTTTCTACTAAGTAGTTAACAGCCTCTGTGTAGTTTGAGTTAACATCTGTGAATGCTGCAGATGCAGTTGGTACTAATACTGATGCTACTAATGTAGCAGTCGCTGCAGTTGCAACGAATTTTTTGTACGACTTTGGTTGGTAAGCCATGTGTAGAATTCCTCCCTGATTTGGATATCATTTTAATCACTCTATGAGATTCATAGATTCAGCTTAAATTGTATCAGCATATTTGAAATTATGCCACTAATATCTTAAAATATTCGGAAATATCGTGCTAATTACGAATATTACAAGTCCAATTGACATATTTTTGCTAGATGACAATTAAACTCTACTTTCATTCTACCAAAAATTACACAAATTTCAACTAATTTTGCGTTTTAATTACCTTTTATAGCGAAATGAGACAAATAGATTACGGATTAAATGAATTTGTCTTTTAACTACAAATAATTGGGTCTATTATTACCTTGGTAGAAATGTGAGATTTTACTATCTACGAATCACCTATTTAGACATACATTTTAGATTCATTGAAAATGCACACTCTCAGAGTATATTCTGAACCCGCATAAATATTCCTACATAAATAAAAAAATCGAATTTCTTCTTTGGATAGAGACCCCCAGAGAAGAAATTCGATTTTTATTAATTTTTTGAATCCCCTAGAAGATACACATCAAACCCTGCTGCTTCCCATTTACTGCGATCGATACAGTTTTTCGTATCAATAATGATATGGTTCGACATCACTGATTTAATTTCTTCCGGATTAATATCTCTAAACGCTTGGTGATCAGTCAAGATCAATATTGCAGATGCTTTTTCCAAAGCTTCCTGTTGCTCTTGTGTTTGTTCAGGTAAATTATTGTTTTTAATATGTGGATCGAAAGCAACTAAGTTCATTTGACGCTCTCGCAGTTGTTCAACTACATCAACTGAAGGACTTTCACGCATATCGTCAATATTCCCTTTGAATGCTAATCCAAAAACAGCAATTTTAGGGTTTTTAACACCTTTAGCATTCAAAATATCTGCAGTCAATTGGGCAGTATATGAAGGCATTCCATCATTCGTTTTACGTGCCAAGTGGATGATCTTTGCTTGCTCTGGATCAATTTCTACCAAGAACCATGGGTCAACCGCTATACAGTGTCCACCTACGCCCGGTCCAGGGAAGTGAATATTTACACGTGGATGGAAATTCGCGAGTTTAATCGCTTCCCATACGTTTACACCGATGTTTTGAGCGATTTTTGCTAATTCATTGGCAAAGGCAATATTTACGTCACGATACGTATTTTCCATTACTTTTACAAGTTCAGCAGTCGTAGCATTCGTTTCGTGCATTGTGCCCTTAACAAATGACTTATATAGTTCAGATGTTTGTTTGGCAGACTCTTCATTAATACCACCGATAATACGGTCATTTGATACTAGTTCTTCAAATACTCGGCCAGGAATTACACGTTCAGGTGAGTGCGATACAAAAAGCTCCATTCCAAATTCTAAGTTAGCTTTGATCAGTTCAGGCATCATAACATCTTCGACTGTTTTTGGAGGGACTGTTGATTCTAAAATGACCAAGTTGCCTTTTTCAAGAAAAGGAACAGTCGAAGCTGTTGCCATACGTACATATTCCAAATCGGCCGTTTTGTCAGCTTTGATTGGTGAAGGTACTGCAATAATAAATACATCCGCTTTAATCGGCTTTGTTGAAACCGTTAAAGAACCAGAATCAATTGCTTTGTCTAGACGTTCTTGTAGACCGTACTCTTCAATATGTAATTTCTTTTGTTGAATCATGGAAACTGTATTTTCATTTACATCTACACCGTGGACTTGATGTCCGTGGTTTGCAAACATAACAGCAGTTGGTAAGCCGATGTAGCCTAGTCCGACTACGCATATGGATTTTTTCATGGGTTTCTCCTTTTGTTGAAAAATAGAATGCTTCTATTAGTTAATGTTCAAAATGTGGGAAGAGCTAGACTGTTGTTTGTTATTTTTTCCCTACTAACACACGCCATAAGAATATTGGCAAGTTTAGCTGACGTTTGATTCTAGATGGATTACTAGCTAGCCTGTACAACCATTCTAACCCAAATTTACGGAAAAATGCGGGTGCTCGTTTCACCATTCCTGAAAACACATCAAAACTACCACCAACGCCTTGGAAAACAAGAACGTTTGGCAGGTTAATCATGTTTCTTTTTATCCATAACTCTTGCTTTGGACTGCCGAGAGCGACAAATATAATTTTCGCACCACTCGAATAAATGCGATTAACTAACGCTACTTCATCTTTTTCGTAGCCATTCGTATATCCTGCTACCATTAATGAAGGTCTGTCTTTTTGAATTTCAGAAATGGCCTTGGTCACTACTTCTTCTTTTGCCCCATAAAAATAAACGGGATGACCATTACATGCTGCAAAATCGAGCAGTTTGCCCATCATATCCACCCCAGTTACGCGAGAAGTAATTTTACCACCTTTTAGTTTAGATGCTAACAACACACCAACTCCATCGGGAATTTGGAATGTCGACTCATTAATTAATGTTTTCACTTGTGGATCGCGATTCGCGGTAATCACTTTTTCGGGATTCACGGCAATGATTGTCGACTGCTCTTTTCGAGCCATACGGGACTTTATTTCATTTATAATTCCTTCATATGATAATGGCGATACATCTACGCCTAAGTAGGTCTCTTTCACTATTTACACCCTCAATTCGTTCACTTTCAATTGATATAGTATAGCAGATTCTTGGATTAGTTGCATAGGGTCAGTCATCAGTGATAAAATTTGGTCAGAAATGCTTTCACTCTGGGTGAAAGCATTTATTATGGAATAAAAAAGATAAGTGATTATGTTTAGCTCCAAGCGTCAACTCGCTTTATTTACTAGTTCGAGCTAGAGTGGCGCTTTTCGCTTTTCTAATGAGGAGGACTTCTATTGAAAATTGTACTATCCGGCTTTTATGGTCTTGGAAATACAGGTGACGAAGCGATATTAAAAGCAATCGTAGATAATTTACGTAGTGAATTAAATAATCCCGAGATCACGGTGTTTTCTTTGTCGCCAGAACAAACGGCAAAAGAACATGGAGTGAAATCCGTTTATCGAGGATGGAGACTTCAAAATAAAGAAAAAGTCAAAGCATTGCGCAATGCAGACCTTCTGATTTCCGGAGGTGGAGGTTTACTTCAAGACACTTATCCAACGAAGTTCTTATTTGGCCCACTTCCTTATTATTTACTAATTGTGTTCCTAGCTAAACTCTGTGGAGCAAAAGTTATGTTCTTTTCACAAGGTATTGGACCTGTTACATCCACTTGGGGAAAGATTCTTATGAAGGTATTTGCCAATATGGCTAACTTTGTTACAGTTCGCGATCAGTATTCAAAAGAATACTTACATTCACTTGGGGTAAAACGTCCAGAAACAGTCGTAACTGCAGATATCGTCTTTGCTTTTCAAGGCACTGAAGATACATCGGCTTATGATTCACTTGATTTGACTGGGAATGAAAAATTAATTGCAGTCGCTCCTCGACCTTGGTTCGAGCATGAGGACGAATATATAGCGAAAATGGCGTGGGTATTGGATGAATTAATTGAGCAACGTAATGTAATGCCAGTATTCGTACCTATGGAACCACCATACGATACAAATGTTTCAATTAAGATTCAAGCGAAAATGAAACATGCTCAGTCCACTAAGTTATTAGGCGAAAATTTTAGTCCTAACCAATTTTATAACTTCATTGGACAAACTGAGATGACTCTTGCTTTGCGTTTGCATGCACTAATCTTTGCAGCTCTTTCAAACGTCCCGCATATCGGGTTGAGCTACGATCGCAAAGTTGAGAGCTTCCTAAAAAGATCAGGCATGTGGAAACATTCATTTCCATTAGAGAACTTTTCGAAAGAAGAACTATTAGGACAAGCCATCTATGCATTGGATTCGAAGGATGAACTAAAAGATATGATGAAACCTAACGTAAATCTATTACGTCAAGAAGCAAAACGAAATGTCACATTATTACAAGAAAAATTTGGAGGGTCAGCTAAATGAAAATTTTATTAGTTACTTCATATGATTACCCTCATTTGGGTGGATTATCTACACATTTGGCTACATTACAATCAGGTCTAGAACATCGTGGACATACAGTTGATATTGTATCCTTTAGTGATGTACCTAGTTGGAAAAGAAATCTAATCGCTCGCGGACCAGCCTTTATTTTAAATAAAGTCAAAAAAGGATCTGGCTATGTATGGTCGTTGAAACGCAGAAAAGATTTCCTGAAAAACCTAGTCGCTAAGCGCATTTCTGGAGATTATGACATCATTAATGCACAAGACGTTTTTGCTACGATGGCGTCATTGACTACTGGTATCCCTACCGTAAGCACGGTTCATGGATATTTAACATATGAGGGGATTTCAAAAGGTTCAATCGTTGAAGGATCAGAGCAAGCACAAGATCTAATGAAAGAAGAGCGAAATGCCTATAAGTCTACACATGCTGTCATCACAGTTGATACACGTATCAAAGACTATATCAAACGTGAAGCTGACGTGGACGGAACGATGATCAAGAACTTTATCGATGTTGAATCGTTTAAGCCTGAAATCGAACGACGTCGTGAATTCCGTGATAAATATAACCTAAGTCAAGATGAGTTGATTTTCTTTGTACCACGTCGATTAACTCGTAAAAATGGTGTGATTTACCCCGTACTTTCATTCCCTCCAGTTTTGGAGAAGTTCCCAAACGCACGAATTGTGTATGCAGGAACCGGGGAGATGTTTGATGAAATCAAGGCAAAAGCAGCTGAACTGGGGGTTGCTGATCAGGTGACTTTATTGGGTGCAGTTGCGCATAAAGATATGGTCGAATATTTTGCTTTAAGTGATGTCGTTTTAGTTCCTTCTATTTATAGTGCAGGTGTGGAAGAAGCGACTTCGATTTCTGCATTAGAGGCAATGGGTTCAGGTGTACCACTAATCGCATGTGCAGTTGGCGGTTTGAAAGAAATCGTCAACCACGAAACCGATGGCCTTCTTGTTGAGGAACGAAATGAAGAAGACTTAACAAATGCTATGATTCGTCTTCTAAGTAATAAACAAGAAGGTGCTCAATTAGCGATTGCTGCACGTCAAAAAATTATTGATGAATATTCACATTTTGCTGCAGCTGAAAAGTATGAAGCGATTTACAAGCAAGCAATCTCTAAATAATATGAAGCTCCTTGCTATTAGGCAGGGAGCTTTTCTAAGTAGGTGTATTGATCAATGAGTAGTTTGAAAAAAGCTGCATTATGGACGACTGGGCTTGCTCTTTTATTAAAGTTATCAGGGTTTATTCGTGAAGCTATTGTGTCACGTGAATTTGGTGCAAGTGCGGAAACCGATGGCTATTTTTTAGCATTCGGGTTTATTACGTTAGTTGTTGCGATGATCTCAACGGGATTTAATAATGTGTTTTTACCGATGTATGTAAAATCTCGAAAAGCTAAAAGTGACATGACAGATCAAAATGCCAATGCATTGTTGAACTGGACGATGCTGATTTTTATCGTAGTCAGTATTTTAGGATGGGTATTTGCCTATGCATTTGTTCCATTCCTTTATGGAAATATGAATCCAGAAATAGAACATTATGCTGTAAAAATGACACAAATTTTCTTTGCGTTTATGACAATGATTGCGTTAACAGGTTTGCTCGATTCATATTTACAATCCCGACGCATTTTTGTTCCTTCTCAACTCGCGAAATTACTCGCAACCTTAATGGCAGCTGTCTTTGCTCTTCTATTTAGTGATATGTGGGGGATTTACTCTCTTGTCTATGGATTTGTATTCGGAACGCTGTTGGGTGTTTTAATTCAGTTGTTCTTCTTAGGCAAATCTGATTATAAGTGGCGACCTGATTTTGCAATGGAAAGTGATTTTAAGAAGGCCTTTGTCATATTAATCATTCCTTCCCTACTCAATTCGGTGGTTGGACAAGTAAATTTGTTTGTGAACAAGGCATTTGCTTCAGGTGTAGGTGATGGTGCAGTTTCTTATTTGAACTACTCTTCCTTACTAGTCAGTATTCCAAATGCGATTTACGCTACGACACTAGCAGCCATTATCTTTACGTTAATGAGTGAACAGACGGAGGATTTTGCTAAATTTAAAGATACGTTCTTTAGAGGAATGGAAATTTCATTGGTCACTTTGCTACCCATCGCAATCGGTTTGCTCGTTGTAGGAGATGCAGCCATTTCCTTTGTTTATGAGCGTGGTAAATTCACGCAAACTGATACTGAAAATACGTATATAGCTCTCTTATGGTATTTACCAATCATTGTCTTCCAAGGGATGCAACTAATATTATCGAAATCTATGTATGCACGTGGAAAGACTGCTATCGTATTTCGCATAAGTGTCACTACGATCTTAATAAACTTCTTATTAAACTGGTGGCTAGTCGATGATTACGGGTACCCAGCCTTAGCTTTCGCGGCTTCAGTAGTGAGTATTTACTACTTCACCGTATCCATGGTTGTCGTTTATAAAGACTTAGGTATAGCAGAATTTGGACGTTTTGCTCGTATGAGTGTTCGGGTCATTATTCCAGCTATCCTTATGGGGTTAGCTGTATGGGGTGCTAAAGAGCTGTTACATGCAGATGAATGGTATTCATTAATTCAGCTAGCCGTACTAATACCTATTGGAATCATCATTTATGCAGGGACGTTAAGAGTTTCTTATCCTACTGGATTTAACCGAATGTTGAGTATGGTGAGAAGAACTAAATAAAAAATAGAAAGTAGGACCTCTCCAAGTAAAAATGGAAAGGTCCTACTTTTTTAGTTTATCTTATTCACTAAGTCAGAGCGTATCCAACCGAAGTCAGCTGGAGGAACTTGATCAGAGAGCACTTTATACCAAACATAACCATCAGTGCCGACTTTCTCTTCTACAATTACTAGAGGATAGCCGAAACCATTGTTAACTCCTAAATCTTTTGCTTTATATGTGAATAAGATATTACCAGAATTCACTTCAGGCGTTGAACGTACATTAATTGTGCCGCTATAAGATGTCATCGCTAATTTCTTCGTATTGATTCCTGTATCTTTATTGCCAAGCAAAACATCCCCACGCCACATATACTGGGCTATTTTAGCACCCCAGTTTGGATCAGATGCATAATGGACGTTCATTCCAGATGTTTTATTCCCTGGCGCCAGCCCTTTTGCGTATGGTCCCGTTGGTGGTCCATAGTTTAAATTTACGTAACGAGTAACAAATGCAATAATACTGTCTTGTGGTTTTGCATATTGTTCTCCATCCTCAGGGGATGAATCAAATACTTTAATTCCAAACAGGTTATTCTTAGTCTGAGCATTCCAGCTCATTCCCGAATCACTTTCATGCATAGCAGCACTCAATATAAACAATGCACTAACATTATAGGTTTTTTCAACCTCTTTTAAGAATGTACCCAAACCAATCAATTTAGATTTAGTTAGAGCTGTTGGATGTTTGGTAGATATTGTTTGTAAACGATTCATAATATATGAATCTAGTTCACTAGCCGAGTAATTCGTTTTAGAACGTGCAGATAAGTACTGGAAATACGGATAGTACTTTCCTGCTAATGTACCATTTTCATTATAGAAATTCACACCATCTTGTGAATAGTACTTTTGAAAATTCGTCATAAATGATGGAGCTGGCCCTACATGATAACCACCAAAACCAAATGAATTTTTCGAATGATTATATGTGTAATGAATTAATACACCTGTAGAAGACGATGTATAGTAATCTTTTGAGGTAGCTAGTTCTTCAGGAATATACTCAATCTCGCTTTGTTTGGCAAAACCGATTGTTCCCCCAGCTTGAACTTTTACATATTGATCTGTCGATTCTAGCAATACTAATTCTCTACCATACTGAACATATGTTACCTGCTTTGAACTGGCAAAAGAACTGTCAGAGTAAATAACCGTAGGTGAATCCACCGTTTTATGTTTAGCATATGCTAGACCACTCTTTATTTTAATAAGTTCATTTCCTTTATAAAGTCCTTTTGCGGCTGAATTATTCGTAAACGCAGTTAAGGCTGACGCGTAAGTTGGATATTCTGATAACCCTTTTTCTAATTTACCGTCTTTGATAATGGCATTGTAGTACTTGGTTGGGTCAATTGGATCTGGCTTTGGATTTGGTACCGGATCGGGTGCATTCTGAGATTCTACCAATTCCAAATAACGATAGAGGACAGCTGCTACTTGATCTCGTAGGGAGATTCCTTTTGGATTGAAGACAATTGCACCTGATGAGGATTGCCCCTTCATAATATTTGCTGAAGCAATCAGGATTGCCCCTTCAAGTCCACCTTCTAAAGTAAACTTATCATGGTCCGATATCGATATCGTTTGTGGTTCTACAACAAGTTTTTTATATGCGATTACACGTGACATGGTCAAGGCCATTTCTTCACGTGTAATGGGTTTCGAAGGCATAAACTCTGAATTTAATGTACCTTTCATAATTCCAGTAGCTTGTATAGCACCAATTTTCGGCCCTAATGTCGATGTCGGTACAACATCAATAAAGCTAGGTGTTGCATCAGGAAGTTGCAATGTACGTGCGATAAATGCTGCAAACTGATCGCGTGTCACTTCCCCTTTAGGTCGGAAATCATTTTCTCCGTATCCTTGCAGAATTCCTTTCTCAATCATGGCTCTCATTTCTTTTTCTAAAGTCAATCCTGTTAGCCCGTCGTTAGCAGATGCTGTCGTCAGTCCCACAAAACATAATAACAACATTATCAAAATAATTCGTAAATGTTTTTTCATTATTTCTGTCCTCTCCCCCTTATGTTGATTCTATTCTATCAAAAAAATACGAATATAGCATAAAAACTTTAGAATTTTAGGTTTCATATTAAGAAAAATGGGTAAAATTAAAGCAGGCACTCATATTTGAGTACCTGCTTATTTTATAATTTATTTAGTTGCACTATAGATTGCAGCAGAAAATTCTGCTCGAGATGCATCTTCACTAAGATTAAAGTTTGATGTTTGGAAAACTTTTGTTTGATCAATTGATTTCAATGCAAGAATTGCATCATGAGCCCAATAGCTAGAAGGAACATCCTGATAAACGGATGCAGCTTTTATTTGAGCATCTGCTTTTGCTTGTAATTCGAATGCACGATCAACAATAACAGCCAATTGAGCTCTTGTTAATGTTTCATATATTCCAAACTTACCATTTGAATATCCTTTTAAAATTCCCACTTCATTCATTGCCGCAATATCTTGTGCAAAGTCATTAGATTGTGCAACATCGGTAAACTTCACATTATTAGTTGCATCTAATTTTAATACACGATTGATCATTGCTGCTGTTTGTCCACGTGTGATTGAGTTTTCCGGTTTGAATGTTGAATTCTTATATCCATTGATTACGCCTTCTTGACTTAACGACAGGATTGCATCTAATGCTGGATGAGTTAACGGAATATCTGAATACACATCGCTCATTGGTACTGATGCAGCAACTGGTGCAGTTTCTTCTTTCACAACACGTTTTGCTCCAACATAATATTTACCCCAATAATATGGATCATTTATACTGACTGTCGCAATTCCTTTTGAGGATGTCGCGGAAATGAAATTACTGTTTCCGACATATATACCTACATGAGAAATTTTAGAACCTATGTTATTGAAAAATACTAAGTCACCTGGTTGTAGATTTGATTTTGAAACTGCTTTACCTTCTCCATATTGTGAAGCTGCAGTTCGAGGTAGATTTACACCCATTTTTTTATATACATATGATGTGAAACCAGAGCAATCGAATCCAGATGGTGTTGTTCCACCATACTTATATGCGATTCCACTTAATGATTTGGCGTAGTTCACGATTTCATTTCCTGTTGATGCACTGGCTTGAGTCGTCATAAAGGGCGCCACTGAGAACAGTAACACAGCGATAATCATCTGAATAATACGTTTCTTCATTTTCCACCTCAATAATTTTTGTAGATTCTAATTGTATATCTCACAATCGAATCTTTCTCTGATAGTTTTAACAACCTAATTAGTATTCTAACAAATTTCTCTTTAAATAGACGTTACGGTTTCATTACAATTGTGTAACAATACTCACTATTAGACATATTTCGTAAAAATGAAAAACGCCTGACAAGTTTCCTCCTTGTCAGGCGTTACGTTTATTGCACTAAATCCGTTTGAACTCTTGATAAAAATGCTACAAATTCCGATCTTGTCATAAAATCATATGGTCTAAATGTATGATCTTTATACCCTTTTGTGATACCAGATTCAATTATCGACAAAATATAGGGGTAAGCAGCCATCTGTGAAGAAATGTCTTTAAAACTAGTTGTGCTATTTAGTTGATGTTCCAATTCAAATGCTTTTGATATTAATATGGCCATTTCTGCGCGGGTAACTTTTTTATCCGGTCTAAATGTACCATCCTTGTAACCTGTAATAATCTTTTGTGTTACTGCCTCTTGAATATATCCCGAAGCAAAGGATTGCGCTGAAACATCTGTAAATGAGGTAGCAGTTTTAGCTCCATCATATCCAAGTGCACGACCAATTAACACTGCTGCTTCTGCTCTAGTAATTTCACTATAAGGTTTGAAACTCCCATCATCAAAACCATTTATCTGCTTTTTATTTGACAGATACCCGATATGCTCGTTAAACCACTGAGTGCTTTTAATATCAGTGAAAGATGGATTGTCGATTGTTACAAAACGTCGCTCTTTTATTAGTTGCTTGTCTTCAGACAAATACGAAATGGTTACGGGATACGTACCTTTTGTATGATAAAAAGAATAGACACCATCAACTAGTGGGACGCGTTTCCCGTTGTTTTCAACGGTTACATCAGTACGGGAACCTTGTAAACCAAGTGTTACTTTACCGTTTTCTTTCTTCGTTTCAAATGTTGGGGATCCAGGAATCACTTTTACATATTGGGCTAAGCCGTGTCCAAAAATGTCATCCCGTCCACTTTCACCTAAATCTTTTGATAAATTTCCTAGCAATGTTCGTAATTCGACATTGGTCATCGTTGGAAAACGTTCTTTATATAGAGCTAGAACGCCCGTTACATGTGGTGCAGACATCGAGGTACCAGAAAGCTCGGTATAGCCGTCTTGTTTTCCATCGATAAAATCCCACTCAATCGGATACGTACTAAAGATCGCTCCACCTGGTGCAGCCACTTCCACTTTTGGTCCGACTGAACTCTCAACTAATTTCGTCAGATCGGAATTTACTGCACTGACAGCAATAACACTGTCATATTTCGCTGGAAAGGTAACCGTATCTGAAGATTTCAATCCACGATTACCTGCAGCACCAACCAAAAGGATGCCTAGATTATAGGCCTTATCGAGAGCAATCTTCATAATTTGGTCATCAGTCGTAGTCGTAATACTAATGTTTAAAATATCTATTTTTTGTTTGATCGCCCACTCAATACCCTGCATAATACTATCGGTGGTTCCTACACCCAGATTATCTAACACTTTGATACTATATAAATCAACTTCCGGAGCAATTCCTTGAACACCTGTATTATTAGAAAGAGCTGCTATAATTCCTGCTACGTGTGTGCCATGTCCATTATTATCGTCGTAAGGAATGCCTGCTGTACAATCAGGAGCAATTGTACATACGCCCCCTTTGACATATAAATCTCGGTGCTCTGTATCAATCCCCGTATCCAAAACGCCCACTTTCACATTTTTCCCTGTGAAAGGAATGGTAGTTACAGGTGATACGTTTAATTTTGCCAGTGATGGAAGAACAGTATCGGATGCGGTCTTATATGTTTGGTTTTGTTCAACAACCAAATCAGGAATTGATTGTTTTAATAAATTCAGTTCGTTCGATGACAATGAAACTTGAATAATGTTTAATGTTTCAAATTCCTTAATCATCTCGATATGGTTCTGTTCCATTACCAAATTGAGCTGTTGCATGTGTTTACTTGAAATTAAGTACTCACCTTGTTCAACATTTGCTGCTGTGTAAGTAGGTAATACCGTAGAAAATAGTAGAATTGCAAGAAACCCTTTCAAAACTTTTCGCATATATAGATCCCTCCTATTCTCTAACTATATCAAAAAATGTCCTGATGAGATAATCTCATCAGGACAAATATCTAATCTTCTATTTAATAATGTTTGATAGAAGGTTTGGAATTGAATTTAGTGTACAGTGGTGCAACTTCCGGACGCTTATCATAGTGATAATAATAATCCAGTGTTCCTAGGAAAATAGCTTTAGCAATTTGTTCTCGTCGAGATGATGAAGCGATATAGGCATTATCAGTGCGGTTATCAATAAATCCAATTTCAGCTAAAGCGGCTGGAACCGTATTCTCTCTTAACACTCCGAAGTTACCATACTTAACTCCTCGATCTCTCAATCCCCATGCTTCTAGCATACGTTCCTGTACATACGTAGCAAGAGCTTTTGATTGATCATTGTTCGTATTGTTAGCTGCATAGTAGAATGTTTCTGTTCCATTAGCCGAACCATTTAATGCATTGGCATGTACACTGATAAAACTGTCTGCTTTATACTTGCTTGCATATGCAGCGCGAGTATCCAACGTCAGAAAAACATCTGTTTCACGTGTCAGTTTAACTTGGATAGGTGTTTGCTGGAAATACTTTTTCACTCGTAGACTGACATCTAAAACTACATTTTTTTCTTGGTATCCGAATCCACTAGCACCCGGATCCTGAGAACCATGACCTGGGTCAATGATTACCAATACTTCGTTTAAAGGTTTCTTGGATGGTGGTTGTTGTAAATCGATCGGTTCTTTTGGATACGGATTTGATGACCCGATTGATGGTTGATCTGTCGATAGATAGCTCTTATGGAAGAAACCGACTTGATTATCCCCTTTTGCATATACCCAATCACCTACTGAGTAATAAACATCGACAGGATAGCCTGTAAAGAATTTTTTTGTCGAAGTGTAGCCCGATCCTGGACCTTCACGGAAATTCAGGCTGTCGCTTTCACTAACATTTACATACATTTTGGAAGAAGTATCTTTAATGCCACCCACGCGGAATTCAGCATTGATTGCTCGTGCCAGGAAAACCGCAAAATCGCCACGCTTCATTTTTTGTGTAGTTCCAAAATTACCTTTTCCAATTCCTAATGAAATCCCTTTTGCCATTAATTCATTGGCTGCATCATTTGTAGTTGCTGATTGATAGCCAAATGCTCTAGAAATTAGTAAAGCCATTTCTCCACGAGTCAATGTTTGATTTGGTTTGAACGTGTTATCGCTGTACCCGAAAATAATACCTCGTGAAACGGCTTCATTTATATATCCGTAAGCAAAGTTAGAAGTAGGTACATCGGAAAACTTGTTGGAGTTACTGTTGCTCGATAATTGGATAGAGCGGCCAATCATAGCAGCTGCATGAGCTCTAGTCATTGGTGCGTCTGGAGAGAAAGTATAGTTTTTATCCGAAGTTGGAATATCTCCCTCAGCTAAATAATAGATTTCATCATAAGCTCGATGAGTGGTCGTGATATCAGTAAACACAGTGGCTGCAGATGCAGAAGAAATAGATAGTGCAGTTATGCTTAAAATGCTAAGCACAAATATTAACCCGATTTTTTTCACTAGTACATACTCCTCTTCATAGTTGTATTGGCATCGTAACATAAAATTTGGTAAGTTCCTATAATGCTATTGGTCTAAATAATGTTAGATTTTTTGTAATTTTAACAAGAATCATGTCTTTAGTAGGTGTTCTATGTAAAAAAGAGGAACAAACGGCTAGTTAAAAGCCACTTGTTCCTCTACTGGACTTCGTACTTAGTTTATAAATTCTATTCTTAGTTGATAAATTCGATATCATTCAAGAAGCTATATAGAATTTTAGCAACTTCTGCACGATTTGCTTCATTCAATGATTTGTATGTTTTGTCGCTATAGCCGTTAATGTAACCTGCTTGCAATACTTTTTCAATGTGTGGTCGCATTGTTGCACCGATTTTATCGTAATCTTTAAAGTTAGAAACACGTTTAGATTTGTCGTATTTCACTTTATCTGTACCGATATAGTTAAGTGCCTTACTGATCATGATTGCCGCTTCTCCACGGTTAATTTCTTGATAAGGACGGAACTCTTCATGATTATATCCACTGATAATACCAGCTTCATAGACGGCAGCAATTTCACCATTTTTATTGACTGCTTGTGTTGGTGAAACATCTTTAAACTTAACAGTTGAATCTGTAGCAACTAACCCTAAACCACGTGCAAGGACAGCTGCAAACTCACCACGTGTGATAGCACGTTTTGGCTCAAACGTTGTAGCAGTTGTACCATTAACAATCATACGAGAAGCTAGTTTCTCAATGTTGTCTTCAGACCAGTTAACACCTTTATCAACATCTTTAAACGTTTTGAAGTTCTTCACTAATGTATAAGTAGAGTTACCTGCACGGTATAAATTCGCACCTGATTTATCATTTTCGACAAATGTTGGAACCGAACGAACTTGACCATTAACAATTGTTACCCCAACCGTTGTTAATGTATCCAATGGATTTGTAGCTGTAATATTACGTTGAACTGGTTGTGGGAAAACGTCCAAAACGACTGTTTTTCCATTAGCAGATACCGTTACTTCAAACTCAATTGAAGAAGAAAGTACAATATCAAATTCGTTACTTACTTGTGTTGGTGTTGTTACTTTAACAACCTTGATATTAATGTCTAATTCAGATGAAGCAACTCCTAATTGCGCTGCTAGTTCTTGAACATTTACAGCAGAAACTGGTAGTGAGTATGAACCTACAGCAGAACTAACTACAAGTAGTGCTTCTGGATTATTGCCTTCCAAAGCATTGAAGATTGTTCCAGGAATCGAGACATCATTTGTACCTGCAGCTAGTCCAATCAACAATTCATCAATAGGTTCTTTTGAGGCTTCAATACGATCGATAACAACTTGAGGATTACCTTCTATAACACCAGAATCTACCGGCTCTTCAAATGATGGTAGTGTCGGGCCAGGGGTTACAGGATTGAATGCATTATTTACATCACTTTGAATTTCAGCAATAATCAATCCTGGGTTAGCTGGAATTTGTAAAATATCACGGACTCCTTGTGGAGCACCATTCATGCCGTCATTTATTATAGTTAGTAAACTTTCATAGAATTCATTTAAATTGTTACGGTTTACAGTGTCTGCTTCCAGTACTAAATCATCTGTAACATTTTGAATGAACACCAATAGTTCAGCAATTGTTCCCTCATCAGATAAACCGTCCGGAGCATCCTCTTTAAATTTATTGAATCTATTCGTTAGTTCAGTCTTCAATTGGGTTTCATTTGTGTTTTTGAATGGAACTACTAATGCTTTCAGTTCTGTTGTTAAAGCAGCCTTATATGGAACATCACTTTGAATGAACTCACCCATATAATCATTAAGGTTTTCAAGGACAATATCAAACACAATTCTTTGATCTGTATCTAAACCAGCATAACCACTTGCTAATTTACCTGCCACGTCATCAATCGTTGCTGCACTTGCTTTTTCGACATTAACTCCTATAGCTAAAACGGGAGTAAATGCTACCGCTCCGACCATTAGCCCTTTGAGTGCTTTTGTTTTACGTGAATTAGACTTCATCGAATCACCTCTTATATTATTTTCATCATTGATATTATTATAGTCTAATACCTAATAAATACAATTAAAAAATTGGTAATCTGTAACCTTCTAACAAATTAGTAGATATTCTCATGTGATATTTTTGCAATTCATGGTAATCTAAAGATAAGTTAATGGAGGTGCTCATCTTGAAAAAGCAAAAAAGGAAGATGAAACTTTGGAAAAAAATCCTATTAGGTCTGATTGTCATTTTATTAGCTGTTGCAGCTTATATACTCTATCTTTTCCAATTTAAGGAATACGATACAGCGGACTCAGAAGTTACTGAGATTACGAGAGAAACATATAAAATTGAACTTCCTGATGGTTCGGTAATAGAATTAGATGAGAATAACAATATCGTTGAAACTGCTGGCAATGTTTCCACAGATAACGGGTCTTCTAACGCATCGTCAGACGATGATACTTCATCGGAATCCAACGGTGGCTCAACTGGAGATACTGGAACCAATAACAATGGTTCATCAGATTCCAATGGCTCAACAAACGGAAACACATCTGGTTCAAATGGTTCTGGAAATGAAGACGGTACATCATCTGGTGGTTCTGGTAGCAATCCAAACAATGGCAACAATAGCGGATCTTCTACTACGGTTGCAACCATTAAAGCGAAGTACGTCCCTGTTATGTCTGAACTACAAGGACAAGCAAATGGTCGTATTGATGCACTAGTTGGACGTGCTTATTCTGAATACCAAGGTAAAAAAGCAAGTGGCGAATCAATTAACTATGCTTACTTCTATAATAAATACACCTCTGCTGCTGCTGAATTAGAAGCAAGAACAGACAAAGTATTTTACCAAGTTATTGCAGTAATTGAAAAAGAGCTTGTAGCAAATGGATATGGCAAGTCACATGCACAAAGTTTTGTTAGCCAGTATGAAGCTGAAAAAGAAGCAAGACGTAGTTCACTACTTGATCGTGCAATGAGTCGATAAGAGAAATCCTGGCCGACATACTGGTCAGGATTTTTTTATTGAACTTCACTAAAAAAGTCCACTAATTTAAAGTGGACTTTTTTCGCTTAGATCTATAGGTTTTTATAACAAAAATCACTAGTAATACCAATGCTGCACCAAATGAATCTAGCAATACATCATGAATCGTAGGTGTTCGACCGCCTGTTAATGATTGGTGATATTCATCAATGACCGCGAAGCCCGCAGTAATGACAAACGCCAGGAAGAACTTGCGAAAAGCGTAATAGATGGCTGCTGCTAGTGCACCAAATATGAAGACATGAGCACCTTTTCTAATTAGAAATTCAACAAAAGCATGATAACCTCTCTCTTCTACTGATATTGTACTTCCCCAGTAAGGTACTTGCAGAGTGGAGAGAATTCCTTTGAATGGCTCATTTGGTAGAAAGCGTTTTAAATCTGGTATAAGTGATTGTTCTTCATAAGTTTGACCAGAAGAATAAAAGAGAACTATTAAAATAAGGATAAAAAAGATGTATTTTTTCATAATTACAGTTTAACATATTTTTGCCATTTCCGCGCGGTTTTCTCAGGTGCTATTATTGAAGATAAAAAGTGATAGTCCACTATCTGACTATCACTTTTTTTGTTTATTTACTTGAAAACATATGAACCCAATAGATTTGACCATTCGATTTCTTAGCAATTCCTGCTCCTATATTGGTGTAACCTTCATTTAATATATTGGCTTTATGACCAGGAGAATTCATCCAAGCACTTACCACTTCTTCTGGTGTCCGCTGACCATAAGCGATATTCTCTCCAAAACTACGATAACTATATCCAAATCGTTTTGCCATATCCCATGGATCACCGTAAGTTGGTGACCTATGGGCAAAATAATTATTATTGACCATATCCTCGGCTTTAACTTTAGTAATCTTCGCTAACGGTGCATCAATCACTAGTAACGGGAGTCCTGCTTTAGCTCGTTCAATATTCACTAAATGAGCAGTTTCTGTTGCAGTATCAGAAACAACTGGTGAAGAATCAATATACATTTTCTTCGTGTTGTCATATTTAATGACTCCTGTGTCACGTTTCTGATCCCATGTCATGGCACGATCAACAAATACAGACATTTGTGCTCGAGTTACTACACCGTCCGGGTTAAACGTATTCCAAGTCACCCCTTCGGAAATTCTAACTTCCGCTAATGTTGTAATGTATTGGTGCCAATGAGTTTTTTGTACATCTTTAAATGAGACTTGATGATTATCATCCATTTTAATTTGATAACTATTAACCAACACCTTAGCCATTTGCGCTCGTGTTAATGAAGCATCCGGATTAAACTTCGCTGCATCGGAAAAAATCCCTTTTTCTGTTAATGCCCGAATTTCTTTATACGCCCAGTGTGATGAAGAAACATCTTGATACTTTGTTTTATATGTTGAATCAAGCGGAATCTTTAAACCTCCCGCAATAATTTTCGCGGCTTGTGCACGAGTAATTCGGTTCTCTGGATTAAAACGTCCATTACTATACCCATTTATTATTTTTGCATTTGATAACTTATGAACCGAATCGTATGCCCAATGGGATGTTGGCACATCCGAAAAACTAGCAGCCAGTGTACTCACAGGAACGAACAACATGAATGTCAATAAAAAAACAACCACCAACTTGAGCCGTTTCACTTTCCCACACCCTCTCTATTTTCTATTATTCTATCAAAAATCTGATAATTTCGAATGAGGAAAATGGGGCAGGATAATGGGACTATAAAGCTTATGGAGGGGATATCAAGAACAATGCTGTCAATATCGGAAAAAGTTAGATAGGTATCGTGAAAAGTGCTCTTCCTATCAAGAAAAGTACTATCGATATCGAGAAATCCCTAGAGCATATCAAGAAAACCACATTTCATGGTCATTTCCACCTAAATCTAGTTTGTGCATGGCTTGATTTTTTGTTAAATTCAAATAAAGGAGGTGATAATAATCATTTATGAACGTGAAGTTCCAGAAAAATTAGTTGCCTTACAACGGCTAGCAAGAAGACTTCCCTCAGATCACCCCCACTTTGATCATGTGAAGTTAGCCTTGTATAACGCTCAGTCAGGTCTTGGTGGCGAACAATATATTGATTCCACTTTATTTGACATGTATTTCCCGATCCCCCATACGATTTTTCCTAACTATCGACTTTATGAAAAGTACATTCCATCTACTCAGATTGATATATTGATAATCACTCCCGCTTACGCACTAGTTATTGAAGTGAAGAATTGGGGTGGAACAATTACATTTCAAAACACAGGACAAGCTATTCAAGAAAAGAATGGCGTCGTGCGATCCATGGATTGCCCGATAGTTCAAGCTGAATATTACAGAGAAAATTTGCAGGATTGGTTTCAGCTGCATGACATCATTCTTCCTGTCCATCGGGTAGTCATCTTCCCATTTGCTTCCACGCTTTTAAGAGGAGCAGAAAATCGAGGTGTTCACTTCTCAAAAGAATTACCTATCATCATACGTAAGTTAAATAAGTTACCACTACAAATGGACACGAAAGATTTCGATTTACTTTCATTGAAGTTACATGGTGCTAATAATACATTTGCTAACGAGAAAGTATGCCACAAATACGGTATTCTTCCTTCAATGCTCACGAAAGGATTTTTTTGTACGCATTGTGATATTCAGCTTTTGAAGAAAAATAGTAGACATTATATATGCCCTTCCTGTTCTGCAGTTCCAGCAAATCCAGTACTTGAAATCATGCTCGACTGGTTCACTTTGTTTAGCAACCAAGTTACCAACAAAAATATCCGAACTCTGTCAGGATTGGTGGATTCTCACAGAATACAATACTTCATGAAAAAATCGGGGTTCCCCTCCTCTGGACGCAATAAAGGTACAGTTTACCATGTAAATGAAACTGAAAAGGAGAAATATCTAGGGGATATCTAGTTTTCACGATATGTATGGGACTTCTCTCGAT
>Ga0209013_10000234_pt1 | contig 47312 bp, 34 predicted proteins | sample Cruoilmetagenom2_FD_187291 | JGI IMG/M metagenome (GOLD analysis project Ga0209013, IMG submission 187291) | Oil polluted marine microbial communities from Coal Oil Point, Santa Barbara, California, USA - Sample 2 (SPAdes) (version 2) | ecosystem: Environmental > Aquatic > Marine > Oil seeps ...
AATGTTGTACAATATGGCCGTCATCCAGAAGGACATTAAAGACTTTACCGGAAGCGAAATATTAACTTTTCAAGCAATTCAAAAATTTGAAGAATTAAATAGACCTATAAACATGTACTTATGTTATAATTTGCTGGGTGTGATATTTAATGAAATAAGAGAATATAACAAAGCGATTTATTATAATGAAAAGGCGCTTGCTTATTTGGATGATGTAGAAAATAAAGGGACCTATAAAGAGGGTAGTTTTAACAATTTAGGCTTGATTTACCAAAAAATGAATAAATATGACGAGTCAATTTCTCATTTTGAAGAGGCCTTGAAGAATGATAATTTAAAAAATCTAAATATTAATTTATATACTAGGCTATTGGATAATATGGCTTATTCAAAACTATTAAGGAAAGATAGTATTGATTTGTATCCTCTTTTTCTAAGAGCCCTTATTATTAGAGATAGTGTGGGAAATAACTTTGGAGTTTCCATAAGTAAATTTCATCTGTCCAAGTATTATCTTTCTAGAAATGACACGAGCAAAGCTATTCTAACTGCCTTAGAGTCCTATAAATTGGCTGATGAGGTGAAAAATAACAAAGTTATATTGAAGTCCTTAAGATTACTTACTGAGATTGATAATAAAAATTCCGACCAATATTTTGAGAGCTATATTGACTTAAATGACATTTTACAGGACCAAGAGCGGAAACAAAGAAATAAATTCACTAGAATTCGTTTTGAAACAGACGAATACATTGAAGAAACGGAAAGGTTGGATACAGAACGAAAAATAGTAGTTGCAGGAAGTATTGTAGCGGTTTTTATTATTTCTTTATTATTTTTAATTAAAGTGCAGAGAGGCAAGAATAAGGAGTTGCTATTTGATAAGAAGCAACAAAAAGCCAATGAGGAAATATATAGCTTAATGTTACGACAACAAGTAAGATTAGAAGAAGGTAAACTAAACGAACGAAATAGAATTGCGGAAGATTTGCACGATGGTGTATTAGGAAGAATTTTTGGTACAAGAATGGGATTAGGTTTTCTAAGCCTTGAAGGAGAGGAGAATACTTTAAAGAAGCATAAGGATCTTATCGAGGAACTTCAAAAAATTGAAAAGGAAATTAGAGATATATCCCATGAACTAAAGGCAGAATGTTTTTCTACTGAATTTAATTTTATTATTCTGGTGGAGGATATGTTAAAGAGCCAAAGTAAAATTGGAGGTTTTGAGTATAATTTATTTAGTGATGAGAATATTTCATGGAACTCCATCAATGAAAATGTAAAAATTAATTGTTATAGAGTACTTCAGGAGGCCGTTTATAATGTAAATAAGCATGCCAACGCTTCCCAATTTGAGGTTCATTTTAAATTAGCAGATCATGTTATGCAACTATCAATACATGACAACGGCTCAGGATTTAACACAAGAAAAAAAAGAAAGGGCATTGGATTAAAAAATATTAAAATAAGGGCAAAAAATATTAATGCTAAATTTGTTTTAAAATCAACATTAACTAAAGGAACTTCATTAGAGCTGACCATTCCTGTATAATTAATTATCAAAGTATGAAAAAAATCTATACATTTTTAATTATTGAAGATCATCCATTAATTTCCAGTTCCTACCAAGATGCATTACATGCGGTGCAGTCAAAAAATGAAAATTTAAGCTTTGAGAAAATTGGTATCGCTAAAAATTGTGATGAAGCATTTAATGCCATTAAAGAGGTTGCCAGATCAAAAGGTGTAGATATTATATTCTTGGATATTCAAATCCCATCTTCAAGCGACGGAAAAATAATTTCCGGTGAGGACCTAGGCGTTTTAATACGTAAAATTCTACCTAAATCAAAGATCATAGTCTCAACTATGTTCAATGATAATTACAGAATTTATAATATTATGAATACGATTGATCCGGATGGTTTTTTGGTTAAGAACGATCTTGATCCAGATGTCTTGGCTGAGGCTATTGAGAAGATTATTGAGACTCCTCCCTTTTATAGTGCTACTGTGATGCAGTCGATTAGGCGAAAAATGGCCACGAGAGATGTTATAGATGAGAACGATCGGAAGATGTTGTATGAATTGTCAAGAGGCGCGAAAATGAAAGATCTACCAGGTGTTATTCCCTTATCATTGGCGGCTTTGGAAAAGAGAAAGCGTCATTTAAAGGAAATTTTTAATGTTGAGAAAATGGAAGACAGATTCTTAATACTGGCTGCCAAAGAAAAAGGTTTTATCTAATAGATAATTAGAATAGCATTATAATAAATTGACAAAATTGAACTTTATATACACTTAAATAATTTACTCATTCTTTTTTTAAAATCAATATTCCTTTACCACACTTCATCTTCATTTTATTAAAACATTTACGGTTTTCCCATAAAAATTGTACGGAAAAACCTCACCGATGAAACAATTAGTTAATCTACTTTTGACCTATAGTTATATTTATTATAGGAGCCAGCAAATGCATGATTGGCTTGAATATTCAATAAGAAAAATAAATTAAATATTGTGAATTATTTAGAGAGTGGTGCAGTTATTGAAATAATTTTGTTAAGCGTTATCGGACTTCTAATATTTTTTGATATCTACCTCTATTTAAATAAAGCGAAAGGAGACACGATAAGTTATATTCTAAAAACTTGGGTTTATGGCAAGTTTTTTTTCATTACCTATTTTTGGGGAGTACTGGCAGGACATTTTTTCCTGGGGTCAAATAAATCATACTTTGATAATGCGAGCTGGAATCAGCTAATTATTCTAGAAATCATGCTTATTCTTTTGGTTTTTGGTATGTTTTTTAAAATAAAAATCAAACCGGAAGGCCAAATAATTCTTTTACTCATTGGGCTATCTGTAGGACATTTCTTTTGGTCACTTAATTATTAAAAACTGTATAATGCATCTGTCTAAAATAAACAAAAAACTAACTGCCAAGCTTAAGAATATTATTAATTCAAAAACTGGACGAAACACGCAATTTGTCATAATTGTAGTTGTCCTTTTCCTGATTATGTGGGATATCTATTTATATATTGATGATCAAAAAGAAAATATTAGTATGGTTATCCGTGAGAATGCAAAAGGAAAATTGTTTGTAATTACTTGGGTATGGGGTATTCTATCATCTCACTTGTTTGTGAGCAAAAAAGAATCAATTAGGACAATGCCGGAGCATATAGCTATAACTATTTTAATTCTTATATCAATTATTATTTTCCTCTTAGGAAGATACATACCCAATGAAATCCCCCAATATATGCAACTAATTTTTCTATTCTTCGGTGGAATAACCGGCTATTATTTATGGCCACAAGCATTAAGTCAAGCAGAAAGGGTAGATCAATAATATTTTTAACACGTTTATAGAACAGATTTGTATTTATTATAAATAACTATATATTAAGCACTTAGATTGCCGTATTAAATAATATAAAAGCAAGATAGTTTTTTGAATATTAGGGTATGCGTTATTTTTTTTATTTTTTTGTCAGGAACTATTATTATCCTTGTCTATATCATCAGTTTTAGAAAAAATTAAAAAACGATTCGATGAGCATAAAAAAGAAAGTATTTAAAGTAATACTGGTAATTATTGGAGCAGCAATTTTAATTGGAGGTGGAGTAGGATATTATATGTTTAATAAACCCGCTAGAGATGTTCAAAATACAAAAACTGATTTTAGTTATAATGCGAGTGAAATTGTAAATGAATATTTAACTGATGCTCAAAAAGCGAATGCCAAATATTTAGATGAAGCAGGCAATTCTAAAGTACTTGAAATATCAGGTACTGTGGCTGAAATTTCAGAAGATTTTAATAAGCAGACTGTGATACTCTTAAAAATCTCAGGATGACAAGGCTGGTGTAAGTTGCACCTTTATGTCTACTACTAATTCCAACACACAAAATATTAAAATAGGTGACAATATCGTCATTAAAGGTGTAATTAGATCGGGTGCTTCCTATGACAAAGACCTTGAGATGTACGAAAATGTAATAATCGAAAAAAGTGATATAATTTCATATAAGTAATTAATAATTAGAAAATTTTAAAACATGACAAAATCAAGCTTATTTTCAGTAACAGCAGCGATTTTTATTTCTCTGACGTCCATTACAGCAACTGCTCAAAAATTAGTCAGCTCAAAAACGCATTTCAAATTCTTTTCCACAACTCCTGCGGAGGATATTGAAGCCAGTAGGTACGATTGAGACTGGTACTGGTGAAATTGTTTTTTCAGTTCCAATGCAAAGCTTTGAATTTGAAAAATCGTTGATGCAGGAACATTTCAACAGTAAAAAGTTCTTAGACACTAAAACAAACCCCAAGGCAAAACTAGTGGGAAAAATCAGAGACCTTACTCAGGTTGATTTTGTAAAAGATGGTTTTTATGATGTTGAAGTACAGGGTGATCTAACCATCAATGGTGTGACTAAGTCTATTAAAGAAAAGGCTAATATTACCGTAAGCGGTGGAAAAGTAACATTGGAGACTGTATTTAATATCACTCTTGTCGATTATGAAATAGCTTTTGAAAAGGGAAAACCTTCAACGAATGTTGCGAAAATAATTGAAGTAACAGCAATAGCAAATTATTGATTCTTCAAAGTATTAGAAATATTAAACCAATAGGGGCACTGTTCTCTTATTGGTTTTTTGAGCATAATGGACAGACAAATAATAATTAAAGATTAATGGAAAAATATTGCAAGCAAAATCTAGAAGAAATTAAGACATTACTATTCCAATTATCTAATAATAAGTACACCCACCATACTCGATTACTATCAGGAGCAAAAATTGGTGAACATGTAAGGCATATTTTGGAATTTTATCAAAGTGTACTTGATGGCTTAAATTCAAAGATTGTCAATTACGACAAAAGAAAAAGGAATATGTTAATTGAGAGTAACAGAGAAATAGCAATTCAAACTATCGACCTTATTTGTTCCGGATTAGCAATTGATATGACCGATGAATCTTTAGTTTTAGTTGGAAATTTTGGTGGTTTAAGGGGTAAAGAAAGCCATGTCAAAATTTCCCTGTACAGAGAACTGGCTTATTGTTTAGAGCACAGTATTCATCATCAGGCGTTAATAAAAGTGGGTTTATTAGAATTAAATAGTATATCCTATATTGATCAGACATTTGGTTGGGGACCAGCAACCATAAGATATAAAGAAATATGTACAGAATAATATTTTGACAAATATATAGGCGAATATTTATAACAAAAATCAATGAGGTGAACTAGATGAAGTCTTCAATAACAATGCTCCTGCTTTTCCTGTCCTTTTAAATAACATTTTTATAAATCGGAACTTTAGTCAAAAATCCTATCCAACAGATCATCTTCTACAATTTTGGGCAGAGTAACTCTTAATGATGGCGATCTTTCCATTTCTCTTTTAACTGCAAAAAGCGCCTCCTTATTCCTTGCCCAGCTTCGCCTAGCAATACCATTATTTACATCATAAAATAACATATTCTGTAATTTTGTTTCGGATTCTTTAGTTCCATCGAGTAACATACCAAAACCTCCATTGGTAACTTCCCCCCAGCCAACTCCACCGCCGTTATGAATAGAAACCCAGGTAGCACCTCTAAAACTATCGCCAATCACATTGTGTATAGCCATATCAGCAGTAAATTTACTTCCATCATAGATGTTACTCGTTTCTCTGTATGGAGAATCTGTTCCACTTACGTCGTGGTGATCTCTTCCCAGAACTACTGGTGCCGATATTTCTCCAGATTTAACAGCATTATTAAAAGCGGTCGCAATTTTTACCCTTCCTTCCGCATCAGCATATAAGATTCTTGCTTGTGAACCTACCACCAATTTATTTTTTTTGGCATCTTTAATCCAGATTATATTATCATTCATTTGAAGTTCTATCTCTTTTGGGGCTGTTGCTTGAATATTTCTTAAAACTTTTAAGGCTATTTCATCAGTTTTATCGAGATCTTCAGAATTTCCCGAAGTACAAACCCAACGGAATGGACCAAACCCATAATCAAAGCACATAGGTCCCAAAATATCCTGCACATAAGAAGGATATTTAAAGTCGATCTGATTTTTATCCATGATGTCTGCACCAGCTCTAGACGCTTCTAAAAGAAAGGCATTTCCATAATCAAAAAAATATGACCCCCTGGAAGCGTGCTTGTTAATTGCATCTGTTTGTCGCCTTAACGATTCTTGAACTTTTTCCTTAAACAATTCAGGATCTTCTTTTAGTAATTCATTAGATTCTTCAAAACTTAGATCAACCGGATAATAGCCACCAGACCATGGATTGTGCAAGGATGTTTGGTCGGATCCAACATGGACAAAAATGTTTTCATCGTAAAATCTTTCCCATACATCTACGATATTTCCAATAAATGCTATCGAAAGCACCTCCTTGTTCTCTTTAGATGCAATCACTCTCCTAACAAGTTCTTCCATATTGTCAATCAAAATATCGGCCCACCCTTGGTCATGACGTTTTATGGCTGCCCTAGGATTAACTTCTGCACAAACTGTGATACACCCCGCAATATTACCTGCTTTAGGTTGGGCGCCGCTCATTCCTCCTAAACCAGAAGTTAGAAATATTTTTCCCTTTGAATTTTCATTTTCTTTTAGAATTTTCCTAAAAGCATTCATCAATGTAATTGTTGTACCATGAACAATTCCCTGAGGTCCTATATACATATAAGAACCAGCAGTCATTTGACCATATTGTGTAACTCCTAAAGCATTAAAACGCTCTAAATCATCAGGTTGGGAGTAATTGGGAACCATCATTCCATTCGTTATGATAACACGTGGTGCATTTTTTGACGATGGAAATAATCCCATCGGGTGTCCGGAATACATATGAAGTGTTTGCTCTTCACTCATTGTTGCCAAATATTGCATCGTCAAAAGATATTGTCCCCAATTCTGAAAAACTGCCCCATTACCTCCGTAAGTTATGAGTTCCTCCGGGTGTTGGGCTACAGCAGGATCCAAATTATTTTGAATCATAAGCATTATGGCTGATGCACTGGCTATTTTTGCAGGATAGGCATCAATTGGGCGAGCATACATTTCATAATCCGGTTTAAAGCGATACATATAAATTCGACCATAATCATTTAACTCATCTCTAAATTCCTGAGCCAATTCTGTGTGCCATTGTTCAGGAAAATAACGAAGTGCATTTCGTACTGCCAATTTTTTTTCATCCAAGGACAATATATCTTTTCTCTTCGGTGCCCTATTCACATTTGCAGGATATACTTTTATCGTTGGTAATTTGTGAGGAATACCTTCTAAAATCTGTTCTTGAAATGCTGTAATTTTTTTGGAAATACTCATGGTAAAATATTAATATGTTTCGAATAAGGTATCGTAATCACTAAAGGATTTTGCGTGCTTTTTGATTACTGCTAATAATTTTTTATTTTTAATTAATCCAATTGCCTTTTCAATATCAATTGAAAATATTCGATCCTCCGTTGCATGCTCAATGTGCCTACGAATTAATTCATGGACTTCACTCAAAGTTTTGCTCGATTTTAAAGGACTTCTAAAATCAAATGCTTGTGCGGCGCAGAGCAATTCAATTGCCAATATTTTTTCGAGATTATTGATTACTCTTAAAGCTTTTCTCCCTCCAATAGAGCCCATACTAACATGATCTTCCTGACCTAGAGAGGTTGGAATGCTATCTGCGCTGGCAGGAAAGCACAAGCCTTTGTTCTCGCTAACCAAAGCAGCGGTTGTATATTGTAAAATCATAAAACCCGAATTTAGGCCGGTGTCTTTTAATAATAATCTTGGCGTCCCTTCATATTTCCCTTCTAATGACAGATAGCTTCGTCTATCTGAAATAGATCCGAGTTCTGCAGCCGCTAAACAGGCATAATCTAATGGCATCGCTAGGGGCTGACCATGGAAACTACCTCCACTAATGATCAAATCCTCTGAAATAATAATGGGATTATCGGTAACGGAATTCAATTCAACCTCCACTATTTCTTTTAAATGCAACCAGGCGTTTCGCGAACTACCGTGAACCTGAGGCATACATCTTAGGGAATATGGATCTTGTACTTTGTCACAATCTTTATGGGAGTCACCAATTTCAGAATCTTTTAAGAAATGACTAATTCTCTCAGCAACATGAATGTTTCCCTTAAATGGTCTAGTTTCGTGAAGAGATTTATGAAAAGGCATCTGAGACCCCATCAAACCTTCGATCATTAAACTACCAATTAGATCTGCGTGCGACAAACAATTATACAATTTGTCAACGACCATTATAGCATGGGCCAAAATAAATTGTGTTCCATTAATCAATGCTAGCCCGGCTTTAGGATGTAATGGTAATGGATTAAGGTTAAACTCTTTAAACACTTCATGTGTTGTTTTTACCTGATTCTTATAAAATACATTCCCTTCTCCAATTAAAGGAAGAAATAAATGCGCTAGAGGAGCTAAATCTCCCGAAGCTCCTACTGATCCTTGTTCGGGAACCACTGGGATAATATCATTTTCGATATGCCATAAAATACGATGGAGAACATCCATTGAAATTCCGGAAAATCCTTGTGATAAAGAGTGTACTTTAAGAATAAGCATTAATTTTGCTAAATCTTTATCAATAGGATTGCCAACTCCAACACTATGACTAAGGAGTATTTTTCGTTGTAATTCAGAAGTTTTATCTTTGGATATTATGGTATCACATAATGGGCCAAACCCTGTATTAATACCATATACAGCGCTGTCTTTAAGTGCCGTGCCCAAAACAATTTCATGAGACGCTTTAATTTTTTTAATAGTTAGCTTTGTTATGCCTGCTTCTAAATCACCCTGAAGTATTTCCAACGCTTTACCTACTGTCAGCTTATCCGATCCGTATTTAAACATATTTTTTATAGTTTATTTTTTTTCAAAATTACGATTATATTTATGCTTATAAATACAATTATAGCTAATTAATAAGAATCAATAAAAATAAATGACATTTCAAGGCCAATTTTATGAATTATTCATTTTAATTGGGAAATAGGTTGTTATTCGTAATTTGATATCTTTTGAGCCCGATACAGATCATCAGTAGCTTGTAACAGTTTTTTCTTGAGTACCGGACTATAATTAGGGTGAGACAAAAGAAAATTATCTAATATTTCATATGCCTCTTTAGACGAATAATTACCGATGGTGCTATTCAGCCATGACTTAGGAAAAAAGATATCACCGGTTCGTTGGATATCCTCTAAAAGTTCTAAACTAAAATCTAAATGTTTTATGGCACTATCTTGTCTTAACGGGTGGTGTATATTATCGGCAGCGATCAGTACCCATGATTCTTTTTCTCTATTTTTTTTATCTTTAAAGGATTCAAAAAAAGTATCTCTATCAGATATATCTTGAGAGAGTGAGGGTAATAGAAATTCAAATTTTTTCAGCTTATCTGGATTAGTTATTGATGCAGAGGTACTTTCCAATATTTCTTCAACTTTTTCATGTTGGAAAATTGCCAGATTCATGGCTATTTTGGTACAGTCATCATTGTTAAGTAGTAGGTTAGGAATAGAAGTTTTCTTACTCCAGATCTGATATAATCTTTCTTTACCGGTTTCTGAATATGCTATTGATTGGAATAATTCAAACAATGTTTTTTTAATGTCGGATGGGATGTTGGAATTTAATCTGTCATAAACAAGATCTTCCAACTTTTTTTGATGTGCGATTCTCTCTTCTGGCGTAAAATATTTCCAAAATATGTCTTTGATCTTACCGGAGATCAATTTTATAATGAGTTCATTTTTTTCAATTTTTAATCCATTCTTATATAAATTAAAAGATTGTAAGGGAGTTAGGCTTCCATTTAACGTGCTTTCATAACTGTTAATGTAACTGTAGGCTCTGGCAACTTCATCATTTATTATTGGAATAATATCTAATTGACTGTCATCCATTGGAAAAACACCATATCCATATCCATTAGAATTATAAATTAGACTCTCTGGTTTTGACAGTCCAATAGCAGTTGTCAAGCTTATTTTTTGAGCGGTTAAGCTAACCGGTAAGGCTAAGGTGGAGTCTGCATAAATCAAAGTGATATCAAAAGTTTGTGGCCATACTTTATCACTACCATCTTCTGCATTTTGATAAATTTCAAATTTGACTATTTTGTTGTTATTATCGTAGGTGATCTGATCAGTAAGAATAGGCCTTCCGGATTGATTAACCCAAACATCGCTCCACTTTTTCAAGTCTAAATGTGATTTAGAGTCCAAAATTTCGACAAGATCATTCCAATCGGCATTTTCATAAGCATAAGTTTTTATGTATTCGATCATTCCATCTCTAAAAACCTTACTACCCATAAAAGTCTCTAATTGCCGCATCATTATTGGCGCTTTATTATAAATAATTCTACCATAAAGTGATCCTGCATTTTTTAGATTATTTAATTTTTGACGTATAGGATTAGTTCCTAGGGTACGATCTTCGCTGTATGCGCTTGAATAATGATTGATTGTAAATAATAAATCATGATTGATATTAGGAAAAGTTGGGTTCATGATTTTATCTGCCATAAAATTGGCAAAAACCTCTTTCATCCAAACATCATTAAACCAAATCATTGTTACCAAATTCCCAAACCACATATGAGATGTTTCATGAGCAATTAATTTTCCTCGATTTAGCCTTTGGCTTTCCGTTGCACTTTTATCTAAAAATAAAATGGATTCTCTATATTGAATAGCACCTACATGTTCCATACCTCCATATTGAAAATTCGGAATCGTGGCGAAATCTAGTTTTTGAAATGGAAACGGATACTTTGTATATTCTTCTATGAATATAAGTGCTTCTTGGTGTAGCTTGAAAATACTATCTGTACTCGATTTTATTTTTCCAACATTTGTTTCACGATAAAGCATTTGTATATCAAAGGAACCCGGACTCTGTGAAATAGATTCGAATTTTCCGGCAACAAAGGAGAATAGGTAAGTACTCATTTTATCTGATCTTCCGAATTGATGTTCAATAAAATCTCCTTTCTCAATTTCATTTATAACATGTGTCCAACATAAAACTTTCCAATCTTTTGGTGCCGTTATGTTTAATGTGTAATTAGCTTTTATATCGGGCTGGTCAAAACAAGGAAAAAGAGTTCTGGCACGGTCAGGAACGAGCAATGTATAGAGATACTCTTTATTTCTATTTAACGATAATTCTCCAGCAATAAAGACAACCTCAATGTTGTTTTTTCCTAAAATTATATCATTTGAAGAAATAATTAAATGTTCCTTAATATGATTTATTGTAACTTTCTTTCCGTTAACGGCCAATGACTGTAAGTGATCAGTATTTTCGTAGAAATCTAAATATAAATTATGTGCTAGGTCAGTAATATTTAGTTGGAGGCTAAGATGTGATACAATTGGTTTTTCCTTTTCTAAAGGGATTTGAAAGTGAAGGTTGTACTCGACTTCAGAAATTTGTTTTTTTCTATGGATTGCCAGATCCTTTGATACTCCTTCGACCAAAAGTGATGTATTAACATTATCTGATTTGCATGATAAAATAAAAATTAAAGAGATGAAAATTAGATAGTGAGGTTTCATGAAGTACTATTCAATTTTAATCGCATTCTAAATTTATTAATTTTTGTCCAAATGTTTATTAATTATCGAACTTCAATATTATCAACAAACATATTATTTTTTACTCTAGATCTCATATCTGAACCGCCAATTGTTTTATAATCCACTTTTTTATAATCAAATATTTTAGCTACCACACCTGTAATGTCAGCTATAGCTGCATTTAAAAGAGGTTCGTCAGTATCGCCTAGAACTCCCAAATTGCCTATATCTTCCGCGATCAATATTTGAGGATCAAACCCATCTATAGCGCTTTCATCCAGTTTATTTACCGATTTATAGATGATGGGTTGTATAGCATAAGTATGATTAGGATTAACTCCACTTTTTGAGAAATTATCAGAATCATAGAGGGTGGTGGAGGCTACATATTTACCAACAGTTCGTGTTCCTACTAGGCTGACATCTACGTATGGCTTAAGACCAGAAATTACCAACTCACTCGCTGAAGCAGATCTTCCGGTTACTATAAAATGAACCTTATTTAATTTTAAACTATTGATACTATGGCCATTTGATAGTTTATCAGTGAACTTATCAACCAAGCTCCCCGGATCAGAATTTTGAATTTCTTCCTGCCATTTTGAATTCCATTGTTGCTTTGAAAATATTTCACCCTTAAATTGACCAGTGATCATACCACTTACTGCAATTGCAGAGCTAACAAAACCACCTGGGTTATATCTTAGATCAACTACCAAATCTGTAATACCTTCATTTTTAAATTGTAAAAATGCTGCATTCAGTTCATCGTCAAAAGTTCGGGTAAACCAATTATACATTAAATAGCCAATTCTATGACCATTTTGATCAATAGTTTTAGTTATAAAAACAGGGTTTTCTGTATACTCATTTTTAGTAAGCTGCACACTAACACCAGTAGGAATAATTACATTGTCTTCCATTTTGGCCAGATCTAAAATATAAGTAAGATTGTTTTGATCAAAAAGTAAACTGGCATAATTACTTAAATTCAGTTTTGTGCCATCCACATGTGTAAAAATATCACCTCTCTTAATATTCTTATTGGAAGCATCAGAATTGGGGCGAATATAACGTACATAACCAATAACATCATTGGAAACAATATTTACCAAACCAAAACTAACTCCATTATCTAAAGATATTCCTTGAAATGCCTGATCTTGTTTTATATAATCATCAACGATCCAACTCCATTTATCAACAACACCCGGATTATAGATCAAATTATCAAAAAAATCTTCAGGTTTAGACTTGCTATTTAGAAAGTTTATATAATCAGATTGCGTATCAAACCTATCATCTGCTAAATTCGGCACACTTTCTTGCCATAAATAAAAAAGATTCATGCCTTGCCAAATAAAATCCTGGATCTCATTTTCTTCTGTAACATCAGGATTGTCTATTCGTAGATCTTCAGTAGTACAACCAACCTGTAAGAATAATACTAGTAATGTAAGTGTCGAGATTAAATAATTTTTCATCAGCTATTTTTTATACTTAATAGACAACAATTATGCCATGAAATAACTATGGCATTAGCAGTAAAAAATAATACTCTAAAATCTTTGATTAAAAAATAATGTCAAATTCATTACGTGTTAGTAGCGCTAACGTGAAAAAGCGATACAAGAATTATTTTGGAAAAATATACATTTCTTTTGAAAAACGTTTTTTATCAAACGAATTAAACAGTATTTCCTTTTCCAGTTCTGGCCTTTTTAGTTCGTAAACTTTGGCAACATTACCTGAAATTATATTTAGGGTAGCATTTAGTAAGGTCTCTTCAACATCCCCAAAATCTTTCATTTGAGAGACATAATCAAACACTTCATAATCTGGAAAAAACCCTTGGGTGTAATCACTTTGGTCCAATTTATTAAATATTTTAAATGTAATTGGTTGCATTGCAATAGTATGGTGGGGATTCACATTATTTATTGTAAAATCCGCAGAATCATAAACAGTATAGGAACCCACATTTTTCCCATAGGTTGTTGTTCCAACTTTTATTACCTCTATAAAAGGGGAAAGGCCATTAATGATCATTTCACTGGCAGATGCCGTATCATCCGATGTGATGACAAACATCCTGCTTAAACCACTTAACCTACTTATGGCTAAGTCATTACCGGTATAAGTATAATACCCTTCTTTGGAGTAAATTCTTGCTTCATCATAAAATGGTAATGAATAATTATCACCAGAATTTTTGGAGTTATATTTTATCTTTGCAAAGAGATCACTTGTGGAAGCCCCTGCATGAATCATACTCGCTAAATAAACGGTAGTTTCAACCGAACCACCTCCATTATATCTAAGATCGAGTACCAACTCCTGAATGTTTTCTGCTTTAAATTTCTCAAAAACAGCATTTAATTCTTCATGATAAGTATATTTAAAACCATTATAAACCAAATAACCAATTTTTGTTCCCTGGTCATTAGTTATTATATCAGAATAAAACACCGGATTTTCAACAACTATACGTAGAGCCAGATCGACTGTAGTTTGATTAGGTATAATTTCCCCGTTAACAAGGTCCGCAAACCCCATGTCGATATTGTTATCCGTATAATAGCCATTTACAACCAAGTAATTGTCTATCGTAAGAACCGTTCCGTTAAATGTATAAAAAAGATCTCCTCTTTTTAATCCGGCATCCGAGGCAGGTGAGTCGGGTACGACATAACTGATAAATCCAAGAATCTCATCGCATGTACTACATAACCTTACTAATCCAAAATCAAAGCCAAAAGAATCACTCACCCCTCTAAAAGATGCATTTTGAACATCATAATCTTCAATATACCAGGAAAATCTATCCGTATTACCTTTATCAAATATCAACGACTCAAATAAATTTTCAGGGTCGGAATAACCATTTAAGTATTTGAAATAATCATCTTGAACATCATTTTTTGAATCTGCTAAATTCGGTACGTCTTCCTGCCAATAATAAGCCTCATTCATTCCCCTCCAAACGAAACCGTTAATAGGGTTGTTCAATGTTGTAACAGGATCATCTATAACAACAGGTGTTTCCACTATTTCATTTGAGTCCGTACAGGAAATTGATATTAGCGAAAGCGCTAATAGGAGGTAGAAGTATCTTTTCATCGTAATTTTCTTTAACTTTTTCGACGCAAATTTAGTAAATTTATTACATTTCTATGGTTGTATGTAACAAAATAGTATCTAACTCGTCGTAAGGGTGAATAAGAAAATGCAATTATTGATAGTTAACTTAAAATGAATCAAAAGGAGTTTTTAGATAAGGTTTTACCTTTTAAGAATAAGGTATATAGACTAGCAAAAAGGTTGCTGGTATCGTCTGACGAGGCGGAAGATGCAATACAAGAGCTTTATTTTAAACTGTGGAAGAATAGAACAAAAATTGAGAATTACGATAATGTGGAGGCTTATGCAATGATGATGACAAAGAATTATTGTTTGGACCAGCTCAAATCAAAAAGAGCATCTAATTTAACTCTGATACACAGTAATTATAAAGATGAAAGCAGTTCTTTACAAAATCAGGTAGAAGCTGTAGACAGTACGGATATCATTAAAAATATGATTGACGGACTTCCGGAAAAACAAAGAATGATCATTCAGCTTCGAGATATTGAGAGTTATGAATACCACGAAATAGCGAAAGTGATGGAAATGGAACCAACAGCAATTCGAGTAGCCTTATCCAGGGCAAGAAAAACTTTAAGAGAAAAATTTATAAAACAACAGAATCATGGAATTATTCAAAATTGAAAAATTAATAGAAAAGTACTTAGAGGCTGAGACTACTTTGAAGGAAGAAATATTTTTGAAGAAATACTTTTCTGAAAATGAAGTTCCATCACATCTTGAGGAGTATAAGACATTATTTAGTTACTTTTCTGACAGTTCATTAGATACACCTAGTAAACCTATTACTTTATCTAAAGACAGATCTGTAATAGGCTGGTTGGCTGTAGCAGCAATAGCCGTTTTATTTGTTAGTGTTTTTTCAATTTATCAAAATAATATAAGTGATAAAAAGCAAGCAGAATTGGCTTATATGGAAACTCAAAAGGCTTTAGATCTTATATCGTTCAGTTTAAATAAAGGCAATAATGCCATAGCACAATTACAAACATTTGAGAGTTCCCAGAATAAAATTTTTAAAAATAAATAATAACCATTTAAATAGAAATCATGAAAATTAATAAATTAATAATAGCCGTAGTTTTAGTGGTAGCACCTGTTTTTAGCTATGCACAATCACAATTTGATAAATTTGAGGATATTGAAGGGGTAACTTCAGTAATCGTTACTCAAAAAGCCTTCTCCTTGATGAGCACCATAGGAGCAGAGTCCGATGATGAATATATGAATTTGATTAAGAATATTAATTCATTAAGAGTATTCGCAACAGAGAGTAGCGCTGTGGCTGCTCAAATGAAGGCAGAAGCAGAGAAATATCTTAATAAAGCGAAATTAGAGGAGTTAATGCGAATAAATGATGACGGAAGTAATGTAAAGATCTATATTCGAGAAGGTAACAGTGAAGATTATGTAAAAGAACTTTTTATGCTTGTTTCGGAAACTAATATAAATAAAAATGATGCCTCAGAAACCGTGATTATTTCCTTATTAGGTAATATTGATTTAAAACAAATTGCCAAATTAACGGAAAAAATGAATTTACCTGGTGGAGAACACTTAGAAAAAGCACAAAAATAAAACTAATGACATGAAAAATCTAATTTCAATATTTGCTTACACATTGATATCAACTGTATTGCTAACATCGTGCAACAGTGAAAAGAGTTTGCAAGAATACTATATAGATAAACAGAGTAACGATAATTTCATTGCTATCGATTTGCCTGCTAGCTTGATCAATTTGAATGATAACGTTTCTGAAGAATCACAAGAAACAATAAAGACATTGAAAAAGTTGAATATTTTGGCCTTTAAACTTAATGAAAACAATGCTGAGGTATTTACGAGTGAATCCAACGAGATCAAAGAGGTTTTAAGTAATAAAAAATTTAACGACCTGATGAGAGGAAAGCACGAGAACATAAGTTTTGCAATTAAATACTTGGGAGATGAAGACAAGTTAGATGAAATAGTTTTATTTGCGTCAGAGAGCAGTAAAGGCTTTATAGTAGCGAGAATTTTAGGGGATAATATGAAACCTGCTGATATTATGAAATTAATGAAAGATGTAGAAAAATTTGATACTGATAACCCGGCTTTCGCCCAAATTGGAGATCTTTTAGGAGATATACAATAGAACTGCATTTCAAACGATTAACCATTATAAAAGCTGTTTTAGATCATTCTAAAACAGCTTTTTTTTAACCAATTTTTAACGCATCAATCGATACAGAATGAGTTATATTTGTTTTTTTATAATTTATAAATAATATACTATGAAATTACGAATATTAATGCTTTTTTTTATTTTTGGAATATTGGTTTCTTATGCACAGGAAGCACCTACAACAAATACAACCTATAGATCAGAAAGAGAGAAAGTCAATAGTTTGGTTCACACCAAATTAGATGTTAAATTTGATTTTGAAAATAGATATTTACTAGGAGAAGCATGGATTACACTTGAGCCACATTTTTACAATGTTCAAACCTTGACCTTAGATGCAAAGGCCATGTTGATTCATGAAGTTTCCCGGGACGGTAAAGATCTGAAGTATGAATATGACGGTAATAAATTAGAAATTAATCTGGCTAATATTTACGCCAAAGGAGATAAGTACACAGTATATATAAAATACACAGCCCGCCCGGAAGAAGTGGAACAGGAAGGAAGTGCTGCAATTAGTGATGCAAAAGGCTTGTATTTTATTGATCATGATGGTTCAGACCCGGATAAACCAACCCAAATATGGACTCAGGGTGAAACAGAATCAAGCAGTTGCTGGTTTCCAACGATCGATTCTCCAAATCAAAAATCTACACAGGAAATATTGATAACGGTTCCTAATAAGTATATAACCCTTTCCAATGGCCTTTTAGAAAAACAGACGGAAAATAAGGATGGCACCCGTACGGATTATTGGAATATGGATCAAAAACACGCACCGTATTTATTCTTTATGGGTATTGGTGAGTATAGTATTGTAAAAGATAAATGGAAAGAGATTGATGTAGATTATTATGTGGAAAAGGAATATGAGCCTTATGCAATGGATATTTTTGGCTTAACTCCTGAGATGATACAGTTCTTTTCTGACTACACAGGTGTTGATTATGTATGGGATAAATATGCACAAATCGTGGGAAGAGATTATGTTAGTGGTGCCATGGAAAATACAACTGCTGTGCTTCATGGTGAAATGGCCTATCAATTGCCGGGCGATTTGATAGATGAAAATACCTGGGAAAGTGTAATTGCACATGAATTATTTCATCATTGGTTTGGAGATTTGGTAACAACGGAGAGTTGGAGTAATATAACTGTGAATGAATCTTTTGCAAACTATAGTGAATATTTGTGGTTTGAGTATAAATATGGTAAGGATTATGCAGACGCTCATTGGTATGATGAAGTCCAGGGATATTTAAATAGTGGTAGTGAATCTAAGAACTTAGTCCGATTTTATTACGAGGCCAGAGAAGATATGTTTGATGCGGTGTCTTATAATAAGGGCGGGGCAGTTCTACATATGTTAAGGAATTATATTGGAGATGATGCCTTTAGAGCTGGTTTGGAGCTGTACTTAAAGGATAATATGTATGGATCAGCGGAAGCACATAAATTAAGGATAGCTCTTGAGGAAATAAGTGGAAAAGACCTGAATTGGTTTTTTAATCAATGGTATTATGGCAATGGTCACCCTAAATTGGATATTAGCTATAACTACAGTGAAGAAGCGAATATGGTAACGGTAAAGGTATCTCAACTGCAGGAAAATGGTTTCGAATTTCCGCTAGTGGTGGAGGTATATGAAGATGGTGCCCCGAAAATTTATAATGTTTGGGTGAGTAAAAAAGAAGAAGCATTTTCGTTTAAATACACTAAAAAGCCAAAGTGGGTAAATGTTGGAGCGAGTAAAACATTATTAGCAGAGATCACAGACCATAAGTCGAAAGAAAACTATATTTATCAATATACCCATGGTAAAAAATATTTAGACCGTAGGGAAGCAATAATTGGCTTGGCGGATAATCAAGGTGATGAAATTGCATTTGAGACGCTTACCAAGGCATTAAATGACCCATATTATGGTTTAAGGATACTGGCGATTGACAAAATTGATGTTTCAAATGCAAATGCAAAAAGTGCAATAAAAACTATTGAAAAATTAGCTCTAAATGATGATAAGACATTGGTTCAGGCTGCCGCAATTTCAAAATTAGAAATTTTAGAAAACCCCAAGTATGTCACAATTTATAAAGAGGCGCTTCAAAGCAAATCTAATTCTGTTAAAGGAAGTGCATTATCGGCATTGTATAAAATTGATAAAGAAGCAGCAATGGCCTTCGTAAATTCTATATCTAATGAAGAGGAGATCGAAGCTATGAAGAGTGCTTTAATACCTATTTACATTAAGGACAGAACAGAGTCTCAAATGGCATTTGTGGCTGATAATTTAATTATGGGAATGTTTTTTACAGAAGATAAAGAAACTCAGAATATATACAAAGACGGCTTTCAATGGATTGCTCCGAGTGATAATGAAGAAGCGACTCAAAATTTGGTAGATTCATTTGTGCAAGTTGGTAAACAGTATAAGCAGTATGGAGCGGATAAGATGGCTCGTCAGGTGCTACAGCAGATCCTATCCCTAAAAGAAGAGTCTAATTATGTCAATAAAGATGTGTTAATAGAAATAGTTAGAGGAGCGCAAGAGGAAATGCAGTAATTAAATTAATTCTATAAAATTAATAATCCTCAAGGAGCAAAATCTTCTTGGGGATTTTTTATTGAATATATTCTTGAAAGGTACCATCTGTATAAAATAATAGAACTTTCTCAATTTTTTTCGTTGAGGAAGGAGAGGTTCTTTTCTCAGTTACAATTTCATTTGCTTGATTAGGATCTTTATTTTTTGAAGACTCTGAAATAGGAGAGGTAAGGATTTTAGTAGGGAATGTACCCTTACCGTTTAGTAACCAATATAAATCTACAGTATCGAATTCCTTAACAACCTTTAAAACGAAATCTAAGCTGGGCTTATTTCTTCCAGAAAGTAAATGAGAAATACTAGACCTTTGCACTTTGATCCTGTCCGCGAAAGAAGAGGACGATAACTGATAATAACTCATAATTTTATTCACTCGATACACGAAATCGCTGCTGTTTACCATTGTAATCAATATTTTAGTTTACAAATGTAAATAAAGATTAGAAGAACTCAAAATAACATGCGTTATTGTTCGTTTTTTAATATAAAATATTCATGTAATACTTTAGAAAATAATTGTATACTCACTGATAATCAAATTTATATATGTTATTGTATAGAGTAATATAAAATTTGTTTATACAAGCGTCAGATTATTTTAATTCATATCATAAAATAGTTTACAATTGTAATTAGATACTCACATTAATCTATTTACAAATGTAAATAAACATTTTTTTACATTTGTAAAATGAAACAAATTAAAATTGAGGAATTAGAACATTGGTATTCCGAAAATTATCAAAATAAAATTTCTGGGAGATGGATAACGCTTGATCATGTTCTTCCAATAATTAAATCATTAGATACTATTTTTAAAGTTGAACTCTCAGGAGTTTCTTATCAGGAGAGAGAGATATATAATCTGCAATTTGGTAAAGGAGAAACTAAAATAATGATTTGGACACAAATGCATGGTAATGAAAGTACCGGGACAAGAGCGTTATTTGATTTGTTTGAATTTTTGGATACACCTGGATATAATGCCGGTGTTAGAAACCAAATACTAAATAATTGTACTATTAAGTGTATACCTATACTTAATCCAGATGGTGCAGAGGCCTATACTAGGTTCAATGCTCAAAAAATAGATCTAAATAGAGATTTTATTGATATAAAAGCTGTAGAAAGTAGGCTATTACAGAAAATTGTAAATGATTTTCAGCCGGATTACTGTTTTAATATGCACGACCAAAGAACTATTTTTAGCGTGGGAGAAACTAACGCTCCTGCAACCATATCCTTTTTAGCACCATCAGAAGAAAAAAGCAGAAAACTAACTAAGGGGAGGAAAAGAACGATGGAAGTGATTGTTTCCATGAATAGTTTCCTCCAAAATGTTATTCCTAACCAAGTTGGAAGGTACACAGATGAGTTCTATCCTACGGCTACTGGCGATAATTTTCAAAAGATGGGATACAATACGATTTTAATTGAGTCAGGTCATTACAAAGATGATTATCAAAGGGAAATGACTCGAAAATTTACATTTTTTGCATTGTTGCAAGGAGTATTATTCATTTCCGGTGGCGTTAATAAAAACGACTATAACGACTATTTCTCCATACCGGATAATGAAAAAAAATATCTGGATATTATTATGAAAGATGCCTTATACCAAGGGGATACAACAGATATAGGGATACTTTTTGATGAAAAATTACAAGAGAATAGACTCTATTTTGTGCCAAGAGTTGATAAAATTGGAAAACTCACTAAATACAGCGCCAATAAAATTATAAACGCTTCGACTCTTATTTTTAATAATAAAAATGACATTGATGCATATTTAAAAAAGGACCTATAATTAGTGAAAATATATTTTTTGACATTATAAATTGCAGAAAATACTATTTATTTCGATTTTTTTTAAGATATTTGTAAAAATATTTATTAAATCGATATGGCAAAATTCAAATTAGATGAACTGGATCATCAAATCCTAGAAACATTAATAGAAAACGCGCGTACTCCATTTACCGATATTGCTAAGAATCTATTAGTATCTGCGGGTACAATTCATGTTAGGGTAAAAAAAATGGAGGAAGAAGGGGTAATAAAAGGTTCTACATTAAGTGTAGATTACAATAAAATGGACTACACTTTTATTGCTTATGTTGGAATTTTTTTAGAGAACTCATCAAGTACAATAAATGCTATTGAAGAAATAAGAAAAATTCCTGAAGTAACTGTTGCTCATCTTACTACAGGTAAATTTTCTATATTTTGTAAAATAAGAGCGAAAGATACAAGACACGCTAAAGAGATCATCTTCGATCTGGATAAAATCCCTGGTATTAAAAGGACAGAGACATCCATTTCATTAGAAGAAGTGATTAATGATAAGAAACGATTAATGCATAAAATTTTCAAAGAAATTTCTTTTTAAACTTAACAACATTTGTTCATAAGATCCTCAATCTCCCAAAAAAAATTGGTGTTGAGGATTTTTTTTATAGAAAATTTGAGATTAATTTTCGTTAATAAATTATCCAAACGATTAATTATATGGATTTCAAGATCAATAAAGATAAGATTAGTCAAGAAAAATTATTAACTCTCTATAAATCAATGCTTATGTCAAGATTTATTGAAGAAAAGATGTTAATACTTTTACGGCAGGGAAAAATTTCAAAATGGTTCTCTGGCATAGGACAGGAGGCCATTTCTGTTGGTGTTACAATGGCTCTAGAAGACGATGAGTATATTTTACCCTTGCACAGAAATTTAGGGGTATTTACAACAAGAAAGATTCCATTAGATAAATTATTTTTGCAATGGCAAGGTAAACTCAACGGATTTACTAAAGGTAGAGATCGATCATTTCATTTTGGCACAAATGAATATCATATAGTTGGAATGATTTCTCATTTGGGGCCACAGCTAGGAGTTGCAAATGGTATAGCGCTATCCAATCTATTTAACAATAAAAATAAAGTAACAGCGGTTTTTTCCGGTGAAGGAGGTACCAGTGAAGGCGATTTTCATGAAGCGCTCAACGTGGCATCTGTATGGAATTTACCGGTATTGTTTTGTATTGAAAATAATGGCTATGGATTGTCCACACCATCGAGTGATCAATTTAACTGTAAGAATATTGCTGATAAAGGAATAGGTTATGGTATGGAGAGCTATATCATTGATGGAAATAATATTATCGAAGTATATTCAAAAATAAGTGATATAGCACAAGATGTTAGAGAGAATCCGCGTCCTGTTCTTCTAGAATTCAAAACCTTTAGAATGAGAGGTCATGAAGAGGCGAGTGGAACCAAATATGTTCCGAAGGAATTACTCGAACACTGGGCATCAAAGGATCCAATAGAAAATTTTCAGGAATATCTTAAAAATGAAAATATTCTCACTGAAGATAATGAAGTGTTATATAAAGAGAAGATTGTCAATGAAATAACTAAGAACTTAAAAATCGCATTCAATGAGTCAGAAGTTATATTTGATCTCAGTTCAGAAATCGGAGATGTATATAAAAACTTCAACTTTCAGCAAGTAAACCCCACAGAGAAAACATCAAAAATCAGATTAATTGATGCCATTTCCATTGGCTTAGAACAAGCTATGCAAAAGCATAAGGATCTCATAATAATGGGGCAGGATATCGCCGAATATGGCGGTGTGTTTAAGATAACTGAGGGGTTTTTAAAAAAATTTGGACCTAAAAGGGTGAGAAATACACCGATTTGTGAATCCTCCATAATTGAAACTGCTTTCGGATTGTCTATTGGTGGACAGAAATCTGTTGTGGAACTACAGTTTTCTGATTTTGCGGCAACTGGTTTTAACCCTATCGTTAACCTTTTGGCAAAATCAAATTATCGATGGGGACAAAATAGTGATGTTGTGCTTAGAATGCCATGTGGTGCAGGAGTGGGCGCAGGGCCATTCCATAGCCAGACGAACGAAGCTTGGTTTACAAAAACACCCGGACTAAAAGTAGTATATCCTGCATTTCCTTATGATGCCAAGGGACTATTGGCAACTGCAATCGAAGACCCTAATCCGGTTTTATTCTTTGAACACAAGCAATTGTATCGATCTATTTATCAGGAAGTCCCGGACGATTACTATACCCTGCCTTTTGGAAAAGCATCTCTCTTAACTCAGGGCGAAACAGTAACTGTTATAAGTTATGGTGCAGGAGTTCATTGGGCCTTAAAGATTATTAAAAAAAACGATATCGATGCAGACATTATTGACCTGCGTACCCTGCAACCCTTGGACACAGAGGCAATCTATACTTCAGTGAAGAAAACCGGCAGGGCCATTATCTTGCAAGAAGATAGCTTATTTGGAGGAATTGCTTCTGATATTTCCTCTTTAATAATGGAAAATTGTTTTGAATATTTGGATGCGCCAGTGAAAAGAGTTGCTAGTTTGGAGATGCCAATTCCATTTGCCAGTGCCTTAGAGGAGAATTATTTGCCGGTGAATAGATTTGAACTAGAATTACAAGAGCTCTTGAAATATTGATAAATAAGTCCTATTTTTCTACGCTCTTTAGGCGCGTAATTTTTTGTTTACAGACTTAATAGTCAGTCTTATGAGTTCTGGTTGAGTTTTAATTTCATTTAGTTGCCTCATTCTTCGAAATGGAGACTGACCACCAAATTAAATTTAAGATAGTAGGAGAGCGAATAAATGTAATATATTTCCCTTCACATGGCAATAATTGTCCTTTGGCGAAATATTGTGAATGCCAGCATTATTTTTCTCTAATTTTATAGAATAATATTAAGATTATTTTTTAACAACCTAATGAATTCAAATTATATAAATAATAGTTAATTTGTATTAAATGAATAATAAAAAGAGATTTAGTATTGGATGTGACATTGGAGGTAGTCATATCAGTTGTGGAATAGTGGATGTTGCGTCCGGATACATTGAGGAAAATTCTCTTGTTAGTGTAAAAGTAGATAATTCTTCAAAGAGCGAAGTTATTATTAAAGCATGGACAGAAGCAATAGAACTTTGTATGAAGCAACTTCCAGAGGAAGGAGAATTTTTCGGAATTGGAATAGCCATTCCCGGACCATTTGATTATGAAAATGGAATTGGTTTGTACGATAATTCTAATCAAAAGTTTGAATATTTGAAAGATGTAAACTTAAGAATGGAATTATCTGAAAAATTAAAGCTACCAACTAAAAAGATTAAATTCATAAACGACGCTACGGCATTTGCTCTTGGGTCGTTTTGGTATGGGAGTGGTAAGGGCTATAATAAAACAGTAACAATAACATTGGGAACTGGCTTTGGTTCATCATTCATTAATGATGGAAAAGCTATTGAAGAGGGCCCATCTGTTCCAGACAGTGGATGTTTATGGCACATTCCTTATAAGAATGGAATTGCCGATGATTATTTTTCAACACGCTGGTTTGTTGAAAAATACAATGATTCATATAATGCAAAAGTTGAAGGAGTTAGAGAGATTGCTGAAAAGGCAAAACAAGGAGACATCAATGCAAAGGGTTTATTCAATTTGTTTGGAGAGAACTTGGCAGATTGTTTATCGCCCCATCTAAAGAATTTTGAAGCGGAAGTAGTAATACTGGGAGGGAATATAGCAGAAGCCTTTAATCTTTTTGAACCAAGTTTACTAAAAAATTTACAAATCAGAAATGTAAAAATTGATATTAAGGTCTCTAAATTAAAAGAAAGTGCTGCAATGTTAGGAGCAGCAGCTTTATTCAAAAAATAAATAAGCAAACTAAACTCTTAGTCTTCAAGAATACGGGAAATTGCAAATTTTCTATATTCTCAATTTTTCTTGTACACCTTCTTCTATAGGTAAATTTATCACACCCAATTAATTTTTTCCGAGTGTTAGAAATACACAGATAACCCTATAATTCAATTGTTCAATATAAAGGACCTCTTTAGTATATTTTACGATGTTAAACCTTGTTTTTATGCCGTACGTCTAATTTAATTTTAAAAACAATTTAAATTATAAATATTTATAATCTAATTCAACATCTTGAAATAGCTAATATTTAGATAAAAAACAATCTATTAATATGAAAAAAATATACCTATTATTTTTTTTAGTTCTAAGTCTGTTATTGAATTCTTGTAAAAAAGTCGATAGTGGAAGCACAGACAAAAATATCAAATTGAGCAAATTTGTTGATCCATTTATTGGCACAGGCGGGCATGGGCATACCTATCCGGGAGCTACTGTTCCATTTGGAATGCTCCAGGTAAGTCCGGATAATGGTATCTCAAAATGGGATTGGTGCTCCGGATATCACTTCTCTGACTCTATAACCATTGGATTTAGTCATTTACACCTCAGCGGAACTGGAATTGGAGATTTAAACGATATTAGAATAATGCCGGTTAATAAGAAAGTGGATTTATCATTGCCGGTTTCTTCCAGAGATGATCTGCCTTATAAATCTACGTATTCGCATGATGACGAAGCAGCTGAAACCGGATATTATAGTGTTTTTTTAAAAGATCATAATATAAAAGCAGAGCTTACTTCAGATCTAAGAACAGCTTTACACAGATATACATTCAAAAAGAATGATGTGCAATCCGTTATTATTGATTTAGGGTTTGCCATAAATTGGGACAAGACAGTAGCTTCAAGCATTAAAATTGAAGATGAGTTTACCGTTTCAGGCTATAGACATAGTACGGGATGGGCAAAAAATCAAAAAGTTTTTTTTGTAGTAAAATTTTCAAAAGCAATTGAGAACTATGAGCTTGTAAACGACGGGAGTTATTTGTTACAGAATAACACGGTTAGCGGAGAAAGAACTTCGGCACAAATATTCTTCGATTCTACTGATAATGATGTAGTTGAAGTAAAAGTTGGTCTGTCTTCAGTTAATGTAAAAAATGCTTTAGAAAATATTTCTAATCACAAGGATGAGTTCAATTTTAATAAAGTAAAAAATGATGCAAAAGATCTATGGAACGATAAGTTATCAAAGATCTCAGTGATAAGTCCAAATGATTCTTTAAAGACAATCTTTTACACTGCTCTATATCATACACAGATTGCCCCGGTAACTTTCAGCGATAGTAATGGAATGTTTAGAAGATCGAATGATTCCATCGCAAAAGCAGATAATTTTACTGTGTATTCAACGCTATCATTGTGGGATACTTTTAGGGCAGAACAACCTTTACTAACTATTTTAGAACCGGAAAAAGTTTCAGATATCATCAATTCCATGTTGGTGTATTATGAAGAATACAAAAAATTGCCTGTTTGGGTATTGTATGCCAATGAAACAAATACCATGACTGGATACCATTCAATACCAGTTATTGCTGAGGCCTATTTAAAGGATATAAGAGGCTTTGATATTGAAAAGGCGTATGAGGCTACAAAAAGCACAATGATGCAGGACGAGCGAGGATTGAAGTTTTATAAAGAATATGGATACATACCATACAATTTGTTAGATGAATCAGTTACAATAACTCTTGAATACGCATATAATGATTGGTGTGTTGCTCAAATTGCTAAAGAATTGGGAAAAGAAGAAGATTACAAATATTTCTTGAAAAGGTCGAAAGCTTACCATCCATTATTTGATAGTGAAACTGGTTTTATGAGAGGAAAGTCTGAGAAGGGAGATTCATGGCATGAGCCATTTGATCCAAAATATTCAGCACATCGTGTACATGCCGATTATACAGAAGGAAATGCATGGCAGCACAGTTGGTTCGTTTTGCATGACACCAAAGAATTAATTAAAATGCATGGAGGGGAGGATAAGTTTACCGATAAATTAGATCAGTTATTTACCGAATCATCCGAAATAACAGGGGACAATGTTTCTGTGGATATTTCTGGGTTGATAGGCCAATATGCTCACGGAAATGAGCCGAGTCATCATATTGCATACATGTATAATTTAGCAAATAAGCCCTGGAAGACACAGTATTGGGTGAGAGAAATTCTAAAAACTCAATATAGTGCAAATCCCGATGGACTGAGTGGAAATGAAGATTGTGGTCAAATGTCTGCCTGGTATGTTTTTAGTGCAATGGGATTATATCCGTTTAATCCTGCTTCTGCCGAATATCAAATAGGTAGTCCAATATTTGAAGAAGTTACAATTAATATTTCAGAAGGTAAAACCTTTACGATTGTTGCAGAAAACACTTCTGATAATAACATTTATATTCAATCTGCAACATTAAATGGAATAGAATTTAACAGGACGAATATCTCGCATAAAGAATTATTACAAGGAGGTGCGCTCAAGTTTGTAATGGGTAGTGAACCAAATAGAAATTGGGGAATATTAAAATAATACTATAGAAGATGAATATAATTGATACTTCGATAATTGTACTTTATATTTTAGTGACTCTTTTTGTTGGAATTTGGGTATCAAAAAAGGCTTCAAAGGGATTAAAATCATATTTTCTTGGGGGTAATGATATAAAATGGTATTTCCTGGGATTAAGCAATGGTTCCGGAATGTTTGATGTGTCTGGTACCGCATGGATGGTTGGAATACTGTTTTTATACGGTGCAAAGAGTTTTATGTTTATGTGGATGTGGCCCATTTGGAATCAGATCTTCGTAATGATGTTTTTGGCAGTTTGGATACGGCGATCAAATATTATGACCGGATCCGAATGGATTTTAACAAGGTTTGGTGACGGCAGAGCCGGTAGAGCTTCGCACATTATAGTAGCAATTTTTGCCATTGTTGCTGCAGTTGGATTTATAGCCTATTTTTTTGAAGGTGTTGGGAAATTTATGACTATAATTCTTCCTTGGGATATGAATTTTATTGTTGGAGGACAATTAATATTAACTTCTGCGCAGAGCTATGCCTTGATTATTATCTTTTTGACAACAATATACACCATAAAAGGCGGAATGTTTTCGGTAGTAGCAACAGAAGTGTTACAATACATAATAATGGTCATCGCAGGGGTCATTGTTGCCGCTTATACTTTCTTTGTAATAAGTGATATAGAAATAAATTCAATTATTACTGAAGAATGGAAGAACGTGTTTTTTGGGTGGGAATTAGGAGAGCATTGGACAGGAAACTATAAAGCTTTTAATGATCTCATAGACTCGGAGGGCTATAAAATGTTTGGCGCTTTTATCGGGATGACACTGTTTAAAGGGTTTTTTGCCAGTATAGCAGGTCCAACACCAAGCTTCGATTTTCAACGGATTTTATCAACAAAAACTGTAAAAGAGGCTGCTTATATGAGTGGTTTTACTAATCTGATATTGTTTATTCCAAGATATTTGTTAATTGCAGGAATTGTTGTAATCGCAATTGTGACACTTGGTCCTGAATATGCGGGTAACGGTGCGCTTTCAGGTAGTGAATTGGAACTGTTATTGCCTAAAGTTATTAATTTTCACATCCCTGTTGGTCTTAAAGGATTGCTCTTGGCAGGTCTTTTAGCTGCATTTATGTCCACATTTTCTGCTTTTGTGAATGCTGGTCCGGCATATATAGTAAATGATATTTATAAGAAGTATTTTAAACCGGAAGCATCGCCAAAACATTATATCAATGCAAGTTATTTAGCCTCATTTTTAGTGGTAAGCCTTGGTGTTTTTATGGGATTTTTTGCAGATTCGATAAATTCTCTTACTTTATGGATCACTAGCGCCCTGTTCGGAGGATATGTCGCGGCTAATTTTTTAAAATGGATTTGGTGGCGATTTAATGGGTGGGGCTATTTTTGGGGAATGTTGGCAGGATTGATTATCGCCTCCTCACAATATTTTCTTGAGCAAAATAAAGGAAATTTAGATGAAGGTTCCTTCTTTTATGAATTAATCAGTATTCCGGCCATATATTTATTTCCAATAATATTTGGTTTTTCATTGCTCGGTTCTTTCTTGGGAACCTATTTAACAAAACCAACGGATATGGATACTCTAAAATCGTTTTATAAAAATGTAAAACCCTGGGGGTGGTGGGGGCCTGTCTACAGACAATTGAAAGATCAAGATAGTCAGTTTACAAAAAATAATGATTTTTGGTTGGATATGTTAAACGTCGTTGTCGGTATTATCTGGCAGTCATCTATGATTTTATTGCCTATTTACTTGATATTTAGAGATTACTCAAAAACTGGAATTGTTTTGGCGGTATTTTTAATTACTAGTATTATATTGAAATTTACCTGGCTGGATAGAGTTCGTCGCATTCCAAAATAAAAATTAAATTTATGAGACCTAAAGATATTCCCTGGCAAGAGAAGCCTAGAAACAGTACAGATGTTTTATGGCGATATTCTGATAACCCAATAATTCAAAGAGATCAGATCCCATCTTCTAATAGTATTTTTAATAGTGCAGTAGTTCCCTTTGGGGATGGTTTTGCCGGCGTTTTTAGATGTGATAATAAAGCTGTACAAATGAATATATTTTCTGGTTTTAGCGATGATGGAATTAATTGGAGAATTAATCATGATCCTATAGCTTTTGAATCGGGAGATATTGAGGAAGTACATGTGGATTACAAATATGATCCACGAGTTACTTTTATTGAAGATCGTTATTGGATCACTTGGTGTGAAGGGCATAATGGACCAACTATAGGGGTAGGGTATACTTTTGATTTTAAAGAGTTTTTTCAAAATGAAAATGCTTTTCTACCCTTTAACAGAAACGGTGTCCTGTTTCCGGAAAAAATTAAAGGGAAGTATGCAATGATGAGTCGACCTAGTGATAATGGGCATACGCCATTTGGAGATATTTATTTGAGCTATAGCCCGGACATGAAGTTTTGGGGGGAACACCGCCATATCATGTCGCCAACAGCATTTAAAGATAGTGCATGGCAGTGCACAAAAATTGGAGCGGGGTCCGTTCCGTTTTTAACCGATGAGGGCTGGTTGATGTTCTACCATGGCGTTATTACAACTTGCAATGGTTTTCGTTATGCACTTGGTGCGGCAATTTTAGATAGGAATAATCCGAATATTGTTAAATACAGAACCCAGCCATATTTATTAACACCTTCGGTGCTATATGAACAAGTTGGCGATGTGCCAAATGTCGTTTTTCCTTGTGCAACCCTTCAGGATATAGAAAAGGACAGGGTAGTTATTTACTATGGAGCGGCAGACACCGTAGTAGCCATCGCTTTTGGCAGAATAAGTGAGATAATACAATTTACGAAAGATAATAGTTTATAAATTAAAATTTGATTGTCATGAGACTAAGAATCACTTTTGCGCTATTCATGTATTTTTTAACTGTGGGATATTCTCAAGATTTAAGAGATCCAAGTATTTATATTGCTCATAGAACCTTGCAAGAGATAGAAATTGATGGTAGGGATTTAGATAAAGCATGGGGGCAGGTAGGCTGGTCTGGTGATTATATTGATATTGAAGGAATTAAAACCCCGAAATATAAAACTCGAATGAAAATTCTTTGGGATGAAAAATATCTTTATATCCTCGCTAAAATGGAAGAACCTCATGTTTGGGGAGATATCACTGAAAGGGATGTTGTGATATTTTACAATAACGATTTCGAAGTTTTTGTTGATCCGGATGGAGATACACATAATTATTATGAGATAGAGACCAATGTTTTAAATACAGCATGGGATTTATTTATTACTAAACCATATAGAGAAGAAGGGAATGCTGTTATTAATGATTGGGATATAATAGGATTGAAATCTGCTATTCATGTAAATGGCACTTTAAATGATCCAACAGATGTTGATGAGGAATGGTTCATAGAAATGGCAATTCCATGGAGCACTTTTAAGACTGGTTATTCTCAGGATGTTACACCTAAGGATAAGTTCTGGAGACTAAATTTTTCTCGTGTTAACTGGAAACACGACATTAAAAACGGAAAATACCAAAGAAAAAAAGATGCTAATGGAAAATATTTACCTGAATATAATTGGGTTTGGTCACCAACAGGAGTAATAAATATTCACGAACCGGAGAAATGGGGTTATGTTTATTTCTCGTCCAAAGAAGCCGGAAAACAGGATAGTTTTACAATTTCCAATGATGAAAGAATTAAATGGGAGATGTACAAATTACATCGGGCTCAAAAAGCTTATTATGAAGCACATAACACTTACGCCACAACAGTTGATGATTTAATAACTTCTCCCATAATTGTTGAAAAACAAAAATTACGACCAATGTTGGAAAACCATATTACAGGCTATAATATTGTTATAATAAGTCCATTTACCAATAAAACATTGATCCTAAGAGAAGATGGAAAATTCATTTCTAAATAGTATGATCATGAAAATAACCAGAATATTGCTAATCATTCTACTGACTATAATTGTTTCGTGCACTAATAAAGAGGAAAATAAAAGTGAAAATAAAAGTGTGGATTCTGCGACTGCCTTTGAATTTGGAGTGTGGACAACGGCAAATAGTAAAAAATCCAATGAAGATTATGCAATGGAATTTGAAAAATATAAAAATGCCGGTATTGATGAGGTTCTGATCAATACAAATACAGATCCCGTTCTTTTAAACAGAATTGTACCCATTGCCAAGGAAAAAGGCTTAAGAGTACATGCTTGGATCATGACAATGAATCGCCCGGGAGATTCTATTGCTTTACAACATCCGGAATGGTATGCGGTGAGTAAAGAAGGTAATTCCTGCTATGACACAAGACCATACGTCGATTATTACCAGTGGCTGTGTCCTACGAGGGAGGCATCTAGAAATCATATACTTGGTTTGATAGAAGGTCTGGCTAAAGTTGATGGAATTGAAAGTGTGCATTTAGATTATATACGATACTCTGATATTTTCTTGCCAATTGGATTATTACCCAAATACAATTTGAAGCAAGAAGTGGAAATGCCTGAATTTGATTTCTGCTATTGCGATGTTTGTATTGCTGAATTTGAAAAACTACATCACAAAAACCCATTGGAAACCGAAAATACCTCTATCGATATGGAATGGAAACAGTTTAGATTGAATAGAGTTAGAGACATTGTAAACGATGCTTATAAAATAGCTCATAAACATGATAAGAAGCTAACAGCAGCTGTTTTCCCTTATCCCGAAATGGCAGATCATATGGTACGTCAAAGATGGGATAAATGGACTATTGATGAAGTTTATCCAATGATCTATCATGGATTTTATAATGAAGAGATCGATTGGATTGGCTTTGCCACAAAACAAGGGGTAGATGATGTTAAAGGAGCTGGAATAGAGGTTAATACAGGAGTTTTTATTCCTTCATTCAAGTCGAGTAAAGAATTGAAAGATGCTGTTATATTAGCCAAAGATAATGGCGCAAAAGGTATTACATTTTTTGATGGTTCTGCCTTAAATGCTGAACATATAAAGGCAATTAGAAGGGCGAGAGAAAGTCTTAAATAATATTACATGAAAAGTGTTAAACCTGTATTTTATTTTTTTCTAATTTTATTAGTAGCAAGTTGTTCTAAGCAAGAAAAAGAAGAATTAATACTAACAGGTTTAGTGAATCCGTTTATTGGAACCGATGGCCCGGGAAATACATATCCCGGAGCAACTATTCCTTTCGGGATGGTGCAATTAAGTCCGGATATTGGAATCCCCGGATGGGATAGAATTGCCGGGTATTACTATCAGGACTCGATAATAACAGGTTTTTCTCATATGCATTTAACGGGCACAGGAGCAGGGGATCTTTACGATATTTTGATAATGCCTACAAATAGTCGGTTTAATAATAGAATTAAAGAGAATAATTATAAACCGTTTTCACGTTTTTCTCATGAAAGAGAAACAGCTTCTCCGGGCTATTATGCGGTAGATCTGTTAGATTATGATATTAAAGCAGAGTTAACGGCAACCGCTAGAACCGGTATTCAGAAGTATACCTTTCCAAAAGATTCTTTGAGCCAAATTCATATTGATTTGGGATATGCTTTAAATTGGGATAGTCCTGTGGATACATATATTGAGGTAGTTAATAATACAACTATAGAAGGTTATAGAAAATCTACTGGTTGGGCAAGAGACCAACGTGTTTATTTTGTAATAGAGTTATCCAAGCCATTTAGTACTTATAATATTTATTCGGACGATTCACTAGCTGTTTCCCCTGTAAAGGGTAGAAAAACAAAAATCTCACTAAATTATATAATGACCGATAATGAAGAAATTATTATAAAAACGGGCTTGTCAACCTCAAATATTATGGGAGCACGTCGATCCTTGGATCTAGAGGCTCCAAATTTTAATTTCGAATCTTACAGAGAAAAAGCTGATGAAATTTGGGAGAAGGAATTGCAAAAAATTAAGATTAGAACTACAGATAAAAATAAAAAACATATTTTTTATACTATGCTATATCAAAGTATGTTAGCACCAACTTTATTAAGTGATAATTTAGGTAATTATAAAGGAGCGAACGATACTGTTATGTATGCCGATGGCTTTAATAGATATGATACTTTTTCTTTATGGGATACATATAGAGCGGCGCATCCTTTGTATACAATTCTGCACCCTAACAGAGTTTCTGATATGATAAATTCGTTATTGGCGCATTATAAGGAAACCGGATTATTACCTGTATGGTCTATGCAGGGAAATGAAACTAATATGATGATCGGCTACCATGCGGTACCGGTAATCGTAGATGCTTATTTTAAAGGAATTGAAAATTTTGATATTGCATTAGCTTATGAAGCTTGTGTGAGGAGTTCCATGGCAAAGGATAGGCAAATTGATCTGTATGAAGCATTAGGATTTATTCCGGTTGATGAACACCATGAAAATTGGTCTGTTTCAAAAACTTTAGAATATGCATATGACGATTGGTGTATAGCGCAGTTTGCAAAAGACCTTGGAAAAGAAGAAGATTATAAATATTTTTTCAAGAGATCTGAAAATTGGCGTAATGTTTATGATTCTGTTAGTACCTTTATGAGGCCCAAACTTAAAAATGGAGAATTCGTTAGAGAATTTATTCCAAAGGAGTACTCACCATATTTTTGTGAAAGTAATGCATGGCAATATTTCTGGTCGGTTCCACAAAATTTAGAGGGCCTGATAGATATTGTTGGAGGTAAAGAGTTATTTGAAAAAAAATTGGATACCATGTTTACGCTTGATCCGCTACCAGAAGATAAATTGCCCATATTCAGTACCGGAATGATCGGTCAATATGCACATGGCAATGAACCAAGTCATCACGTAGCGTACTTATATAATTACCTTGAAAAACCATGGAAAACACAAGAATTAGTCAGGCAAATTTTGGAAACACAATATCATAATACACCTGATGGGCATTGTGGAAATGAAGATTGTGGTCAAATGTCCTCGTGGTATATATTAAGTGCGTTAGGAATTTACCCGGTAAATCCTGCCCAAGGAATATATAGCTTTGGATCTCCTCTCTACGATGGGGCAACTATTTTCTTAGAAAATGGTAGAGAGTTCGTAATTGAAGTGAAAAATAATTCAGACAAGAATAAATATATTGAATCGATCTCTTTAAACGGAGAAAAAATCGAAAGAAGTTATATTACTCATAAAGAAATTATGGATGGAGGAAGTATAATTTTTACAATGGGAGATCAGCCAAATAAAAGTTTAAAGGATACAATGGCTTTGTCCTCAATAATTTATAATTAAAACCAGATTATATGGCGCATAGAAGAGATTTTATAAAAAAGGCTGCCTTGGGCACAATTGGAATTAGTACGGTTTATGGATATTCAAATTCACATGAAAAAGAAATAAATTCATCTAAAGAATTGGATAAGAACACACAAAATAAGCCATTGATAATTTCAACATGGAATCATGGTTTACCTGCAAATCAAGAGGCCTGGAAATTCCTTGAATCTGGAAGATCAGCTCTGGACGCAATAGAAGCAGGGGTTAGAATTCCTGAGGGAGATCCAAAAGTTCGAAGTGTTGGCTATGGAGGATTGCCGGATAGAGAAGGTAAAGTAACCTTAGACGCCTGTATAATGGATCATAATAGCAATTGCGGATCTGTTTCTTTTTTACAAAACATAAAACATCCAATATCTGTAGCAAAAAAAGTTTTACAGGAAACACCTCATGTTATGCTTTCCGGAGAAGGTGCTAAACAGTTTGCAATGTCTCAAGGGTTTAAGCCGGTCAATCTATTAACGACCCAATCAGAAAAAGATTGGAAGAAATGGTTGAAAGAATCAAATTATAAGCCTGTAATTAATATTGAAAATCACGATACCATTAGCATGTTGGTTTTGGATGAGGAAAGTAATTTATCCGGTGGCTGCACCACTAGTGGAGCTGCGTGGAAAATGCATGGACGAGTAGGGGATTCGCCAATAATTGGTGCGGGTCTATTTTTAGATAACGAAGTTGGAGCTGCAGCTGCAACGGGGTTAGGAGAGGCAGTAATTAGAACAGCGGGAAGCGCAATGGTGGTAGAATTAATGCGACAAGGGAAATCACCTTTAGAAGCTTGTAAAGAAATGGTTGAAAGAATTTATACAAAGCATCAGGGTCATCGCGATATGGAGTATTTGCAAGTAGGGTTTATAGCTATTAATAAAAATGGGGATTACGGTGGTTATAGCTTGCGTTCCGGGTTTAACTATGCTGTTTATGATAAAGAAAAAGGGAATAGAATGGAGGATGCTAGTTTTAAGATGAGCTGGGATGATTGAGATAACGTTTAAGTAAAAATAAATAAAATGCAACAATGAGATTAAATTATAAAAATATAGTAATCATTCTGTTAGTTGTTTTGAGCTCTTGTTCAAAAGATAAAGTATTTACGGAAAATGACATTCAAATAATACCAAAACCTGTTGAATTAAAGCTAAAACCGGGAGTATTCCAATTTTCGGAAAAAACGATTTTTGTTGTACAAAATATGTCTCAAAAGATAATAGCAAACACGTTAAAAATCAAGTTTGAGAATGTGACAGGCTGGAAGCTTGAGATGTCTGGAAAAATCCCTGCAAAAAATTACATTCAGTTTAACATTGATAAGGAAATTGAAGATGAAGCATATAAGCTGGAAGTAAATAAGGAAAATATCGTTATTACTGCGAATGGGAAATCTGGTTTTATTTATGGTTTGGAAACCGTTCGTCAACTACTTCCAGAAGCTATCGAAAGCTCAAAAATAGTGTCCAATGTGGAATGGGTTATTCCCAATCTTGAAATAAATGATTATCCCCGCTTCAAATGGAGAGGCTTGATGTTAGATGTATCTCGTCATTTTTTTGAGAAGGATTATATAAAAGAAGTAATAGATGGTCTGGCCTTACATAAAATGAATATTTTGCATTTACACTTGGTGGACGATCAGGGATGGAGAATTGAAATAAAAAAATACCCTAAACTAACTAGTGTTGGGGGTTTTAGAGTCGATCAGGAAGATGCCAGTTGGTCGGCCCGTGAATTGAATAAGTCTACTGATAAAGGTGAATTTGGCGGTTTCTATACTCAGGAAGATATAAAGGAAATTGTAAGTTATGCGGCATTAAAAGGAATACAAGTAGTGCCGGAAATTGAAATGCCAGCTCACGTTATGAGTGCCATCGCGGCTTATCCGGAATTATCCTGTTTTGAAAATCCTATAGGTGTGCCTTCAGGCAGTGTTTGGCCTATTACCGATATTTATTGTGCTGGTAAAGATTCAACTTTTGAGTTTTTAGAAAATGTCCTGCTTGAAGTGATGGAATTATTCCCTTCAGAATATATTCATATCGGAGGCGATGAAGCCACTAAAACCAATTGGGAAACTTGCTCACATTGTAAAGAAAGGATGAGATCCGAAGGATTGCACGATGTGGAGGAATTACAAAGTTATTTTATAAGAAGGATGGAGGAATTTATCAATTCCCATGATAAAAAATTAATTGGCTGGGATGAAATTCTGGAAGGCGGATTAGCCCCTGAGGCTACAGTAATGAGTTGGAGAGGTTTAAAAGGTGGGCTGGAAGCTGCAACACAGGGTCATGATGTTATAATGACCCCTGGCACCCATTGCTACTTCGATCATTATCAAGGGCCCCAAAATGAAGAACCTTTGGCCTGGGGAGGATATTTACCCTTGAGTAAAGTGTATACATTTGATCCTGTTGTTGAATCTATGACCGCTAAGGAAGCTGCACATGTTTTAGGGGGACAAGCCAACTTATGGTCGGAGTATATTCCAACAAATGAACAATCTGAGTATATGATCTATCCAAGGATAGCTGCACTGGCAGAAACTGTGTGGAGTACAAAAGAATCCAGAGATTGGGATGATTTTTCCAAAAGGATTACACATATGTTTAACAGATATGAATATCAAGGAATTAACTATGCGAAAAGCGCATATTTAGTTATAGCGGACACCCAAATGAATATGGAAAATAAATCGGTTGAAGTGTTATTGAAGAATGAATTCACGGATTCAGATATTAGGTATGTTTTAGGAGATGATAGCTTATCCCGTTCGGCGAATAAATACACTGGGCCGATCCAGTTAAAAGAAACTACCCTTATAAAAGCATCATTGTTTAAAAATGAAGTACCCATAGGTAAAGAATTAAATGAAACTATTAAATTCCACAAGGCCATTGGAAAGAAAGTTTCTTTTAAAGAAATGTATCATGATAGTTACCAAGGTGCAGGGGAATATGGGATGGTAAATAGTTTGAGAGGAACAAAAAATTTCCACGATGGCCAGTGGCAGGCATGGTTAGGAAAAGATATGGAAGCAATAATTGATCTTGGAAAAGAAGAGCCAATCCATCAAGTTACGATAGGCTCTATTGAAAGTCAAGGTCCGGGAATCTATTTTCCAACTAAAATTGCAGTTTTTGTTTCCAATGATGGTGAAAACTTTCAAGAAGTTGGAAGTATAAAAAGAGATCACGTTAAAAATGCCGAATCTGAGCTCAAAGATTTTAAAATCGAATTTAAAGAACTAGATGCAAGATTTGTAAAGGTTATTGCTACCAACTTAAAAAGAACTCCCAGCGGAGGAGATGTATGGTTATTTGTTGATGAAATTTTAATTGATTAAAAAATGAATTATATCAAAACGTTTGTAATATTTCTAGTCCTTGTTAGTAGTCAAATGTTTGGGCAAGAAAAAAAGTTAAGTTCAGAGGAGCGACTGGAATGGTTTCGCGATGCAAAATTGGGAATTTTTATTCATTGGGGCTATTATGGGGTAAATGGAATAGGAGAGTCCTGGTCAATGTATCATAAAAGAATAAGCTATAAAGATTATATGGATCAGGGAAAGGAGTTTACTGCAGAAAATTACGATCCAGAAGAATGGGCGAGGCTTTTTAAAAATATTGGAGCGAGGTATGCCGTACTTACAACAAAACATCATGATGGAGTAGCATTGTGGGACACCCAATTGAGCAAGCTGAACGTAAAAGAAAAAACACCAGCTAAAAATGACCTTGTAGCCCCTTTTGTAAAGGCATTAAGAAAAGAAAATTTAAAAGTGGGACTCTACTTTTCACTTTGTGATTGGTCGCATCCGGATTATGATGTTGTATTTCCAAGACCGGATACAAAAAAAGATTATCCACAAAAAAACCAAAATGAATTGTCTTCATGGGAAAGATTTATTAGATTTTACAAGGGGCAGTTAAAAGAAATAAATGATAATTTTAATCCTGATCTATATTGGTTTGATGGAGATTGGGAGAAATCAAGTGAACAATGGCAGGCTCAGTCTTTAAAGGATTCGTTGTTGAAATGGAACCCTAATACCATAGTCAATTCAAGACTAAAAAGCTATGGAGATTATAGCACACCTGAACAAGGAGTTCCTATTGTTCGCCCGAAAGGAGCCTGGGAATTTTGTATGACAATGAATGATAATTGGGGATATTACCCATCAGATACAAATTACAAGCCTAAATCACAAATTATTAGGACTTTTGTGGAGGTAATAGCTTCCGGGGGCAATTTGTTGCTTAATATCGGCCCCAAGCCCGATGGTACCATAGCGGAAGAACAAAAGGAAAGATTGTTAGCTTTAGGAGAATGGATCAAGAAACACAATAATGTTGTTTTTGAATCAAAGGCAGGTCTGCCTGATGGCCATTTTTATGGACCAACATTAATAAGTAAAGATAATAAGAAGATTTATTTATGCTTGTTTGATATGCCCAAAAACTATATTTCGCTAAGAGGTATTCAAAATAAGATCAAATCGATAAAAGTTGTGGGAAGTGATCAGGAATTGAGTTTTGAAAGAAATGGTGGAGCAGCCTGGAATAATATTCCGGGAATCCTGAGGATTGAAGTACCAGAAATAGAGAATATGGATAACTATGCTACCATTTTGGAAGTAGAATTGGAAGATGAACTAAAATTATACAGGGGGCACGGCAATGCTGTTGAACTAAATTAAGAATCATGGAAAAATCAATATTTAAAATCAGTTTATTATTTTTATTAATTTCATTAAGTGCTTGTAATACAGAAATAAATACCAATGAAACTAAAGAATTAGATAAAGTAGATTTGGTCGATTATGTGAACCCGTTGATGGGTACAGATTCTGATTTTAGTTTGTCAAATGGGAATACCTATCCAGCAATAGCAACGCCATGGGGGATGAATTTTTGGACTCCCATGACTTCTAAGATGGGTGACGGCTGGACGTATAAATACGATGAAAATAAGATTCGGGGAATTAAACAAACGCATCAGCCCAGTCCATGGATCAATGATTATGCAGCTTTCTCATTAATGGCTGTGACGGGTGATTTGAAATATAAAGAGGACGAGAGAGGTTCCTGGTTTTCGCATAAAGCAGAAATTGTTCACCCCAACCATTATAGTGTTTATTTAGCAGATTATGACGTAGTTGCGGAAGTTTCCCCTACGGAAAGAGCGGCCCACTTTAAATTTACTTTCCCAGAATCGAAACAATCATTTTTGATGCTAGATGCCTTTTTTAAAGGTTCCAAGGTAAAAATAATCCCAGAAGAAAGAAAGATTATTGGTTATTGTCGAAACAATAGTGGAGGCGTTCCGGAAAATTTTCATAACTATTTTGTTGCTGAATTTGATAAAGATTTTGAAGTCAACCATACTTGGGGAGATAGCTGGGAATTGATTGAAAATTCTACAGAGAATGAAGGAGAGCATGTTGGAGCAATAATAGGTTTTAAAACAAAAAAGGGAGAAGTGGTCCATGTAAAAGTAGCTTCCTCATTTATAAGCCCTGAACAGGCAGAAATTAATTTGAAAAGAGAAATTGGAACTGATTCTTTCGATCAGACCAAAGAAAAAGCCAGGCAAGAATGGGAATTAGAATTGAACAGAATCCAAATTGTTGATGGTAATACCGATAATTTAAAAACATTTTACTCATGTTTATACAGGGTTTTACTCTTTCCAAGAAAATTTTATGAGTTTAACGCACAGAATGAAGTAGTTCACTACAGCCCGTACAATGGCAAAATTTTACCGGGTTATATGTTCACTGATAATGGTTTTTGGGATACATTTCGGGCGGTATTTCCATTTTTTAATATGATGTATCCCGATCTAAATAGTAAGATAATGGAGGGCTTAGCTAATACATACAAGGAATCGGGCTGGTTACCGGAATGGGCAAGTCCCGGACATAGAGATAGTATGATAGGTTCTAATTCTGCAACGATTATTTCAGACGCATTTTTAAAAGGCGTTAAAGATATGGATACTGAATTATTATTGGAAGCCATGTTAAAAAATGCAACAGTTGCAGAGGGTCGACCCGCTAATTCTGTTGGTAGGGCTGGAGTTGATTATTATAATACATTGGGCTATGTGCCATATAATGTTGGCATAAATGAAAATGCAGCAAGAACATTAGAATATGCTTTTGCCGACTTCACTATTGCAAAAATGGCAGAAGAATTAGGTAAAAATGAGATTGCCAGTAAATATTATAAGCAATCATTGAATTATAAAAATTTGTTTGATCCTACCACGAATCTTATGAGGGGAAAGAATGAAGATGGGAGTTTTCAAACACCTTTTAATCCACTCAAATGGGGCGATGCATTTACCGAAGGGAACAGCTACCATTATACCTGGTCGGTTTTTCATGATATTCAGGGGTTAATTGATTTGATGGGGGGCAATAAAAATTTTACTTCAAAGTTGGATGAGGTCTTTGAGATGCCACCTGATTTTGATGCTTCTTATTATGGATTTACTATTCATGAGATCAGGGAGATGCAAATTGTTAATATGGGTAATTATGCACATGGCAATCAACCCGTTCAACATATGATCTATCTTTATAATTACGCAGGCGAACCCTATAAAACACAAGAGTATGTTCGTGATGTAATGTCGAAATTATATGCACCTACACCTGATGGCTATTGTGGTGATGAAGATAACGGACAAACATCTGCCTGGTATGTTTTTAGTGCTTTAGGATTTTATCCTGTTACTCCCGGGGTAGATCAATACGTCATTGGCAGTCCCGTATTTAAAAAAGCGACACTTCATTTAGAGAATGGAAATAAGTTCATAATAAGTGCTGAAAATAACTCACAGAATAATGTTTTTATACAATCGACGAAGCTGGATGGGAATTCCTTTGAGAATACCTACTTAACTTTTAAAAATATTCAAAATGGAGGAGAAATTAAATTTGTATTAGGAGATTCGCCCAATAAGGAATGGGGAACAGATCCAAACAATACACCCTATTCATTAAGCAAGAATAATTAGGAGTGAGAGTCTTGAAGTTTGATGTTCAATTCAAATTTATTTAAACAAGATCAAAAATGAGATTTGTAATATCTAATTTTAGATCGCACTATACAGTAATCGCATAAATTTTTAAAAACCATGTTCGTGAAAATTAATGGTACTTTTAGGATAAAAGGGCAATGGGCGATTAAATTTTTATGTTTACTAGTCTTTTCTTCTCAAATGCTTGATGGCTTTTCACAAGCGATCTCCATAAAAGAAGAAATTCAAATGATTGACACTTACTCATTTAGTGCACCGAATCCTGTACCCATATTAACAGATAACACGAAAATATATCCATATTTTAAATTTAACGGATATGAGAATAAAGCGAAAAAGAAAGCATGGAAAGTTGTAACACTGGAAAACGAATACATAAAGATATTTGTTTTACCAGAAGTTGGAGGTAAAATATGGGGAGCTATAGAAAAGGAGACAGGAGAAGAATTTCTTTATAAGAATGAAGTTATTAAGTTTAGAAACATTGCAATGCGCGGACCATGGACATCAGGTGGTATTGAATTCAATTTTGGAATCATTGGGCATTCCCCTGCAACTGCTACCCCTGTAGATTATATTGTAAAAGAAAATAATGATGGCAGTGTGAGCTGTATCGTTGGGACTTTAGATTTAACTTCAAGAACTAGATGGACTGTTGAAATTAATTTACAAAAAGATAAGGCCTATTTTAAAACTAAGTCCTCTTGGTATAACGCCACCCCTTTAAACCAATCCTATTATAATTGGATGACTGCCGCTGCTGAAGCAAAAGAGGATTTGGAGTTTTTTATTCCAGGTAATAAATATTTAGAACATAATGGGAATGCCAATCCATGGCCTATAGATGAAGAAGAAAGGAATTTGTCCTATTACAAGAATAATAATTTTGGACCACACAAGTCATTTCATATAGTTGGAGATTACAAAGATTTCTTCGGTGGGTACTATCATAAAAGTAAATTTGGATTTGGACATGTTTCCGCTTATGAAGAAATGCCAGGCCAGAAGCTTTGGCTATGGTCACAATCGAGAAATGGGGGAATATGGGAGGATTTACTAACAGACCATGATGGTCAATACATAGAATTTCAGGCGGGTAGACTATTTAACCAGTATAGTCCAGGTAAGATCAATCCAATATCTCAAGCCAATTTTGAACCTTACGTAATGGATCGTTGGGAGGAATTATGGTTCCCTTATAAAGAAATTGGCGGAATGGTAGATGCGTCAGAATATGGAGTTCTAAATGTGGAAATTGAAAATGGTGAATTGTTTTTAGGTATAAACGCATTGCAGGAAATGGAGGAGAAACTGACTGTTTTGGCAGGAGGTAAGGAGATTTTTACTGCAAACCTCAATTTATCTCCTATGCAAGTATTTTCTAAAAAAACAGAAGTCAATTCTAATGATGATATAGAAGTTTTTGTTGGTGATCGAAAATTATATTATGTGTCAAATCCGAATGTTGCAATTATTGAAAGACCTTTTGAATCGGATGAGGATTTGAAAGCGGGCGAAAAGCAAAAGTTGTATACGGATGGATGGGAATCAATGAAATTCAGAGAATATGATGAAGCTTTCGTGAAATTGACAGAATTAATTGATCAAGATCCATCCCACCAGGATGCTTTAGCCAAGTTGGCGGAATTGGAGTACAGAAGGACTAATTATACCGTAGCATTGGAGTATGCAATTAGGTTACTTCAACTGGATACATATAATCCGAATGGAAATTATATGGCAGGAATTATATACCGGGCACAAAAAAATTATATCAACGCCTTAGAAGCTTTTGGCTGGGCTGCGAGAGACATGAAATACAGGTCGGTATCCTATGCCCAAATGTCAGAAATATATTTGCTAAAGAAACACTATACTGAATCAAAAAGGTATGCTTTAAAATCATTAGATTTTAATACTTACAATGTGAATGCCAGACAAGTAATGATCTTATTAGCAAGAAAAAGGAACAACAAAGAAGATTTTAAAAAACAAATTGATGAACTTTTGATCATTGATCCTTTAAATCATTTCGCAGCTTTTGAAATTTATTTGTTCGATGGAATAAAGGAAGAACTGAATGAAATGATGGGCCTTGTTCAAAATGAGTTCTCTGAAGAGACTATTTTGGAATTAGCACTACAATATCAAAGCTTAGGCCTTGTAGATGCGGCGGTTAATGCATTGAAATATAAGGAGTCCTACACAAAAATAAAACTGTGGTTAGCCTATTTGTTGAGGAATACGGATACTGAAAAAAGTAATAGATATTTACAAGATGCAATAAAGAACGATCCGGATTTTGTATTTCCGTATAGAGTAGAAACTATACCTGTTTTGCAATGGGGACTCACAAGAACTAAAAATTGGAAATTAGAATATTATTTGGCACAAAATTATATGGCTGTAGGCAAGAATAGTGTTGGAGCAGAGATTATTGAAAGTCTGGGAGATAAACCGGATTCAGGAACTTTTTATAGATTTCGGGCAATGATCCTGAAAAACCAAATTTATGATAATAGATTAAAGGATTATAAAAGAGCTTTGCAATTCAGTGAAGGAGATTGGAAAGTTTGGAACGAATTAAGTCAATTTTATTTAACCAATAAGAAGTATGAAGAGGCCTATAAAATAGCTACTAGGTCATTCAAGAAATTCCCTGGAAATAATGATATAGGATTAAACTATGCGAATACCTTGCTTATGGTTGAGAAATATGATAAGAGTATCGATGTATTGAGCAATATAGAAGTTCTTCCTTCCGAAATGGGCGCACAGAGTAGAATAATATATTATTATGCACATGTTCTTTGGGGAAATGAATTAATGCTCAGACATAATTTTAAAAAAGCTGTCGAAGTTTTGGAAGAATCAAAAATGTGGCCTCAAAATTTGGGAGTTGGAAAACCATATTCTATAGATAGTAGAATGGAGGATTATATGTTGGCTATTTGTTACGGAGAACTTAAGCAAGAGGATAAAAAAGTGGAACTTTTAGATATTATTATTGAGAAAAGTAATGGAAGTATCCAAGTATCAAGTGTAAATCATTTGTTTGGATTATTATCTTTAAAGAATTTGAATAAAGAAGAAGATGCAAGCAAGCTACTTATGCAACTAGAAAATGCTGCTCAAAAGAACGACTTAGAAAACGGAACAACACTGGCAATAGCATTTTATAAAAATGATAAGGATAAACTTACAGAATTAAAGGATCAAGAAATTATAACTGATGGTATTTGGAATATTATTGAGACCTTAATGAAAGATTAAATAATTATTAATAATAATAGAAAACATAAATGAACCTCTTAATATTAAAAATTATGAAATTGAAATACATAACTACGTATCTAATCTTGTTTTTGATAACAAATAGTATCTATGGTCAATTGTGGTTGGTTGACCCGTTAGAGGCAATATATCCTGATATCAATCAAGTGGATAATCTTAAAAATAAATGGACGGCTGATTTTCCACAGGAATCTATGGCAGATGTGCATGTGCTTATTAAACTTCCAAAAGGAAAGACTTTTACTGTGTCGGCTACTAAAGATGGAAAAACACTCGACAATGAAGTTTGGAGCCGGTTAATTGACGTGCCTGTGGAACAAAACACCGGCTTAGACAGCAGAACTGAACAATATACAGATCAAATAAATCCTCATGTCATTAGGAGGGCGCCTTTCCGGATCTTTGAGGTCATCCAGCCAATAAAGGAGAAAACGCTGACAAGCAATACAAACTTCACTGCTTTACGCCTGACCATTCCTTCACCTTTAATAAGAGAAAAAGGTAATCATAAAATTAAGATAAAAGTAAGATCAGGTGACTTTGAAGAGGAAGGAATTTTCATAGTTAAGGTTTATCCAGTGGTACTTCCAAAACTTTCCGAAAGTCAGTTCTATTATACAAATTGGTTCAACTTGGGTCAATTGGGAGAGCAACATCAATTGGACCCCTGGTCAGAACCCTGGTTTGAGATGTTGGATAAATATGCTGAGTTGATGGCACATGGCCGCCAAAATTCTATCATAATACCTCATGAATTATTTCAATTTTATGACGACGAGATCATTTTGGAAGAAGAAAAGATGCTCCGTTTTATAAACGTTTTCAGAAAATATGATTTCAAATATTTTGAAGCACCTCACTTGATGTATAGAGGCGATAATGACGACTGGGGTGATCCTGAGCTTAAAGTGGTATTGACAAAAAGAAGATATTATAAGCAGGGTGGGAAGATCGATATTGAAGCATTGATGAATTTGATTCATGACTTTGTTGTAAATAACGATCTAACCGATGGTTGGTTGCAGCACATAGCTGATGAGCCTACATCAGTAAATGCGCAATGTTATAAGGATGTGGTCAAGCAAGTAAAAGAAATTTATCCCGAAATAAAAATAATGGAGGCTACCAATGACCGGGATGGGATTGCCGGAGCAATTGATATTTGGTGCCCTCTGATCAATGATTTTCAGGAAAATGAATCTTTCTTCAGGGAGAGAGAAAAGCTAGGAGAGAAGGTTTTAGTATATACTTGATTCATAAACCCATAAATCAAAAAAAGTTTTTCTAAGTTTTATTGCTAAATCTGGATCTAATACATTCATTACCGACAAGGTTTCTGAACTTTTTAAAGGATTTTGCATTTTAATCATAACTCTCCTTCTATCAAAAACATTAAAATTAGTAGGAATTTGCTGTGGGATAAATTTGAGTTTAAATCCTTCAATTTCATCGGAAAGATTATATAAATCCTTTAATCTTCTTTTCGCTTCTTTATAAGTTGCTTGATGCTTTTTAATTTGACTTAGAGTAAGCGATTTCCCTTTGTCTGGTTCAAGACTCCAAATATATTTTATTTCCACTCCCCGATTTAAAGCTTTACGAAGTTCTTGAAAATAGGGTTTTCCAAAGGATATTAAATCAATAATATTATCATTTATTATACTTGTTGATAACTTTAAGTAAAGACTATTAATTTTAAAACGGGAAATACAAAGATGTTGTTTTAAATGTT
>Ga0209013_10000235_pt1 | contig 47245 bp, 96 predicted proteins | sample Cruoilmetagenom2_FD_187291 | JGI IMG/M metagenome (GOLD analysis project Ga0209013, IMG submission 187291) | Oil polluted marine microbial communities from Coal Oil Point, Santa Barbara, California, USA - Sample 2 (SPAdes) (version 2) | ecosystem: Environmental > Aquatic > Marine > Oil seeps ...
TCTGCCGCCCTCCTTACTACTGTATTACTGTATGTTTATTACTATTTGTTTTGCATATATTGACCCTCCGTTCTTTTTCTGTGCTACATACTGCCCTTACACTACTTTCTATATGTATGTACTGTATTATTGATATACTGTTGTTCTATTGTTGTTCTACTGTTGTTCTTCTATCTGTATGTATTTATTAGTATATTATCATACTGCTCCACCTCTCTTCCATCTACTACTCTTCTATTATTCATTTATTATTCATTTATTACTCATCTACTTTTGTACCTGGCCGATCTCTTATACTGTATGTATTTATATACTATATGGTCTCGATCGAACACACATACTGGCCGATCGACGCATCGATCGATAAAAACGATCGGTTAATTTGTTGGAATAGCATCTACTATACATGTCAGTACAGCAATAGCAAATACTATATATGCAAACAGACTCCATCCAGACATCAGATTAAAATGTGTAGTGTCTCTGGATACATACAGTATAGTACTTATACCTACACCCAGTACAAATAGGAATATTAATAGTACTATTGCCCCAGTCATTATTCCTCCTTATGTAATTATCCATATATTATCGGTTTTTATGGACTTATACACCATTATCCACCATTTGAGACAGGATAAGCTCCACCAAATGCATGTAACCTGCCACACCCAGTCAGGGAAATTACCAGTAAATACAATAAGTAATATAATAGTTCTCATTCCTTTTTCTCCTTTGTTTCATCCCTTTTATTTCTCTTTAGAGGTGTAGAGCGACTCAGTGCTAGTAATATTAATCCAAGCGCCAATAAAGTAAGCATTATATTCTCCCCGTATCTAGCAAAAAGCAGTTTGTGTTCTATAATATAGTTGTAGCTACAGTTGTAGCTACAAATAGTCTGTAGCTACAGAGTTGTAGCTACAAATAAACAGTCTGTAGCTACAAAATAAATCTGTAGCTACAAGTTGTAGCTACAAAAGTAATCTGTAGCTACAAGGAGGATTACAATGAAAAAGATATGCCAGTTTAGAATCGAAGATGAATTACAGTACGGATTCAAACAGTACTGTATCAGTAAAGATACTACTATGAGTAATGTACTTATAGATTATATTACTACATTAGTAAAAAAGCCGGGTAAATCACCCGCTGAGAAAAAAAATTCGGTTAGGATGATGCCACCAACTGTACCATATCACTGTCCTTGGTGTGGAAAGGATATAACCCACCTAATTCCCCCAGATAGACTAAAACACCTTCAAAATTGCCAAAATGGACGAAAAGAGTGATTTAGTTCTCGATATATTCGTATACCTCCGTAATAACTTGTTTTGTTCCAGATATGCTTCATAATGGACTCGATCAGTTGATTTTGTTCCCGGCGATCAAAAAATCCTTTCGATATAAATGATTTCACTTTAGACAACCTCATTGGTAAGGTCTTCCAAACGCATCTCTTGCTCCTCTCTTTTCCGTGATTCCTCCACTTGTTTCTGTAATTGCCTGCTTATCCGCTCCCACTCCGGGTCTTTCTTGTACCCAGGCTTCATTTTCTTTTCTGCTTCTTTATTAGCCTCCTTTTCTCTTTCTTCTTCTGTAACATACAACTCTTCCTCTACTAAATCAGACTCGCGGTCCTTAGAACCAACAGCCACCAGATCAAAGTGCAGCAACAAATAAATCCCCCCGCATATGAGCCCAGCCAAAGCTACCGTACAGAAATGATACAGTAGTAAATACAAACATATAGATCCTATCAGGATAACTTTAAACATGGATCCTACCTCCAAAAGAATGCGGGTATTAAAAATTAAAAAGGTATACGAGTAAAAAAATTCGGTATATAAGAAAAAAGATAGGGCCAGCCCCAATTAAGAGGCTGACCCTGTATTGGACGAAATAGGGATACTACATTAGATTACTCTTAGAAAGGATTGATGGGCTGACCATCGGCCCCAACAGTCCCAGCAACCGGCGCATTAACTGGAGCACCAGCAGCTGTAGCAGCCGCAGCCGCCGTAAGAGCATTCATTTCGGCCTGCATCCGTGCAAGTTGAGCAGCCGTATCTGCCGGAGTTCCCGGAACGCTAGTCATTGGAGCACCAGCAGGCACGGGACTTCCAGCAACGAGCATACCTACGCCCTTGATGTAAACTTGGGCATTACCGTAACGACCAGTTTGCGCGGCGGTAGTGGGATTGTAATCGTAGGCAGGCTGCCTTTTAACCACGAGCAATTCCTCTGGCGTCATCGGGGCATTCGGATCCCTGGTGCCAGCTTCCTTCGCGGCTTGGATAGCGGCCATGTTTCCACCGATTCTCTTGGACAGGGCTTTCAAACTGTCGGCGGAGAATTCGAACCCCTTCACATGTATCGAAGTGGTCCTGTTCAGTTCTTTCTTACCATTGGGTTTGATGCGGCCTGTATCGACCGTATATGACCTCAACACACCATCCACGTTGATCGCTCTGCCCTTATCCAGGTACAGCGCTGCCGTCTGAGCATACTTTCCCCAGTAGACAAGCGTGAATTCGTCGGTCAGTTCAACACCCTGCTGGTTTTTCCCGCGATTCTTAATAACAGTAATCAGACACCTGTGTTTCTTAGGGTCATCTGCCGGGAAGAATGTTGGGGCTCCTGCCACTCTAACGTTACTTAAACTTACCATACTGTCTATCATGATGTTACCTCCGTAATAATAAAAATGTTAATAAATGGGGTGAAAGTTCGTTTAGTTGCATACACCCTACTCGTCCAAACTCTGAAATTCTTTCAATTAAAAGGTTTGAGCTGCCATCAAGGCTGCCTTTAGAATGGGGGGCTGCTTTCGTCAATAGCCAGCAGTACTTCCCATTCCTTGCCTGCGAACAAGTCCCTGTGTACGTGGAATACAGCACTTTCTTTGATTAACTGAAGGAATATCTTTTCACCGTCTGCGTCATCGATCGAGAAGGCCGTCTTATCCCATTTCTTAGCGCCGCCAACAACCATGAATTGTATTCCCTTAGAGGTAAATGCCAAAGGACCTTCGCACAATGGCGCTATCTCGTCTGACTCAAGCCAGGCCTTGAATACTAGGCTGTCCAGTGAGTAGGTATAGACGAACAGCAGAGGCTTGTCATCTTGAACTTGATTGATTATCACGTCTACTCTCATACCGAAGGCAGTTTTAAAGTTGATCGCCTGGCCAATCGCCATCTTCTTCTCTTTCAAGAGGTTCTCCAGTAATTCCACTGAGGATATCAACGTAGCTCTCAGCGCTATATCCTTTACTACCGACATCAATAATCTTTCCATATAATGCTTCCTCCGTATGTGGGCCCTCTATGCCTACCAGGGGCTCATCTTGCATAACTTCCTGCAAGTCTGGGTTTAATCCAAGTAAGGCCTGCATGTCCGCTACTTCTTTGGGCAGTACCTTAACGATGTGCCGGTTGAGGGCGTCAAGAATGAAGCAAACTTCTTGTCCAATCTCAAATCCCTCATTTTTGCACTCGAACTTGCCGCCGCGTGGTGCCACTATGGTAATCGTGCTCCCATTATGTGACACCGATCTGACTATGCCGTAATTGGCATTTATCCATCTACTCATAGTCCCCCCAATCAGGTGGCTCCTCCATTTCCGAGACAGACTGTAGCACATACTCGGGGATATCTGCGTTACTGGGAATTTCTGGCAAGTTTTGTGGCATTGCATTCTCGATAGCCAGATTTGCCATTGGAGTGCCCGATGTGCCAGGAATGCCGTGAAAGTTAGGATCATTGATATCTTGATCAATGTGGCCATATGCGGCATCTACCCGTGCCTCGTGCTCCGGCGCGTTATAGTTATATTGTGCCGGTTTAGTAGCAGTCTCAAAGGCAGGTACCCATGCACCATCCTGAATTCTTCCCAGCCAACTACCTTTACGATCGATTACCCACATGATTTTGTGGCCCAGGCGTGCCAAGTTGGCGTTCGGCTTTAGGTTGCCTAAGTTGTCTGTCTTGTTGGGGTTCTGTTCGAGGCACCGGATTTGGACTATCTTATCACCAGCGTTGATGTCTACGTCAAAACCCCTAAGCGTCTGACTCACAAACCATCGCCCTGGGAATTTACCCATGTTGGTGATGATATTTACCTTGGTGATGTCAGTGTTACTCTGCTTGCTCTGAAACAGATTGTTGTAAATCCCCATCAGAATGTCCATCTTCTCTTGGTTCGTCATGTGACCTCCTAAATTTGACTTGGTGAGTTGTGTTAATGGCATCGTAGGCGGTGAAGTATCTCTTTTTGTTAACAATTACTCCTACGTACCCGTCATCAATTGCGTCGAATAGTGCAAGCATGTCCTCCTTGTTTTCGTATTGTTGGTTGACAAGAGCGGCATGCATGGCATTGGCTACTGCCGTAGTGCCTTCCACTGCCATTTCGTCAACCACCTCATGCGGGGTTTGGGCGTACAGTCTGTTAAGTAGTGATTTGATCTGTTCGCCCACCCAATTCATTTCATTGAGCCTTGGGATGACTCCCTCTTTTGCCCATTCAAGTAACGAGTCTTCGGCAATTGTATTAGCTTCATCCTCGAACTCTTGCGGCAACTTGTCAAAGTCCAATAGCTCTGGGTCTTCTTCCAATTGGAATGCATGGGCCACCTCGTGGAATAAAGCAAAGACCAGATTGAACCAGACATTAGGGATATACATAACTCCCTTTTTCATCCAGCTTCTGCTGTTAACACAATTACCCATGTCAATGATGACAATGCCGTTGTTGGGGTCAAAAGCGCCCAAACTACCTTTCAATTTGCCAATGAATGCGTCAAATACTATTGTTTTAATGATTGCGCATTCAGCTCCTGCCCTCTGAGCTATACTGACTAACTCTGGTGGGGCACCTTTGTTGTCGATGATGTGAACGTTTGGTTTTTGTACAATATCCATTTTGTTACCTCCGTTTTGCTGGTTTATATGCGGTTAGAGCTGCTAGGGCAGTTTCTTAAATGAGGCTGTTAGTTGATCTATTGCCTCGGTGTTTTGTGATAACATTGTGTCAAAACACTTGCTTATCAGTGTTTGAGCATGCCTTACATCTGGTAGTTCTGTGCTTGCGTCTATTGCTTCATTCAATTCCTCCATTAGTTCTTCAAGCTTTTGGCCTTGAGAGTATTCACCACTCTCGCTGAAGTCATCCTCGTACTTATGGACCACCTCGTTTTGCTCTATGAACTCTATCATATTTCGTGATGCTCTCACTAAATTTGGCATAATACACCTCCTGTTAGTTCATTCGCGGTTAGAGCCGCTAAGGCTGTTGTACTATCCTGGCTATTGGGTCTGTTACTAACGTGTCGCCGTTCTTTAGGGCTTTAAGTATTGATTTGTTTGATGGAGTCCACCAGCAGATCATGTGGCGCGTGATCTGGCCATCTATTGCTTTTGTAGTGATGTATGTGACTGGGCCTTTGTGTCGTATCTTGTCAATTGTCATTTTCTCTGGCATGTTGCACCTCCTAACTTGGCTGTTGTTGCTGTTAATTGCGTATGGCCGTTCTACTGGCTGGACATCACCGACTGTTACGCCTGGCTATGCAGGCTGTTAGCTATTACACTGTTCTGGTCGAGCTTGGCCACTATTCAGTACTGGCTGTACTGGCTGGACATCTTGACCGGTTACGTAACACCCTTTACCAATACAAATTGGCTTTAGACCACTCATATTACTTAGCCTTTGCGAAAGGGTCTTGGACATTACCAACTACCTTGCTATGATTTGTCCATTGTGGGGTATTCTCAACAGGCATGCCCGGTGTGGGTACTGAGGCAGTAACCCCTTGAAGCTCATCTATCCGCGCTTGAAGCACTGCCAACTTGGCTTGTATTTCAGCTTGTGCATTACCACCAGTTGTCAAAGGAGCAGGCGTGCCGTCTGGATTTAACGGGTGATACACTACCTTATTGGCATACTCTTGTTCAGTAAGTACTTTGATAGAGTCACCATAATTGGTGTACACCATTATCAAGAGCTCGACCTTTGGAGTCTTGTCTTTGGCCAGGAACCATGAGGGAACTAACTGATGGTTCATAGTGAGTATCTCTACCTTAGCCCCCTTACGGCACCTACTATGCTCTGCTGGAGGAACGAGTACTCCATAGTCATCCATGAATGAGAACAGTTTGAACCTGTATACAGGGAACATACCATTTGTTCGGTTGGTAATAGCATCAGCATCTCGTTTGTCCTGTTTGGGACCGAAAGCGGGGTAAACAGTGCCTTCAGAGATTGCTAAAGCTTTACCATCTGGACTGGTGAGATAGGTTAACAACAGACCACATTTAGGACAGTTGCTCAATTCATGAGAAGAGTACATACCCTTACATCCAGGACAAGTCCTGTCAAACAGTTTGTTGTCGTGACCTAAATAACCGACTATCTTAAACGCATAATTCACACTCTTGTTGTTCTGTACTTGATTTTCCATTGTAATACCTCCAAGTTTAGTTTACTACCTCGTCACTTTTTATGGGAGTTTAGAACCCGACAGGTTAGGTAGTCCAGCCCTATTAACGACTAATAATCTATTTCCTTCAGATTGTGGAGAATACGGGCCAATTCCGCAATAAGAGGTAAAGATTCTATCTTCATTCTTCTGTCAAACAGTTCATTTGCAAAATATTTGGCAAGATCTACCACATACTCTTCAGGTGTGATATAACCACCGTGTATTTGGGTAGTGGGGTACACATATGATATAATCTTTTTTATAAGTTCCTCTTTTTTAATTGTAGGTGGTGTATCCTCTTCTTTTGGTTTCTCGGTTGGAAGTGGCATTTTCCCTTCCATCATACGTTGTATGTCGCCCCCATCTCCAGAATGTGATTTATACCATTCTGCATCTGTGGCTTCCAGTAATAGTTCGTACGCAAACCTTTTGGCACCATATGGGGTTAAACTTATAACACCTTCACCATAGTGGGGATTTCCAGTACCATTTACTGGGGTTCCAGCCAAATGTATTTCTACATTACCTTCGTGATTGTGTGTTACTTGCATAATTATTCTCCTTTCTCTGAATAGATTTTTTCCCATTTCTCCGATTCACCGGGTATACAAGATGTGTGGTGGACTACTTCTTCTTTCTTAGAAGCAAATGCTCCACAATCATTGCATACCCACATCTTTGCCTCATCTATGTAGGTGTATTTGTTTATCATACTACCTCCTTTTTAGAATGCTACTGCTGTAGGCTCTATACCACAAAGCCAGTCCATCCCATCTGGGTTATCGATTGGCGTGGCCGCACTGTCGTCATTGATTAAAGGTTTATTGGAAGGGTTACATAACTCATAGTAACTCTCCTTATCGTCTTTGTGCATTTTAACTACATCTCGTTGCCATGCGTTAATGATACCACATATATCACTATTGTTGACAAGACTATCACCAATGGTATACTGCTGTCTTACCTGATATGTCCCACCATTAAGTTCAATAGTAACATACCCAACATCATCTTTTCTCATAGAGAATATGAGAGAGTGCCCACTTAAACATCTGTCTACATACCCACCTACGCAGTGGTGCATTACTACTCCTTCTTCTACGAGAGCTGCTGGGGTACCAATAAACTTGAATTGAAATCCACTATATAACTTGCTTGGTGCATCAAAAGTAAGAAAGTTCTTATGCTTGTACTTTACTAAGACTTGTCTGTCACGAGTTTGAATAGCAACAAGGTGGGTATGAAATTGTAGCACATCATCTAAGTCATTGAATTTGCGTGGTCTAACACGTACATGGTATCTTTCAGCCATGTTGTACATATCTCTCCACATATAAACAGTTGGTGGTGGCTGACCCTTTTTTATGAATCGTAGGGCAGTAACAGCCCATTTGTCAGTTATATCTGGGCGACCTTCGGCAGTATCATTTAACGCATTGTATATACTTCCTAAGGCATGCCGTTTATTAGAATTGTCCAAATCACTGTTAATTATAGCATGTAACAGATGGTGTATTGTTTTGGGCATACTTTTTTCGTTTATATGGGATGCTATATGGGTGTACACAATTATATCAGGATCGTACGGCATCAACTTCAGTAGTATTTTGGTGTATAATTTCCCAAATATAGATTCAATTAAGGACGTATAGTTTGTGTACTTTCTCAAATGCGGTATGAATTTACGAATCTTAGACCTATGCACTTTGTTTAGGAGGTCGTGGTCTGACTCAGAAACTAACCCATCTTTCGTTAAGAAGAACTTATTATGTAGTATCGCACTCGCTTTTATATATAGTGCCTGATCAATCCAATCCACTCTTTTGCCGAGTTTGTGTTGTAATACCAACAATTCAACTGGATAGGCCCAGTTACTGGTCATTTCATAAGACAGTAGTGGGGTGTAAACATCAGGTACGTCACATTTAACAGCCTTTTCTATTTCTTCTACGAATTTGCGAACTATGTAGTTATCTCCTGATATGTGTGCTGCACATAACATATAATTCATAAGAACGCCGTGTATTACGTATTTGTAACGATTCTTTGTGCCTGATTTAACTTTGTAGATTTTATACAAATTTCTAGTTTTCTTGTTATAGGTTAGCATTTTGTTTTGTGGCGATTGTTCTGAGGTAATATTCCTAACTCTATCAAACCAGTAACTAACTCTTACGTATCTAATTTTATCACCACTTATTGAAATACTCTTTTTGTGAAGTATTACTGTGTCTGGATTTGTTCCAACCCCACAGGCTGTCATGGTGTATACCTTCTTATCCTCGTATATCCTACTACCTGGGCCTAACACATTCTTAGGAGGGCAGAGTTGAAATTGTGGTGGGCACATTTTCTGATCAGTTGGTTCGTGGTATTCAAGCTCTGGTTTTAATATTAATGTTTCTGGTATCTCTGGCGTCTCAATTTCTTCAAAATTATATCTATCTCTTGGCGTTGATGTAGATACATTACTGTTGGTGTTGGATACTAAATTAATGATATCGCGGTCATCTTTAGTAAATGCTGGGTTATCATCTGGTTCTATTGTATCCACAGCCCTTTGTACAATTTGGTTAATACGGCGGTGAACGTTTTCCTCCTCGTCATATTGATTTATGTCCATCAAGTATTGTCTATAACTGGGATCTAACTTCGCTATAACGTTATAGTCAAATACATACGTATTTTTCATTTTACACCCCCTCTCTGATAAGGGGGCCTTGGTAAGCCCCCATGTTAAGTTTATTGCTTCATACAAAGACTACATAAAGGTAGCCCTGCATCTTTTGGGCGTACAAGATATGCCTCAACAGTCTTCTTACCATGTTTGGTACACCCATCCTTATGCACCATACCAGTGCCTGTGTTGATAACGAACTTTCTTATTTTGCTGTTGACAATTTGACGAACACAGGAATTGTCATCCTTCATCTGTTTGTAGAGCTTTTGCCCTACTTGAATGATTGGGTAACTGGTGCCTTGTTTTTTCATCGCACTCAAAGCTGCCTTTACATCGCCCGATTTTGTATTGCATATTGCGTACATGTTTGTTCTCCCTTTTCGTACCAATGATACTTTGTGAATTTAGACATCAGTCGGTGCCCACGAGTGGTACGATGTCTCTGATGAGCACCTTTATTCCGCTTCTGGTTAAACTTTTTGTTTCCATTTCGTCTTGGCATTATTTATTGATATTACCCCCCTTATTTGTTTCCAAATGGTTCGTTCATAAAGCCAACATAATTCCCTGGATAATCGCCGGGGAAATACCTTCCTAAGTCTACAATAGACATGGAGAGGGTTAAGCCAATGTTGTAATCTATGCATATCAATCACCCCCTTTAGGGATAGTTAGAGTTCTATATTACACCACTAATGGAGTGTTTGAATCGTCTACATGTAAGATGGTATACGTTGTAAATGCCCCTCTTAGTCACGCCTATTTTGGGGCAATCCCATATTTGCTGGTTATGGGTGGCACACTTTAGTTTCATCATAGATGTTCTCAGTCTCCAAAGCGCATAACCAACGCCTTCTTGTTTGGTTATGAGGTATTTGAGGTTAGTAATTGGGACCCATTTGTTACCCACCTTTTTCTTAGGTGTACACCACTGTTTTGTGTAGGTATTTAGGGTCTGCCTAAACTCTGCTATCTGTGGTTGGTTTGTTTGATTTGCCATTTTAACACCTCCATCCATTTTGCCTCCCCCAGAACTCTTCGTTCTCACGGAGTTTTTGTTTATGCCATGTATCTTCACTGATATACTCGTTAATGGTTATAGGTTTATTATAGGGAAACAATTTACTTAGAACCCACTGAACTAATTTCTTCATCATTGTCACCTCCTAATTGAGTGTTTTGTATACCGCCCCCTAATTGTTTTGGGATTGGTAGATATTTTGATGGTGTATCGTTACAAACAGCACTTTTACCACATATTTCACATGCGCCCATAGATTTCATGAAAGTATCTATAGGCCAACCTCTTTCTTTACCACACGTATGACAATAGAACATATTACTTACCTCCTGTGTTGTTTACTACAAGTTTTAACTTCTTTTCTACCACGATGGGAACTTTCTTGACACCGAGGATTTCCATACAGATAGACCGCCCAACTTCGAGTTCATCAATTAGGCCACCCAATCCATCAAAAGCTTTACGTGCGTCTATAGCTCTTTTATGCATTTGCCTACTAATTGCATGGTCCTTTAGTAATCCAGATTGGGCCCTTGCTTGACGTAGTAGGTTAATACGCTTGTCTAACATGTCCAAGTTTCTTTTAGCTTTAGCTTGTGTTTTTACTATAGTCATTTGATTACCTCCGAGTATTAAAAGATTAAAGGATTCAAGGACTTTAAAAATCGCAGATTACACTTCATCAGCTATTCGTATTATCTATACATAGATGTCCACGCCTCCTGGAGTAAGTTGTTTGAGTTTAATTTCCTTTATTTGTTTTACTGGTTTAGGTTGTTCCACTATTCGCTCATATACAAGAACGAATTTACCATACTTAATACCAAACCTCACTATCTTACATTCTGGCATCAATCACCTCCCTTCAGACAAATGTTTGAATTCTTCATCCATTACTTCTCGTAAAGCTTCTTCCTTTGTAGACGGTTTAGATTTAGTGCTGTACTTTTTGTGCCTGGGCCGTACCCGAAATCTATGGGACAAGTGAGTGGGCTGTTGGTCCATGATATCCAATATTGAGTCAAGACCAGTACTTACTGGGTTAGGATCTTCTTTAACTTCAAGTACTGGTTCAGGAACCCCGTCTGACTTTACCTCTAATACCAACTTATCGAACCTGCCTTGCCATTTACGATTACATAACATAACTAACCAAGTTACAAGTTTCATATCAGTCCTCCATGCATATATCCATTAGTTTCGGCATGTATAAGTCAGTGATTGTTTCGTACTTATCCTTCCTTGACATGTATGCGCCAGCTGTTGTCAGGAACATCTCTGATAGTACACGAAGTACTTTTGCTCTAAGCTCGTCCCTGGGGGACATCCTTGTGGGGTCCACTTCAATATTGTACTCATCTATATCGTACCATCTGCTAAACCGTTCTTCACCATCGTACATATCAATGGTCTCTTCGTAGACATTGAAGTTGTGTTTTTCTATATACAGTTTGGCCTTTTCTAAAGACCCGAACACTCCGCATACTATGCCACCCGATAGTTCTAATTCGCCCCCTTTCTCGCATAGTGAGTGTTGCCTAACTATATAGACTATGGGCAACTTTTCATCTTGTTTACAGTCCCACACTCTAACTTCCTTGCCTTTTACTATTACGACATCTCCTTTAGTTTGGCTTTTCATAGTATTATCTCCTTTCTATTCTATTTTCATTAATTGTTCTATTTGAAGATCTGACATTACACAATACTTTGGATATCCAGGTTCTTCGTATATCTCTCCTTCTTTTACTTCGCCGTATGAATCGCCTCCTTTCCATTTCAAAATGGTGTTTGAGGTTTTTGGATCAATTCTTAAAGATCCTATTGGATACTTCATCTTACATTTTTCTTTAAGTATTCTAATTTCCTCATCTAATATCCAAGAAGGGTCTGCGAGTGTGGGGACTACTCTTGCTTCCACTGCGAGAAGGGTCATAGTAACTATAAATGATAGTAATAAGATTTTCATAATAATACTCCTTAATATGCTATTCCATCTTTCCAGATTTCTGTCTTTGAAACGATGGGTTTGTAGTATACCCAATTTACGAGCTTGTCAGTACAACCTAACAGAATAACAAATTCACCATAGCCAGTGCGACCGAAGTCTATTTCCCACAATGCATAAGCACCGGAGTAATATACTCTAAAGTACTTCCGCTCTATCAGTCGCAAGTGTTTTTGGACATTCCTCATTTAGATTCCTCCTTTTCAAACAGTTCAAGTTTATTGGTTGAATACATATCATTATCAGTGCATAGATATATATAGGCCATACCACGAAAAGTATTGGTTATAGGTTCTGGGATGTAATAAGGTTGTCCTGTACTGACGAACCCTATTGCTTTGACACCGATTAAGAATACGATATCGAATCTCTTTTTGACCACCACTATCACCTCCCTTCTCTAACAGTAATGATCAAAAAACCAAGGTCGTAAGAACAAACGTAAGCACGTTCAATATGGAAACAGAAGTCAAGACCAGTTATTTCTTTTAAATCTCTGAGTTCTTGGTCAGATACTTTAGTTTCATAAAAGAAATTAGCATCGTCTGACGCTATGGAGTTGAGGCAGTTATCTCTCATCTGCACATATGGAGTTGCTTTTTTACGCCATTTTTTATCATAACGTTTACGTTTGCCAAGATAAGAACCGCATTTAGGGCAGTAAGTACTACAGAGTATATCAACCCAGCGATCCATGAAATACTCAATGTACCGTTTTTGCCAAATATGTCCACATAAAGAGCATCTAATACGTGGTTTTTCCATTTAGTTTCACCTCCTTTCTATTACCATTTTGTTTTCCAAGTTTTACCACAGTTGTGACAATGATATACCCAAACATTATTAACAGGTTTAGGAATAATACTTCTATGGCAGGAATTACAATACATACTACGCTTTTCACACCCCCATTTGTAGGAGTCTGCGGCATTCTTCCGACGAGCTTTTAGTTCTTTTTCCCAAGCTTTATTGTTTATATAATCAATTATCTCCAATACAATATATATAACAATAATGCTCCCCACAATAATACTGAGTGATACCAAAGGATGTATGATTAGCCACCATACTCCACTGAAAATGTTACACACAGAGTACCACATTTCGTTTTCACCTCCCCTCTATTAAGTTAATTCTATGCCTAATTCATTTGCGACCTTCAAGAACTGTAACCTGGAGTGTGACCCGCTGACCTTGACTGTGCCATTGGGGTATAGGTACGCTCTATTCCAACCCCCGCATACTATTTTGTCTTCTTCCTTTGTGACACAGAAGTCTTCTGAGACACCTGCTAATTCAAATAGACTTTTTACATCCTCCAGTGTCCATCTTTGTGTTTCTAAGTACTCTCTTTCCAACTCTTCTCCTTCCAAGGCATACCTTTGTATGTCTTCCCCTAACTCCTCGGTAACTTTGGCCAGCATTTTTGACAGTACTGGAATAAGATCGAGAGTAAGGGGGATATCAAATTCCACTTCATCCCCCACTTCAGTAACAGATATATTACAAAGTCTAACGTGACCGCCTTTATCAGCATGTAATTCAGTTGTTTCTACTACCTCCCCATCTTTGTTATCGTGGTAAACTTCTTTGTAAATGACACTAATAGTGCATTCGTCTTTGCCAGTGTTATGTATCACCTCCATTGTACGTGGTATTAATCCCATATCAATATCTCCTCTTTCCATAGGCTGGGGGGCCGAAGCCCCCAAAGGTTAACTACAATAGGATTATGAGTGTTGATAATCCAATACCTAACATTAACCAAAAGAATGATTTGGCACTATGCATTATACTTACCTCCTCTCTCTTAGATTTAATTCCATATGAGAGGCCAAAGCCGCATTGGTAGCCATGCTTGTGCATGTACGTTAAATCCAATTCGTTTACCTTAACCTCTCATACGGAAGGGGGACCGAAGTCCCCCAGGTGGTTAGGCGCCGACTGCTCTGGCCTTCAATGCTGCTTCCTGAGCCAGTAGCGTACGTTTTACTCTTCTTGCTACAGCGGCTGCCTTTCTTTGGTGACGGTTCTTCCCAGTCCTGAAATAGACAGCACAATCGTAACATGGCATAGGTGTGCCAGGTGCATGGCGACTAACAACATTCTTTTTGAGCGGAGCACGAGACACCCCCTCTGCACCACGTACTTTTGCACAGTGTGGGTTGGAACAGAACACCGTTGTACTTCTCTGGTCGAAACTAAATGGTTTTTTCATAACACGCTCCTTTCTGTTTAAGGGTTAATACCAAACATCTTATACATCCACTAAGAGATACAACTATGTTATACCCCTTAATAGATGGGGGAGACCCAATGCCTCCCCCTTGCCCCTGTTGAATGTTACACTGCCGCAACCTTCCTACGCAGTATCATCTGCGCACCTCTCTTATGGTTCTTAAAGAAAGGGTCTTTTTCCCGCTTATGCTTCTGCGGGGTAGGGTTTGGTTTCAGTGTGACTGCTGGCCAAAATACTGTTTGTATCACACTACCTCTTAACATTTTATACCACCTCCTCCAACTCGTCTATGAGAACATCTGTGGGATGTTCATCTACGTTATCGTTTGCATTCTCCTCATCTAAGAAGTATGCGCCTTCACCAATGTCTTCCAAGAAATCATCTACCATAGTGTTATACCACCTCCTTCCATTGTTTAATGAAGTCCGTAAACCCTTCTAATTCATACGGGTTGACATATTCTATCTCTATACCACGTTCTTCCATATGTTCTTTCTCTGCGGTAACCCCAGAGGACTTGTTCCAACCCTCTATCTTTACTATCTTAAATCGTCCACATACACCCAGGAACTCTCTATCCTGTGACTTCCAGTAGTTCCAGTCACCTGGAAGTCCGTATTGTACCATCGGATGAGTGTGAGAGATGGGGGAGAATATAATCTCTCCTTGTTTCATAAGTGTAGATGCAACAAAGTTTGCAATCTCGAATCTCATCAATTCAATTTTTTTATTGTTGTGTGAATAAGGACACGCAAGATACGTAATCATAACAACTCTCCTTTCTACCCATGTTTCTTTTTTAACTCATTTTCTACGTCCTGGTCTAACAGTTTACCATAATACTCACATTCTGTACATTTAGAGTTTCTATCACACTTCCTACAAATCCACTTTTCAACATATACTACTTTACTATTCTTCATGATAATCTCCTTTCAGTTGTATTTACATAAGGGGGGCTATAACCACTTATGTTTGTTTATATATGTACATTATATATAGGGGAGCCTCTAGCAATAAATTTGGCTGAAAAGGGTCTATGACCACGATGTGTCTAGCAAAATGGCAAAAGTATTCTATAATAACTAATAAATAGTACAGTATACTACAAACAAAAGGAGGTAAACTGTGAAAGCTCTAAAAATCGCTTTTCTATTAATACTTGGCTCCCTGTTACTATTATTTGCTTGTGCAGCCCAACAGCCTGAGAAACCTATTATAACTAATCCAGTAGTAGAAGAAAAAGCGCCGGAGTCTAATACATCGATGTACACGCAATACAATTGTTGGAAAAGCCCATTTAATCCACATGAGGCATTGGAAACATGGCCAAAGTTAAGTATATACCCAACTGATAGTTTATTAATAATAGTTGTAGCAGGAAACCCAAAGATAAATTGGCAAACAGATTACGTGCCAGGAACACCATTTACAAGTGTAGATGTGCCTGAAGGTGAAGTAACTTCAGTCATCATATTTGTTTTTGGAATTATAGATGCAGACACAATAGAATTATTAGTTTTTGGATACCAAGATAAATATGAGCAACATTCTATTTACAAACTGGATGTAGATAGAAAATGTTATGTACTAGAAATAGAAGAACTCCAATCTGCTAGTGCCAAATAAACCACGTAATCTCATCTAATTCCCACGTTCTAGCATATCTCTATAAATCTGTACAAACTATCTAGCAAAACCCATAAAATATTCTATAATACATGTAGTAAAATACTATATTACTATATAATACATACAATAAGTACGTATAAAGGAAAATAATTATGAAATATACAATTACCTATAAAAACAGTGAAGGTGATGAAGAAAGAGAAGTACTTGATGCTAAATTTGTGCAGGTACTTAATGGAAATTTACATTTGCTGTCTGATATAGCAGTTGATGCACGTGTGATAGCAATATTCTCAAGCTGGATTAAAATAATAGAAATAAACGAAGGAGAATAACCGTGAATGTGTTAGATATCGATGAACATGAAGATGGATCAGCCACAGTAAGTTTGGATTGTACGGATGAAGAAATAAACCTATTAGTACAGTACGCAGTACTAGATATATTAAAAAAGTCTTTAAACAGTGTAAATAATGAGGATTTAGAAGATAAACAGTGACAGTAGTAAAAACAGCAAGTATATCTACATTTATAATACTATTAGCTACGTATATAGCCTTATTTGGGTTTAACTGGTATGTAATAACAATAGGACTACCTATATCTATTGTACTTAGTATTATATATTATAAGATATTGAAACAAACAGATAAATTAGAGTTAAAGAATTAAATCATTATTTTGAAGCAGGAGCATTTAGGATGTATACAGGATTAGAACTAGCAGTTATAGGTTACGTATTAGGGTTCGTAATACATATAGGGTTCTTTAGGTTTTTTGAAAAGTTCTATAAGTTTGCAGAGAACTTCCATTTAGTAACCCCAACAGCTTGGTGTTTCTTATGGCCTCTAACTTGGCTAATAGTCTGTATACACTATATAAGTAGGTTTATAGGATTCTGTTATGCTATAGTAAACTACATCGTTAGCAATCAGTGGAAATTCAAATGGTGATTACTCCCGCCGAAAATTTCTGTATGTAACTATAGTTATCGTGGTGGTGAGTAAATAGATATACGTTTAAAAACAAGAGTAAACAAAGGAAAACAGGAAATCCATAAAATTTTGGGGATAGATGAATGACAAACGACCAAGATACGGAAAAGGACGCTAAAGATAAAGAAATTTTAGAAAAGATATTTTGTTTGAAGCCAGATGACCTAGAAGAACCGCAATCTTGGAAAGCCTGGAAATCAGGCGAATCAGGATATAAACCTTTTAGTTTGCAATATAGAGAGTGCCACGATAATATGGGTTTATTTTTGGAAAAGTGCCACGTATGTGGGCACGAACTGATCATGTGTAAAAAATATGGTGGGCAGTGCCGTAGCAGTAAATGTAAAGCTGAGAGGATTGAAAATATAAAACAAGGGGAACAAGATGACAGCTAGTACTATGTTTACAATATTAAGTTGGGGAGGCCCAATTTTAGGGGTTATAGGGTTTATAATTACGCCAGGATTAACTCATATCAAGCCTTGGTTAGTAGAAAGGTTTAATAAAAATAAAGAAGACAGGACAACTAAAGTACTGAGTAAAAATTATAATACTATGAAAGCGGTTGATTTGATTAAGGAATATATAAATCTTAAAGACAATTATAAGTTTGATTGGCGATCAAAAATCCGTGCTCGTAAAAAAGAATTAAATATTGCTATGAGAAATGTTTAAGGATAGGTAGGATGATTTATTTTATAGACGGAGAATTAATAGCTAAGCATGGGGATGTCAGTGTTTATCTATATGACAAACTTCTACATTTGGAGATAGGTCCAGGGCATAATCTTTGGATGGTTGAAAGTGAATTAAAAGAGTTGTCCGAACAAATAGGCGACCTCCCTCGTGGAAAATGCTTAGAAATAGGGTTAGGACTTGGAGTAGCTTCAAAATATATTCTATCCTTCCCTGAAGTAGAGTCTTTGACTACAGTTGAAATAAATCCGGATGTTATAGCTGTCCATGAAATGATAACCAGTAGAGATGATCCAAAGCATAGGATAGTACATGCCGGTGGTTTAGATTTTATAGTACAGACAAGTGAAAAGTACGATTTTATATTTTTAGATTACTATTCTATAATAGACGAGGACACATTAGAAATATTAGATATTTACGCTAAAGCGGCGAGAAAAATCCTAAATAAGGATGGAACATTGCTAGCTTGGTTTGATATTTATACTCCAGAAGAACATGCAAAGAAATTTTTTGATATATTTTTAAAATTAAATAAAGGCCCTGTGTTAGTGGGTCAATAAATAAAAGGAGAACTAGAAATATGGCTAAAATAAAAGACGTAACTCTATCATTTCCACCTTCTGATTCAGCGGATACGGTAGGTTATAAACTTTATCTTGAGATAGCGCCAGCAGAAGTGACACACGAGTCCCCAAGCCATGATCTTGGGAATAATACTAGTATTCTGTTGAATACTATTCTTGGGACTGTAGATGGGGTGTACAACATAGGTGTAGCTGCGGTGGATGATGTGGGGAATGAATCTGACTTTAGTTTAATGAATGACGTCCCTTTAGATTTCGTCCCTCCGGTACCACCTGGAGCCCTTACTATTACATCATCATAGCGGGTATAGTTGCTGCAATTATAGCAGCAGCTGTATTTTTACCTTAGAGGATCTGGGAGGGACTATTTATGAAAAGATTAGCAAAACTATTTCTCATAATAGGTCTTAGTATATTTTTAACTGTGACACCTGTTTTAGCTGCAATTCAATATGATTATGTTACTTATTATATGCTAACAAGTGAACAAATCACTGTAGCATGGACTAATACTAATGAGGGCTTAAACACATTTGATGTATATGTTGAACGGGTTGAATGGAACGAAGTAGTTACTAAATATATGAATATAGAAGCTACTGAATATGCTATTACTTTACCAAGAGCTGGTTTATATATTTTCATGGTTAGAGCTAAAAAAGCTCTAACAACTATCGAAATTGCCAGTATAAATGGAATGGATAGGCCATTATTGCTACAGTTTATCCAAGATAATAATATATCCGATATTGTGGGAGATACTGATGAATTAACGGACCAACAGATTAAAGACGCTGTCATAGCGGCTGGCAGAGCAAGTACATGGGCCAAATCAACTACGCATGGTGAAGTCGATGGAGCTGATAGAGGCTGGTGGGTATATGGGTATCTTGCAAAACCAGGGCCAATTATTATTGGAAGCCTTAAAGCAATAAAAGAGGTTAACACTGTTTGGATACGTGGCGATTGGGCGGAAATGTAAATGCCTGTGTATGGATTTACTTTAAATGAATTTATTAGACGGGTACCAAGAGAAGAAATAAATAACGTTAAAGCTTTGGTAAATGAAAGACAGTCATTGCGTAGAGAAATAAAAAGTATTGAAAATAGGATAGGTAGAATAAACAAAGAATTGAAACTTATTTTTAAAAAGAAAAATCCAAAGGATTACGAAGCGTATGAAAAAAATGCTAGAGATCCATTAGTATTAATGGGTCGTTAGAAAGGAGGAAGTTAAAATGCAAAGTTGTAGTTGTGTAATACTAAATGGGGACTACTCATACCTGAATACTGTTAGTTGGCAGAAGGCTATTAAACTGATGGTCAAAGGAAAAGCTACAGTAATCAAATATGCTGAAGTAGTGGTAAGAACTGCGGAACATGTATCTGTGAAAATTCCAGCAGTGATGAAATTAATAAAAATAATTAGAACTATTTATAGAACTAAAGTTCCGTTCAGTAAAAAACATGTGATGGTACGAGACGGATTTTCTTGTCAATATTGTGGAACAGCAAAATCATTGACAATAGATCATGTTATTCCCGTATCTCGCGGAGGGAAAAGTACATTTGAAAACTGTGTAGCTGCATGTAAGTCTTGTAACAACAAGAAAAGCAATAAACTTCCTTCCGAGGTACCTATGTATTTAAGAAAACAACCTATATCACCTACGATTGCAGAATTTACTAGGCTTAAAGCTGTTAAATCTGGTGTATATGATATTCTTAAAGAATTAGGTGTATATTAAAATGAAAAATGGGAGGGTGTAAAAAATGGCAGTTCCTGTACCTTTAATAGTAATTGGTGCCGCTGTTGTTATAGGTTTAGTTATAATGGTAATACTTAAAAACAGGAAAAATGATGATGATGACTATACATACGACGGAAAATATGATGTTAAAATAAACCCAGATACTTCAGCCAGAGATCCTAGAAAAAAAGCATTGTTAGTGGGGATTAATAAATATATGGACCCAGGCAATGACTTACAAGGGTGTGTAAATGATGCTGAAACAATGTATAGTTTATTGGCCAACCAATTTAAATTTGACCCAGCTAATATACGTGTTCTAGTAGATGAAAGAGCTACTAAAAAGGGTATTCTACAAAGACTTGAGTGGTTACTTACAAACTATAAAATAGGGGATGAATTAGTATTTTACTATTCAGGCCATGGTAGTCAAATTAGAGATAGAAATGGGGATGAATTAGACGATCAATTAGATGAAATTTTATGTCCTTACGATTTGAATTGGGATGACCCTTTAACTGATGATTGTCTTGGAACTTTGTTTAAACAAATCCCTGAAGGCGTTCATTTAAGTATGATATGTGATTCCTGTCATAGTGGTACTATAACTAAAAATATATCTAAAACCCATAGTGACAGATCAAAAAACATTTTACCTCCATTTGATATAAGAGCAAGGTCTTTAAATAGAATATTGCCTAAAAATAAAATGGGTAAAAAAGATTCTGGAGTTCAAAAACATTTATTGTTTTCAGGATGTAAAGATTACCAAAGTTCTGAGGACGCTTATATAGATGGGAAATATCAAGGAGCGCTTACTTGGGCACTGACTAAAACTATTCGAGAAAATCTTGATATTGAATGGCATCAAGCACATATAGATACGGTTACCTTGTTGAGTAGTAATGGTTATACACAAGAACCTCAACTTAGTGGTAGTGCAAATGTGATTTTTCGTAAAGTGTTTGGTGGTAAGTAATTAGATTAAAAGGAATTTCGTTATCGGGGAGTAGTGTGCAGCTGCTCCCCGTTTTTTATCTAGCAAAATCGTGATTTTATTCTATAATATACATAACGACCACGATATAGGAGAATTAATATGTCATTTCACATTAAATGTTTCTTTGGCAAACACGATTGGGAAGTAATAAATACTATTAGTGAAAGAAAGATATTGGAATTAATGGTCAGTAAATCGGCTAAAGATAGAATAAAGGTAATAAATCATCAATCCAGAGAATGGTTTCTTGGCCCCAAAGACGGTGCATTATATGAACAAAAAATATGTTTGAGGTGCTGTGCTATTAAAGACGAGCCAAGTGAATATATGCAAAACCTTATTGGCACAGAAATTGAAGCTGGTTTTGAAAAATTTCAGGCTGAACGTAGACAAAGACAAGCTAAATCAATGTCCGAATCATGTGTTGCGGATAAATTTGTGAGGATATAATGTATAAAATAAAACCATTAGAATGGGTGTATGAAAACACAACTGAAAGATATGACGATGTGGAAAAACAGTGGTCAGCTAATACAAAATTTGCCTATTTTCGTATAGATAAGTATCGGGATGACGATGAGCTACTAACTTATTGTAACTTTTGTGGTGATTATTGGTATGAAACTTTTACCAATTTGGAAGAAGCCAAAAAATATTGTGAAAACGAATGGCAAAAACATATAAAGAAATGTTTAATAGAGGTATAGATGTTAGAAAAAATACAAGAAAAGTTTTATAAAAAAATAAGAAAAGGCCTGTTAAATCAAACTAGTATAGAAGTACCATTCAAAAATTTGGTGGTGGGGTGGTTTACTAATCAAAAAGTAGATGATCAAGTTTTAACTAACGCTTTATTAAAATTTGATAAAAAATATAATTTAGACCATATAATTATATTGAACGGTAGAAAAGCTGAGGCTATTAGGTTTTGGTGGCAAAAAGGTAAAATAATGGAGGGAGGGGAACAAAATGCCTGATGTAGTAGTACTGCCTTCTAAAAGCGAGATGGAGCAATTAAGAAGATTGCTAATTAGGTACCGTGACAACGAAATTAGCGAGCATGAGATAGAAAATTTAATAACTGGTATGCTGGCTGAAACATTTAGACTAGCTAAGATAGTGGTTAAATTCACGGGGGATTAAAAAATGCCTTATGTAAAACAAGAAAGAAGGCCAGCTTTAGATGAAGTAATTGACGAATTAGTAAAATTTGATATACAAGCTGGTGATATATATCTATTTTTGTCAAATCTTGCGTCTAAGGATAAACCTTATCGTTTTTGTTATTTTGGTAAGCGTATAGATGACGCGGTAAAAAAAGCAGAGGAGGTTGATGTAAAACCTAATGGTGATATAAATTATATTTTATTCAAATACTGTAAATACAATATCGAGCCATCCTATAATAACTATAAAGCCTTTATGGGTGAAATATATAATAGTGTGGATGGTGCACCAGTTAAATTCAAAAATGAATTTAGAGAATCAGCTGAATGGATAAGAATTAAACTTTTAACTCCTTATGAAGAGAAGGCTATAGAAAGAAATGGGGATGTATAATGGCTAAAATAAAAACTGTAAGGCTTTCGTTTCCACCGTCTACTTCGACAGATGTTGTTGGGTATAAACTTTATATTGAAACATCACCAACTGAAATAACGTACAACTCCCCAAGTTATGATCTTGGAAATAAAACCAGTGTTAGATTGAATAAGATACTTAAACGTACAGAAGGCGTGTTTAACTTGGGTGTAGTTGCAGTAGATAGTGCTAGTAATGAATCTGACTTTAGTTTAATATACAATGTACATTTAGATTTCATACCACCGATTATGCCAAAGATAACGATAAATATAAAATAAATATTTAATTGTTTTAGAGGAGTTGTATAATGACTGATGATGAAGAAAGAACAACTATAAAATTAGAAGATGACGAAGCTGCTTTAGTGATGGATTCTGATAGTAATGTTAGTATTTATTTTCCACATATGGATGATGATGATGACGTGCCAGACCATGTGCAACTTATAGCTGCTATAGCAGCTATAGCTACAACTGATCAAGAAATAATGGACTTAATATGGAAAAAATTTTACGAAGCTGCTAATGAGGTGAATTAAATGTCAAAAGGTAAAATAGAGTATTTAGGATTACCATACACTGATGAAAACTCATTACTAAAAGATTGGAGATCACTTGTTTCCGATAAAGTTGCAGCAGATTTGACTACACAAGGTAGAATTATATTTGCTCCAATCAGTGCATGGCACCATATTGCTAAAAGATACGCCTTACCAGGGACATTTGAATATTGGTTAGAATTAGACGAAGAGTTCATTAAAATCAGTAAGAAGTTGTTAATAATTATGTTACCGGGGTGGAAAGAGTCTAATGGTGTAAACGGAGAAATTGAACTAGCGAACAAATATGGCATTCCAATAGAGTATATAGACCCAAAACCTTATATAAAACAAATGGAGAAAGAAAGTGGTGTTGATAATGAGAGATAAATTATTTAGAGCAGATCATTGTAAAGTTGGGACTATAAGAGTAATAATAGATACTTGTAATGTTTGTAACGAAAGAAAGTTCGTTATTGCTATTGATAGTAGTGAAGAGGAATATGGTCCAGGATGTATATGTGAAAATTGTGCAATAAGACTATTTAGGGAAAGAGAAAATGCCAACACTATGTAGCCCAGAATGCATACCGTTATGTGATTTTTGTGATCACTATAACTTTAACGCTGATGAAGAAGGTCGTTATATTGGTAAGGGTTGGTGTACTTTACACAACGAGTCATCTGAACCGTACGATTACTGTGAAGATTTTTACTGTTTTCTTGTCAATGAAAAAAAGGAGAAAATTAAATGAGATGTACAATATGCGGAGCTAAACTTATAGCTTGCGAAGACGGCACAGCATCAACTTTGCTTGGGTATTATTCTCCCCCTGATCATAATCATGATGACAACTGTTTAAAAAAAGTATATTTTTGTGAAAACGGTCATTCTCAAATAATATCCAAACGACGTAGATGTCCAAATCCAAACTGTGATTGGGTAGGCAAAGAAGATTGTTTTTGCCATGATGGTAAAAAAGTGGATGAATGGCCAGAAGTGGACGAAATACGACCGGCATGGTGGAAAAATAAAAAGGAGAAGGAAAATGGAAAATCCTAAGAAAAGACATTACATTTATTTAGCTGGTAATATTAGTGAGGACAATCGAACTTATGAATGGCGTGAAGATTTTACAGAACTTATGAGTGATGTAGATAATGTGGTTGTTGTAAATCCGTGTGCTAACAAGTTCAATCAAGGCATGAAAAATACCACTTCAGAGGGCGTAGCTTTTGTTAAAGAAGCTAAAAAGAAATCTCAAAAAATTCTGCGGGCCAAAGATTACCAATTAGTAAAGATGTCCAGCGTAATAGTGGTTAATTTAGAGCTTCATAATGTAAATAGACCAATGATAGGCACTGTTCAAGAGTTAGCTTGGGCTAGTGATGTTTTTTATGTACCAGTTATTGCAATTACAGGTAAGGAAGGTAATATTTATACACACCACCCTTGGATTGATGAATGTTGTAGTGCTAAGGTTGAAACAGTAGATGAAGCTGCTGAAATGATTAAAACTTTTTTCTTGGAATACTAAAAGGAGATACAAAATGTATATTATAATTTTTGAGGACGACTCAATTAGATCAGTTGACAAACTGGATGATAGTTTATTAGATGCATTGCAAGATAATCTAATAGACATTATTGACCCAAAAGAAATGAAAATGTTGACTGCTGGCCGTGGTGATGATTTAGTTTGGGAAGATATTAAACAAATATAGGGAGACCACGAAATGCCTATTATAATTTTTGACGATGGTTCAATTCAATTAATTGAAGAGATAAGTGAAGATTGTTTTTCTGAGCTTGAAACAGATCTAATTGATATTACTAATCCAGATGAATTGAAAATGCTGAAAAAGGCTATTAAAAGAAATCCAGCATGGGATAAACTAATAAGGATGTAAGGAGTACTAAAATGGATTACATTGACAAAATGAAAAGAATAGAATATATAAATAGGTATTTACGAGATTTTACAGAAAACCAGTCTAACACAATAGATAAGTTAAGTGCTAAAATAGCTGATGAAGTATTTGAGGAGTTATGTGAAGAATATGAAGTGTGTTATGTGTGCGGAAAGAATTTAGTGCCTAATGTACGCCTAATGGTTAGGGAACCCTACCCAAGTACAATGTATAGAAAAATTTTCACAAAAGGTTGTCCCGATACATCCTGCGAATATAATAAACGTTTAGTAGCTAAATATGAAAACTAAAAAAGATATAAAATATAGTTTCAATCATACGAAAGAACGAATGAAATCTCGTTATGATATTTCTATAGATTTACAAGACTATATGGAAATGTGTGATCGTGTAAATAAAAAGAGAGATGTCAAATTTATTTCTGAAGAAAAGCAAAAAAAGGATATTCAGCAAATATATGATATACTTTTTAAAGGCGCTGTTATAAGAGTGGTGTGGAGTAGGGCTAATAGATGTGTCAAAACAGTTTTACCGATGGGTGATTAAAGGAGAATTAAAATGATAGTATATGGTGTAAAATTTAAGAGTCAAGGCAGTCCTACTTGTATATGGGCTACAAGAGGACAAGCTTGTAGAGAAGCATTTGACATTCTTGGGGAAGCTGATATTGGTGATGAAATATTAATTACAGTTAAAGAAATTTCGAAAGAGAAGTTTAGAAATATGAAAGAATTTATGGGATATTAATAAAATAGGAGAATTAAAATGGGAATTAAAAGAAATAAGTTACTTAGATTAGGCCAAAAATTACTACCATTTAAGGCTAAACAGTTATTAGTTAAATATAATATAATCAAAAAAACAAATACTATTCAGTCGTTAGTGTACAATGATGATGATGTTCTAGAATTTTGGTTGCCTAAATTTAATGATGATGGTCTTGAAAAACCTTTTAAACATATTATGAAACTTTACGATATGTATTTAAAGGACGATCCTAACTGGCACTTTATTTATGAAGGTCATTATACTTTAATCAGATGTTCTTACAAATATGTGCCTGATTTAGTGGGTTATTTCAACGAACATGGTATTGAAACTAATCCACCCACTTGGTGGCAAGAAGGAACTCATGTAACATCTACTTATAAATCGATTTACAAAGAAATCTTTCATTGGACTTCTGTGTTAGCAATTCAAATGGCTAAAAATAAAGAGGAAAATGTGCAGATTGGTGTAGCTGCTGATAGAATGGTGCATGTATTTTTATTACAAGCTATTTATCTAGCTGAGTTAAATGGGTCATTAGACCTGTATAGAAACCGCGGGTTAGATATAATGTATTGGGAAGCAACTCATATGTCCGATATTACTCAATATAGAACTTACCATATAGGAACAATAGCTGGACATAACGCACTTAAAGCACATTGGGATAAACTACGAAAAGAAAAAGAAGAATCAGAATGTTCCGACACAGATTAAAGTATCTAGCAAATTCAAAAATGTATTCTATAATATAAACAGACGCTCTCTATTAGATTCCGACACTGACGCCGTGTAGGTAATAATAAAGAAGCGAGAATATGTAGGGAGCGCAAATAACTGGGGGTATATAAAAAATATGGATCTTCAAACAGGAGATGTTATATTAACATCCAAAGATTCCATTATAGTGTGGTTTATGAATTTATTTCAAAAAGACCCGTGCTTTTGGGGACATGTTTTAGTAGCTAAAGATAATGAAGATGCATGGGAAGCTAATTGGACATTAAGAGAATCAAATATAGAAAGAGTTCTTAAGAAACATAAGTACTACAAAATAATGAGAAAAAAGGATTTAACTGAAGAACAAAAAGAAGATATGCGCGAGACAGCCCCAGAGCTGTTAGGTCATCCTTATGGTGTAGGGCGTATTTTTTTACAAGCGCTAGATCATGTTTTTCATACAAATTGGTTTACTAGACTTGATGACAGGGAGTATATTCAAGTATGTTCAAGTTATGGTGCTTGGATATATAAAATGACCTGTGATTATGAATTTAATGGGGTTTCCTGGCAATCATGTGACCCCGATGACATAGAAGACGACCAATTAATATACCCAGAAAATTGGCAGATTATAGGGGAAAAGGGTATTAGGAGGAAATAATGGCAAGTTTTGGATCAAGATCTCGTATGAATTTGTCACGTTCCCACCCGGATTTACAGCGGATATTCAACGAAGTAATAAAGTATTATGATTGTGCAATAATTTGTGGGCACCGAAATGAAAAAGATCAAAACAAAGCTTACAATGATGGGTTATCGAAGTTAAAATACCCCAAAAGTAAGCACAACAGCATCCCTTCATTAGCTGTAGATGTTGTTCCTTGGTTTAAAAAGAAACCACATATTAGATGGAACGATAAAGCTAAGTTTTATGAATTCGCTGGGTTTGTTCAAGGCATAGCTGCCACATTAGGAATACCAATTAGATGGGGCGGAAATTGGGACATGGACGATGATTTAACAGATCAATCATTTTTTGATTTACCACATTTTGAATTACTATAGTGAGGATAATATGTATAGATTACTATATAACTACGGAGGAATATATGATGCCTTTTAAGTGAATTTAACTTAGGAGGTGTTATATGTATACTGTACCACAGTATAAAATCGAGATTAGGTTAATAGACCAAAATCAAGTGGTTAAAGTTTATCCTGATTACGATACTTTTGTGTCTAGTGTTAAATACTATTTTGTAGAACAGCATGTAGTAACTACATTTAAAGATTGGCCGGAGCGTTGGTTTGATTTTTACAAATTTGGGGAACGTTACACAAAATATATTGTAAGAGATAAATTTGGGAGCGTTTTTACTCCCACAGAAATTCTTCAAGATATTAGATCAAACACTTATCACAGTTATGATTTACATCTGTGGTTTCTAAGAAGATTAGATTTTACGTATAGAAGAACTCCAGTACCTTTTACTGGAAAAAGAGATTGGAGCTTTCATAATCACTATAAAGTTCCTAAAATTACACAAGAAAAAAAGTGGAGTATCGCTCACAAAGAGTATGTTAGAGGAAAACGACGTGCAAAATATCTTCCTAATCCATGGGATGATTATCAAAGGGGAGATATTCGTAATAGAAAAAATTGGAAAAGTCGTAGAAAAACTCAATGGAAATAAGCTTGGGTAGCTTAGTGATATAGAGCGTCGGCCTTCCAGGTCGAAGACGCAGGTTTAAATCCTGCCCCTCGCTCCAAAGCGGGGATAGTTTAATAGGTAGAATGCCAGCTTGCCATGCTGGTGGCGCGGGTCCGATTCCCGTTCCCCGCTCAATAAGGAGATTAACTATGTTGTAGAAACGATTTAACGGGTTGTAGATTATTAGAGGGCCTCCGTAATTTATTTTCTTTTAAATGTTAAACAAATTAAAGGAGATAAATTATGAAAGGTAAAATGTTAGAACTTAAAAATTGGCTGAAAGATTCAGGAAAAGAAATTAGAAGAATGAGAGAATTACATAAAGACTATCAGAGAGGTAATTACGAAAGAGCCCCTTGGAATTCAGAAAGTAGTCAGGTATATTTAAAAAATTCAAATACTCTTTGGAAGCTTAGACAAGAGTATAGGCACAAACATATAGCTTATTCTGAACTAAGAGGTCATACAAGAGCAGAAATAGAAAACCCACGAGAAGATAATTTACCTAACGAAGATTTGATTTTGTCAATAAAAAAGGAATATTCTGATGAGCAAGAGACTCTACGTAATAGTGCGTAAGGACTTATCAGAGTCTTACAGAGCGGTACAAGCTGGTCATGCAGTGGCTGAATGGTTACTATATGACCAGACTTGGAGAAATGAGACATTGATTTATTTAGGTGTTGAAAATGAGACAGATCTTCTACGTTGGGTAGATAAGTTAAAGTTTAAAGATATCAAATATATAGGTTTTAATGAACCAGATATTAATAATGAATTAACAGCTATTGCAACTGTGTGTAATGATGGAATATTTAATAAACTCAAATTACTATAAGCGCATATCGCCCTGGGGCGGCGGCGGATTCTAATCTCGCTATTCGGGGGTTCGAGTCCCCCTATGCGCTCACTGGCCACCATAGCTCAGTCGGTCAGAGCGCATCCTTGGTAAGGATGAGGTCCCCGATTCGATTTCGGGTGGTGGCTCCAAAAACAAATTAAAGGAGATTTAATAATGGAAGAAAATGTGGAAAAGGTAGATACAGTAAGAAGTGAAGTAAAAGAAGTAATGGAATCTACAGCTAGTAGAGAGATTTCTCCAGAAGAACAACAGGTTGTGGATGAACAGGACAGGCAAAAACGGGTTGATGCTTGTAGATCAGTAATTCAAAAAATATTACAAGAAAATAAATGTGATTTAGATGTTACGGTAATTTTGAAGGCCGGTCAGGTTATTCCTAGAATAGGAATTGTACCTTTGGAGGTATTACAAGCCCAACAAGGGCCAGCTCCTCAAAATTCACCAATGTAAGCGGGTGTAGCTCAATTGGTAGAGCGGTGGCCTTCCAAGCCATTGACCGGGGTTCGATCCCCCGTATCCGCTCCATACTGGGAGGTAGTTCAGTGGCAGAACGCCTGGCTCTGAACCAGGAAGTCGGAGGTTCGACCCCTCCTCTCCCAGCCAAATAGTTGAAGGAGTAGAACAATGGTTAAATGGATATCGCTGGGGTTAACAATCTTGGTTGTAGTTGTTGGCGCCATTTGGTCCTTTGAGAATAGATATCATAAAATAGCTGCTGCTGAAGAAATGAACAAAATCACTGTTGAAAAGATAGTGTTAGCTAAAGCAGATGTGTCAAAAGAAGTATTAGGCACGTTTCAAGCTGTACAGCAATCATTTAAATCGATGCAAAAGTCTAATGATGTCAATCTTTTAGATTCTCTTCGTGACCGCAAATACTTGTTAGAACAACAACTATCAACAGATCCGACTAATAAGTTACTACAAGAAAAGGTGTTGATATTAGATAGACAAATTAAGAGGTTAGAGATTAAGCTGTGTGAGTAGATTATATTATGATGGATGTAGATCAATATATATTATTATTTATACAAACTAAGACGGAAGAGATAAAAAAGTTTAAAATATATATCCAAACCTCTGACTATCTTAATAAAGAAATTTCACAAAGTGAGTGGGAAACCTTGTATTTAAATTGGGCACTTACGCAGGATGAGTGTATTGGAAAATCCGGTAAAATGCCCAAAATATATTTGAATGAAGATTAATTAAAGGAGACGGTTATGGCAAGACGAGGATGGCATATGAAAGAAGAAGAGTTTTTAATTAAAAACTACGCTATTCTAACTATAAAAGAATTAAAGAATGGGTTGGAAGAATTAGCAAACAAAAATAGACGTGCAGATCTTCCACCGATTGTTAGAACACCGGACTCTATCAATGCTAAGATTAAAAGACTTAAAGCCGAGGACAAGATTGAAGGACAAAAAGACGAGTTAACTGTACAAAGATCCTTAATACAACGGCGGAGAGATAATGACCAAAAACCAAGGGAATCTATGCAAAAATTGTAAATATAGATTTAGAAGAGTTTTCATACCGATGCGTTCTGAAAAATATGAAGATGACGAAGGTAATGTAGTGATTACGAATGGAGAAAATATAATTATTTCAAACCAATGCTTGATAGTAGATATAGATATAGATGGGGAATCTACTGTGGATTGTTCTCACTTCACACCAAGAACTGAGAATGATAAATACGACTTCCCTCTTTTAAAACATTTAAAATAAAAGGATAGATAGAATTATGGTTGAGTTTCGTACTAATCAAAAATTATTATCTGTAACAAAGAAAAATGAAAAGGAAAAATCTTATAGCGGTAATAATTACGAATACCGCATGCCTAAGTGGGTTATGAAAAGTGAAACATATTTACAAGCCTTTAAAGGACCTAAAACCGTCTACGATTATTTATGGATGAATATAATCAGGTCCCCCAGATCCAATGACAATTATAATGTGTATGAAGATTATTATTGTAGAGGGCAGCTTGCTTGTTCGCCGAATATTAAAACTATTGCAAAAAATTGCAGTATTTCTGAAAGTAGTGTTAAACGATATTTAAACCATTTGAAAGAACATCGACTCATACAAGTATTCACCGTACCTTCCAAGTATATGCCTAAATCATCCAATGACAATAAATACAATGATATCAAAAACATATATGTTTTAGGGTTCATTACTTATGATAAAATAGAAGGTAAAGACAAGGAAATAACTTTTTTAGAGGATTCAGCTCGTAAAGAACAATAGCCGGGCCAAATATGGCCTGGGGGCCGGGCCGAATATGGCCCCGCTAGCCGGGCCGAATATGGCCCTATAATAAGTGTAAGTTAAATAAGTACAAAGAATAAGTGTGTGCTTCGCACAAAAAACGTCCTGTTACAAAGAATTTTCTTGTTGTAGGAAAACTAACAGTATCTAGCAAAGTTGAAATTGTGTTCTATAATAAATATAATAAATTTTTAGAATTACGGAGGAATTATTTATGAGCGTGCCTTATGTGATTGAAGGATCGGAAAACAACGAAAGAGTGTATGATTTATATTCAAGACTTTTGAAAGACCGTGTGATTTTTATTGGTAAAGAATTTACAGAAGATTTAGCTAATTCAGTAGTAGCTCAGTTATTGTTTTTAGAAGCGGATAATCCCGAGAAGGATATTATAATTTATATTAATAGTCCTGGCGGATTCCTGTCTGCTCAGACAGCTATTTTTGATACTATGAATTATGTGAAACCGGATATAAGCACTGTTTGTATTGGACAAGCTGCGAGTGCTGCTGCGTTTACCTTAGCAGCTGGTACGAAGGGGAAAAGAAGTGCATTGAAGAATGCTAGAATTATGTTTCATCAGGTGTCAGGTGGTGCCTCAGGCCATATAGATGATATGAGAATACATATGAAGGAAACAGAGTTTTTAAATGAGAGAATGATTGCTGAAGTGGCTAGAATTACTAAAAAAACAATTAAAAGAATTAAACAAGATTTAAGCAGGGATTATTTTATGGGTGCGGAAGAAGCTAAAAAATACGGAATCATCGATGAAGTTTTGTATATGAGAAGTTAATATGTCAAGGATCAGGTATAACAAAGAAAAATCATCTAGCAAACAGTTGGGTGGCGGTGGTCCGCGAGACAGGCAAGCGGCTTTGAAATTACAGCAACAAAGAGAGTTAATTAAGCGTGAGGCTTTAGTAGAAGCGTCAAAACAACCGGAAATTGATCTTTCTCAGTATTTACCTTTTGATGAGGTTAGAACAAAAATAGCGGACGCAGTGGCGTCTACAGTAGTGTCAGAGCGTAAAAAATTTGAAAGTAGTTTGAAAAGTTTGGAAGACCGGTTACAAGAAAAAGATGTGGTTATTTCTAAACTAAGGTATGAGCTTGACACAGAATCATCGAAGCGTTTAGAAGGATTAAAATTTAAGTTGGATAAATTATATGACAGAATATCTGATGGGTCTATACAACATTTAGTGGGCAGTAAGATGGGACGTCCAGCATTAGAAAATAATATATTTATAGATCCGATTGAGAAAGATGTAGACCCAAAATTAGATGCACATATAGATATAAAAGAAGATGCAACTTCAGAAGAAGTATCGGATCGTGATATAAATACAGATTTAGTTAAATTGCGAAATTTACTAAAATGCAAGGAGGAATTATGATGGGTATTAAAGGGGCTGGGTTAGATATAGGAACTAATATGTTGGTTTCAGCTATTATGAATGAGGAAGGTAATCCGGTATATAAAAGACAGAGAGATGCTTTTTTCAAACTGGTTCCTAAATCAGAAGTTAATCGTAAAAGTATTCAGATGTCTTTAGAAGGACGTAAGGCAAATTTTATTATAGATGGCGATGCTTTTATTGTGGTAGGTGAAGATGCGTTGCATATGGCTAATGAAAGAAATTTGGAAGCTAGGCGCCCAATGAAACGTGGGGTATTATCCCCCAAAGAAAAAACTTCTTTACCTATGATTAAGTTGATTATAAAAAGTTTAATAGGCCAAGGGACTGGCGATGATAAATTAATTTTTTCTATACCAGCAGAACCCATTGATGGTGACTTCGATATTTTTTATCATACAGAAATGATGAAAGCTTATTTGAAAGAAATGGGGTTTAATGCTGAACCTTTAAATGAGGGATTTGCTATTGCTTTTTCAGAATTATTGGATGATAATTTAACAGGTATGTGTTTGTCTTTCGGTGCTGGCATGGTCAACGTAGTGGTTTGTTATGAGGGAGACCCGATAGTTCAATTCTCTCTTACTAAGGGCGGTGATTGGATAGACAGTTCTGTTGGCAAAGCTTTAGATTTAAGTGCATCATTAGTGCAAATTGAAAAGGAAGAATCTAAAGTAAATTTGTTAAAGCCCAAAGGACAAATTCAAGAAGCTATTGTAGTTTATTATAATGTTTTAATGAATTATGCTCTTGATAATATTGTTTATGAGTTAGAAAGGTTTAAGCTTCCATCCTTTAGGGAGCCTATCCCTATTGTGGTCTCAGGAGGTTTAGCTTTAGCCACTAATTTTGTGGATAGGTTTAAAATAGAAGTAGGGAATAAAAAGTTTCCTTTTGAAATAAAAACAATTCGTAGAGCTAAAGACCCAATGACTTGTGTGGCTCATGGATGTTTGATGGCTGCTATTTTATAACAATTGTCTAGCAAATTTAGTAAAATATTCTATAATATAGGTAGGCGCCTTATAAGGCGTTGTAATTTAATTAAGAGGAGGTTTTAAGTATTATGGAAGAGAGAGTAAATGGAACGGTGAAGTGGTTTAATGCGGAACGTGGATATGGATTTGTGCTGGAAGATGGAGACGAGTCGAATGAATATTTCGTTCACTATTCCTACGTACAGATGGAAGGGTATAAAACTTTACGGGCAGGTCAAAAAGTTACATTTATGTTGATAGAAACCGATAAAGGTGTGCAAGCTCAAGAAGTAATGCCTGAATAAAAGGAGATTGTTAATGCTTTTGGCAGAGGTTATTAGGGAAAAGGATTATATAAAAAAATCTATATGCGGTATTGAAGACTATATAAAAAGTCTTATGACCGTTCAAGATAAAACGGAATTTAAAACAAATAAAACCTTAATTGAAGGTAGATTGGAAGAATTAAAAGAGTTATACAAAAAGTATCAACAGTTTTCCGTTACTATTGAGAGGGCAAAGGCGAGAGCCTCAATTAAGGTCAACGATACTACATTAAGTTTATTAGATGCGGTTGCTATTAAAAATGCTATGAATTTTAAATTGTGGAATTTTGAAGGTTTGTTAGCTTACGCATCGCTAAAAAATACAACAATGGTAGAAGTTTTGTGCATTGACTTGGATGTGTTATTTAAGGAAATGGAAAATATTAAAATAGATATTAAAACTTTAGACTCTGAGATAGAATATGCATATTGGAATGTTGAGGTTTCATAATGCTTTTTAAATATTGGATAGAATTTGATGAGGCCGGAGAAATAAAAACATTCAATAAATCTAAATATAAGTGTGGAACATCGTGCGAAGAGTATATAGTAAAATTAATACCGATAGATAGAAAACAAAAAGAGTTGTCAGAAAATACAGATAAAGTTGTTGAGTCAGCTAAACATATTGTTAAAGGCATTAAAAGATTGGATACGGAAGTGCATAAAGCTGTAAAAGACTTAAGGAGACTTAAGATATGATTATAGGGGTGACAGGAAAAGCACGTAGTGGAAAAGATACTTTTGCAAAATATTTAACAGAGTGTTTGAAGGAAAGGCACCAAAGAAATTTTGAACATGTAGCATTTGCCAAACAGTTGAAAATGATGTGCCAAGAACATTTTGAACTATCCGATGAACAGTTATGGGGAGACAAAAAGGAAGAATGGACTAAATTTATAAGAATACCAAGAATAAATTTAGATGGGTATAAAGGCAGTGTTTTAGAACCGCTAGAGGATTATTGGACCCCACGAGAAATTATGCAAGAACTAGGTGGTTTTTATAGACGTATAGACCATGATTTTTGGGTAAAAGCTCTTAACCTTCATTTGATAGGTAACGATATAAAAGATGCTATAATTACAGATGTTAGACATATCAATGAGTGCGCGTATGTTAAAACTAATAAAGGTGTTTTGATTAAAATTTCTAGATCGGATGTTGCTGAAATTCATGGGATGGATCATGAGTCGGAAACTGCTCTTGATCATATGCCAGAAGATTATTTTGATATAGAAATAAATAACTCTGGAACTTTAGAGGATTTATATGCAGCGGCTGAGGATACATCAGACGCAATAATTATATTTGATAATATGATAAAAAATGGGAGGATTGTAGAGGATGGCCAAAAATAAAGGATTGACTATTAATATTATGCCAGAGGAGATTGTCGGGTCAGAAATCGTAAAAAGCGGTGACTATAAGTATGCCAGTATAGGAATTAAAAGAGGCGATGATGAGTATATGAGAATTTCTTATGAATGGAAAGGCGATGGGGTGCCTGAGTTCGTAATGGGGGTTATGAGTTGGATGCAATCCAATCAGGAAGAAGTTGATAAAGCTAAAGAATCTGGTGCTGAAGAGTATGCTGCGCTAAAAGAGAGGGCGTAATATGGCATTGCCTGAGTCAGCGTTTCAAACACCATATTGGGTTAGAATAAAATATGAAGCTACTCTTGCAAGGGATGATAGGCGTAGGTTTGATAATATGAACTTGCAGTACGGTGGCCAGCCTAATCGCCATTGGCGAATAGAGCCGCAGTCTGGGTATAATGCTCAAAGTTCTAATATAAAACGTGATAGAGTAGATTTAAGTACAGATACCCCATACATACGTGCGCGTTAGTATTGGGGTTTTTTTATTAAAAGGAGAATTAATATGGATTATAAGGATAGGTTAGAAGCGTTTAAAGATGAGTTGGATCTTATATCTAAACCAATAATTAGGGAATTTACAGAAGCTTGTATAATGGCTGCACCAGATTATGTGTTTGAAGATTGTCCTTCAAGTTCTACTGGTAAATATCATCCTATTGATGAATTAGGCCCGGACGGGACTATTCTTCATACCAAGAGGGTATTTGCTTTGGCTTACGAGTTAAGTCGGGGGCTTGATTGCGAACATAACCGAGATGAGATATGTGCTGCTGCTCTTTTACATGATATGGCAAAACGCGGACTGAAGAGTTCCGAACACACTGTAAAAGACCACCCTCAAATAATGGCTAAGTTGGTTGCTAGTGTTTATAGAGAAAAATTTAAAGATAAATTAAGTAGAGAATCAGCTCTAATTATTTATTATGGGATTTTTTATCATTATGGGCCGTGGACTTCTCGATCAGATAAGAAACCACTTTCTGAATACACGCCGGAAGAATTATGTGTGTATGTATCTGATTATGTAGTTAGTAAGAAATTTATACATGTAGACCATAAAAGGAAAGGCAGTTAAAGATGGCTGATCGTAGATGGATTCCAGAAGGTGGGATAAAAAAACATAATGAAAAAATCCACAGGGAAAGTAAAATAGCAGACGATTATAAGAATTTACCTTTTACATTTTCTAAACCGGCGAAAGATAAAAGACATGATTGGTTTGAATGTGTAGAATGTGGTAAAATGATAGCTGCCCCTGTAAACACGGTTATGTGTATATGTCCTGATTGTAAGAAAGTTACTAAAGTTGAAAGAGTTAAGGAGTGAATTATGGTAGAATGGCATGTTTGGACTATAAACCAGCAAAGACATAAAAGGGTAAAGGAATTTTTAGATAGTTTGCCAGAAATTAATGATTATTTTTATCCTACAGTGACTAAAGAGTATCAAACTAAATCTGGTAAGAAAACTAAAGATGTTGCATTGTTTAGTAACTACATATTTATTAGGTATGAATGTGATAACTATTTACAGGAAAAAATATCTAATAATAATTGGATTAAAGACTATGTAGGCCAGTGTTCTAAAAAAGAAATGAAAGATGTTTTAGCGTTGTCCAAAAAGAAATACGAAGATTTAGTTCCTACAGGTGAAGTACAAAAAGGGCGAAGTTACAAGTTGATAGGAACGCCGTTTGTGGATATGACTTGTACTGTAGTAGATATTGATGGCGACAAATTAGTTGTATCTGTAGAGTTGTTTGGGTCAGGTAGACTTATAAAATGTTCGATTAATGACATAGACTTGGAAAGGTAATGTAAATGGGGGATGAGGTTAGGGTTACTAAGAATAGAGGAAGGCCGCTCGGGCATAGATTGAGTGAGGAAACTAAAGATAAAATAAGGCATGGGAGACTAGGCACCCATCATTCTAAGAAAACTAGAGATAAAATATCTAAATCTTTAATAGCATATTTTAAAAAGAGGGACTCGTTATCAGCTAGTATTGCACAGGAGTATAAATATGTGTCCGAAGAAGCTGCTGATTGGGTCTATGAAAATAGGGATGAGATTGATGAAACTGAACATGTGGTGACCGAAAAAAGATTGTCTTATTTGAATCAATTAGAGTTGTGTTTAGGTGGTGATATAGAAAAGATGTTTGGGCACAGTACTACCCCAGAATTTTTATTAATATTAAAGGAGGAACTTGTAGAAGCTTTTGGTAAAGACAGGCTTGTTGAGCTACATTCTTTACTATAGAGGAGAGAGTATGATAAAAGCTAAGAGAGGAAGACCGAAAAAAACACCTAAATTTAAAGACTTATTGAGGAAAACCATACCCGCAGCTGATATATTTGATGAAAGCGAGTTGGCTACTTATGAGGCATTGGTAGGTATATATTTAAAGGATTTTGATGAGTCGCAGTTAACTGCTAATGATATGGATGATATCATGTCCATAGCTATGAATAGGGTTTTAGAGATAAGATTATTAAGAGCTAGTAAAGGCGATGCTACGATGCAGATAGATGCTTCGACTGCTATAGAACGTCTTAGAAAGCAAACAGAAAAACTTAAAGATAATTTAGCCGCTAGACGGAAGGATCGTATAGATCCTAAAAGGTATAGCGGTTTTTCTATTGTTGATATGGCTGTGTCTTTTGATATGGACAAAAAGAGGGAGATAATGGAAAGAGCGTCCAAAATGTCGGTAGGAGAAGAGGAAGTTAAGAAATCAGACCTTCTTATAGGTAATCGTGATGATGAGGGCGCTGATGTGGTAGAAGAGGAGTAAATTGCCTAACATTGATCTTTACGAGAATATGGATCTAATTATAGATCAGGGGTCTGCTATGATCAAATACTATAGAGGAGACCCTGTAATGGCGGCCTATGATCTTTTGAATGTAGATTTGGCCCCCATACAAAGAGTTATATTACGTGATATGTGGTTTAAGAGTTTTGATATCACTGTTATGGGCCGAGGCGGTGGTAAAACGTTCTTATTGGGTGTTAATGCTACACTACATGCTCTTTTGTACCCTGGGTATAGGGTAGGATTAATCGCACCTTCTTTTCGTCAGTCTAAGATGATATTTGCAGAAGTAGAAAAGATTTACCAAAGGGCGCCTATATTAAGGGAAGCTTGTGCAAAAAAACCTACCAGAGGATCTGACACTTGTTTTCTTAAATTTAAAGGCACAGATTATTCTAACGGGAGCTTTATTGAGGCACTGCCAATAGGTGTTGATGGTGCTAAAATTCGTGGTTCCCGTTTTTATTTGGTCCAAATAGATGAGTTAGCACAAATGCCCACAGATATTATTGATTTAGTGGTTCGTCCTATGGCAGCTGTATCACTTGAGCCAATGCAACGTGTTCGGGAGCGCCAACGCCAGAAGGAGATGATTAGACAGGGATTGGCTACGGAAGATGATTTTGCAGATGAATCAGCTAATAAAATGATAATGACTTCGTCTGGATACTTTAAATTTAACCATATGTGGCACAGAATGAAATCTTATTGGAAAGCCATTAAAGAAGAAGGTGAAAACACTAAATACGCTGTGCACCAAGTACCATACCAATTGTTACCTAAAGGTTTTTTGGATGCCGAGAATATAAAAGAAGCTCGTCGTACGATGTCAAGTATTGAATTTATGATGGAATACGAAGCTGCTATGGTTTCAGATAGTGATGGATTTTTTAAGGCATCTATGTTGGAAGCATGTACTTTGGGGAGTACTTTTAGTATACGCCTTGTAGGCCAGAGAGGTAAAGAGTATGTTATGGGGATTGACCCGAACCAGGGCGGCAAAGCTTCGTGCGGTGTAATTATAATAGAGGTAGGATCACCACATAAAATAGTCTATGTTGCAGGACTGAAGAAAAAGACCACCCAAGAAATGGTTATGGAATTTCAGAGACTTTCAGATACGTTTAATGTTGTACGTATATTTATGGATTCGCAAGGTGGTGGTAATGCTGTTATGGATTTATTACGGGAGGGGTATAATAATCATGAACCTATATTGGATCCAAACGATGAATTGTCAAAAGGAAAGACCGGAAGATATATATTAAGAATGACAAATCCTGCTCCATCGTGGATAAACGATGCTAATTTTGACACCTTGGCTATGTTTGAACACAAAGATTTAAGATTTCCAGAGTTACCTGTGTCAAATACGCCTGATCTTATAGCTGAAAAACTGTATGAAGAGGTCAGAATACTGAAAGCGCAATTGTTAAACATAGTTGTAACCCAAACAGCTAGGGGGGTAAGGCATTTTGACACGCCTAAAAAAGGTCAAAACAAGGATTTATACTCAGCGACTATACTTGCTGCTTGGGGTGTAAGAGAAATGTATAGAGAGTTAGTGGAAGTTGATGTAGTTTTAGAATCCCAGGGATTAGTACGACCACATCAACAAGGTAGCAGATTCACTCATTCTATGGCAGGAGTATCAGGGATGGGCCATCTAAAAAACGCTGTTTTGACTAAAATAAAATAATCTAACTATGTTTTAATAGAGGCTTGTACTCTTTATTATATTAAGGAGATTTGGTTATGGTGGAAGAAAAAACTGAAGTTACTACTGTAAAAGATATGTCAGATCGTATACATGCTAAGATAGATGATTTTGCTGATGAAATTGATGAAGAATTTTTAGACGAGTTAGATGTACAGCTAAAAGCAAAAAAGCGGGGTGATAGGGGATATTTTATATGTAAAAATAGTTATTGGGATATGTGGTTCCAAAAATTATTTGCCCAATTGATATCCGTTAAAATATGGATTATAGCTTTAATAACTGTTTTGTTAAAATTAGCCTTGATTACTAATATTCAGTTTGCCTCAATACTAGGAATTATTATGGCTTTGAAGGGAAGCTTCCAAATAGCGGGAGTTTGGAAAAAGAACGGTAACGGCGGTGATAATGCTGTGGATAAAACATAAGGAGTACCTACATGGATTCTAAAACATTAAACAAAGTTACAGCTGAACTGAAGGATAAGTACCCAGAAGTTGGGATTCAGAAGATTGAAGTAGATGAAAAAGTTGGAACATCTACTTTTTTCGTGAGTCCTACTAAAAAAGTTTTGGCCACACTGCCCCCAGAAAAAGCTGTTAATTTACATGGAGCTGCTGAAGCTGCTTCCACTTTGAGGCGGAATGTCATTGACCGCTCAGTATTAGATTTAATTAAGAAATCAGTTTCTGAAGAGGATCCACATGAAATATTTAAGAGAGCTATAAAATATTATTATGAAGGCGATTACTATGGTTCGCATGTAGATATTTTGACTAATTTTGCATCTAAGGGGTTTGAGAATGATATTGATGATGATACAATAAAAGCATTCTACGATACTTGGAATTTTGATGTAAATTTCAAACAAGTTATTGATTGGATCTTTTTTGATTTTTTTAGAGTTGGTATGGTGAGGACTTATAAAATCATAGGTAAATATGAGCCGGGTGTAAGTTATTTGTCTCCGATTCCAGGTGCAAAGAAAGCCAAAGGCGATCTTAAATTGTTGACGGCGAGAGCTGCACGTATACACCAGAAGAGATTACGGAATCTTGAAAAACAGTTGAAGGCTCTTGATGGACGCAAGAAAAGTGAAAGAGATCTTTATAAAGAATTATCAGCTAAAAAAAGAGTGTGGTCTAAAGGATTTATGCCAATAGCTTACACTGTTTTAAATCCACTTTTGATTGAAATTGATGGTAGTTTGTTATTTGATAAAACTAAAGTGACTTTAAAGCCTTCAGATAGTCTTAAAAAGTTACTTAAAAAACCAGTGTCAGAACTTACTGATGATGAAAAACTTATTCTTAAGCTTTTGCCTTCAGATTTTAAAGCGTCTGTTGACGAGGGTGGGGGAGTTGTACTCGACCCATTATTTGTTGGTGCTGTAGATTATAGAAAGCAACCTTATGAGCGTTACCCCAAGCCTCGTGGCGTCAAAGTTTTTGATGCGATAGAATATAAAAATTCATTACGCGAAGCAGATTTGAGTACACTCGATGGGATTACTAATTATATTTTGAAAATAACAGTAGGAAATGATGAGTATCCAGTAACTGAACAGACCCAGTTGGAAACGGTTGCTGAACTATTTAATACCACTTCAAAGTCATTTGATGTTGTGTGGAACCACACATTAGAAGTTGAAAAAATAGTATCACCTGAAATTGAAGCTATTTTGGGACAGGATAAGTATGCCCAAGTTAATGAAGATATTAGTGGTGGTCTTGCTTTGTCTAGAGCACTTGTTGATGGAATTACTAATGTTCAGGAAGCTGAGGCTGGGTTAATTGTTAAAACGGTTATAGAAGAAGTAAATTATGCAAGAGAGCAAGTGTCGCGATGGATATATAACGAGTATAGGCAGATAGCCGAGGCTATGGGGTTTGATAGATTTCCTAAAGTCAGGTGGGATAATACAGTACTGCGTGATATTATACTATATATGAGTACTATTTCTCAACTGGTCGATAGACGTATGTTATCGTATGAAACTGCTCTTGGGCAACTTGGGTTTGATTATGACAATGAGTTTAATAATATGGAGAACGAGTTGCCGTCAGTTTTGAAGGGTGTTTTGGGTATTTTGGGCAGCCCATTTCAGCAATCAAAGACGCAGCCTACTCAAAATGCTCCTGTGGGCACGCCATCTAGTGGCAGACCTAAAGGACAGGTGCCCAAGAAGAAACAACCTAGTACTAATGTAAAAAATAAAACTAAAGTGCCTAATCAATCGCCAAGCAATCAGCCTGGCGGTAGTCCGCAAGCTGCTAATATAAATATAAAAACTTTAATTACTGCTGCCGCAGAGATGATGGATGAGGATCAATTTAGTATGTTTTTAGGAGGATTTTTAGAAGAATTAAGACGTGCCAATTCTGAGTAGTGGCAGGCATTTAACTAACCGTATTATAAATAGAGGACTATTGTTTTAATTTTAGGTAGGGGAGGACTTATTGTGAAACATAAATATAGCCCAGTAACGCTTGAGGCTAACATAGAACTTTTTGAGGGTACTGATGAGCTTAGACAGGAAGTGGCCTCTGTAGTACCGTTCCCAGAAAATAAAACACCAGATATGTTATTCTTTTCTGGCATTTTTGTGTCATCTGGTGAAAATCTAAATAAAGCATTTTTCTTACCTTCCGAACTTGTAAAATCCCACCACACCATTAATAATAAAGCACTAGATATTGAACATGATGAAACCCAGATTATTGGGCATATATATTCAAGTGCTTTTGTAGACCGAAGCGGGGTTAAGCTTAATATAGATACTTTGCAAGACATGAATCATGATGAACTTGAAAAGATGGATATAGATGTTATGATTGCGGGTATTATATATAAAAGTAGATTTCCAGAACTTGCCAGCGAAGTCAAAGAGAGTAAGTGGAAATTATCTATGGAAACCTATTTTCAAGACTATGATGTGAAAATAGGGGATCTTATATTATCTAAAAAAGAAGCTGAGGCTTTAGGTTTGGCTTCGGATGAGGTATTAGGGCGTGTAGCAAGGATTTTAAAAAAGGGAAAGGAGATGGCAAAGGGCGAAATTGCACGTGTTTTAAAGGGCTTAATGTTTTCCGGATGTGGTTTGGTTAAGAACCCAGCTAATCCTAGATCTGTTATTTTAGAAACAGCTAAGAAAAAAGAGTTGGATAATGGAGAACTAGTAGTTGAGTTAGACCCAGAAACTAAGCGTAAGAAAAAGGAAGAGGCAGATCTTGATATTGTTGATATACGCACGCAAACCAGTCCTGGCATCTGTGTGAGCTATAAAAGACGTGTAATAGACGCGACTTTTGAAGGCCCAGATGTTAAGGTTTTACATGAGGATTGGTGCACACTTTATGACACTGGATGTACATCACCTTCTAGAGGAGCTGATCATCCAGAGTGTATTAGGCATCAAGTAATAGCAGTAACAAGGGATTATACCCAACACAAGTTAAGTGATTTGCAAGCAAAAGACAAACGAGGCGGTCTTTTAGCACGATTGATGAACTTGTTAGGTGTTTAAAAATTTAAAATAGGAGGAAATCGCTCATGCCACAAGCACAAGTAGGAAAAACAAAAAGCATGCCTAAAGTTGTTAGGGTTAATGCTGCTGATGGTGAAGCCGTACTGTATAGAAATTTAGGTAACGGTCGAAGGCTGCCCTTTCTGTGGGGTACTACTGTTACGTTGGCATCAGGTGCCACCGAAGTAGTGGTGTCCAGCGGTGTTTCATTTAATGATCATGACGTAGCAGACGCTATTATTCAAGTAGCTCCTTTGTCAGCTGCTGGCGCAGCTTTAGAATACTATGTATCTAAAGACACCGGTACTAACGTTGTTAAGTTGGTTGCTGGGGCACCGTCAGCGGACTGTGATTTTGACGTTGTGATTATGTTAGGTGTTGGTTATGACTTTTTGAGTACTCATACCAACCAGATTTGGAGCTAATTATTAGAATTACTTTTATGATATGTGTATTAGGTTAAGGAAATGGGAAATTTAAATTACTAATATGAGGTTGGTAGTTAATTTTTTAATGTTTTAAAAATTATTGTAGGAGGTTTAGTTTATGTCTGATAAACTTACTCAAGATGTTCAAGGTATTGTTGACGAGATCTTTAAGCAAAAAGAAGAAGTCGCTATGAGGAAACAGACTGAGGACGCTTTAAATAAGTCAGCTAATAAAATAACTGAACTGTCCACATCTTTGGAGGCAAAAGATGAGGAACTTAGTGAAGTTGTAGCGAAGCTGGCGGAGTCTGAAGCAGCTGTTTCTGGACTTTCCGATGTTAATAAGGAACTCGAAAAGAATCTTGAGAAAGCGACCTCTGATTTTGAAGCTGAGAAGGAAGTGTTAACCAAAAGAGCGGAAACGGCCGAAAAAGAACTTGAGGATATGAAAAAGGATCAGCTTACACAAGCTAGATTCGAAGAACTCAAGGGCGAAGGCGTGTCTGCTACTGATGAAAAAGCTATAGAAGATCAGGTTGCTAAGATTCGTGAAATGGAAGATGAAGATTTTGAAGCTTATAAAGTGGAGCGTGTTGAACTACGCAAAGCTGTTGTTGCTGAGCTGGAAGCATCTCCTAAAGAAAAAACAGCTGAAGAACTAGCTGCTGAAGAAGCTGCTGCTGCTGCTGAGGAACTTTCTGAAGAAGCAAAAGCTGCTAAAGAAGCTGAAGAAGAAGCTGCGAGAATAAAGGCTGAAGAAGAGGCTGCTGCCGCTTCTGATAGTCCGATAGAACCGATGAAAGCTATGGCTGCTCTACTCAATATGGAAACTGCTCCTAATGCTGATTTACTTACTAAGTATAGTGAATTAGGTAAAGCAATGGCCAAGAAATATGAGAAAGAGTAAGATAGTAAGTAATCGTTGTAAAATATAGTTAAGGAGGGAAGGTAATTATGTTTATTCCTAGACATCCTGTTGTAGAAAATCAATTTTGCCAGCTTGCCACTACTTCAATTTCTGGTGGAACTGGTAATGTTTTAGCTTATGCGGGTTCAGCTTGTTATCTCGATGACTCAGCTGCGGCTACTACTGTAAAAATTTACGCTGCTAATGAAAACAAACCTTGTTTTGGTTTCTTGATGCAGAAGGTGAAAAATGGCTATCACGCTATTCATCCAGCTGGTATGGTGCTTCCTGGAGATCTTGGATCTTCTGATGTTATCGCACAACCTAGTTATGATGCTAATGGTCAGATTACTGGTAGTAAAGAAGCACCTGTAGGTGTGGCCCATTTGGGTATTTGGGATACTATTCATTATTATGGCAGTGGCGCATTGAATGCTGGAGTTAATCTGTGGGTACGCCAGTCTAGCTTGTCTGAACTTTGTGATACTGGTGCAAGTAAGAATACTGGTAATACAGTAACTACTTGGACTACACCTGCTGGTTCAGTTGCTGTTGTTGTTAAGGGAGCAAGTGCTGCACAAGTTACTGCTAATAATAATAACACCACGCTTTATCCTATTAGGGTAAAACTTTTAGTGTAATAAAAAAATCAAGGAAATTAAGTATGGATCAAAGCACGTATAGTGCATCCAAAACTACTTGAGGGAGGAATGTTAGGTTATGGATAGAAAAGAAATGCAAGATCTGTTTAATGCTACAGCTGCTATTAATACTCCAGAGGGATTGATGGCGTATAAAGCTTTTGCTGCTGCTCTGACAACTCCGATCCTTCAAGCTATAGAGAGAGACTCCATTATGAGACAGCTGTTTGCTGTCGAAAGGCTAGGACCTGGAGCACAGGCTAGTTATCCTGTTGCTGAAGACTTTGAAATTCCTGTTTGGGTATTACCGGGTCTTGGTTATGTTGCTCAGAACTTCATCGAGGGTATAGGGGAAGAAGTATATGTTCCTACGTTTACTATCGATGCGTCTGGTGACTGGAAACTCACTTATGCTAGGGATTCGAGGATTGATATTGCAGCGAGAGCTGCTGAGAAAGCTGCTAAGGCTATGGCAGATTATGAAGAGGAATGTGGTTGGAGGGTTATTCTACCAGCGGCCACTTCAAGATTTTTCGGAAAGGGACTGCTTGGCTCACGTCCTGCTCCTATTTATGAAATTAATCCTGCATCTACTGGTGCTGGATATCTTTCAAAAGAGCTTATCAACAAGATGATTGTTGGTTTTAAAAGAATTGGTCGAACTCTTACTGATCTGTATGTATCTCCTGAAGATGCAGCTGATATTCGTGAGTGGACTGATACCGATATTGACCCAGTAACTAGGAGAGAAATCTTCCAGGCTGGCGGTATGGGGAGTATTTGGAATGTTGCTCTGAATGAAGTACAGCATCTTGGTGCTACTGGTTTGTATAATATTAATGGAAATGCTTCAGCGTATGGTAAGTTCATTGCCGATGGTAGTGAAGAGTATAATGCCTATACACTGGATAATCCTAATGTTACTGCGGCTGATGGTACTGTAGCTACTTTGGGCGAAACCCAGGTGATTGGTTTTGACCTTAGTGTTAATGATTCATTGGTTATGCCTGTTCGTAAAGAGTATGAAGCATATGACGATCCTACCCTTCTTAGGGTCCAGAAAGCTGGATTCTTTGGTTGGGAAGAAATTGGATTTGCATGTCTTGATCCTCGTATGTTGGGTATGGGAATCATTGATAGATCATTATAAGATTGATGTTGGAATGATATATCAGCGTGTCTCGCCGGTTTCGGCGAGGCATGCTTTCTAACGGAGAAGGTAGTATGTTAGCTTTAGAAATTGTTTGTACTATAATTTTAATTGAAGCTATGACTAACATCTTAACTAAGTCTGATATACTTAGACCGTTGAGGGCATATTTATTTAGTAGTAAGAATAAAGTATTAAAATTTATTCACAATATATTAGATTGTCCTTATTGTACGTCAGTGTGGGTGAGCTTGTCCAGCATAGTGTTGCTGTGTTTATATATTAATCATTTACTGCCACATATACTGGCGTTGTTTTTTATGGGGGTCATACTACATAGATTGTCGAATGTATTACATTTTATTATTGATAGAATAGATTCAAACCATATAGGTTTGGACAAGGAAAACGAATGAAATAAAAAAAGTTGGAGGACTTTGTCCTTCAAATGAGTATTTTG
>Ga0209013_10000236_pt1 | contig 47202 bp, 36 predicted proteins | sample Cruoilmetagenom2_FD_187291 | JGI IMG/M metagenome (GOLD analysis project Ga0209013, IMG submission 187291) | Oil polluted marine microbial communities from Coal Oil Point, Santa Barbara, California, USA - Sample 2 (SPAdes) (version 2) | ecosystem: Environmental > Aquatic > Marine > Oil seeps ...
CGGAGGGATTCGAACCCCCAACCTCTACGGCCGTAACGTAGTGCACTATCCAGTTATGCTACGCATCCTTTTGCCTTTTAAAGCGGTGCAAATATAGGAAAATTTATTGGGAAGAGACAAAGCCTGCCTTATATTTGTTTTGCAGTATTGTTTATTGTATTGATTTTAAGCAATAAAAAATTTAAAATTCCTTTTTTAGTCGTACTGAGGTGCTATTTTTCTACGCTTGATGTTATTTTGCAAGAAGAATATATTGCTTTTTAATTGGGTGAGGTGAGGAATGTAAATAGTAAATAAAAAAGTATCAAATTTTCGCAATTAAAAAGTACCACTTTATAGGACAAAAAATTATTAATTGAATATTGATTTTCTATTCTATAGCTATTGCCATCAAGTTTTAAGACTTCGCAACGATAAAGTAAACGATCCAACAGGGCTGTAGCCAACACTTCATCCTCAAGTGTTTCTGCCCATTGTTTTGGAGATTTATTTGTTGTTATAATCACCGAACACTTTTCGTGTAAGTGATCGATTAGATTAAAAAAAGCCACAGCCTCATTTTTCTTCATAGGGAACAACATGATGTCATCTATAGCAATCACATGTGCCTTAAGGAGTCGATTGTAGGCATTCAGTGCAGAGGAAGTCATCTCCTTTAATCTCAATATAGATATCAGTTCTTCCATCGTTTTAAAATAAGCCTTGTATCCTGCTTTGACAGCATCGGAAATAAGTCATTCAGCATAAAGCCTACCAGAAATTTTAAAATTTGTTGGTAGGCTTTTCGTTTTCTGCTTTGTTCCTATTCTCTCAGGTTTTGATATTTCGTTGGGAGGCAAGTCGAGGGAGTTTTATCGGAAATTTTAAATCGTTTGGTAGCTGCAATTGCTTTCAACTAATTTTTACATTCTAAAATAAATGGGGGAAATGTTGTGAAAAAAATATCTGCTACAAATTCAACTGTAAAATGTGATGTCAAAATTTTTTGAAGGCCTGTTTTAATCTTCGGAAAGCTTGTCCGGAATGAAACACGTGCAATTAAAGCTTCAATTTGACTGCTGAGAATTTTTAGATATCATTTTAACCTTCGGAAAGAGTGCTGAGAAATAAAATCATTCATCTTAGCTTGAGTTGGCTTCCTGAGAAATGGGAAGTATCAAAAAATCATTTTTGGGTATGTCAAAAAATTTTGAACTAGCATTTTAAGCTTTAAATGGCGTCTCCAGAATTTTTACCTGTCCTTTTAATATTAAAATGGTCTCCCGCAAATTTCTAACTAATTATCCAAACTTAAAATTGGTAAAAAATATTATTTGAATAATATTCCTTTTTGCTAAAATACCTTTAATTAATTTTTCGAGTGAGAAAATATATTTTTGACCAATATCGTCCTAAACGTTTCAGTTTATTTGTGTTTTTTATTGCAAATAAGATGTTTATGGCTAATTATACTATAAAGGGCTTGTTTTTAAGCAGCTAGAACAGTGGTATCTTCTTTAAATATCTTTCGTTTTACGAAAGTTTTAGTAAGACCGGGAAGTTGAGAACATTGTTCGAAAATCACGCGGCCGCACTTAAGCTTGAGGCAAATAAGAAAGGTATTTAAAAAGCAGCCTTGATCTTTTTTGCTTCTGTTTTTTGGATCAAACCAAAAAATGAAGTCGGGTTTGGGCGAAGCACCAATTTAATTAGGACAGGATTGATTTTTGACATAAGCTCTGTTAGTTTTCACTCCTTATGTTGAGAAACATGTGGATGGGTGTAAATTATTGAATCATTATGTATTAGTACGTATTTTTTGGTAAAATATGGTTGTTAACTAATGTTAAAGCACATAAGTTATTTGAAGGTAAAGTAATTTTATGTGTAAATTAATAGAATTATTAACACTAAAATTTTATCAGATATGATAGAAGGATTAGCATTTTACTCTCTCAAAAGAGATGAGTATTACACATTTGGATATAAAGTTCTGGATGTGCTATCGGGTTTCGATACAGAAACATTACAGCTAAAACCTCTACAAGGGCGAGTAGAGAATGCTGTTAGCTTATTGGATGAGGCATTGGTGAAAACCAGTACCAGAATTCTAACACTAAGCATGAGTGAATCCGATAAAAACAGAGACAACAGTTTCTTAGCTTTCAGGTACATGATTGTAGCATGCAGTAAGCGCTTGAATCCGGCATGGAATGCAGCCGCAAATTTATTGATTGATACAGTAAAAAGTTATGGCTGGACTTTGCAGAATGAGAATTATTCTACAGAATCTTCTCGATTGAATAATTTAATTGCCGACTTAGAAACCAAATCAGATCTAAAAGCAGCAGTTGCATTGTTAGGATTAAACGATTGGCTTGTTGAAATGAAGCAAAGTCAACGTGATTTTGAAATGGCTGAAAAATTGCGCGTGGAAGCAAAAGCATCTAAATGTGAAGTTAAGACTGAAGATGGTTGTAGGGAAATTCGCAAGGCTTGTGAGTTATTGTTTCAATACATTAACATGACTCAGGAATTAAATCCAAATGAGGATTTTGTACGTATTACACGATTATTAAACGAAGTAATTGCAGAGTTTAATACAAGTATTAATATTCGTAAATCACGCAATTCGAAAGAGGAGGAAACTCCCGAAACGTTTGCAACAAACGAATAAGCGAATCTATGGGTATGCCCACCCGTAAGATCCGCCTATTCTGATCGGAATTGCCTTTGTCTGGAAATTCAATAAAATATTGCACTGGTTCCTATAAAATAAACTAAGCAATCTTTATTTGAATAATGACAAGGGCTTTTCTATGCGCAAAAATAAGCTTTTTCTTGCTTCTTGGGTGATTATTCATATCTCTTTCCTTTTATTCAGATTAGCCAATATTTATACTTGAAATCTTAATCCCAATTAATGCGGCTTGATCCTCAATTTCCGATTATTGTATTGGAAAAATAGGGCATAAAAAAAACCTTGGTGTAAATACCAAAGCTTTTCTTGTGAACGCGGAGGGATTACTCCTCGTTTCTCGTCGTGAACATGTTACGAACCCAGGGTTCGCCTCCCTCCTTATTTTTTAGTTTGCAAATTGTGCATAAAAAAAAGCTTCAGTATTTATACCAAAGCTTTTCTTGTGAACGCGGAGGGATTCGAACCCCCAACCTCTACGGCCGTAACGTAGTGCACTATCCAGTTATGCTACGCATCCTTTTGCCTTTTAAAGCGGTGCAAATATAGAAAAAAAGGATGTTTAAATGCAAGCGGTTTGCTAATATTTTTTGATGCTTCGATGCAAGTATTCTCAGTCTTATTGGATAAAAATCTAAAAATCTTTTAGATAGCTCATCGAATTTAGTGTATAAATTATTTTTAGAAATATTGTGTTTTCCTCATCGTGAAAGCGGATTTATTGCTGATATTTCCTATATTTGTTATGTAAAACCAAAAATCATGTTTGAATGAAGAAATTTCTAAAAATTTTCGGAGGAATTATTATAGTGTTGCTGGCGCTACTAATTATATTACCTTATTTCTTTAAGGATGAGATTCTTGATCGTGTAAAAACCGAGATAGATAATTCTGTTGATGCCAAAGTAGAAATAGGCGGTCTTTCCCTATCTATGCTTAAAAACTTTCCAAATCTATACGTTGAATTAAAAGATGTGCGGGTAATTGGGAAGAATGAATTTCAGCAAGATACTTTGGCTGAGATTGGGAGTCTTTACACAGCGGTAGATTTAGGATCGGCTCTTTCCGGCTCGCAGATTGAGGTCGGAGCTATTGTGCTGTCCAATTCTAAAGTAAATGCCAGAGTTTTAAAATCTGGTAAGGCGAATTGGGATATTCTTAAGGAGAGTACAGCCGAGGAGCAAACAGCTGAGGATAGTGGAGAAGCATCTGATTTTAAAGTCATTTTTAAAGAGGTAAGGGTAGAGGATTTCGCACTTTCCTATGATGATGAATCCATGCAAAGCAAATTGACAATTGCGGATATTAATGTGCTGTTGAGTGGTGACTTTTCTGCCAAATCAACCAAATTAAAGTTACAGACTAAATTTACAGGCATCAATTTTGATTTTGAGAAGGTGAGATATTTGAAACAGGCCAATCTTAAATTGGATGCTTTGATTGCTGCCAATTTGGATAAGATGATTTTTTCTTTTGAGGAAAGTAAGCTGAATTTGAATCACTTGCTTTTTGGAGTCAATGGTCAGGTTTCCATGTTGGATGATGGATATGGAATGGATTTGAAGTTGAATGCATCGGAAACAGATTTTAAAACCTTGCTTGCAATGGTTCCTGATGTTTTCAAATCGGATTTGGAGGGATTGACAACTACCGGAACGATGGAACTATCAGCTTTTGCCAAAGGGGAATATCATGAAAATAGTCTTCCGAAATTTGGAGCAAAACTTTTGGTTCACAATGCTACTATAAAGTATGCCGATCTTCCCGAATCAGTGAAAGATATCAATATCAATGCACAGATAAATCACCCAGGAGGGGAAATGGATCTTTTAACTGCAGATGTTAATGCCTTTCATTTCGAGGTGGCTAAAAATCCTTTTGATGCGAAAGTACATGCAAAGCATTTACTTACCGATCCACAAATCCAGGGTTTGTTCAAAGGGATTATTGATTTTGCCAAATTGCGCAATGCTATACCAATGGATAGTGTAAAGATCAGTGGTATCGTAACATCTGATGTTCGCTTTGATGGCAGATTATCAGATATTGAAAAGGAGCAGTATGAGAAATTTATGGCCAAAGGAAATGTGAGACTAAATAATTTTGCGTTTGCAACTTCTGATTTTCCACAAGGAATTAAAATCTTAAGTTCGGTACTTAATTTTACGCCCAGATATATCAGTTTGAGTTCTTTCGATTCCAGAATCGGTAAATCTGATATTCAATTAAAAGGAAATATTGAGAACTATATTGCTTATGCTTTAAAAAATCAGGTTTTAAAAGGAAAATTTACGCTCACATCAAAACTATTCGATTTAAATGAGTTTATGACTGATGATGAGCTTCCTGAAACAGAAAATGCCGATACTATTCCTTTAAGTGTTATTGAAATTCCTGCAAATCTCGATTTAAGTTTGGTTTCTTCAATGCAAACAATTCGATTTGATAAAATGGATGTGCAGGATGTTAAAGGTTTGATTGTTGTTAAGAATTCTATTGCCAGGCTGACCAATTTATCAATGAATATGTTGAAGGGAAGCATGACAATGAATGGGTCGTATAGCACAAAGAATGTGAAGCAACCAGCCATGGATTTTGGAATGGATATTAAGGATTTTGACATTAATGATGCCTACCATTCTTTAAGTATGATTAAGCAAATGATGCCAATTGCGGTAAATTGTTCCGGGAGAGTTTCCTCTAATGTAAAGATCAAGTCTTTACTTGATAAGGAAATGAATCCCCTGATGAATACTCTAAACGGAAAGGGATCTTTGCATTCCAAAGAGGTAATTATTAAAGACAATAAGGCTTTTGATGCTTTGGCTGCAGCCTTGAAAGATGAAAGATACAAGCGAATTTCTGTTTCTCAGTTCGATATGGATTTTGTAATTGTGAATGGAAATCTGGAAGTAAAACCATTTAATGCGAAGGTAGCTGGACATCCGGCAAGCATATATGGTACCCAATCGGTAGATGGAAAAATGAATTTCACAATGGATATGAAATTACCTAAAGAAGCATTGGGTAAGGAAGTAAATCAATATTTTGACAAGTTGCCTGGAATGGAAAATGTTCCTGCGCTTGATGTTGCCGTAAAAATTACCGGTACCACCGATAATCCTAATGTGAAATTGGATTTGAGTAAGGCAATTAAGCAAGCACAGAAAGCGGTAGCTAAAGAATTAGAACGAAGAGCAAAGAAAGAATTGGAGAAGAAAGGGAAGGATCTTTTAAAGAAATTATTTAAGTAAAGAGAAATTTTTTGAATAATGAAGATGGAGGCTTTTTAAAGTCTCCATTTTTGTGTGTCTATATGTCTGCTAATCTTTAATTAGTTTCGTTCATTTAAATAAAAGGAATGTATTTGCAGGTAGGGTTTTGTGTAGGAGAAATACCGATTCTAGATTACTATCCATCTGGAGATAGAATAGGAAAAAGGGACGGCAACCACTCCGTCCCTTTTCATATTCACTTTAAACCTGAATCTTCCGTGGAAAATCCATTTGCAATATAGTAATAAACTTTTTTATTGTCAATAAAAAGTTTAATTAAATTTAAAAATTAAATTTACAACTACCTGTAAGTGATTGCTTTCGCAATTCGTAGTCGATTTGTTTTTAATGATGATAATTGGAGTGTTGGAGTTGGAAATATTGATTTAGAATCAATAGTTTCCGAAACGGTTTTGTTTATTTGTATTTTTTATTGCAAGCAGAATGTTTATGCTACTAAGACAAAAAAGAACTTGTTTTTGAGGAGACTAAATCTTTTTGTTTCTGTTTTTGGGATGAAGTTAAAAAATGAAGTTGGGTTTGGGCGAAACGCCAATTTAGTTAGACAAGATAGATGTGAAATTTATAAAATACAAAAGAGGATGGTAACCACCCCATCCTCTTCTATCTATTCACTTTAAACCTTAAAAACGGAATTCGTTTTGCATGGTTTACGCCACATGTTTCAAAAGGTTCTAATAAAAGTGGTATTTCAATTCAATCTAAATATGATTAGATAAGGTATTTCTGAATTTTTGCGATAGTTCTATAATATTCAAATTCTATTTTCAGATAGGTATCAAAACTATCATAATAATAAATGCTCTCCATAAGATATTCAATTCCAGATATTTCACCATAATCAAAAGCTTTGCGAAGCATCCCTCAAAATATACCTATTGAAAGAACAAACATGATCTTTCCTGTTTCCCAATTATTAAATGGTGAAAGTGTGGGGATGATATCTTCTGGCATAAATAGAAACAAATTCTATCAGCATGGAAGAATTAGGACAGCGAGAGACAAATAATCTCAGATTGTCCTTATCGATGTGCTTTATCTTTTGAAATAGAAGGTGATTTTATGCCAAAGTATTGGCAGGAGGACCGCGCAGTGCGGAACAGAACCGTAAGGGTTCTGATATTTTAATATAATTATGGGTGCGGAGCTTTTGTGTTTCGCGATCCGTGATACATGCAAGCTAAACTTTATCTGCTTTAAGATAAAGTTTAGCTTATTTTCCTGAAAAAGTTTGCGCAAATATATATCAGATGCTTTTGATATGCAATAACAAACTCTGGCGATCTGTATTTCTGGATATAAAAATAGCCATGAAACTACTTTCATGGCTGTTTTTGATTTTGCAGAACTGATTACTGAACTCAAACGACTTTTAGAAGTCATTATTCGGTTTATTCTGCTTTGGTTTATTCCTATTTAGCTTCAGGAGTTTCTGCTTTTACAGAGTCTACTTTAACCGCTTCTGCTTTCATGGTATCTGCAACAGCAGCTTTCATGGTGTCTGCTTGAAGGGTATCAGTAGTTGTTTCAACAACTTCAGTAGGAGTGGTAGCCTTTTCTTCGGTAGCAGCTTTTTTTGTTTTGTTTACACATGATGTCATTACAAAACCGCAAATAGCGATAGCAAATAATAATTTTTTCATAACTAGATTAATTTGAAGGGTTAAATTGTTTTGATGATTTTAATGGGGAAATTTTTTATTTCGCCATTGCAGGTGAAAGTAGGAGTTTTGATTAAGAAAAACAAGTCGGTTTAACAAAAAAACAAAAATAAAATGAGATTTATATGCTTTGAATTTATGCAATCGTTGGTTATACTTCATTGCTAACTACATTTGTAGCTTTTTTATGCTTTCTGAATTTTTAAAAATCATAAAAAAGACCGATGCGTGATCGGTTTTGAGTAATTAAAGGATATTTTAGTCTTAATTTATTTCGCGATAAGAAAATTCTTTCTTGTATTGATTTGTGATTACTCCATCTTCTTCCACAATAGGATAGACAAAAAAGTTTACCAATTCGTGCTTGTATTGATCTAATCATTGATTTTTGTTATAATAATCAGCCCAGCAATGATAGCCTCCAATTTTTCCTTGTTTTTCATTTGGTATCGAAAACCCGATATGAAAAATGAGTAGGTACTTTCATGCTACGTGCCAAACTCATGAAGTAGGAATGGAAATCAGTACAATGACAATAGCTTTGTCTGCTTTTTTTTAGATGCATAAGAAAGTTAGCTTGTCAGCTAGTTTTTCATTTCTACGAAGGACATGTATTGAATAAAATTGCCTGAATTGTGATTGCTGTTCCCAATTTTTAGAAGATTAAAATCCGCAGATGGTGAATCCCCTTATTTTACAGGCATTGATGATCATATGAAAAAAAATAATGAAAATAAATAGAAAAAATAATTGACATATAAATTTAAACTACTAAATTGGGTGTTGTGTTAGTAAAAATACTATCGTTAAATTAATATAGAAAGTTAGATATGTTTATTGTTTTGCTAATGCTTGTTCTTTAGGGGATTTACTGGTGTTTATTGCTGTATGAGTGCCATTTTTGTTTGTTGATGATAATCGGATATAGAAAAATGTAATTTATACACATCTTGAAGTAAGCGGAGTAGGATAAAAGGAAGTCTGGATGAACGATAAGAAGTTGATGTAATGCAGTAAAATCGCTTGGGTGAACGAAAAAGTAACAAGGCGGAATGAAAAAGTAGCTTGGGTGAACGCGAAAGTAGCTTGGGTGAAAGCAAAAGTAGCTCGGGTGAACGCGAAAGTAGCTTAGGTGAATGCGAAAGTAGCTTGGGTGAAAGCAAAAGTAGCTTGGGTGAAAAAAAAGGGAGAGAGAAATTTGAAAATTAGCAGGCTTTGTAAAGCCATATTTTTATAGGAAGCTGTTGGAAGTGTGGAGGATGAATAATTAGAGAGAATTTTTATTATTTAACTAACAAAAACAGTATCAAAATGGGTACAAAATTTTTTAAATTTCGTCAAGAGGAATTGCCTGTTGCAGGTGATTTAATGTTACAACTAATTAATCGGGATATAAGCTATTTCGAAGCTTTTTCTCCAGAATATAATGGGAAGTATGTAACTGGTGTTAGCAAACAAATCCGAAAAGTGCGGGACTTAACCCAATCGCCACTGCTAACTGCCGAAATTGCTAAGATAACTGAGGATTTATACCTGAATATGGATCAGATATTTCCTATGCTTAATAGAATTGCAGCTTATGCCCAACGCACCAATAAAAGACTGAATATAAAGTATGCTGCTTTTGGCGTGAAAGAAGCTAAAAAGAATCTTCGAAGCAGAAATGTTGAAGGCTATTGTGCAAAAGTAAAAGTAGTACAGCAAAATATCGCCAATAATCTGGATGCCTTAAAAGAGAAAGGTTATAACGAGGAATTGGGAACCGAATTAGAAACGATAACCACAAAGGTTTATGATTTAAATCTGACTCAGGAGGCAAAAATAAGAGAACGTAAGCAATTGGTTATAGATAACAACCACGAATTTAATGCCTTGTGGAGTATGCTTAGCGATATTTCCAAAACAGGAAAATTAGTGATGAGCCATGATAAAGTAAAAGCAGATGAATACCGCTTTACTCAAATTTTTAAAATGGTTCGGAAACCTGTTGTTGTAGAAAAGATAAAGCCTACTCCCGTTCCGGAACCAAGTATGGAAATTCCAACACCGAAGGCAGAAGTTCCTAGTGAACCTAGCGAAGCATAAATTATTTGAAATTGTCATGATTGGGGAGGTTTGAAGAAGAAATGAAGTTGTTTTTTTTGATGACCTTCCTTTTTTATCTTGTTGATATCTATAAATTCAAGAATATAGCGAGAGAAAATGTGGAATAGCATTAGCCAAGGGCTATTTATTCTATTTGGCTGAAAAAAGCTGGAAAGAGATCTGTCCACAATAGCAAACAAAAAAAATAAGTGTATCTCTAATTTTGGAGGGATACACTTATTATTTTATGTCGATTCTGTTGAATCGATTGGTCGCTATGACCACATGGTTCATTACTTACTGAAGGCATAATTGTATTCTTTATTGTTAGAAATCAAACGTATTTTATAGTCTCCTTCAGGTAATGCTTCTACGTTAAATTTCTTAGAGAATGTAGGTTCAGAAGTATAGTTTTTAGTGAAAACTTCTTTGCCAAATTCATCAGTAATAGAGATGTTCAAATCTTTGTTCTCGAATGATAAATAGGTAACAAATAAATTGTTGGCATCTGATCTAAACATGGTTTTGGCTGTGTTTTGCTTCACCTCTGCATTTACTAATTTGTTGTTTGCAACTTCAAACTCTTTCTCTATGCTCTCTTTTGCTCCAGTCAATTCAATTTTATAAACACCATCTTCTAAATAAGAAAAATCGAATAACTTTTGTGCGGTAGTTGCGCTACTTACTTTTTTAGAGTAGTACAGATTACCTGTTGCATCGGTAATGTTCATTCTCAATGTTGCTTGTGTAGGATTGATGATGGAAACAATTGATAAATCGGTATCCAAATAAGAATTGATACGAATGTTACCGGTAGCGAATGCTGCATTTGCTCCTAAGAATAGTATTACTCCCAATACGATTCCTTTAAGATTTAAATTTCTTTTGTTCATTTTGTAAAATTTTTAATAGTTAAATGTTAATAATATCGGATCTTCATTTATTGTCTCAAACCGATGTTGTAAATCTAGATATAAATCATAGAAACGATCTAAATAAAATGCTCCGAATCGGAAGAATTGTTAAAAAAATGAACTTATAACGGTTGCGGAAAGCCCCGAAAATGTTTGCGTTACATAGATTTAATAAAGAATTTTGTCATTATTGGCCTGAATTCGTAAAATTAGCTCTTATGATAACGTTTTCGAATTTTCAGAAAAGAGGCCAAAACGTCATTTTTTTCCCATCACCCGATATCAATCGAATATTTTAAGCAAAAAAATGCACTTGAAAAATGCAGGAATAAAGCTATTTTTGATGCGCATTAATAAAATCTGCTACCTATATCTAATACCTTTAATTATGAGCTATCAAAATCTAATGGATTTTTCAGTACATCCTTCCGACGTGAATCGGTTTGCTAATGCCTGGGATGGCTTGCAGGAATATCTGGTCGAAAAGCAATTAGATGGAGTAGAGTTATTAATAGGATATGAGCATCCAGCCGAGGCAGTACCTCGCGACATTGTGAAGAGTGTTCACTTGCCTTTTTGGCTTACCTGGTTAGAGGTTTGGAGAAAAGGAGCTGCTGCCGCAAAGCATTATTATCCGGGAATGACAAACGATCAATTGCGCTTTTGTTGTGGAGGTGAAGATGCTGCTGAAATGATTGCTACCCAAAAGCAGTTGTGGGAATATGCTGCTTTATTTCAACCGGCACATGCGGTGGTACATGCCTCTAATGTGGAGTTGGAACATACTTACACACAGGATTTCACCTACAAGAATACCGAGGTGTTAGCTGGTTTAGCTGATTTATTGAATAGAACTGCTCAGGAGTTTGAGGATGGTGAACCGCCGGTGAAACTTGCCATAGAAAATTCGTGGTGGCCGGGACTCGATTTTCTTTTTCCTGCGGAATTGGATGATTTTGCTGGTAGATTGGAGTTTTCGAATTGGAATCTGCTTTTGGATACAGGACATCTTATGAATACGAATCCTGCCCTTCGCTGCGAAGACGAGGCTGTGGATTTTGTTTTGGATAGGGTATCCAGATTATCGAAAGAAGCACAAGCCAGGATTCAAAGCTTGCATCTAAATTGTAGTCTTTCCGGAATTTATCAAGTAGAACAATTGCAGCAAGGGTTACCGGCGAATTGGTCCGACATGAATTTTCCCGAAAAATATTCGCTAACAAGAAATTATGTACTGAAGATTGATCAGCATTTGCCGTTTCAAACCGATAGAGTGAAAGAGATTATACAGGAAATTACTCCCGAAATTGTTGTGCATGATTTTATTACCAAAAGTATAGACGAATATTCAGAGAAGTTGGAACAGCAATTAAATGTTTTAAAGTAGAGATACTTTTTAGGGAGTCTCTACTTCGTGTTGTTTCTCAAGATCTGATAGGTGAAAATTATTTTCGTTTCCATGTATTGTAAATACATCCGGAATAGCCCTTGCCTGGTGCTGCTAACTCAAATCCTTCTTCGTAAGGAGAAAGAGGAGGTACTATTTGTTTTGTATAGTATGAAGAAGGAAATTGTATTCGTATAATTATAGGTAAATAGAAATGACTGAGATGGAAGAAGATATATTCAAAAGAGCAAATTTAAATTTGTTCTTTTTTTGTGTATAATAGTAGAACTACTTCCATGTTATAGCATGATTCTGATGAATATCTACAACACATGTGTTTTATAATTACCTGAATGCTTTTTCAAATTTTCGTCTTATTTCCGAATTATTCCATAGATTTGCAGCAATTGGGTTTCCCGCATTTTGGGAATTAAAAGGGAATCCGGTGTGAAACCGGAGCTGTCCCCGCAGCTGTAAACCCTCAATGATTTATTTCATTGATTCTAACCTTACTGCCACTATCTAATTAATATCATGGATGGGAAGGCGTTAGAAAAAGGGTAAGCCAGAAGACCTGCCTTGCATATATTCATTTTCGTAACTTCGGGGTGTCGAGTAACGATTATATAATCCTTATGGATTGTATCTTCTTATCTTTCCCCTCGTGCTTGATTTTTTATTGATATGGCTTATCGTTTTCTATACCTTATTATAGGTATTGGCATTATTGGGCTACTGGAATCTTGTAATCCAAACCGGTCGGGAAGAACCGGGAATAAGGATTTGGTTTCGCAGAGTAGTATTGATTCCGGCTTTTATTTTACGTCTGTAATTAAATATGCCAAAGGTTTCTCTATTAAAAGGAGGGATGGTTTTAAGGAGATCATTGTGAATGATCCTTGGAATAAACCACAAATATTTCAAAGATATTATCTGGTTCCCAAGACCAGCAAGATGCCGGATAGCATTCCTGCCGATGTGTTAGTGGTTAGAACTCCGGTGAAGACCATTGCTGCTCTTTCCAATACATATATTGGTATTCTGAAATTTTTAGGAGTGTCGGATCGTATCGTTGCCCTGGCTTTGTCCGATCATATTTACGACAAGGAACTTTCCAGAAAAGCAGCGGAAGGTAAAATTAAAGGGGTGGGACATTCTCATCAATTAAATTTTGAGAAAATAGTAGAGCTTTCTCCCGAGATTGTTATGGTTGCTGGCTTTATGAGCAAATCAAAACAGGAAAATAAATTGGTTAGTGCAGGACTCCCCGTAGTATATAATATAGAATGGATGGAAAGTAATCCACTGGCACGAGCCGAATGGGTCAAATTTATTGCTGCATTCTTTAATAAGGAAAAGCTAGCTGATAAATTATTCCGGAAACTCGATCAGCGTTATCAAAAGGTGAAAAGTTTGGTTAAAGATATACATTTCGGGCCTACAGTAGTTTCGGGGTATCATTTTAAGGGTGTTTGGTATATGCCTGGAGGCAGAAGTTACCTGGGGCAAGTGCTTCGCGATAGTAAGGGAGATTATTGCTGGCTTTCGGATAGCACACGTGGGAGTATTCCGCTGAGTTTTGAAGTGGTGTATGAGAAACAGGTCAATGCCGATATATGGTTTGGTCCTGCACAATGCAAATCTTTGGAGCAATTAAAAAATATGGATGAGAGATATACTTTGTTTAAGGCATATAAGACTGGTCAGGTTTATTGTTGTACCAAGCGAATGACGCCTGCCGGGAACAACGACTGGTGGGAGACAGGAGTCATGAAGCCAGACACGGTATTGAAGGATGTTATTAAAATATTACATCCTAATGTTCTGCCGGATTACGAGTTGTTTTATTATAAAAAGCTGAATTAGGTTATGCTATCGCGATTGAAAAATAATACGAAAATATTGCTATTTAGCCTGCTCTTTTTGTGCATTCTATTGTTTTTGGTTCTCGACTTGATTTGGGGGAGCGTGAATATCCCAATAGAAAAGGTTTTTGCAATATTAATGGGAGAGGATGTGAAAACATCATGGAATTATATCATCTTGAATTTTCGTTTACCAAAAGCGATGACTGCAATATTGGTTGGAGCAGGATTGTCGGTTACTGGTTTGTTAATGCAGACCCTGTTTCGTAATCCTTTGGCTGGTCCATATGTGTTGGGAATTAGCTCAGGAGCTAGCTTGGGCGTAGCCTTAATGGTGATGGCATCGGTATTGTTACCGGGTGTGTTTGGGCTTGTTTATGTCAGCTTGGGTAGTTGGGCTCTTGTTGTAGCTGCTATTGTAGGTGCTTCTGTAATTTTTTTAATTATAGGAATGGCTTCTATTCGAATTTCGGATAGTGTTTCCCTCTTGATTATCGGCATCATGTTTGGGAGTATCACTGGTGCTGTAGTAAGTATTCTTCAGTTCTTTAGCACTCCCGAACAACTGCAAAGTTTTATTGTGTGGACATTCGGTAGTCTGAGTGGAGTCACATGGATAGAGATGAGGGTGATGGCTCCCATTGTATTGTCTGGCTTGGTGATGGCTATGCTACTGATAAAATCATTGGATGCGCTTCTATTGGGAGAGAATTATGCTCGGGGAGTGGGTGTTTCGGTTAATAGAATTAGAGTTGGAGTGATTATTTGTACTGCTTTGGTAGCAGGTACACTAACAGCTTTCACCGGACCAGTTGCATTTATTGGGGTTGCGGTTCCACATATCGCGAGATCTGTTTTTCGCACTGCCAGTCACAAGGTTTTATTGCCTGCAGTAATTTTAATTGGAGCAGTGTTGATGCTTTGTTGCGATATGATTTCCCAGTTGCCGGGTAATCAATCTACCTTGCCAATTAATTCCGTAACAGCATTGTTTGGTGGTCCTGTTGTGATCTGGGTGATTATCCGTAGTCGTAATGTGAAAGCTTCATTTGCTTGATTTTGAATATCTATGGAAACGAAAAAATACTTTAAAGATATATTAACAACAAAACAGCTTTCGATTGGATATAAGGAATCGAAAGGTCCTGATTTCTGTTTGTTATCGGATATTAACCTTACCATCAGAAGGGGAGAGCTGGTTTGTCTGCTGGGACCTAATGGTTCGGGTAAGTCTACTTTGATGAGGACTATCGCAGGATTGCAAGCTCCTTTATCGGGATATACTTTGGTAGAAGATATTCCTATTAAAGAGAGAAATTTTAAGGAAATTGCCCGTTTGTTGAGTATCGTTCTAACAGAGCGATTATCAGTAGGTAATCTGTCGGTTTATCATATCGTCGCTTTAGGAAGACATCCCTATACTTCCTTTATGGGAAGATTATCTGATAAGGATACACAGATTATTAAATGGGCATTGGAACAGGTCGGATTAACAGGTTTTGCCAATAAGTTTATCAATCAATTAAGTGATGGTGAAAGGCAAAGAGTGATGATTGCAAAGGCACTTGCCCAGGATACTCCATTAATAATGCTGGACGAACCAACGGCACATTTAGATCTGCCAAATCGTGTTGAAATTATGCGATTACTTCGCCGATTGGCAAAGGAAACCGACAAGGCTATTCTGTTATCTACTCATGAATTGGATTTAGCGCTGCAAGCTGCTGATCGTATATGGCTGATGTCTAAAAATCAAGCTGTTAAAGTTGGTGTACCAGAGGATTTGGTACTGTCAGGCAGCATTGAAGCTACTTTTGAAAATAATACTTTCAATTTTGATCGGAAATCGGGGAACTTTATCATGCATTATCAAAAAAAAGCTGCGATACAAGTTGTTGGTAATGATGTGATGGGTTTTTGGACCAATAGAGCACTTTCGCGGGAAGGTTATCAGGTGACTTGTGAAGAAGTTGACGATTGTAAAATCATTTTAGATGAAGTGAATCACTCCTGGAAGCTTGTTATGAATGGAAATCAGAAGATCTGTACGCGGATGGAAGATTTGATTCTTGAACTTCGAAAGTGTGAAATGCACAGAATAATAAATCGTTAATCATTCTCATTTTAGCTTGTTTAAATTCTATTTTATCCTCTCTGAAAAAACCTTTGAAGTCTTAAATTTTTATATACATTTGCAGCGCAATTGGTTCCACAAGCTCTTTTTCAAAGAGTGGATCAAAAGGGAATCCGGTGTAATACCGGAGCTATTCCCGTAGCTGTAAGCTCTAATATAGCTTTTTTACTATTGTCACTGTTTCCTTGAGAAATGGGAAGGCTAAAAAAAAGTTGAGCAAGCCAGAAGACCTGCCAATGCAAACTAAAAGTCATTGCTTTCGGGACAAGAGCAAGAAGACAAAAGATGATGATCAAACCATCGCAGACTTGCCAATTGTTTGAATCCTTTCTTTTATCTGCTCCCTGATTGTGATGCATAAGTTTAATCAATTTTTAATTTATTTCATTTATGAAAAAAACTATTGTAACAACTTTTGCATTGCTATCGATTTTACATTTCTCGCTAAAAGCGGAAGAAAATCGAGAAACGGCTAAAGATACGTCTGCCGTTAAGCACCTTAATTTATCCGAAGTACAAGTGAATGCTTCTCGTGTTAATGCAAAAATGAAAGATTTGCCACAGAAAGTGGACGTAATTACTAGTAGAGTAATTGAAGCATCTCCGGCAGTAGATATGGCTGGTTTGTTAAAAAGCTCGTCTTCATTAGATATCCAACAGTATCCTGGTGTTAATGCAGGTATTGGTATTCGTGGATTTTCAGCTTCTACATCAAGTAAATATGCAGTCATTTTAATTAATGGAAAGCCCGCTGGCACCAAAAATATCGCAACCATCGATTTGAATAATGTGGAGCGCGTAGAAATCTTGAAAGGTCCATTTTCGGCTCAGTACGGCTCTGCTGCTATGGGTGGAGTTGTAAATATTGTAACCAAAGAAAGTACTGGAGATATTGCCGGTTCTGTTGATTTGCAATATGGTAGTTTCGAGACTAGCAAAGCAAATGTAAATGTTGGAGGAGCACTATCTGAGGTACTCGATTTTGATTTTGCTTATTCCATGTATAATCAAGCGAAAGATTATAAGGTAGGAAATCATAATTTCTACAATGAGGATTATGCGAAAACTATCCTGGATGCAAGCACTTATGGCGAACGCATTGAGAATTCTCAATTTCAAAAGCAAAATTTCGATGCCAGAATAGGTGTGAAATTATCAGACAACTGGAAAATAAATTATAATGCCAGCTATTTTATTGCTGATGATGTGGAAGCTCCTGGTACTTTTTGGCATATCTACGGAATGAATAAAAAGGATTTGAATAAGTTTGGGACAGGCTTGGATGTTTTAGGTCAGATTGGAAATCATAAATTGACTATTAGTCCTTTCTATTCTAAGGAGAACAGCGATTTCTTTAACAAGGATATAAATGACAAATATTATCAAAGTAGTGAGAATGTTTTCAAAAACTTCGGGTTCTTAATTAATGATGCTATTGCCATTGGAAAACATACTTTCGCGCTGGGATTGGATAATAATACCGAGAAATATGAGAGTAACTTATGGGGAAATACTGGAGATGAACTTGCGCCATTTCTTCCAAATTACAGCCATTCAGCTACAGGTTTATTCGGGCAATTTCAATTCAAATTATTGAAGGATAAATTGAATGCATCTATTGGTAGTCGTTTCGATCAGATAGGTTTTAAGATCAATGCTAATCAATTCTTAAATGCAAAATCAAAAACTGAGAATTATTCAGTGCTAACAGAGAATATTGGATTGAAATATGATTTAGGTTTGGGATTATCGGCTCATGCAAGTTGGGGTAATGCATTTTTGGCTCCTGATGCTTATCAAGTGGCAGGTTCTTTTTCAACTGCTTATGCCACAACAAAAGGAAATCCTAATCTTGATCCTGAAAAGTCAAATACTTTTGATTTTGGTTTTGCTTATAAGAATTTTAAGAAAGGAATTAATTTTGACCTGACTTACTTCCAAACGCACCATAAAGATAAAATCATCACAGAGAGTGTTGATCCTGACGGGACTCCCTATAATGGAGATGAATATAATACCTATGTGAATGCTAACAAAGCGGATATGAACGGTTTGGAAGTTGTTGCTTCTTATGATTTTGGAGCTCTGTCTGATTACGATTATTCTTTGCGTATTTATTTAAATTATACACATTTATTTGATGCTACACTAGAAACCAAATCTGGAAATGAGTATTTGGAATCTCAAATGAGATATGTGAGAGATAACACTGCTTCTTTTGGTATAGAATTCGATAATCTGAAAGGTTTTACCACTCGTTTAAATGGTCGTTATATCGGTCATAGATACGAAGATAATTGGATGGTTGCCTATGATTATACCACTTGGGCAAAAACTCCGATTAACTTTAATGGAACAGATGTAAGACCAGATTTAGTAAATGAAACAGTTTTGCGTCATCCTGTTTCTTATGTGTTCGACTATAGTGTTAACTATACGTTTAAGGAAAAATATAGCGTGGGAATTACGGTTGCAAACCTTCTGGATGAGAACTATACAGAGAAAGATGGTTACAATATGCCAGGAAGAGCTGTAATGGCAAAGTTCGGATATAAATTTTAAATTTATCTAATTCAATAAAACAAGGACATTTCGTAAAGGAATGTCCTTTTTTAGTACTATAATTGTTATGTTTTTTATCACATTCATATATGGAGATTAGCATGAATCCTATTAAGTGTGTTTTATGTCGGAAGACTAAAAATATAAATTGGATAGTTTCTTTGCTTTTATGTATATTGTAATTAAAATTTAAAATTATGCAATTCAATAATAGAAAAACAAGCATAAGCGCTTATTATAGTGTTCGATTCGAAGGATTTTTAACTGATCTATCGCAAGCAAGAGATTTAAGTGATGCAAGTATTCATAAGATTCGTGTAGATATAAAAAAGTTAAGAGCCTTACTCTTGGTTTTAGAAGAATTGGGTGTTGAAGAAAGAGCTGTGTATAAATTAGAGAAGCAGTTTCGTCCTGTTTTTAGGGCATCAGGAAAATTGAGAACCATTCAATTGGGTGATCAGTTGTTGAAAGAATTTCCAGTAGATACTCCTTTGCAATTGCTTCATTTGTTAGAAAAAGATAAGTCTGAGCGTGTAGTCAAGTTGAATAAGACTTTCGATGACTTCAATTTCTTGAAATTTGAAAAGAGAGTGAATTGTATTTGCATTAAATTGGAACAATTAGAATTAGATGAATTTGTTTCAAAGCTATTGGAATTCATCCAAAATCAAATGGAGGTTATTGATAAAGTATGGAATACCTCTAAAGATGTGGAAAATCTTCATCAGTTGAGAAAATATTTTAAGGTAGTAAAAACATTATATCAATTTCTGATCAAAATTCATGAAAATGATGAGCTACAAAATAGTTTGAATCTGGTTAATGAAATTGAGTCAAAATTAGGTTTGTGGCACGATTATGAGGTTTTCGATCAGCGAATGCTTGTTTTCAAAGATCAATTAGTAGATTCTGAACATAGAAAATTTTTTAGAGAATTACGTTTTTGGAAAAGAGAAGAGAAGTTATTGCTATTAAAGGAAATAAAAGCTTTAATGAAAGATATTCTCCTGAAATAGAAACATCTATTTTTTTCTTTTAAAAATATTTTTAATTCTCTGATAGATAGATTTTTTCTCTTTCTTACGTTTCTCTCTTCTCAACTTTCGTTTCATGAGTTTATCCTGATCTTTCGTTTTGATACCAAGGAATTTCTCGAAGAAGCTGGAATCTGAAGGTAGATAATGAGGTATATTCAGTTGTGATAGCATTTCACTATTAGGTTTTGGTATGGAAGAAAAACTATATTGAGTATAATGCCTATCTCTGCTTAGCTTTTTCATGAATTTTCCATAAATAGGAAGTGCCATGCTAGCACCTTGTCCTAAACTTAAGCTTCGAAAATGAATCCTCATATCATCAGCACCAACCCATGCACCTGCTACTAAATTGGAATTGTAACCAATATACCAACCATCAGCATGAGCTTGTGTCGTTCCTGTTTTCCCTGCTAAATCGCCTTCTAAATGAAATACATTCCGAAGAGATTTTCCAGTTCCATTATTTACGACTGCTTCCAACATGTGATTGATAATATCTGCATTTTGAGGGGATATAACGTAGCGACTCTTTTCATGACTTTCAGAGAGATTTGCAATTAAAATACCCTTGCTATCTGTAATCTTTGAAATATAATATGGTTCTACATGAACTCCTCTATTTGCAAGGCATGCATAAACCTGAATCATTTCCAGAAGTGAGATGTTAGGAGTTCCCAAAGCAAGGGATGGAACTTTCGGTAAATCACTATCTATTCCCATTTCTTCTGCCAAAACAATGACATCTCGAATACCGGTTTGTAATAAGACATCTACGGCAACAGTATTTACCGATTCGGCTAAAGCACCCTCCATACTATAGCTTCCTTCATAAAGGTTGTCTGCATTTCGAGGCGACCAATTATCGTATTCCTTATAAATTTTTCTTTCGCTTGGGAAATATTCAACTGGAGAAATGCCTTCCTCTAATGCCGCAGCATACACGATAGGTTTAAAAATAGAACCAACTTGTCTTTTCGATTTTACATGATCATATTTAAAATGTTCAAAATTAATTCCGCCTACCCAAGCTTTAATCTTACCAGTTTGAGGTTCCATTGCCAAAAAGCCGGTGTTTAGCAATTGCACATAGTACTTAATTGAATCTAAGGGCGACATATTTACCTCTTTATCACCATTCCATGTGAAAATTTTCATTTGATGCTTACGGTCGAATATTTTTTTTATTTCAGATTCAGATTTTCCTTCTCTTACAAGTTTTTTATAATGTTCTGATCTTTCTGTTGCATCTTTTATAATATCCTCATTATTTCCCCATGGATGATTGTTTCCCCAATGTTTAATAAATAAATCCTGAAGATTCTTCATGTGCTCGTTAACAGCCTGTTCTGCATAAGCTTGCATTCTGGAATCTAAGGTTGTTTGAATATGAAGACCATCTCTGTAAATATCGTAATAGGAACCGTCTGCCTTAGGATAATCTTTAAGGATTTTATTAATCTCCAAACGAATGCGTTCACGTAAATAGGGAGCAAGTCCGCTCTTGTCAGATTGTTTGGTGTAATTTAGTTCTAAAGGCAATTGTTTCAACTGATTTGCTCTGCGATTGGAAATGAAATCATACTTTGCCATCTGACTTAATACTACATTCCTTCTCTGTTTTGATTTTTCGGGATGAAGTCTCGGATTGTAATGACTAGGAGCCTTTAGCATACCTACTAATACTGCACATTCCTGTGTTTGAAGAGCTGAAGCCGGTTTGTTGAAAAATTGTCTGGCAGCACTTTCGATACCAAAAATATTCTCACCAAATGATACTGTATTCAAGTACAATTGAAGTATTTCCTTTTTAGAATATATTTTTTCGAGACGCGATGCTGTAATTACTTCCTTTATTTTGTTTACCGGCATACTGACAGGGCCGTAGCTCTTTCGAGGAAATAAATTTTTAGCTAATTGTTGGCTTAATGTACTACCACCTCCCGAACTTCGATCGCCCAGAATTAAGGATTTTACCAATACACGCAATAAGCTTCTTTCATCTACTCCTTGATGCTCATAAAATCGAACATCTTCTGTGGCAATTAAGGAGTTGATTACATTGGGAGAGATATCTTTAAAGCTAACGTTGGTTCTATTTTCCGCATATACTCTTCCTAAAATGATTCCGTCTTCAGCGTAAATTTCCGAGGCATTGGCATTTTTAATAGTTTTCAGTGTGTTATAGTCTGGAAGTTTTCCCCACAATCCTATGTAAATAGTACCAAATAGCAGACCAATCCCCAATAATCCTCCCAGAAACAATAATAGAATGAAACGAATAAAATATGTTTTAATGCTTCGCTTTGTGTCTTTTTGCTTCCTGGATTTTTTTCGTTTGGAAGTTCTTTTTTTTGGGGATGATATTTTCTTTTTTGCCATGTGCTTATTACTTCTAGAATCTTATTATAACAACGAATGAATGCTTCAAAGATTATAATATCCGAAGGAAGATTGTTGTTTTCCGATTTCAAATTTAGACAATATATTTTATTTTTTTTATTAAAATGTAACTGTATGATTTGTGGTTGCGTAGTAAACTATTGATGAGTGATTCTATTTTGAAAGTAAATGAATGTGAATTTACGATTAAGCTTGAGTTGGATTTGTTGTTCTTAAAATATAATTAGATTTAAGCAATACTGTGTAAATCATAAAACAAATGTTTCGTATTATTAAAATGGAATGAACGTATAATTTTATTTTTGAAATTTAAGACCTTAAATGAAATCTTTTTTAGTGACAATTTATTTCTAAGAGGTGGTTTCATTATTATAAATAGTTAGTTGGCAGATTTATCAAATTGATAAAAATATTATTGAAAGAAAATTTTAGTAATTATGAATCCGATATTAAGAAAACAAATAGAAAAATATTTATCAAGCAGCGAAGAAGAAAAATTGCAAAAATTTTTATATGCGATTGATAATGAATTTTGCAGTCTTGATAAGAAAATTAAGCCGATTGCTAATGTGTCTGATGAAAATTCGAATAATTTCTCTCGAACAAATGATAGCTTGAAAAATAATATTGTCCCAAAAATAAAGGAAATGGAGACAACAACTCAAAGGCTTGAATTTGTTGTAGATAATATTTCAGAAGTAATTTTTCAAGCTAGTAGAATTGGTGATTGGTTATATTTGAATCCATCCTGGGAAAAAATTACAGGTTTTACGGTGAAAAAGAGTATTGATTCTAATGTGTTTGAATTTATGCATCCTCGTGATATTGAGTCGTGTAAGTTGAAGTTTAAAAAATTGCTAGTTGGTGAAAGAAAGTACTGTAATGAAGATGTTCGTTTTGTTACATCTAATGGAAGTTATATATGGTGTGAATTTATTGCCAGACTTTCCTATGATGAGAATGGGAAAATGATAGGCTTGATAGGATCGATTAAGGATATATCTAAGCGTAAATTATTGGAGGAGGAAAAGAAAAGAACAGAAGAAAAATATAAGGTGATATTTGAAAAATCATCGGTTGCCTATCTTATTATAAAGGATTCCAGATTCATAGAGTGCAATCAAGCTTGCTTGGATTTATTTGGAGTAAGTTATCGGGAAAATTTTATAGGAAGATTTGTGAGGGATTTTTCTCCTGAATATCAATCTGATGGTCGCTTGTCGGATGATAAAGCTAAAGAGATGATAAAACTTGCAAGGGAAACAGGTTCAAATATCTTTGATTGGATTCATGTTAAGGAAAATGGTAAGGAAATTCCAGTAGAGGTATCTCTCAATTCAGTTCCGATGAATGATGAAAACCTTTTATTTGTAGTACTACATGATTTATCAGAACGAAAAAGGGTGGAGACTGAATTAATTAAGGCAAAGGAAAAGGCTGAGCATGCAACTAAAGCAAAAGCACAATTTCTATCTACCATGTCTCATGAAATAAGAACCCCGATGAATGCTGTTATTGGCGTAACGCATTTGTTGTCGGAAGACAACCCTCGTGAAGATCAGCTAAATAATATTAATATTTTAAAATTATCTGCTGATAATCTAATGAGTTTGATTAATGATATTCTGGATTTTAGTAAAATAGAAGCTGGGAAGATTAATTTAGAAAATATTGATTTTAATTTTAGAAATCTTATAAATAACATTGCTGCAGGCTTTAAATTTAAAGCAAAAGAAAGAGATCTTAATTTTCTTGTTGAAATCGATCCGAAAATTCCAACTTATCTTGTTGGAGATCCTACAAGGATTTCTCAAATTCTGAATAATTTATGTAGTAATGCACTGAAATTTACAGAAAAGGGGTTCATTAAAATTAAAGTAAACAGGGAATTGTCTAAAGGGAATTTGGTGCATCTTCAATTCGATGTTTCGGATAGCGGTATTGGAATTCCTCTTGAAAAACAGGAACAGATTTTCGATTCTTTTTCTCAGGCTGATTCTAATACCACCAGATTGTATGGTGGCACAGGCTTGGGTTTAGCTATTACCCAAAAATTAGTGACTTTAATGCATGGGAATTTAAGCGTTTATAGTGAAGAAGATATTGGAACTACATTCTGTGTAGACTTAAGCTTTGAACCAAGTCAAAAATCAAAACCAAAAGTAAATTTTACAGAGGATCATTTTTCTGAAATAAGCAATATTAGAGGACTTCATGTTTTGATAGCAGAGGACAATCCAATGAATGTTCTTATTTTAAAACAATTTCTGAAGAAGTGGGATGTAACTTGTGAGGTAGCTGTAAATGGAAAATTGGCTTGTGAAAAAGTAGAATCTTGTGATTTTGATATGATTCTCATGGATCTGCAAATGCCAGTAATGGATGGATATAATGCTGCCAGAAATATTCGAAACCTTAAGGAGGATAAATTTAAAGCTATTCCTATTATCGCCGTAACAGCTTCTGCATTTAGTGAAATTCGCAAGAAGGTTGTGGATGCTGGCATGACAGATTATGTAACAAAACCAATTAATCCTGAGGATTTGTATATTAAGTTACAGAAGTATGCTTCTTAAAATTCTGCATGTGTATTATAGTCTTGATGAAATGCCTGCCAATCTTCAAGTCGGAGCAATGGGCAAAAATCAGAACTAGATTGCAACTGTAAAAAGGGATAAATTACTTTACTTAAGTAAAGTCCTTGTGGATATGCTAATTTCATGGTTTTGGGCGATAATTTTTCTTTTAATTGATATCGAAAAGTATTTAAACTTAAACTTCCATTTCCAATTTCGATAAACTGTTGCATCAGAATTCTTATCATCCCTTTTAAAAAACGATTAGCAGTAATTTCAAATCGAAACATATCCTTGTCGGGATTAGCGTAAAATTGTGCTTTACTTACTTCGCAAATAGTATGATTATGCCTGTCAGGGGTTTTACAATAGGCCCTAAAATCTTTTTTACCAATCAGTAAATTAGCCGCTTCCTGCATTTTATTTCCATCCAATTTAATGGAATACAGAGCGCTTATTTCATTTAAAAATGGATTTTTTTGTGTGTGGATAAAATAGTTGTAGGTCCTTGAGGTTGCATCATACTGAGCATGGTTATTTTTCTTTACTTCAAGAATATCATAGACCGCAATATCCCGGGAAAGCATTCGATTTATCGGAAAAAAAAGCTTATTGTCGATTACACTTTGAGTATTGATATGAAAAAAATATTGCGAAGCGTGTACACCGGAATCAGTGCGACCACATCCAATACAGTGTACTTCCTCCTTCAAAAATTTTGATAGTATTTCTTCAATGTGTTCTTGAATACTGGTGGCATTTATCTGTCTTTGCCAGCCTTGGAAGTTTGTTCCCTTATATCCGATGTGAAAAAAATAGCGCAATTAGAATTGTTTTTAGACCTTATTTTCAGGTAATAATTTGAACTGTAAAGGTAAAAAATCAAATGAGCAATTATTGGTTTTTATAAGAGCAAGACTGTTTGTCTTTACTGATTTTAAATTATTGATTATTTCTTAGTAAACAAATAGAATGATATATTTTCGAATTCGTTTTTAAACATCATTTCTTGATAAATTTTAGTTGGAGAATGGGTGTTGGGTTCTGTTAATATTTTACTGTGCTTACTAATTAAATTTTTACTAGAATAGAGGTTTGCAAAGAAATGACACAATTAAGTTTGTAATATAAATTAGCTAATAAAAGTATTGACCGATTTAGGGGAGAATGTAAAAAAGCAGCTTCAATACTGAAGCTGCTTTTAATATGCAAAAGGGGTTAATAGTCCCGCTAAATGAAAGATAGACTAAAGAGCACCCTCGTCGTAGGCATGTTCACCATGAAGAGAGGCATCCAAACCTTTATCTTCGTCTTCTATTTTAACTTTAACGGGAGTAATATAATTGATAATGGTTAACATGAGATAGGTAAAGATAAATGCATAAGCAGCACTTATTATTACAGCAACAATTTCTTTAAAGAAGAAAGCTCCATCGCCTTCTAACAATCCTGATTGACCATTGATAGCTGAAGATGCAAATACACCTAATAAGATGGTACCAAAAACACCACCCATACCGTGTACTCCCCAAACATCAAGGGCATCATCCCAACCCCATTTGTTCTTAAGTTGTACTGCAAGGTAACAAAGGAAACCTGCAAGTATACCTATTAGCATAGCGGCCCACAATGGTACAAAACCAGCTGCTGGAGTAATAGTTGCAAGACCAGCAACAGCACCAGTTAGTAAACCAACAAATTTAGGTTTTCCTTCGCGTGACCATTCAATAATTAACCAAGTGATAGCAGCAAAAGAAGCTGCAACGTCGGTATTTAAAAATGCAAGAGTGGTAATGTGATTTACATCTAGTTCACTACCGGCATTAAAACCATACCATCCAAACCATAAAAGACCGGTTCCGATTGCAACCAATGGAATACTGTTTGGAGGACTTTGTCTGTCGCGACGTTTACCAACATAAAATACCGAAGCAAGAGCTGCAAAACCTGCAGTAGCATGTACAACAACACCACCTGCAAAGTCAAGAACACCCCATTCCTGAAGGATTCCGCCTCCCCAAACCATATGAACAAATGGGTAATACACGAATAATTGCCATAGTACTAAGAAAATGAGATAAGCTTTAAAGGTTACCCTGTTAACAAATGCACCGGTAATCAAAGCGGGTGTAATAATAGCAAACATCATCTGGTAAGCTATAAAGATGAAATTTGGATATTTACCACCTGCACCTGCAAAATTGGTTTCAAATCCAACTCCATGTAAAAATGCAAAGTCAAGGTTTCCAATAATGCCGCCTTCACCGCCGCTAAAACATAGTGAATATCCAATTGTTACCCACATGATTGTGGTGATACCAAGTGATACAAAGGTTTGCATCATAACGCCTAAAATATTGCGTTTTCCTGCAAGCCCACCGTAGAAAAATGCCAGTCCTGGTGTCATTAACATCACCAAACTGGTACATAAAATCATAAAAGTTGTTGATCCTGAATCTAACATGAGTTTTATTGTTTAAGTGTTATTTATAAAGAAAATCCGAAGACAAAAAAGACTTTTCTATCTACAGGATTTGTAATTATTGAAGCTGATACTGGTAAAGAGAATTTCTCATTAACAGCAATTTCTTTTGTTAGGGTACAGCCAAGATTTACAATTCCAGACTTGCTTCCGTAATATCCGCTTTCACCATTATAGCCATTATTTGGATTTGCTGCCTGCGGATCGCTTAGATTAACACCTAAAAATGCGTTAAAGTCAACATCGTTCGACATGCTATGGTTATAGGATAATTCGGCATAAGTAGAATATTGTATGCCTGTTTTTTGATTAAAATCAGCATTAGCTGCAGTATTTCCAATTGTGGCTGCATCGGCACCCCAAAAATTAACGGCTAAGAGGAATTCAAATGGAATTTTATCATTCCCATTAAAATTAATTGTACTCTCCAATACGTGACCAGTTTGATTGTGGTTGAATTCAAAGTAATTGTAATCATCTCCCTCTACTGGAAAATAATAATCGGTTACCGTTAAACTCATCAAATCGTTTAAAAAGGTGTACGACAGATAAAGATCAAATTCTTGTGCATTATTGGTTCCGCCTAATGAATATGCACCCCAAGCACCTAGTTCCAATCCATTCCAACTAAGATTTACGCTTGGTTGAAGACTAGGACTGTTGCCACCAAATTGACTTCCACGCCAAATATAACGGCTCATGACATCTGCACTGAAATTAAGTTTTGGATTTTCTTTTTGACCGAAAGAGTAGCTGTTGATACCTACAAAAAGCAATAACAACAGGAATGCGCCTGATCGTTTCATTCTAGAAATAGTGTTTGTTAATTGGTGTTAATTTTCAATTAACAAACATAGGAGAGAAGAGTAGTTGGTGAAATAGAGAATTTCCCCTAAAAAATACTAGGCAAAATGGAAGTGTGCTAGGAAAAATACCTAGTATGTGTGTAAGACTAGAATTGAAAATGTTATTTGCATTTGCAGACCAATTAATGAGATTGTTGAATACCAAATACTATCGTAAAATGATAACAGATAATTGAGGATGGAATTATAGCTAGGTAAATGAGCTGTTTTAGAATTCGATAATATGATTTTTAATGGCATATTTCACCAATTCGGCGGTAGTATTAAGTTTGAGTTTACCCATAATATTGTTCTTATGGCAATCGACTGTGCGAACACTAATATGGAGCTGATCGGCAACTTCTTTGTTCATATAACCATCGGCAACTAATTTAAGGACTTCTGTTTCTCTTTTGGTTAAATCGCCATGTTTCTCGTCTTGTTTGTTGTCGCGCATTAAGCTGCGCATTATAATATTACTGATTACTGGGTTAAAATACTCGTGTCCTTTGCTTACTTCGTAGATTGCTTCACTTAATTCTTCGCCTGCAATATCCTTAGGAAGATATGCCTTTGCGCCTGCCTCCATAGCACTCATGATAAAGTCTTTGTTGTTGTGCATGGATAAAATGATAGTTTTAAGACAGGGAGCCTGCTTGGCCAAATGCTGCGTTAGTTCAATGCCATTCATTCCTGGCATGCTAATATCTGTAATAATAATATGTGCATGCAGCTGTTCTAGTTGTGAAAGCAGATCATCGGCATTACCAAATTCTCCTACAATTTGTATATCATCATGTTTAAGCAATAGAGATTTTAATCCATCGCGAAAGAGTTTATGATCGTCGACTAATACTACATTTATACTATTCATAACGGCATTTTTTTAACGGTATTCTACATACAATATTTAATCCATGAGGATTGTTCTTTTTAAAGCTAACTTGCCCACCCAATACAGAAATTCTATCCTTAATGTTAGATAAACCATTCCCTGTTTTAGAACGATTTTCTTTTGGAATACCTTTCCCGTCATCGCTTATTTCAAAATATAAGCATTTATTTTTTATCCTTAAATGGATATGTATGCTTTTAGCATTTGCATGCTTTATAATATTATTTATTGCTTCCTGCGCAATACGATACAGATAAGTTTCTGCCTTTTTATTGATCCTTATCGAATTCTCATCTATTTGTAAACTGGTTTGAATCGCACTATTTTCTTTAATCTGAAGGAGCAAACTGTTTATTGCTTTAATCAAACCAAATTCTCTTAGTACAGCAGGCATTAAATCGTTGGACATGCCTCTTATTTCGTGCATTAAGTCGGTGAACATTTCCTTAGATTCGCCAAGAACTTTAGCTGCATCTTCGGGAGCTGTATTTTCCAATCGCATTTTAATTGCCAAAATTGTTTGAGCTAATCCATCGTGTAGTTCGCGAGCCAAACGACTGCGTTCTATCTCCTGACCGTCTATCATGGAGGAAATACTTTTATCTCTTGCTATTTGCAGATTGTCTTGTTGCTCCTTAATCTTTTTCGTCATTTGGTTGAAGGCTGCAATTAGCTCTAATAACTCACCATCTGCTCTGATGTCGTTCATTTGCTCGTAAACGCCCGAGGCAATTTTTTCTGTTGCTGTTCTCAATTTACGGATTGGCGCAGTAATGGTATTGGCAATAAGGGCAACAACTCCTAATAATAGTAAACTGAGGATAATTAAGATGTAGAACATACTATTTCCATAGTTGCGGATGGGAATCATTGCTTCGCGCTGATCAATCTCGGCAAGAATGGCCCAGTTTAAATTGCTTACTTCAATTTTACTGAAGGAACTTAAAACCAAAATATCACGATAATCCCTGAATATAGCAGTGCCTATACTATCCCGAAAGGCATAACGAACACCTTGTGTGTAAGATTTTACTGAATAGCTTGAGTTTTCTTTAAATCGGCTTATGCTTCGTAAAAAGTAATCTTCTCCAACCAGATAAGCTTCCCCTGATTTCCCTAATCCATTTAATGGATTTCGGTCGAGCATAATGGAATTCAATTGCTCTGTGTTAATACTAAAAGCAATCAGGACTTTATGTTTTGCTTGGGTAATTACTTCGCAAAGCAGGATTTCAGCCTGATTTTTTTGCTTCGGGTTTATTAATTCGTGAATGCTTATTTTTTTGTTTTGAAGCTCTATTAAGCTTTTAAATAAATTTTGATGATCGTTTCTCAACTGCCTGGAATCCCACGCCTCATTTTCAGGATTAATTTCGAATCCAAAAGAAACGGTATCAGATTCATAAACATAGATACGATTGAAATTTTTCTTACTCGCTATCAAGGAGGCGAATACACCAGAGAACAATTTGTGATCTATGAGCTTTTGCGATAAACCATTTTCAACAGTTTGATTGGAATTGATGCTGGAAAACTCCGCATCACTCATGGCTTGTATTTCGTGAATTCGCTGCTGAAAAAAATCTTCAATGCGTTTCTTTTTCTCGATGCGAACCGAGATAAGCTGGTCGAAGGTGCGTGAAATTAATGCATCTTTAGCCTGTATGTACGCATAAGTTCCAACCACAAGGATGGAGACAAGGTTGAGTACAACAAAATATATCAAGAGCTTATTGGCTAAAGATTTACGCATGCTATTAATCTGTAAATTAGTATTTGCTGCGAGCAAAGATATTATTTATCCGAGAAGGAGTAGGGGCAAAGCGATTGAATTTTTTTGGGAAATATTGTATTTGTATTGAAATGTGTTTGAAAAATACAATTCAAAAAGCGATTTGATATTATTAAAACAGTTCATCCATTGATGTTAGATAATAACCTGAGTGAAAAATTGTATCCCAAATTGTGGAGGAAACCTGTATGTTTAAATTCGTAATACAAGTATTTTAATAAGAATGTTCATATCGTTTGCTGCTTAACTCACATTGCTTTCTATGATTGATTATCGGGTAAATGACCTCTTCCATCGGCTTTTTGGGTCGATCATCGGGTAAATGACCCCTTCTATCGGCTTTTTGAGTCGATCATCGGGCAGATGACCCCTTCTGTCGGGTAAATGATCAATCATCGCAAGGGTTTCAGGCGGTTTGCTCTTTTACTTATTTTGACAAAATCGGACTCGGTGAGGATGATTTTGATTTGGTGCAATCTTATATTCTAAAAAGAAAAACCGAACGAATTCTGCTGAATACAATGTGATTCAGTAGGAGTTCGTTCGGTATATTATATGCTATTAGCTTTATTTAGCTAAAAAAGATAGGACTTATTTCCAGCCGCCACCTAATGCCAAATACAAATCAACCACAGCATTTAACTGTTTAAATTTGGAATCAATAGCACTAATTTCGGAGTTAAGAGCATTGCCACGTGCTGTTAAAACTTCGATGTAAGTTGTGTTTTGGTAGCCATTATTCAATAGTTCTTCTGAATAACTTACTGCTTCTTTCAGAGCCTGAAGTTCTTGTTGCCTGATCTCGTAGCGTTCCTGTTCTGTCTGATAGATGTATATCGCATCCGACACTTCTTTTTCAGCTGTCAATAGCGCTTTCTTAAAATTGTATTTGGCTTGCATTTGCTGTGCTTTCGCTACCTCATATTGAGTTCGGATACTCCTCTTATTGAATAGCGGTTGAGTAAGATTCCCAATAAAATTACTGAATAGGGAAGCTGAATTAAACCATTGGTCGAATTGGACACTCTCAAAGCCTGCATTAGCACTAATACTTACCGAAGGGTAAAAATTACTTCGGGCAACATTGGTTAACTCAAAGGCATTTCTTAAACCATATTCTGCAACCATCACATCCGGACGATTTCGTACCAATTGCATTGGGAAACCAGTATTTAAATCCATTTCAATTTTCTGATCTTTTAAGCTACTGCGAGTAATGTTACCGGAATCTTTTCCCAGTAATAAGGAAATAGTATTTTCCAGAAGTACCACATTTTGCTTTAAATCCAAGAGTAAAATCTGGGTGCTGTATAGTTGAGCTTCTGTTTGCTTTACGGCTGCTTCGGTAACCTGTCCTGCTTCCTTCAAACTCTTCATGGTTTCCAGACTTTCCTTGCGGGTTGTAACAGTTTGGCGGGCTACTTCCACCTGAGCATCGAGAGCAATTAACTGATAATAGGCCGAGGCCATATTCGCAACAAGGGTACTTTCAACGGCTCGGCGAGCTGCCTGACTTTGCAGGTAACTTGCTTGTGCAGCTCTTTTGCTACTACGGATTTTACCCCAAATATCTGCTTCCCAGGAAATATTACCGTTTAACTGATAGTTTTCATAGTTGGGGCCATTTCCTCCGGCTGATATACCAGTAAGACTGTTGTCGGATAAATTGTATTTTCCTCCATTTGCACTGATATTTAGCGTAGGAAGGTATCCCATTTTACCTTGCTTATAATAAGCTTCGGCTGCGTTTACACGTTCCACTGCCATCAACAAATCTAAGTTGTTGTCCAGCGCCTGTCCAATTAGTATTTTAAGATTAGGATCGGTGAATATTTGTTCCCACGGCATACTCGCTAAGCTTGTGGAGTCGGTAGTGGATACATTTCGATACTGATCCTGAATTTCTAATTCGGGTTGCTGATATTTTTTGGCAACAAAACAGGATTGTAGACTGAATGCTGTCAAGACCAGACTAAGTATTATATATTTTTTCTTCATCTTTTCTTTCTATTTATTCTGCACTTTCCAATTCTTTTAATTCTGGTTTTGGAGCTCCGCTGATTTTTTCCTGAATTGTTTGGAAAATCACAAAGAAGGCTGGAATTACAAATATACCAAACACAGTACCTATTAACATTCCTCCAACGGCACCCGTACCAATCGAACGGTTACCAATTGCTCCGGCACCATTTGCTAACATCAATGGTGTAATACCAAGAATAAAAGCAAAAGAGGTCATTAATATTGGACGTAAACGAGCTTTGGCTCCTTCGGCTGCTGCTTGGATTAATTCCATCCCTTGACGGCGACGCTGTAAGGCAAATTCAACGATCAGAATAGCATTTTTAGCCAGTAAACCAATCAGCATAATCAGGGCAACCTGAAAATAAATGTTATTTTCTAAGCCAATCGTTTTCACAAAGAAGATGGCTCCAAAAATCCCGATCGGAAGAGCTAAAATAATAGAGAAGGGCAGGATGTAACTTTCGTACTGCGCTGCTAGCAAGAAGTAAACAAATATCAAACTCAAGGCAAAAATTAAAATAGCCTGGTTACCTGCTTTTTCTTCCTCTCGTGTCATTCCCGAGAATTCATATCCATAGTTGGATGGTAGTGTTTGTGCAGCTACTTCCTGAATTGCTTTAATTGCATCTCCGGTACTGTAACCAGGATTCACATTTCCATTGATGGTTGCCGAGTTGAATAGATTGAATCGGTTGACTACATCAGGACCACTTACCTTTTTCATACTCACAAATTGACTTATCGAAACCAATTCGTTTTGTGCATTTCTAACGAATACATTGTTCATGGATTCGATGGTCTCCCGATCTTCTGGCGCAGCTTGTATCATTACTCGATACTGTTTTCCGAATCGGTTAAAATCGGAAGCATACCAACTTCCATAATATCCCTGAAGGGTAGTGAACAAACTACTTACCGATATTCCAGCTTCTTTTACTTTCTCTACATTTACTTCCATTTCGTACTGAGGGAATCCTGTGTTGAAAGAAGTCATCGCAAATTTAATTTCCGGGCGTTGGCTCAACGCTCCTAAAAACTGTTGACTCTTAGCCATTAAGTCGCTAAATTCTCCATTCGATTTGTCTTGTAAACGCATTTCAAAACCATCGGAACTACCAAAACCTCTAACGGTAGGTGGAGCGAAGAAAAGAATTCGAGCTTCGTTTATTCCGGCTGTCATTCCAAACAACTGTCCAACGATAGCATGAACTTTCTGATTATCTTCTTTTCGTTCTTTCCAATCCTTTAGTTTTATTACAGCAAAAGCCTTTGACTCCCCTTTAGTATTACTTAGCATACTAAAACCAACAATAAACATCTTTTCTTTAACAACATCAATCCTGTCGATGATTGTTCCTACTTTTTCCGCAACTTCACTGGTTCTTTCCAAGGTGCTTCCCGGAGGTAAGGTGATATCGCAAAAGATAACTCCTTGATCTTCATTTGGAATAAATCCGGTAGGAGTCGTCTTAAAGAACCAACCTGCAAGAATAATGAATACAAGCAGGATGACTCCTGATAACCATTTTTTACGAATTAGAAAGCGAACTGAATTGGTATAGCGATTTGTAATGGCATCAAATCCAGAGTTAAAAGCAGTATAAAAACGGCTAGTCAATCCTTTTTTGTGTGCTTCGCTTGGATTGTGAGGTTTTAGCAATAAGGCACATAAGGCAGGACTTAAAGTCAATGCATTAATTGCTGATATCACAATAGCAACAGCAAGTGTAATTGCAAATTGCTGATAGAATGCACCGGTTGGTCCTTTCAAAAAGGAAACAGGAATAAATACTGCTGACATTACCAAAGTAATGGATATAATCGCACCAGTAATTTCGCTCATCGCTGATATGGTGGCTTTTTTAGCACTTTTTGCTCCATTGTCGAGTTTGGCATGCACTGCCTCTACTACTACAATGGCATCATCTACTACAATACCAATGGCCAATACTAATGCGAATAAAGTTAGCATGTTGATCGAAAATCCGAAGAGATTCAGAAAGAAGAAAGTACCAATAATTGCAACAGGAACGGCTATTGCTGGAATTAATGTTGATCTAAAATCTTGCAAGAATAGGAAGACCACTAAGAATACCAATAGAAAGGCTTCAAATAAAGTTTTGATTACTTTACTAATCGATGCTTCAAGGAAATCATTTGTATTGAAAGGAATTACATAATCAATTCCTTTCGGGAAATCCTTTTTCGCAGATTCCAGCGTGCGTTCAATTTCTTTAATAATTTCCTGAGCATTAGAACCAGAGGTTTGGTAGATACCAATTGCAGTAGATGGATGACCGTTGGTTATATTCTTGGTGGAATAATTAAAGGCTCCCAATTCAACTTTTGCTACATCTTTTAGACGAAGAAAATCGCCTTTTCCTTCCGATCGGAGTATGATATTTTCATACTCTTGCTGAGTGGATAGTTTTCCTTTGTATCGAATTACATATTCGAATGATTGAGTAGAATTTTCTCCGAATTTCCCAGGTGCTGCTTCCAGATTTTGATCCTTAAGCGCAGCAACAACATCTTGTGGAATGAGGCCATAAGCAGCCATCTTATCAGGCTTAAGCCATATTCTCATGGAATAATCGCGTGAACCAAAAACATTGGCATCACCAACGCCATTAATCCTTTTGATCATAGGGATTAGGTTGATGCGAGCGTAATTCTCAACAAATGTTGCATCGAAATCTTTATTCTCAGAGTATAGAGAAAAGAACATTAAAACACTATTCTGAACCTTTTTTGTGGTTACACCAGTTTGGATCACTTGCTGTGGCAATTTGCTTGTTACTGTAGCTACTTTGTTCTGAACGTTTACTGCTGCAATATCTGCATTGGTTCCCAGTTTAAAATAGACGCTAATTGTAGCACTACCATCGTTGCTTGAGGTAGAGGACATATAGGTCATGTTCTCTACGCCATTTACTGCTTCTTCGATAGGAACAACAACACTTTTTAGTAATGTTTCGGCATTGGCTCCGGGATAGGTTGCTGAAATTTGCACGGTTGGTGGAGCAATCTCCGGAAACTGTTCTCTTGGTAATGAAGTGAGCCCAAGAACTCCCAAAATTACAATGAGTATGGATATTACAGTCGATAGTACCGGCCGTTCAATAAATATTTTAAACATGAAATTTGCTTTTTAATTTTAATAGAAAGTCTGAATTATTTATTGGAATAGGCTGCATTATTACCTGTTGCATAAGATCCCGATTGGGGAATTATCTGCATTCCTTCTCTTAATTTAATCAGACCATCGGCAACAAAAACTTGTCCTGCTTCAAGTCCGTTAGTTACGATGTAGTTTTGGTTTACCGACCTTGAAATATCAATTGCTTTTAATTTCACCTTATTGTCCTTGTCAACCACATAAACAAAACGTTTTCCTTGTAATTCATAGGTCGATTTTTGTGGTAATAGAAGTGCATTATTTTCCTGAGAAGGGACTTTAACCTTACCACTAATACCACTTCTTAACAAGTTAGAAGGATTTGGAAATATTGCACGATAGCTGATGCTTCCGGTTCTTGGATTTACCATTCCATTAATGGTTTCAATCCTGCCTTTGTGGTCATACACCGAACCATCCGCAAGTATTAATTCCACTGCGGGCAATGATTTAATTTTCTCCTTTACACTTTCACCGTTTAATTGACGGTTGAATTGTAATAATTGCTTTTCGTTTAATGTGAAATAAGCATATACATTGCTGATATTTGATACTGTTGTAAGCGGTTTAGCTTCGGAACGACCAACAAGGCTACCTATTCTATAAGGAATGCTTCCAATAATTCCGTCTACAGGACTTTTGATAAAGGTGTAGTCTAAGTTTTCTTTGGCATTCAGATAGTCTGCTTGAGCTGCAATTAACTGAGCTTTCGCTGCATTTAAGCTACTTTCGGCAGTTTTTAGTTGTACTGCGCTGATGATATTTTTTTGAACAAGTGGCCTAACTTTATCCACTTCAACTTGAGCTGATACAACCTGTGCTTTTGCAACTTCGACATTTGCACTTGCTGCATTTACTTGTTGATTTAAAGTTTCTGCACTTAGCTTAAAAAGTAATTGTCCTTTTTTTACTTCCGATCCTTCGTCGATGTAAATTTTGTCTATAAAACCATCTACTTTGGCTCTGATTTCAATATTTTCTTCTCCTTCTATATTTGCTGCATATTCATTGTATACAGTAACATTTGTTTTTTCAACAGTTCGAACTGGAAATGGCATTGGACCTCTTCCCATTTGTTGATTTGCTGGTGAATTACAAGAAGCTAATCCTATTACAGCGATTGCTATACTCACTAATAAATTTACTTTTTTCATGATCATATTTAACTGTTATCTATTACAACTTAAAGTTTCTATTGTTCTGATAAAAACGAATCAGGTATGTATGCGTTTTTAATGTTTTTCTTTTTTATTATTTAGATAGTTGGTGCGTTAGAAATGGAGCATTTTGTTTTAATCTGATCTCGTAACTGCTCCAAAAGTGTGATTGTATTTGCGAGAAAATCCATGTATGGCGTTTCGTTGTCGTGTTGAGATACTTTCTCAGGATATGTAGTAATCTGATTGGATTTGTTTTTGAATACTATTATTTCTTCAACTAATTGATGTTCTGTTTTGTATTGTTCTATCTTTTCTTCAAGGCGTGCAAGAAATCCAACAGGCGATAGGGTGTAGTATTTTTTTCGATCACCTGGCCTGGTATGATAAACAATTATTCCTGCTTTAGTAAGATGATTTAAATTGGTTGAAATAGTGCTTTTACTGGCGCCCAGAAAATTTACAAGTTCTTCGAATGTTTCTCCGTTCTCCTTATCAATGAAAAGCGTTGCGAAAATTCTGGCCGCAATTGGAGCTAAATTTTCCTGCTTCTCCATGAAATTTCCGAATTTTTCAACCAGCTGTTTTTTTTGTGCCTCTAATTGTTCTTTAGTCTTCATACTACTATCTTTATTTTTCTTTCTTGTAATCGTATTCTTAATCGTTTTATTCTGATAATCTTCTATTTATATCAAAATATCTGAATGTAGAAATTAATTTTCGAGACAAAGATAGTTTTAGTTCGGTTTGTTCCGAACTAAAAAGTGTTAAAAATATTGAAAAATGCTAAAAGTCTGAAAAGACGTTAGTGTAATTAATAGGATTATCGTAATAATTCAGGTAGCAATTGTGCTATATTTTTCCATCATAGAGTAGTTTTCTGAGGTTGGTATACTAATAATAGAATTTGCAGTATTTTTGCGTGAATTTGCTAAATATCATTTTGTTAAAAGAAGAACACTTGCAATTAGCGATATTGATACAACTGCTTTTTTAAAAATAGTTGGTGGAATTTTGCTATTAAGTCTTTTTCCAAAATACGTACCTGTAAATAGTATTGGTAAAAATAGTAATGTCATCTTTATTGTTTCTGTTGTCAGTAAGCCTAATAAAGCATATCCCATTAGTGCAATACATGCAGTTACAATGCTGAACCATGAAAATACTTCTCTAAAAGTTTGATTATCGGTATTTGCAGAATTAAGGAATAGTGCCAAAGGTGGTCCGCTAATGGATATAAATCCGGTTACGAAACCTAATAAAGCACCTACAATTTTATAGGATATATCTGTTAATTTTAGAGAATATTTTACATTAATAAGGGAAAGAATAGAAAGGATAATTAAAAATACACTCATTACAGTAATTATCCCATTATCTGAAATAAAATGTAAAGCAACAACTCCTGTTGTAGTGAATAATGCACCAAATATTATTAAAGATTTAAATTGTTTGTTCACAAGTTTTTTATCCTTTTTTTGGAAAACAATAATAATCGATGCAAAAAGGTTACATAGAAAAAGAACAGGAATTAATTCCTTTGGAGCATACCAAAACATTAATAATGGTAAAGAAACAAGAGCAAAACCAAAACCAGTAATTCCTTTAATGAGACTTGCCAAACTGACAATTAAAATGATCCAAAAATATTCCATAATTCAAAAATTTGTAGTGAGTAGAATAAAGGAGGTGCTACCTATTAGAAGCCAAAGTAGAATCCCTAAGATAAAGCTCTTCAGACCTGCTTTTTTGGCTTCTTGAATAGACATGTTTGAGCCGATAAGAAAAAGAGCGATTACCATTCCTTTTTTTCCCAGCCAATTAAATTGAGTATAAGTGTTTTGCCATTGAGGGAAGAAATAAGCAGCAGCAATACTTAAAATGAAAAGACCAATAAACCAAGGGATTTTTACTTTTCCATTTGCCTTGTCTTTCTGGAATATTGCAATGAATACTGCTAAAGGAATAATCCATAATGCACGTATCAATTTTACTGTTGTTGCTATTTCAAGAGCTTTTGCTCCATAGGTTGCTCCGGCACCAACTACTGAGCTGGTATCGTGGATAGCTATTGCAGCCCAATAACCAAATGTTTCCTGACTTAGATTAAAAAAGTGACCAATGAGAGGAAATATAATTAATGCAATTCCATTTAAAATGAAGATAACTGCTAATGAAAATGATATTTGATAATTTTTGGCATTTATTACTGGAGAAATAGCTGCAATCGCACTACCTCCACATATCGCAGTTCCCGAAGAAATAAGCAGGGCGGTTTTGCTATCCACTTTTAAAATTTTTCCAATAAGAATACCAAAACTCATTACGAAAATAACAGACATGGCCGTATCAACAAAACCTGTTTTTGAGGTGCTGATAACTTGAGTTAAACTCATGCCAAACCCCATTAATACAATTGATGCTTGTAAAGCAAAGGATGTATATTTTTTGATTGTATCATGTTTTAAACCAAACATGGATAATAATATTCCTATTACCAATGCAATTGCAGGACTAACAAATGGCATAAAGCAGAGGAATATTACTGCGCCATAAATAAAACTGATTTTTTTTTGATCTAATACCATATCTTTATCTCGATTAATTCGAGACAAAAATATCTACAGATAATAACTAAAGCAAATAGTAAATTGTTGTATTTGATAACTAAAAGTTATAGTGATTTAAAAATTCAATGAATAAATGAGGGATTTGTAATTCCGGACCATGTCTTAATGCCAATCTGAATTTTCGGTGGATTTGTAATTCTTTAACAGGTAATTTACTTATACTTTTTAGGAGGAGTTCTTTTTCAATTGATTTTTCGGAAACTAGCGCAATGCCATCAAAGTCATTGAGGAAATTCTTAATTGCCTCGGTACTACCAAGGTGAATAAGAATGTTTAATTTGTCCAAATCAATATTTTTCTGAATAAGTGCTTTTTGGATAACTTGAAGTGTTCCGGATCCTTTTTCCCGCAACACGATAGGGATTTCCAGAATATCTGTAAGATTCAGATTTTTACGTCTTGCATATACACTTTGACTGCCAGTTACAACAATAATCTCATCATCCAAAAAGTTAATATATTTGATATCCTTATTGATAGACTCGTTTTCAACTAAAGCTAAATCAATAACATTATCTAATAGTTTTTGCTCCATTTCAAAGGAGTTTCCATTAAATAAATCGAGTTTTATTTTGGGATAGCGAGCGTGAAATGCTGCTATTACAGCAGGAATCAGGTATTGCGAAATTGTAGAACTTGCGCCAATTCGTAATGAACCTTTAAAATCACTATTTAACCTACCTAATTCATATTCCAATTCGTGATACTGCTGTTTAATTTGCTTTAAATGTCGATATGTTAGTTTACCTGCTTTTGTGAGAAAAATTTTATTTCCTGTACGTTCGAAAAGGGCTATGTTTAATTTATTTTCTAATTCCTTTACATGCTTAGTTATGGCTGGCTGACTTATGAACAATTCTTCCGCAGCTTTTGTGAAACTTAAGTTCTCTGCTACAACCATAAATACTTCGTCCCGATAATCCATATTTTTAATTATTAACTCTTTTATTAAAATTTTGCACGAAGCCACTTCCACGGAATAAACATGGAAACCGTCTTTTTATATCTTAGATAATTATCCCCAAATTCAATGATTAATTTTTGTTCTTCAAGGTAACAACCAATTACTAAATAGATGGTAAGGATACTGTTGAGAATTAAAGTGCTGGCATAGATGTTTTTTGACCAAATAATTAGAAAAGTAGCAGTGTACCAAGGGTGACGAATGAGGCTTAAAATTCCATTGGTATAAATCTCTCCTTTTTGGGAAAGAGTTAGCTTAGTAGTTGTTTGTTTTACTTGCCTTAAGCCAAAAAAAGAAAGCATGTCGTAGGTTTTTGCACCTGCAAATAGTAATAATAAGCCTATCATAATTAGCGATATTCTCACAAATTCAAATTTTTCGCTCCAGTTAAACAGGAGGTTTTCTTCAATATCGTGAGCATACCCAATCAGCAAAAGAAATGTGATTGTAGAAAAAATATTATAACTAATTCGATAAAATCTAATAGACTTAGCTGAAATATTTTTAATAATTCCCATAATTCGGGATGAGATTAATGCACTATGCAGAAAGCACCATATTATAGTGTAAAACGATAGAGCGAAGTAGGCATCCTTAATCATTCAGCAAAAATAGCAATAATCTCTTTAGAATATTTTACTCTTAGTTAATGTGGGAAATAGTGAATTAAGAAAAGAAGCCGGTTTTTGTAGTTGAATTGGAAAAAAGTACATAGATACCTTTATTTTGTCCATTTATTAGAAGGATAATCTCTTATGTTTTTGTTGCTATATAATTAGTTAAAATATCCTTTTTAAAAAAGACAAAGTAATGAGCAGGAAAATTTTATATTTAATTGCAAACCCTAAAGTGGAAAAAGAATCGTTTGGCTTACAAATTGGAAGATCATTTATAGCTGTTTATAAAAAGTAAAATAGAGATGATGAAATTACAGAGTTGAATCTTTTCGATACAGAAATTCCTTTTCTAAATGCAAGTGTATTCGAAGCATTTGGTAAAATTCAAAATAGGGATTCCTTTGCTGATTTATCAGAAGAACAACAAATTAAATTAGGCAAATTGAATGAACTTTTGGAACAGTTTATAGCAGCTGATGCATATGTAATTGTTAATCCAATGTGGAATTTTTCGATACCACTAATTTTAAAAGCCTATATCGATGTAGTATTACAAGTTGGTAAAACCATTCATTATACAGAAAATGGACCAGCAGGTTTATTGAAGAATAAAAAAGCTCTGCATATTCAAGCTTCAGGTGGTATTTATACTAATGGTGATACTGTAGCAAATGAATTCGGACATCCTTATCTTAAAACGGTGATGGCTTTTATAGGAGTTGTTGATGTGAATTTTATACCAGTAGAAGGAATTGCCCTGGGACAGACAGATATTTCAGAAATTCTTAGTCTTGCAAAGGCAAAAGAAATAGCTAGTGTTTTCTGATAAATAGATTATTATCATCTTATTGTTGCGAGATATTCTTTTAGTAGATAATCCCGTATTTTATTTTGAATAATTTATAAATGTTAAAAATGCTTTAAATGTCATAGGTACGACATCAGGAATTTTTAAGTGGCTCTAAAAACAACTACTTTAGTAGTGCGTAATAGCTATAAAATACGACAACTTATGAAGCTAAATCAATTGAAATTAAATATTAAGCAGATTCCATTTAAAAAACCCCTCAGTTTTGTTCCTTTAATTAATTGGTTAAAGCAGGAAAGTGAAAAGGAGGGGATTTCCGGATTGCAAGCTACTGCTATATTAGAAGTTGTAAAGAAAACACCAGCTTTATCTTCAGCTTCCTTTGATATTAAAGATGTAAAAAAATATGAAAAGGAGATACATCTTTTGATGTCAAATTTTTTTACACCTGCACAATACGCCAATAGTATGGGTGTTGCAGCTACACCTTTCGATGACCAAAACTTTTATTTCACGCCTTCTTATAGCGAAATAATGAAGGATGAATCGAAGCAATTGGAGTTAGTGGAGCAGGAAAATCAAATCAGTTGCTATAAAACCTTCACGATGTTGGTTTATGCGTATTGGATGATTTTTAAGAAGTTATATGCTTTTGAGATGAGTATGGATTATTTGTTTTTGTATCGATTAACAGATAAGCTAAATGGTTTGGTTAAATTTTTCAAACTGGAATACGAACAATCTTGTATTGATATTTCATATGATGGTAAATTACCGAGCATTACACATGATCAGATTTATCAGATGATAAATGATCCGTTAAATATGGATTTTTGGTTGAAAACTCTGCCATTAGATAAATTTACCTTTTCGGGATTTTTAACTTTTAGATACGTTGATATTACTCAAGTAGAAGTGATTTCTTCCTTGAAATCACAATTGCTGGAAAGATCCTCAATTATTAATAGAGATAATTTCAATGCTTTAGAATTGAATATTCGTTCTCTCTTAGGATTGCCAAATTTAAACTTAGGAATAATTGCCCTTAGTGTAAATAATGAGGAAGTGGAAAATAGATCCGATTTTTGGCATGGTTTTCTTAATTCTGATCAGTATACGTGTAAGGATTATAAGGGAACAATTTACGAGGAAGCAGCCAGAACAGGAATACCTGTTTTAATTAATGATTTGGCTGAAAAAAAATCGTTGGCACCAATTGAGAAAGCTTTATTAAATAAGGGAATAAAAAATATAAGTGTAATTCCTTTACATTGTGAAGATCAATTGGTGGGTATTATGGAGTTGGGATCAACCAAAGCTTATGATATTAATTTTACAAAGCTTAGGGTTATCAAAGATGTAATTCCTGTTTTTTCTATTGCCTTGCAAAGAACCAGTGATGAGTTAACCAATAGAATTGAGGCTATTATCAAGGAAGAATGTACTGCTATTCATCCAAGTGTGGAATGGCGTTTTCAAAAAGCGGCAGCTAGTTTATTAATGAGGAGAGAATCGGGTATTGCTTCTCATATGGAGGAAATTGTATTCTCAGGAGTCCATCCGCTTTATGGTGCTATTGATGTAAGACATTCTTCTGTTATCAGGAATCAAACCATACAAGATGATTTGGTTGTGCAGTTAGAGCTAGCTGGTAAAGTGATAAAAGCAGCCATGAAAATTAATAAAATGCCTATTTATGAACAATTGATTTACAAGCTTAATTATTTTATTAATAGTATTAAGGAAGGCCTTTCTTCAGGCGATGAAATGAATGTTCTGAATTTTATTCGGCATGATATAGAATCTCTTTTTGATCATTTTAAAGGAAGTGATGAAGATTTGCAGAAAGCGATAGCTGCGTATCAAAATAATATTGATCCTGAATTAAATATAGTATATAAAAGAAGAAAGGATTTTGAAGATAGTTTAGGTATGATTAACGATTGTGTTACTAGTTATCTGGAAAAAGAGGAAGAAAAAGCACAGCAAATGTTTCCTCATTATTTTGAGAAATATAGAACAGATGGAGTAGAATATAATGCTTATGTTGGTAGTAGTATCACCGAAAGTAGAAATTTCAATCGAATCCATTTGAAAAATTTACGACTGTGGCAATTAATCATTAGTGTAGAATTAGCACGTAAAACCGAGAAGCTTAAATCTAGTTTACCCATTGTACTTGATACAGCAAGTTTGATATTAGTGCATAGTCAACCTTTAGCAATTCGATTTCGACAAGATGAGAAAAAATTCGATGTAGACGGAGCATATAATATTCGCTATGAAATAGTAAAGAAAAGAATCGATAAAGCTAAAATTAAGGGAACTAATGAACGACTAACACAACCTGGCAAACTATCCATTATTTTTAGTCAGGAGAGTGATATGAGTGAATATAATCGTTATATAGAATATTTGGTGGCAATGGATTATTTCGAATCTAAAATTGAGCATTTGGTTTTGGAAGATTTACAAGGAGTATATGGTTTGCGTGCCATAAGGCTTCAAATTAAAAAAGGTGATGAATCTGCTGATGCTTTGGGAATTGCTGCAGAAATCAATAAATTGGGAATTGCAGATTCCGCCAATTGATTAGAACGATAGGTTTACAATAATCTCTGATATAACATACTCACACAGTTGCGTTTTACTAATGAAGTACTTATACATTTGTTTAATATCTATTTTTTCATTTAATAGCGTCAGAGCTCAAGAGAGCCAAGATAGTGCATTTCTGAAAAAACGCCCAAAAATTGGCTTGGTGCTTAGTGGTGGCGGAGCTAAAGGCTTTGCTCATATTGGAGTGCTGAAAGTGATCGATAAGTTAGGTATTCCAATCGATTATATTGCAGGAACCAGTATGGGAAGTATTATTGGTGGATTTTATGCGATGGGATATTCCGCTGAAGAAATAGAAAAAATTGTATTAAGTCAGGATTGGGATCATTTATTATCCGATTATGTATCGCGTAGACACATTCCTATTAATGAGAAAGAAGATTCAGAAAGGTACATTTTATCTTTTCCAATTAAACCAAAAGGAATAGAGCTACCTAGTGGTATTGTAGTAGGACAAAATATAATTAATTTGTTTGAGCACTTATCTTTAGCGTATCATAATCAAAATGATTTTAAAAAATTACCTATACCATTTGAATGTATTGCAACCGATTTGGAAACCGGGAATGCTGTTGTGTTAGATAAAGGATATCTCCCTCAGGCATTAAGAGCGAGTATGGCTATTCCTACTTTTTTTGCACCTGTTGAGATTGATGGGAAATTACTTGCTGATGGAGGAATGATTAATAATTTTCCAGTGAAAGAAGTAATAGATATGGGGGCTGATATTGTTATCGGTGTAGATGTTCAGTCAGGACCAAAATCTAAAAAAGAGTTAAAGTCATTTCTTGATATTTTGAATCAAACGGTTTCTTTAATGGCTTTGAAAGAATTTAAGAATAACATCAATTTTGTTGATGTATATATCAAACCAGAACTTGGAAGTTACTCGGTAAGTAGTTTTAATGATGCAGATTCTCTAATCTACAAGGGAGAAGAAAAAGCAAAAGAGAATATTCCTGTTCTTCAGGAATTAAAAACTAAATATCATCTTCGAAAGACAGAGAGGAAAGTTTATCAATCTCCGGTAGATTCAACTAGTTTCTTTGTCAAACAAATAGATTATAACGGATTGCATGATGTTGGATATGCATTGGTGGAAGGAAAATTGAATTTAGAAATTCCAGGAAGAATTACTCTTCATCAGCTTCAAAGAGGAATTGATAGGGTATATGGAAGTCAGTACTTTGATCAGGTGGATTATAGATTATCAGGGGATGAGGAAAAGACGTTGGAAATAAACGTCAAAGAACGAACAACCAAACGTTTTAACGTAGGACTTCATTACGATAGTGATAATGATGCAGCCGTTTTGTTAAATACCACCTTTCGGAATAAATTGCAAAGTGGTTCCCGACTATCCTTTGACCTTAAACTGGCAAGAAAACCTCGTTTTCAGGCAACATATACTGTTGATAATGGAGTGAAACCTGGTCTTATTCTTAAAGCAGAATATAATGATTCCGAAGTGTTTGCTTTTGATGATGGGAAAAAGGTTGCTGGATTTGATTTTAATTATGCGAAATTTGATGTGAAAATTCAATCACTCATTCGCGAATCTTATGCTATGGGTTTAGGTGCTAAATCAGAATATTATCATATTTCTTCTGAGTTTCCGAACCCTGATTTTATAGTAGCAGATGATAATGATTACTTTTATACTTATTATGCATACTTAAATATAGATTCTCATGATAAGGCCAATTATCCTACCAAAGGAATAAGTCTTTATGGAGAGTATAAATTAGTAACCAATAATGGTTCAGCATTAAAGGGAACAAAGAGACCAGCCTCTGTTGCTTATCTTAAATTTCAAAAGGCGATTAGTATCAGTTCTGCATTTACTGTTTATCCGAAATTTTATGGTCGGGTTGTATGGGGAAAGAATATACCGAACTTTTATTTGTCTTATACAGGTGGAATTGACCAAACCGATTATTTTGATATTCAAATACCTTTTGTGGGATTAGAACGAATGGAAGTTCCATCTATTAATTCATTCGTATTTCGAACAGATTTTCAATATGAATTATTTCGAAATAATTATTTAATCTTAAAAACTAACTTTGGAAAACTGGTTGAAGATGTTAATGATGCTCTAAATGAGGGAGAATGGGTAAAAGGAATAGGTTTGACTTATTCTTATAATAGTATTATTGGTCCTATGGAATTTTCGTTAATGTATTCAGATAAGAAAAAAGGTATATCTAATTACATGAGTATTGGATTTTGGTTTTAATACTTATATTCTTATAGTTTTGAATATGTTTAACCAGTTTATGGAATAATATGGAATTCGGAATTTTATAAAACGTATATGATAAAGAATTGTTATGTTCTTGCACTTTTGTTGCTGATAAGCCTGTCGTCTTCTGGACAAGAATTGGAAGAACCTTCGATTTTTGAATGGAATCCAGATGTTGTGGGAGCTTCAGTTATACGAGGTATAGAGTTATCGTATCATGTTAATACCGATTATATTGTTAGTTCGAGATCTGATTTATATGGAAATGGGACAGGTAAAATAGATAAAAATAGAATTTTTAAAACGAAGTTGCGTTTTCCTGTATTACTAAAGAATAAACTAAAAATTGCT